>Ga0228651_1000566_pt1 | contig 12764 bp, 14 predicted proteins | sample 63DmetaG_FD_183018 | JGI IMG/M metagenome (GOLD analysis project Ga0228651, IMG submission 183018) | Seawater microbial communities from Monterey Bay, California, United States - 63D | ecosystem: Environmental > Aquatic > Marine > Coastal | place: USA: California | collected 2016-10-24
TGGATTAGTGTTTTTGGAAGTAAATTGCGCATTAACCCAATCTCCTGTGTCCACAACGGTTTCCTCTGAACCGTCATCAGTTGCTGCTAGTGCAAATGCATAATTAGTTGTCCAATCATAGGTATTCCCTTCAGCTTCAACTCTAGCAACTTCCAATTTAATTTTGTCAACAAATTCTTGAGGAGTTTTTGCAACATATCCATCATGGAAACTTAGAGATGCCTCTTTAGCAATAAATGATTTAATTAATTCATAATCAAGTTGTGCCCAAGCATCATCTAACTTTTTAAATACTTCAACTGCTTCTTGGGATCCTATTTTTATTTCGGAATTTGTACCAGATATAAAACCATTTGATGGTATTTTTTGGATAGGTTCTTGTTTGCAAGAAGAAATTATAAGGACTAATAGTAATATTTTTTTCATTTTTAATTGATTTATGGTTAATAATATACTAGGTGAATAAAAATAAACTTAATTAATGGTCTTTGTCTTTTTTAATATCAAACTAATGAGGCATTTAAAATAATTTCACAATTTAAAACCCCAGAAATAGGGCAATTTTTTTTTGCGTCTTCTGCAAATTCAATAAATTTTTCTTCATTTAAATTTGGCACTTTTCCTTTTAAGATTAATTCTATAGATATCACTGAACCGTCAATAAATGTAAGTGTAGCATTTGTATTTAATTCAGTAGGATTTAAATTAGCTTCATTTAATACAAAAGCTAGTTTCATATTAAAACAGCCAGCTAGTGCTGAGGCAATGAGTTCTTCAGGATTAGTTCCAAGGTCACCATTATCATTTTCAAACCTCGTTTTAAAACTGTAAGGCATTTTATTAAACGCTCCACTTTGAGCTGTTAAGAATCCATTTCCATCAATACCATCTCCATTCCAAATTGCATTTACATTTCTTTTCATTCTAATTGATTAATTAATAATACCCAAATATAAAGAAGTCACTAAAATTATCGATGAAGATATGTGGAGGATTTGATTTAAGATCTTAACTATGGTCTTTTTCTTTTCTATAATTTAAATAAATCATTATAAAGAAATCTTTGAGCTAAATAAAACATATATTTCTGTCGAACAAAAAACCCTCCGTTTAGGAGGGTTTTTTTGTTTAAGTAGAAATTTTATTTTGCGAACTGTTCCATAGAAGAAATTTTTCCTTCTAAATTGAAATAAAAAATTTCCATTAGTTCTTTATCCCACTTTCTCCCATTTTTAAAAACTCTTGATTCAGTTCCTCTAACAATCACACCACTTGCAGCGTCGGTATTTCTAATTTTAATAGGAATTATTGCATTAAGCTTCCAGTTAACAGATTTCAAAGGTTTAAAGAATTCATCCAAATCGGATTTTTTATAATTAGTTTTTTGCCCTCTGTAGTCGTTTAATGTAAATTCTTCAGCCATAGCTTCTTTCATTCCTTCAGTATCCATATTATTATAATTTTCAACAAAACTTTCGATTATTTGTGTTTCATTTCGGTTAGAAAAAACAAAGGGTTTCCCTGTATTTTCATTTTTTTCATTACCAAAAAACTTTCCACCATAAGACATTCCAAAATTAACTGAATCTATCGCTTTCCACTGTTTAAAACTTTTCACCTTCCCATCATTATCTAGAACGAAAGATTCCATCAAATCAAGTTTTTCATAAGATCCATTTTTGTGGACTCTTTCTTCTTTTGACCAAGCCATTACTTGTCTAAAGTTTCCGCCATTTTGTAAAGGAATAATTTTATATGGTTTCATAGTTATACTTTCCATTGAATTAAGCCACTTAGAGTAATTTTCTTTTCGCTTATCATTCATATATTCTTCGGAATAATATTTGGATAGTTCATCTGCATTTTTTTCAGAATATGCACCTGCAAGCTTCTGTAAAGTCATAATATCCTGCTCTGACCCAAATGTATAGGGCTTTCCAGAATTTTCCCCTTCACCAAGCCAAACACCGCCACTATTATTACAACTAACAATAAATAAAGTTGTCATAAGTAAAAGTGATCTCATTATATAAATATTTTTCATTTTAATTGATTTATAATTAATAATCATCAAAATACAAAGAAATCCTTAAAGTTAACGGTGAAGATATACCGACTATTTAATGGTTTTCATTTTTTCTCTTCGTTTAAATGTATCAAATAGAATGAAATTATCACTATTAAAAATCCACCAAAAGTAAATATGTAATTAACTAAGAAAAATCGTAAGCCATTAAAATTAGTAGAACAATAAAGAAAACCCCAAGATTGATTTTGTTAAGGTATTCTATCATGTTCTAAACTAATAGAAATATATAATATTTTAAGACCTTATTATTCTTACTGAATTTAATTAAAAGGGTATGTCCGTGGTATAGTTTTATCTTCCGTTATAAACTCTTTTCAATTGTAGTTTTAACTTCATCAAGTGCATCAATAATTACTTCGTTAAAAGTATTTTGGCCAATGTTAGTAACATGTTTTGCTCCTTTTTGCTCATATACATTGTAAGCATTTTCTATTTTATTATATTCATTATCTCTAATATCACTAATTGTTGACAAAATAGATTCTACAATTTCTTTTTTCCTTTTTTTATAATACTCCATATCTTAAAGATAAAAAACTAAATCATTATTTTTAAAATTATTGAGAACCCCAATAGTTATTTAGTCTTTCAGTTTTAACCTAAATATTTTTGGATTTGAAATAAATCCAGTAGCATATAGGTATTTCTCATTTTTATCAAATGCGCAATTTGTAATATCCCCAAAATCTATTCTAGCGAGTAATTCTCCTTTTGGAGAAATTACTAAAAGTCCACCTGGTCCAGAAGTGAATAAATGTCCACTTGAATGAACCTTCATTCCATCGTAATTTCCTTCAAGATTCTCCAATAAATCACTTCCTTCAAAAAAGGTTTCACTTGTCATATCATTAAGATTAATTTTTATAATTTTTGCAGGCGTTTCAGAAAATGGATTACCCATTTTATTTACATAAAGAAATTTTTCATCTGGAGATAAAGCTAGACCATTAGGAGACTCGATATCTCTAGAAATAAGTTTCATTTCGTTATTTTTCGGATTAAACTTAAAGACCCCATTAAAGTCTAACTCTCTCATTTCCGTCTCAACGAAGCTAAATGTATTTAAATCAAAAAAAGCAAATGGAGGATCTGTAAAATAAATATCACCATCTTTTGAAATAGTTAGATCATTTGGGCTATTTAATCTTTTACCCTCATAATTATCAATTACTGTTGTAAAGTTTGGATTATCTGAGCTTTTGTTGGTGATCTTAGCTATTCTTCTGTCGCCGTGTTGACATAAAATTAAATTCCCTTCACTATCCAATGAAAGACCATTTGCTCCCAATAATCCTTCACCTAAATTAGGAGCGTATCCGGTATTACCTGAGGGCATAATATAATCTGTCAAACCGTTTTTTTCATTCCATTTTAATACTTTATTATTAATTATATCAACGAAAAGGAGTGATTTGGATCCCTCATCCCATACAGGTCCTTCCGGAAGGGATATTGAATCTGCCAAAATTTCTATATCAGAAAACGTATTAATTATTGAATTAAAAGACTGGTCATAAATATGAATTTTTGGATTTGGGGATGGATCAGGGTTATTACAATAGATAAAAAGTAATATAAAAGGTATTGTAAAAATATTTTTCATTTTATTGATTTATGATTAATAATATTCTAATATAAAAAACTCTCCAATATCTTAAAAACGAATTATCCCTTATATTATAATGTGTAATTAGTATTTACAAATAGTTCCGCTAAAAACAATACATTTATAGGGTATGAAAAAATTTGTCTTAATATTATTTTTAATGTTAGTTTCTTGCGGTGATAAAATTCCAGATGGCGAATACCGACTTCTTGATTTTAAAGATGAACATTTTGACCCTACAGATGAATATAATATTCCACAACAATACTTTACGTTTGATGGTTTAATATTTGACCATTACGTTATTGAAGATGGAGAAAGAGTTTATTATCAAGGAGAAAAAAGTACCATAAACTACAATTATTCTGATAATAGCTTTTCATATAAAATTAATGATACAACTGTTGAGTCAGGAATTTTTGAATGGAAATATTTTTTAAACAAGGACACACTAATTCTCAAAAATGAAATGAATAAAAGGGAGATGATTCTTTTAAAAGCAAGATAACTTCTAAAACTTTTTACCTACAAATTCGCTCTTCGAATTTGTACAGTTAAACTAGCTTACCATTTTGACAATATTTTTAGGCCAGGGGTCCTGAAAAACATAACCAATTTCCCAAAGTTTTATTTCTTCTAATTTTAAAAGAGCTGGCATTAACAATGATTGCAATTGGTTTTACTGTTATTTGGTTCGGATTACAAGTGGCTAAAAGTTAATCCAAAATTATTTCAACATTATGGAGGTAGTTGATATAAATTCCAGAAATAAAATTTATATTTTTTTTCAGATTTAAACACAAATTAATACTTGTAGTATAAATGGCGTAATTAAAAAACTTTCGATTTTAGTTAATTTTAATTTTTATTAAAAATTTATGAGATTATTTTACTTTTTAACATCTATTGCTTTATCATATATAAACACTTCCCAAGCTCAATGGCAGTATAAAACTGATGACAAACAGAATGAGATTATATCCGTCAATGATAAAAACAATAATTCGTCATTTTTGATAGAAAGAAAAAAAAATGGGGAAATTAATTTTTACATAAAAGGTGTTAGTGAAAGTGAATGTAAAATGGAATCCATTGAGTTTAGATTTGACGGAATAAAAGATGTTTTATTATTCAAGGTTGAAAAATCAGAAGAAAAAAAATTAAAAATTCTATACGATGATATAAATGGTTTAGGTTATTTAAAATCTTTTTCAAAATTGGTAAAGGAAAGGAATTTCATATATTCTCAATTTAATAATGTTTGTGGTATCAACATTAAAAAAAGATACAGTCTAAAAGGCTCTTCAAATGCCATAAATAAAATAAACTTAATACCATTTCTAAATAAAACAATAAAAATTACAGAAGCCAAAATGGCTAAAATTAAATTTATTGAAGAGTCAATACCAAGATTAGAAACAAAAAAATTTCCTGCTGATAGATTAAGAGATATAAATCCATTGGAAATTACTGAGGTTTATTGGAAATCACATCAAAATGACAAATACCATATTAAAATAAAACTAAAACTTAATGGTGAGACAAGGCGAGAACTATTTGGAAAATTCAAGTTGTTTAAGCAAGTTGATAAGATTAAGTCAAGATACTAATCGCGGGGACATAAGAAAAAAAATGGTTTTTTAAAACATTAGTATTTTTTAAACTGACTCCAAAATTTAACAAATTATAAAATAATTAAAATGCGTATACTTTTATTTCTTCAAATTATATTACTCCCCTTATTATCGTTTTCCCAGGAACTTTTTACTAGTTCAGAACTTTTAATCGAAGAGGGATTAAATAAAAACAAGGGGAAATATTTAAAAATGTCAGACTATGTAATAATATTTGCTGATTATACATCAGAAGAATTATATAAGAAAACTACAATTTGGTTTAATGATAATTTTAATCAGACTGATGATAAAATTCTTAGTAAAAGTGAAGGTAAATATATCCGTTTTCAAGGATCAACCGAAGAGTTCTTAAAAACTCACAAGGTTATTAGAACATCTAAAGGCTATGAAGGCTATAGATATATCATTGAGATTAAATTTAAATATGGACGTTTAAAATTTGAACCAATTAGTTTGAAAACATATACTAAAGAAGAGTCATCCTTGTCAAATGGGTGGTATGAAAGAGGCTTTTCTAATAAAATTTTAGATTATGAGGGTAAAGAAATTGAGGAAGGTAAAAATGACATAAACATCCAAGTTGATTTTTTCAATAAGTTAGCTATTAGTCTTAATCAATTTTTAAATGGTGAGACTAATATTAAAGATGAAGAATGGTGAAATTAAACACATTCAACTGAATGAAGAGGATATGCCGATGATTTCTTATTCCAGTCTGTAAACTTTTCTATAAATGTGAGTTTTATCATCCATTGAGAATATTGAAGCCATATTAGAATCCCAAAAATAGTTAAGTAATTCATCATAATCTTTACTCACATCGTGTGTCATTTCATAATGCTTATCACTGGTATATTCACTAATCATAAAATACTTATATGTTTTTGACTCATCATTATCGTTTATCTTGTAGAGCTTGTAAAAGTCCTTGCCAAAGCCAGCCTCTTCCAACATCAAATTTCTTTTTTTATTAAAATCTATGAAGTCCTCGACTAAATTTTGAGGAATGTCTAAGTAATGAACACTTAAACGTTCTTGATTTTGAGATAAAGCTGGTGCTACTATAAAGAAAAATGCAAGTAGTGAAAATAGTTTTTTCATTTTGTTTGATTTAAGATAGTTCAATATACTTATAATATCTCTACTCCTTTTTTTTCTTCCTGAACTTAATGAAGAGGATATGCCAAGAATTTAATTTTCTGCCTCGTGCAATTCAAAATATTTAACATCAGCTTTTTTCTTCAAGAGATTAACATCCCACATTACAAAATTCATTGCACCATTATTTATTGCATCAGTAAAATAGAACTTAACATTTGCACCCATTCTTTTCCAAGTTCCCTTTAAGGGAGTAGATATAAGTGTTCCATTCTCTAATATTGTTCTTCCCTGACCATCAAGAGTGCCGCTATTTTTTGATGAATTAATTGAAGCTACTTTAAAAGCAACGTATACAGTACCATAACCACTTATCTGCCCTTCAAATACCATATCAGAATACCCATCTGATGGGATTATGGTAATTATATCTATAACCCCACCACCCTTCGGGTTAGTTAAATCTTGACCAAAAGCGAATCCACAAACAAGGGTTGCTATTAGTAAACTAAAAATATTTGTTTTCATTATAATTGATTTATGATTAATAATATCTAATATAAAAAACTCTCCGATATCTTAAAAACGAGTTATCCTTTTTATTATAAAGTGTAATTATTATTTGCGAATAGTTTCGCTCAAAATCAATACATTTATAGGGTATGAAAAAATTTGTTTTAATATCATTTTTAATGTTAATTTCTTGTAGTGATAAAATTCCAGATGGCGAATATCGACTTCTTGATTTTAAAGATGAACATTTTGACCCTACAGAAGAATATAATATTCCACAACAATACTTTACGTTTGATGGTTTAATATTTGACCATTACGTTATTGAAGATGGAGAAAGAGTTTATTATCAAGGTGAAAAAAGTATCATAAAATACAATTATTCTGATAATAGCTTTTCATATAAAATTAATGATACAACCGTTGAGTCAGGAATTTTTGAATGGAAATATTTTTTAAACAAGGACACCCTAATTCTCAAAAATGAAATGAATAAAAGGGAAATGATTCTTTTGAAAGCAAGATAACTTCTAAAACTTTTACCTACAAATTCACGCTTCGAATTAGTATAATTCAACTAGCTTATCATTTTGACAATATTTTTAGGCCAGGGGTCCTGAAAAACATGACCACTTTCCCAAAGTTTTATTTCTTCTTCTGTTAGAAAAAAAGATTGAAAAAACAAACCCCCATACCAGAGAACTAAAACAAAAATTATAATTACCATTTTTATTGATTTAATACAATCAAAGAAATAAAAAAATCTAACCCAAAGATTATCAAATTCTTTTTTTAATCAACTTAAAGTTTAGGACATAAAATAAAATCAAAATCTGAATACAATTAAAAGAAAATAATCTTTGTTTTTTAAACTTCAAGACTTTGAATTTAATTAATTACTGTAATTTTGCACTTTCATTTTTAAAACTATATTTTGAATGCATTTCAGTTAGTAGATAAGTCTACAGGAGGAAGTATAAAAAACGATTTATTGTCAGGTATAACAGTTGCACTTGCATTGGTCCCTGAGGCTGTAGCTTTTGCATTTGTTGCAGGAATTTATCCGATTGTAGGACTTTACGGAGCTTTTATGATGGGTTTAATTACTGCTACTTTTGGAGGAAGACCTGGTATGATTTCGGGAGCTACTGGAGCTATGGCTGTAGTCATGGTTAACATAGTGAAAGAAGGCAATGAACTAGGGAATAGTGATAGTGCTGGCTTACAGTATTTATTTATTACACTTTTATTGGTTGGAATTATTCAAATTTGTGCAGGGGCTCTTCGAATGGGAAAGTTTGTTCGAATGATTCCGCATTCAGTCATGATGGGTTTTGTAAACGGATTAGCAATTGTAATCTTTATTTCTCAATTAGGTATGTTTAAAATTCAGGGAGAATGGATTCTTGGAAAACCCTTATATATTATGACTGGTCTTGTCGGAATTACAATGTTAATAATGATCCTTTTACCTATGTTTACTAAAAAAATTCCTGCGGCTTTGATAGCCATATTATTAGTCACCGCCGTAGTCCTTTTTTTAGATCTTGAAACAGAAACAGTTATGTCTTTTATTCAAGCTAATGGTGGCGAAGGGATCAAAGCTGGTCTGCCAAGTTTTCACATTCCTTCTATACCTATATCTTTAAAAACATTCTTTTTTATTGCGCCATATGCTTTAATTTTAGCCGCTATAGGATTGATTGAATCCCTTATGACGTTAAACCTAATAGACGAACTGACTGATTCTCATGGTAGCGGAAATCGTGAGTGTATAGCTCAAGGAGCAGGAAATTTTGTAAATGGTTTATTTGGGGGGATGGGTGGTTGTGCTATGATTGGTCAAAGTATAATCAACATCAAATCAGGTGGTCGTGGACGTTTGTCAGGCATTGTTGCTTCTATCACTCTTTTAATTTTTATATTATTCGGTTCTGGTTTTATTGAGCAAGTTCCTATAGCAGCTCTGGTTGGAGTAATGTTTATGGTTGTGATTGGAACCTTTGCATGGAGCACTTTTAAAGTTTGGAATAAAGTTCCTAAAGCGGATGTCATTGTAATTGTATTAGTCACTTTATTAACTGTATTTTTTGATTTGGCTATAGCGGTTTTAATAGGTGTTATAGTTTCATCCTTAGTTTTTGCTTGGGAAAATGCAAAACGTATTCGTGCTCGTAAGCATATTGATAAACACGGTGTAAAGCATTATGAAATATACGGACCACTCTTTTTTGGCTGTATTGAATTATTCAACAGTAAATTTGATCCAAAAAATGATCCCGACGAAGTAGTTATTGACTTTAAGGAATCTCGTATAGTAGATCAATCAGCAATTGAATGTATTAATAAATTAACTGAACGCTATCTTAAAATCGGAAAAAATATTCATTTAAGACACCTTTCTTTTGACTGTGTTAAACTTATTAAAAGAGCTGAAAAAATTTGTGATGTAAATCTGCTTGAAGACCCAGACTATTTTGTTGCAATTGATAATTTTCGCCAAACACAAATTGAAAGTGTTTCAAAAATTTCTTAGATCGATATAGAGTCAAGTGCTAGAAGTAAAAAGTTAAAATAGTATTGATTTTATTCACTTAAGTAAGGTAAAGTCAGTAAAGAGATTATAACTGCATATATTCTACAATAATTTGGCCTAAATTCCAACTTGGAATATAATAAGTAAAAGAAGAATCATTAAGGATTTCATCAAAAATACGTTGTTGTAAAATACTAGAATTACCTGTGATAATGGTTAATGAAAAAGCACCTTTACTTTTTTCATCAGATAAAGTTTTTTTAACTTTTTCCATGGCCTCTTTATGTCTAATAAGGTGAAGATCTATCGTTTTTATGAAAATTAATTTAAGAGAGTAAACAACTATTTCTTTTTTCGAGAAGTTAAATATCGATTAATATGCATCTGATCCATTGAGTCTGAATCTCCATACTTTTCTCTTAATTCTGAAAGCCTTAAATGCATTCGTTTTTGAATATCTGAATATTTGGAACTATCATAAAGATTGTTCATTTCAGATGGATCTTGTTCTAAATCATATAATTCCCATTCGTCAATATCATAATAGAAATGAATAAGCTTATATCGCTCGGTTCGAACTCCATAATGACGTTTTACCATGTGAACCGAAGGATATTCATAATAGGTGTAATATATAGCATCTCTCCATGTGCCTCCTTTTTGATTCACAATATCTCTAAATGAGGCCCCCTGCATATCTTCGGGTTTTTTAATTCCTGCGTAATCTAAAAATGTAGGGGCAAAATCAAGATTTTGAATCATCTTATCAACTTTTGATCCAGCAGGAATTTCATTAGGATATCTCATCAATATTGGAGTTCGAAGAGATTCCTCATACATAAAGCGTTTATCAAACCAACCGTGTTCCCCTAAATAAAATCCTTGATCAGATGTGTATACTACAATTGTATTTTCGGTTAATCCTTCTTGGTCGAGGTAATCTAAAACTTCTCCAACGCCATCATCAACAGATTGAATGGTTCTTAGATAATCTTTTATATAACGATTGAATTTCCATAATGCAAGCTCTTTTCCTTCTAAATTTTGAGATATCATAGCTTCATTTTTAGGAGTATAGGCATCAAGCCAAGCTGATTTTTGTTCTGGACTGAAACGCTTGAGTTCTCTTTCAAAACCAGTATTATTTCCATATGGATCTTTAAGCATTTTAAAATCGTGTCCCCAACGCCCATGTCCACCATTGCCATGAGCTACTTCAATTTGTTTTTCAGAAGCTGCAATTAGCATTTCTTGTGTTTTAGCTGCTGTTCCACGATTGGAATAATCATCAAAGAAGTTCGCTGGAGGATCAAACGTTTTATCATCAAAAAGTGAAAGGTATTTCTCCTCAGGCTTCCAATTTCTATGGGGAGCTTTTTGATGATACAAGAGTAAAAATGGTTGATCTTTTTTACGTTTATTTTTAAGCCAGTCTAAAGCTAAATTTGTAGTGATTGAAGTAACGTAACCATCTATTCTTTTTTTTATGCCATCAATAATAAAGTCAGGATTATAATAATGCCCTTGGCCTGGTAAAACAGCTGAATAGTCAAATCCTTGTGGTAGCCCCCTAAGGTGAATCTTACCAATCATTGCTGTTTCATATCCTACCTTTTGAAGATGTTTAGCAAAGTTGTCTTGATCCCAATTGAAACTCTGAATATTATCTACTTTTCCATTAATAAAACTATGTTTTCCAGTAAGCATTACAGCCCTGCTTGGAGCACAAATAGAATTTGTAACAAATCCCTTTTGAAATAAAGCTCCCTCTTTGGCTATTCTATCAATATTAGGAGTCTTGTTCAGGTTATGGCCATATGCACTGATAGCTTGATATGCATGGTCGTCAGACATTATAAACACAATATTAGGAGGATTTTCAATTTTCGTTTGTGAGGAAAGTATCATCACACAAATGAGTCCAAACGATAAGATTTTAGTAAACATTAATTTAAGTTTTTTTAAAGATAATAATAATCAAAATATTAATTATTATATCCGAATCGCTTTAATTCCTTTGCGCTAGAGCGCCAATTTTTAGAGACTTTCACATATAGCTCTAAATGTATTTTCTTTCCAAAGAAATTTTGTAATGATTTTCTGGCTCCAATACCTACTTGCTTTAAGGCACTTCCTTTATGACCAATAAGAATACCTTTTTGAGTTTCACGTTCAACCAGAATAACAGATCGAATCTTAATAATTTTTTGATTCTCAAGAAATTCTTCAGTTACTACTTCTACAGAGTATGGTATTTCTTTGTTATACCGCTTAAGAATTTGTTCTCGTATCGATTCATTAACAAAAAATCGTTCTGGCTTATCAGTCAGCTGGTCTTTTGGAAAATAAGGTGGGCTTGAAGGAAGGAGTTCAATCAGTAAGTTTAGTAATTCTGGAATAAAAAAACCTGTTAAAGCTGAAATTGGACAAACTTTAGCTACAGGAAAGACAGATTGCCAATGAGCAACGGTTTTTTCAACTAATTCCTGACTAGAAAGGTCAATTTTATTAATGAGAATAAATAGAGGGGCTTTACTTTTTTTAATACGCTCAAATAGCTTTTCATCCTTAAGTTCGCTTTCTTCCGCTGTAACCATATAAATTAATACATCAGCATCAACTAGGGCTTCTTTAACAAAATTCATCATCGAGCTTTGCATTTCATAAGCCGGTTTGATTACACCTGGGGTATCTGAAAATACCATTTGAAAATCTTCACCATTCACAATTCCCAAAATTCGATGTCGAGTAGTTTGTGCCTTTGCTGTGATTATTGAAAGTTCCTTACCAACTAAAGCATTCATAAGGGTTGACTTTCCTACATTTGGATTTCCTATAATGGAAATGAATCCAGATTTATGTTTTTTTGTATTTTTCAAAACTATTATAATGGCTTTGCTAAGGTAGCAATAAATAAGGCCTTCAGATGAAGACCCTCTTATTAAAAGGAGTTATTTTAGTTCATGAAAATGAATTACAGTATTTCGGTAAAATATTTCTAAATTCCTTTGGTTAAGAAATTCATTAAAATTAGATACAATCAAAAATTACAAATGATGAAAAATACTTATCGAATCTTATTATTTCTAATTTCTATAACACTAATAATTTCATGTGATAATTATAATAGCACTACCCAAACTCAAAAATCAAATAGATGGTCGGAAGAAAAAATATGGAATTGGTATAATAATCAACCTTGGCCAGTTGGAACAAATTTCATAACTAGTTCTTCTATAAATCAGCTTGAATTTTGGCAAGAAGGAACTTTTGATCCAGACTTAA
>Ga0228651_1000584_pt1 | contig 12502 bp, 9 predicted proteins | sample 63DmetaG_FD_183018 | JGI IMG/M metagenome (GOLD analysis project Ga0228651, IMG submission 183018) | Seawater microbial communities from Monterey Bay, California, United States - 63D | ecosystem: Environmental > Aquatic > Marine > Coastal | place: USA: California | collected 2016-10-24
TAAAATCGCCAGAGTCGAGAATTTGAACGTCCGGCGTGTAATTTGTGTCGCAGCGAGAATGCAGTGTTAGCATATCTGCCACGATGTTTAAAAAACGCATGTGTCTCGAGCGGACGCCTCGTGCCATCATGTCGGCAACGTTACGCACAAAATCATACTCAGAGACATTGTTTCTTTTCAGGGAGACCAACAACCGTTGTCGGTGTGATTTAAGAGCCGCTTTTTTATTAGTTGTTATCGTATCCATCAGGCAAAACGCCCCAGATGGGAGCGTAATGCCCATGTGATTGACGTAGTACGGCGAATGCACCATTTTGAGACCGTCTTTAATGCCACGTAATCCCTTGGGGTGAAAGGGCGATATATATCTCAAATTTGCTTCGGCTTCTTGAAACATTAACGTCGCTGTTTGCGTACCTTGAAAATTTAAATGCTTACTTACTGCCGGTATTTTATGAAGGCGAATGGTACAATAGCCTGTTTTTAGAGGCGGTCTAGATGACGAATCGGTCAAATTCAGATGATATGATTTAAGGGATGCTTGAGACAAGTCCAAGACAGACGAGCCGAGGTACGTACTGACAGGGATGCCGTCGTCATTCGAACGTGAACAAAACAACATGGCGACAAGACCTAATTTATCAACGTCTGAATTCAGAACAATGGAGTGTTCCGATTCTTTGGACGTCGTTATGGTTCTAGGGAATGAATTACAAGTTAAATAAAAGACACCAAAAATATTATTAATGTGGCTTGAAATATTAGTAACACAGAATTCGACGCTTTTTTCGGACATGGAATTCGGAGTTTTCGTATTTCCATTTGTGTATCTTATATACCCGCTCATAGCGACACCACAACCGTTCCCAATGGAACTTGGCGCCTGGTGTCAATCGGCAAAATGATAATTGAAACATCAAATTGGGATATGAATTAAAAATAAAAGAATGTAGTATTTTGATAGAAATTTTATATTCTAACCAATTCACAATTTCTTGAAACCATTCGGATGACCCGATTGGCGACTCGAACATAAGTGCATACTTCATCAAATAATTCAACCCCAATGTCTGTTTCTGGTTCAATGACGGTACATTCAATACCCCGCCGGAACTACGCATAGACCACGCCTCTTCGTCATTGTAATGTGTTTTACAAGTTAACCTGAACATCACGAACGAACGCGTATCTAAATAAGGACAAACGTTTCTATCAGATACTAAATCAAACGTCATTATTATTTTATTCACATCTGTTATAGATCGTTTTTTTTTAAATTTAATCCTTTATATTAAATTCAGTGGCAATAATACTACCTGTATCAACGACGTCCGTTAACAAATTCAACTGGTGCGATTGTTCATCATATGTCCACCACACGCCCTGTCCAGTCTCCCCAGCGTCTCCTTTAACGCCTTGTGGGCCGGTATCTCCTTTAAGCCCTTTAACGCCTTGTGGACCGGTATCTCCTTTAACGCCTTGTGGGCCTTGTGCACCAGCGTCTCCTTTAAGCCCTTTAACGCCTTGTGGGCCTTGTTCACCAGCGTCTCCTTTAACGCCTTGTGGGCCTTGTGCGCCAGCGTCTCCTTTAACGCCTTGTGGGCCTTGTGGGCCTTGTGCACCAGCGTCTCCTTTAACGCCTTGTTGGCCTTGTGGACCGGTATCTCCTTTAAGCCCTTGTAGGCCTTGTGCACCGGTATCTCCTTTAAGCCCTTGTGGGCCTTGTGCGCCAGCGTCTCCTTTAACGCCTTGTGGGCCTTGTGCACCAGCGTCTCCTTTAAGCCCTTTAACGCCTTGTGGGCCTTGTGCACCAGCGTCTCCTTTAAGCCCTTTAACGCCTTGTGGGCCTTGTGCACCATCGTCTCCTTTAACGCCTTGTGAGCCTTGTGGGCCTTGTGCACCATCGTCTCCTTTAACGCCTTGTGAGCCTTGTGGGCCTTGTGCACCTCGTGGCCCGGCATCGCCTTTGGGGCCTTGTATTGAGTTTTCTATTGGCAACCCGTGAAATAAAATATCGCTGGCTATGTTGGCCGAGGAAGATTCGATTGCACCGTGAATCACAAGTTTGCTCGTGTGTGAGGCCTGTAACAATATCTTTGAATTCAAAACCTTTGGTTGGCCTATTTTTACAATATCCGCGTGTATGACGAGTGTTTTTGACGTTTCGTCATACGTCCACCAATTTGTGCTATTTGCGGCGCTGACTTCTACCATATGTTGTTCGTGCGTGTCGTTCCCCTGGTTCATAAAAACGACTACGAATAGCACAACCCAAACGGCATGCATACCCAGTGATACGTATGATACAATGTTGGTTATTGACCGTGCTGGTACATTTTTAGGCAACAATTTTTCCTCTCCTGATTCACTTGGCAAAAAACGCAACATTTATTTTATTAACCTATATATTTATAGTATCCATTCGCTTTTTTTAGTTCTCTTACAATATGAATATCTCTTTCCAGTGTTCTCGTCAACATGAACTTCGACTTCCGCATTTTGTTCTAGAGTACTTATGCGACGGGTTAATTCTATTTGAACCGGGTTGTTTTCGTTCAAAATGTCTTGTCTTTGTCGTATGTCTATGGGCAGATGTTTACAACAACATTTGTACGTACTATCAATAAATTTTTCCAATAATAATTTGATGGTGCGTAGAGACGAAATAACAGATATGAGTAATGTGAGTACCGTCGATAACTGTGTCAATATTGTCAATTTCGCGTCTATCTTGTACAAGAAGATGCTTTCAGACGTCGAAAACTGCAAACGAATAACGTGTGTCCCGTCTTTCGTCCCTAATGACGATTCTTGTTTTTTTAAGTCGTGGGCATTTATTTTAATACCGTCTTGTTCTGTATTCTCAACCGAATTGATGTATTTGCATTTTTTCATACCGAACGCGAGTACAGTGGGTTCTTGTTTGGTTCCCACGAAACCAGTGTCTGTTTGCAACGTCTTATAGATTTCAGTGTATTGGTGCATCCACGCGTCTGGCCACACTTTGACGACCCCTTTCTGTTGATTGTCGGGAAAAATAAAGTCTATGTTGTGTGTCCCCGTGAAATCTTTGTCAATTTTGCACGTCATGTTTATGAAACAGGGTAGTCCATCGTGTATTTGAAAGTCACACTCGGTGTCTAGAGTAATGTCTTGGCAGTTTTGTTGCCCGTTTGCGTACCACGATTTGTATTCTATGTACATGTTTTTTAAATCTTGGTTGAACGAAACAGTACCCGTTGGTACCAAGGATGATTGTTCGGTCAAATTTGCATCCGTAAACACGAATACAGAAATGGCCGCGACAATAAAGGGTATACTGAGCGTAAACGCTGCTCCCAATCGCGTGTTCAATATTCTACGGGCATGGGTATCCTCTACGAGATGGTCTCCTGAAAATATCAAATCCAGGTGTTTAATACAGTCTGGACACATACGATGGCTCAAAATAATCAATAACACTGTACCCAAAAGCGAAGCATAAACAATGATGTTGACCCAGTTGTACTGTCGTGGAGGTTTTTCCTGTCTCACAGTGTTTTCGTGGTCTGACACGTTCATCGGAATTATTTTTGAGATGTCGTGGCCCAAATATTCGCATTCCGAACATTCTAAGCAGACGTATTGACCGGGCTCGGGTTGACGTTTACCTTTTGGACAAATACGACACCTCGTTCCCAATCCATTTGCATAAAATCCTTGTGGGCAATTTTTACAGTCGGCCACGGGTCTTTGGGCCCCGGGACATGTTTTTTCAAGTACCGCACATTGCGATTCACTATTTGAACCCAGCCCGGCTGTTTGTTTAGCTCGGCCAAATTCATCTTTACCACATGTTGTACATACGATGGCGCCTAAATAATCACTATATGTCCCTTGTGGACATTGTTTACAAATCGCTTGACCGTTTTCGCCCTGATACGTACCCATTGAACATTGTACGGGTTGTTGCATGGCCATTGTACCACACATGTTACCCACCGGACAGACATGACATGCTTCTGACTCATTCTTAGCGCCTGACTTTTGGCCGTATGTTCCGAGAGGACACGAACGTGCGCAATACGTTTGGCCCGGGACTGTTTGAAATGTTCCGGCGGCGCATAAAAGACATGCGTCGTTTATGTTGTTCTGACCTAGACGCTCGCCGTAACGGCCGGGCGGACATTCTGTCGCAGGACCATTGCCCAGGCAATAGTGGCCTGACGGACATATGTCTTTTGAAGTGCCGTCACACGTGTATGATTCTGCACAGGGATGGCACGCGTTGTTTTCCAAGTATTCTGTCGACAAACATGTCGGTACGTTTACTTCGCAATCGTTCACTGAATCGTGTTTGTCGGCACTCGTCGCGTCATGAATCACCTTTTCGTCGGGACAACCTTTACATTTGGTTTGGCCTGTTATATCTTGATATGTATTTGCCCCACAAATATTGCAATTTTCAGTGGCGGCTGGTACGCTTGAATATGTGCCCACTGGGCATTCCACACACTGTTCTTTGGAATGAATACCGGCTTCGATAGAATACCGTCCCGCGGGACAGGCAAACGTGGTTTCGCTTTGTGTGGCGCCCGCCGGACAATAGTAGCCAGCGACACTGCAATTTTGGCACGTGTTTTGATTGGTGACAAACGTTCCTGAGGGACAAGCGGGTCTGCATGTACTGCTTGCTGCCACGCAATACGGTTGTTGACAATCAAAGTCGCCACATTGACACATTTCTGTATTTACCGATAACCCCAGCTTATTTACACATTCGGACGCGTGTTTGCACTGGCCACTGTCGCATGCAAGACCAGACGTAGGCGTACAATCGTAATCGTCACACTTACATACCCTTTCATTATTCGGACATTCTGTAGCATGCGAACACGTCCCGGAATTGCACGTGAGTCCTGATTTTCGGGTGCATACGGTTTGTCCGCATATGCAATCGTTTTCGTTATTCAAAAGGCAATCCTGCGCAGTGTATTCACATATACACTTGAATTCGTCAGAACACTGGTTTGTGTTGGCCGAATCGTATACTTTAAGTTCCCCTTTGCTTTGAATGAATACGCATCCACCTGGAATAGTACCCGACATGGCCACAGTGGTCGCCGTCGTATCTGTAAATCCGAGTGCAGTCGCCTGTTCTTGACATTTTACTTTGTCTATAATCTTGTGGCCCGATGGGTTGTCAATACACGTGCCGGACGTAACAATTTTATACACGGTAGCTGCTTTGACAGTTGTTAGCAATAAAAAATAAAGCCAAAACATTGTTACGTACGCGGGCGAGTAAATACGCGAATTTCAATATTTGATTGCAATCAAATTTGATTCAAATCAAAAAAATAAGAGCCGGATAAATTTGATTGCAATCAAATTTGATTCAAATCAAAAAAATAAGAGCTGGATAAATTTGATTTGATTCAAATCAAATCTCATCAAACAACAAAATAGTCAACCATGTTACATGAATTCGCCGACCGGAGGTACCTCATACTCAAAAAAGCTGTTACTGTTGACACAGCGCTAAAAGAGATGCACCAACACTTTCCCGAGGACGCGGAGAACCCCGTACAGGACTTTGGGTCAGGTGGCGCGGCCATATTCCCATCTACACCCGCGTTGAACGAAATATCAGTACATCCTAATATTTTAAAAGTGGTTCGTGAGATTATAGGTGACGACATTCGTTTACGCCAATCTGTACCATGGGCCAAATACGGCGTCCCATCTGCTGGTAAACGCTCCAACAGTGACCAGCGCATGCACATGGACTATGGAAACAACCAATGGAGTGTCCCACAGCTTGGGAGACCACAAGCTGTGGCGGCCATTGTATACTACTCTGATACAAGAAAAACCGGCGGGGCGACTGCGATTGTGCCTCGTCGCGGCCAAGACGACCCAGTATATCAGTGGCCGGCTCAAACAAACATGCCTGGCATTGGCGGAATCCCCTTTTCCAATGACCGCGTACACGCAGAGGTGATTTTCGATGGCGCGGCCGCTGATATACGGCGTCAGTGCTACGAAAGAGAGATTTTACCGGTCTTTGAACCCGGAGATGTTCTTTTGTACGGTCTCGACACATGGCATCGCGGCACGCCCGTTTTGCCTGGGCAAGTACGCTATACACATAATCTGATGTGGTCTACGCCTTCGTCAGACGTACAGCAGTGGAATCGCGGCTTTCTACAAAAGATGTACTACGGCGATTTTGAGCGATTCATCTCGGCTTTAGAGCCCCATCAATTACAAACGTTAGGATTTCCATCTCCGGATGACTTGAGGTGGTTGTCAACATCGTTCGTTACGGGTATAAAAGCGCGCTATGAATGGGCAGGATTTAACTGTATGGAGTACGTTCATTCTGGCCGCACACTGCCACCGCCTGTTCCAGAGTTTTGGCACTGGGCTCAACTCCGGTTGGAGTCCACGGATAATCCTTTCAAGTTCAGAGAACAAATATTCGCCAAAGTCCGGGAAAAGGACATGACTATCGCAATGAAGAGCAATTGGAGGTATATATTTGAGACGGTGACACCGCGCTATTTGAAAGCGGAATGCCGGTTCTTTCGATTGGGACAAAAAAATTTGGTCGATATCAACCAACTGACAGGAGACCGCTTTGAATGGGCCGCTATCGCTAGTCATATTCGCGGCGAAGCATACCGTGGATGGCGCCCAGCACGTCACCCAGTGAAACCTTTGCGCGCGGACAAACGTTTGGAAGCGATGATTCACCCAGGGATGAACGAAGAGCTCTTTGATTTGATTGGCCCAGACGTTTCACCCGTGAAATTGTTGTCCCTTTTGAACGACGCACCGCCCAACATTCGAAGATGTGCGATGCGTGCTTTGTATCGGTGTGATACGCCGTTTGACATTTCTGTCGTAGAACCGTTTACGCGAGGAGCGACCACATTTCTTGAGAAAAGAATCCAACATTGGGCAAATAAGATAGTCCAGAAGGGCGCCGGGGCAGCACATTTGTGAAGTATATAAACACCAATATAAATTTTAAATTGTAAATGATTCGTTGGATATTTTTATTGACGATTAGTTTTTTTGTAAGTGATACACAGGCCGGCTGCGATAGCTGTTTAAAAGACAGCTGGTGTGGATGTGAAACCGTTGCACCGCCTTGTTGTAGCGGTTATTACTGGGATGACGACATTGATGGACGTAACTGTTGGTTCTCGGCATATTTTAAATGTAAAAAATGTACATGCAGCAGGGGGCATAAAAGAAGTGGTTGTAGTTGCGATAGTTGCCCAGCCGGTTCGTACCAACCAAATGATGATTCCAGGGCTACATCTTGTACGGCATGTGATGCCGGTCAATACTCGGGCACTGGTTGGCAAACTTGTTCGCCATGTAGTACCGGCCAATACGCGTCTAGCAGTGGTTGGTCGGAATGTGGAATATGTGATGCCGGTAAATACGCGTCCGGCGTGGCGACGGAGTGTTCATGGTGCCCCAATGGTCAGATATCGTCTAGTAAAGGCGCATCATCGTGCACTACATGCGCCGCTGGCAAATACGATTCCGTTACTTCTTGTAAAAACTGCAATGCAGGTCAATATTCGTCCGCTGGTTCGTCGTCATGTTCGACATGTAGTATCGGTCAATATTCGTCCGGTAGTGCGTCGGAATGCACGGCATGTCCTGCCGGCCAATACCAACACCAAACAGGCCAATCGGGATGTAACAATTGCGACGCGGGTTATGGTACCACGGCTGGTGCATCAAGCAAAGCAGGTTGTGGGGCTTGTCCCAAAGGTAAGAGTTCTGTATCAGGAGGCGCATGCACGGCATGTTCTGCGGGCAAATACCAAGACCAAACTACTCAAAGCGCTTGTAAATTATGTGCTACGGGTAAATATCTAAGGACAGAGGGTAACGACGCGGCAAGCGATTGTGGTGAATGTCCTGCTGGGAAAGTAAATCCGGGCGGTTCTTCGTGGACAGATTACGACTCGATAGAGGATTGTGACAATTGTGACGCTGGTAAACACCAAGAGAAAACAGGCCAAGCATCATGCAAAATCTGTGGTGCCGGAAAATACGCGGTAGCGGGGTCTAGTCAATGTTACGAGTGCGAGCCGGGATATTATTTCGAAACGTCTGGAGCAACTTCTCAGTTTGCGTGTAAGGGATGTCCCGGTGGCTTTTTCCAAGAATCAAGGGGTGCTGCTGCCTGTAAAGAATGTTCCGCCGGGAGATATGAGAATGACCTCCCGGGAGGCGCGAATCAACAGGGTTCGACTGGGACGTTGGTCATTGAAACGTCGACAACATATGGATGTACGCAAGTGTGCCAGCCTGGCACATACCAAGACCAAACAGGCCAATCGGTATGTAAAGACTGTGGTGCAGGTAAATATTCAACCGTTACGGAGGCAGCTACAAACACGTGTCAATCGTGTCCCACTGGGAAATATTCGTCCTCTTTGGGCGCCAATTCGGCGAATATGTGTATATCGTGTCCAGCAGGAAGATACCAAACGCAGGAGGGCGCAAGTAGTGAATCTGACTGTTTGTATTGTCCCGTTGGAAAGTATTCACAATCTGGAAAGAACGAATGTATTTCTTGTGACCCACGTAAAGTGACGGGCGTACTTACAGGCGCTACGAACTGCAATTTCGCAACGTGTTCAAATGGTTATCTCTCAGAAGGCCGTGCCAACTGTGAAAAGTGTCCAGAAGGCGAATATTTGAATTATGATGGCGGTGATTCCACTTGCAAACAGTGTTCTTCACAACTGCCGAGGAGTAACGGTACGTCTTGTTATAGATGTTTACCCGGTCGTCACCGCGGAAGTTGTTCTGTGTGTCCGGCTGGGCGTTATACTGGATGGGAAAGCGAATTATTAACGGAATGTCGCCCGTGCCAAGCGGGTTATCAAGACGAAGAAGGACAAGGAACTTGTAAAAACTGTCCTGCAGGGCGCATATCGTCTGATGACCGCACAACGTGTGTTACGTGTCCGCTGGGCGAATATTCTGACGCTGAAAATCTCATCGAGTGTAAAACGTGCCCTACGACTGGTAAACAACATACCGGTATTATAGGCCAAAAGGACGGCGAATGTACCGCGGGCAATACAAAAGGAATACATGAATATAGTATTACTAAAGGTATTTCTGTAGAGCTCATCGAGTTATCAGGCTCAAATAACGGCAACGCCCGAAATCTTCAGCGCTGTGTGGGCGAATGCGACTCTATACTTGGGGATAATGATGCGCAATGTGCTCCCGGATTGAAATGTTTTCAACGTTCTAATAATGAACCCATTCCAGGATGTAAAGGCAGCGGCGGTGGTAGAGATTGGGATTATTGTTACGACCCCCAAATTACCGACGACGAGGTCTTATATGGGTTTACAGCGAAATTAAATGATGTTATTTTGAACCAACATAGCACGTTTACTACGGCCTGTGGTCCCGACTACTATCAAAATACGTTTGACGGTTCTTGCAAAGGCTGTCCGGTGGGTCTTTACAAGGAGGGTACTGACCCACCGAGCCTGAAAATTGTTGGCCCTAACGATTTTAACGTATGTAAATTTTGCTCCGAGGGCAGAAGATATTTTTACCAAGGTTGTATCGACTGTGTCGTGATGGAAAATAAAGTTACGTTAAAGGATTTTCCATATCAAGCGTGTCGTTATGCCGACTGTCCAGAGGGGTCGTTTGCTCAAAACGGCGAATGTTCTGAATGTCCCACGGGGACGTACTGGGAGTCTAAACCTGTTATAGGTATTCCGTATGAAAATTACATTTTGCACAGCTGCGACCAAATGGAGACGCAATTTCACGCCGATTTAACCGCTGCGCAACGAACGATAATGAAAACAGATTGCGAACGATGTTACACAAATCCAGTGGAGCTTGAAGATATGGGCCCGAGTATGTGTACCAGCACAACTCATTTTAGCGGCGGTTTCCAGTCACCCAGCCTAAAAATATACGACGACTTGGACGCCCCCACAAATCCAGGGAACACGTTGGAAGAAGAACGCGACGCATGTGCGACGGCGTGTCGTAATTTCGTGACGACGGATGGACATATCAGAAATAGAGACGGCGACAATCTTGAGATAACTGGTTTCATTATATGGGTGCAAGAATCTAGAAGAGGAATGTGTTACTGTGCAGTGAACACGGATTTGACAACGTGTACGATAAGTTCGTCTAAACTCGATACAGTGCGAACATATAGGTTTGGTTCGGCCGCCTGTCAAGCAGGAAAAGATTTGCACGCGGCGACCTCGACCTACGCCGGGCTTTGTCGTTCATGTCCGGCGGGTCAGTATCAAGATTCCACAGGGCAAGTCACATGCAAATCTTGTTCTACAACGACGTCAACGGGTGCCACAAGTTGTTGATGAAATTCGTATATAAAGGTGCGTATCCAATTAAAAGAATGTTGTATCTAATTATATCGTTATTGGTATTTGGCGCCCTCGCCGCAGATGATTTTAAACTCGCGGCAGTAGCACGTCTAGGAAATACAGAAGATGTCGCGGAATGTATTAAAACCGACGGCGACATTGAATATTGGGTGAATATGGCCACAGGGGCTGCACAGGCTACCAAAATTATTGCGACAGGTGGGATTGAAATGCCCGAATTAACCGTAAATGGAGACGTGACTCTAGGAAGCGAATCTGGAACGGACAAAATTAATATTAGGGGCGACTTGGACGTCACTGGCGCGGTATCGTTCGACGATGTATCATTGAATATATACGATTTGGCCAGCGACGGTTCTCAAAATATGAAAGAAGACGGAACAGAAAAATTCGAAACGGTTGCACTGAGAAACGTTATAGAACAATTGGAACGCAGAATAGCTAAACTTTGCACGGCGTCCCCCGGCACGTGTAATTAAAAAAATAAATGTTCTGAATACATATCTAATTTTATCTTTTTGTATGGCGTTCCCATCGAAAAATGATGCGCCTTCAAGCGTTCTGTTTCGGGCACGAAACCCATCTTGTAGAGCACATAGCCTATTTCAAATCCCTCTTTGTATTCGTCTAAAACGCGGTACGATTGCGCCATCGAACTTGCCACGGCATCCACAAACTTTTTTTGAAATCCCATCGGTCGCGGACAATTGAGCTGGCGCACGCATACAGAATCGTATTCTTCAAAAAATGCAGTGGCTTCAACCACTTGGCCGTAGGAATATATTCGCGTGGACGATACAACAATCGCGACGTGTTTCCAGAGTTCGTCATTCAATGTAATGTCCAAATCCGAGGTGGGAACCAATAGCAGGTCGCCCGTTCGCAAATAAATTGGTCGGTCGTTTTCGAGCAAAGACGTCTGAAGCGGCGACTTTGGCTTTGACCACATGAATCCCATTTGACACTCCGCCGGTGTTTATTTATACTCTGGTGTACTAACAAATGACCCAAAAAATGTTCAAGTGTTGTTTCTGTTTGGAAACAACTCATCAACCCATAGTGATGTGCCAACAAACACATGTGGGTTGTTTTGAATGTGTGTGCGAACAAATGCGAAAATCCGTAGAGAGACCCACGTGCGCGATGTGTCGCAGCCCCCTTAATCTACGGTTTGACCGCCTCATTACAGAGATTGTTCCCTGTAAAAAGCGCAAAAGAACGACGCGCCGCTACGAAGTATTCCTTCAATTGTTGGAATTGAAGCACAAACCAAAGTACAAAACATTCAATCGTTCCCTCAAAAAATTCGCCGCCGCTACGGCAACGGAAGCCGCCGCCGAACAAATGTCGAAAGACATTGCCAATATTATAGCAGCCAGAGACTCTGCCAGACGTTTAAAGGAACAATGTGTTTTCAATGCACAGTTATACACCCATTTAACTATTTAAGTTTCCCCCGTTGTAACGAATGGAAACGTACAAGGTAGTCATCGTAGGCAACGCCGGAACAGGCAAGACATCTATGCTTAATCAATATATATTTGGCAAATTTACATTGTCCATACCCTGCACGATTGGTGTAGAATTTACACACAAAGAGTTGGACGACGAGACAAAGTTAGTCTTCTGGGACACTGCGGGCCAAGAACGGTTTCAATCACTGACATGTTCGTATTATCGGGGTGCACAAGCTATTATGTTTGTTTATGATGTCACGAACCGCGATTCATTTTACAATCTGAATAAATGGTGGCGAGAATTCATGACGTATGGTGACACCAAAAAATGCGCCACTATGCTTGTCGGCAATAAGATAGATTTAGAGAATCGCTGCGTCACCAAAGAAGAGGCCACAGCGTGGGCGGCGATGCACGATATGTTTTACGACGAGTTGTCCTCGAAAGACGCCACAAATTTGGAAAACGTGTTCAATACACTGATTCAACAATTGAAGAAACTTCCACAGGTGCAGAAAGATAAATTAGAATTTCGTAGTCAACCAAAAACAGACAGATGTTGTTATTAATGTTTTTCACCTATTTAATGTAGTATATAAAATTTAAATGTCGGGCCTGGTTGAAAATAAAAAA
>Ga0228651_1000596_pt1 | contig 12399 bp, 10 predicted proteins | sample 63DmetaG_FD_183018 | JGI IMG/M metagenome (GOLD analysis project Ga0228651, IMG submission 183018) | Seawater microbial communities from Monterey Bay, California, United States - 63D | ecosystem: Environmental > Aquatic > Marine > Coastal | place: USA: California | collected 2016-10-24
CTTATCTACCGCTTCCTTTACCTGATCTTCAGATAAAACGGGATTCAAAATGAAAACGGTTTCGTACTGATTCATAATTATTTGAACTTAAAAATTAAGGAGTGCAAATGTACGAGACTTTTCCCATTCGGACAAGGTATGTTAGCAACGTGTTTACAGGTCTTTTTTTATTCCTGTAGAAATTGGTCCAATCACCGCTTATATTTGTGCTATGGAGCAATTCGTCGTATCAGCAAGAAAGTACCGCCCGCAGGCCTTTGAAGCCGTCGTGGGACAGTCACATATTACCGATACACTGCTCAAAAGCGTCGACAACGATCATCTAGCACAAGCCCTATTATTTTGTGGACCGCGCGGGGTAGGAAAAACTACTTGTGCACGCATATTGGCAAAAGTAATCAATGGTGGCGCTGATTTGAATGAGGAAGAATTAGCTCTCAATATTTTCGAACTCGATGCCGCTTCGAACAATTCTGTGGATGATATCCGTAGACTCATTGATCAGGTGCGTTTTGCACCGCAAACCGGTAAATTCAAGGTATACATCATTGATGAGGTACACATGCTATCGCAGCAGGCCTTCAATGCCTTCCTCAAGACCCTGGAGGAACCACCTGCGCACGCCATCTTTATTTTAGCGACCACAGAAAAGCACAAAATCATACCAACCATCTTATCTCGCTGTCAAACTTTTGACTTCAAGCGTATAACAGTGGATGATATTGCCGGTCATTTGGCGTTCGTTGCAGAAAAAGAGGGCGTAAATGCAGAACCTGAAGCCTTGCACATGATTGCAGAAAAGGCGGACGGCGCCTTACGTGATGCCCTTTCATTATTCGATCGAATGGTTAGCTTTTCGGGTAATGAATTGACATACGACCAAGTTGTTAATGTACTCGACATTCTGGACTACAACTACTTCTTCCGTACCATAAATCTGGCTAATGAGGTGAACTATCCAGACTTACTCCTTCTCTATAATGAAGTTTTGGAAAAGGGATTCAATGGACATGAATTCGTTGTAGGAATGGCAAAGCACTTTAGAGACTTATTGGTTGCACGAGAACCGCGCACCGTGGAATTACTCGAAGTTGGTCCATCAATACGAGAACAATACCTCAGCCAAAGTAAGGCGAGTTCTACGCGCTTCTTACTCCATGGATTGAAGGTCTTCAATGAGCTCGACGGTCAATACAAAATGGCGAGTCAACCGCGGATATTAGTGGAATTAGGGCTGTTAAAATTGGTCGAATTTATTTCGCAGGAAAAAAAAAAGTCGCAACCCAGCGTAACTCCTAAATCCACCGAGGATTTTCTTCCGCCTACCCTACCAAAGCGAACGGCACCAGTACCAGATACCGCGCCGGCAACAACCCAGGCACAAAACACTCATCAAGCCGCTACTACTCCAACAGTGGAACAGGATGCGACCTTGGCTTCGTCCGCTTCAGAGTCAGTAGCAGAAAAAGGTGCTACTCCCGATGATCTGCCTGAAGAGCCAGCGCTACCAGAAAACGCTGCCCATGAACCGCCTGTTGCGAGTCCAGAAGCTGCGTTTGACAACACAACTTCTGAAACATCAACGCCACCACCAGCGGCACCAATCGCATCAAAAAAACCGACTCCACAGCCAGCGAAACCTAATAGTGGTGGTCTATCCCTAATGGCGGCATTGAATGATCTTTCGAAAGAAAATAATTCACCCGTTTTTGTACCTGAATCGGCGGATGAGGAAGCTGCCCCTCAGGCACAGGAAGGTCCTCAGAGTGTATTCAACGAAAAGGAATTAATCGACGCGCTTGGAACTTATGTGAAGCAAAGGCACGTAAAAACAGCTATACGCACGCTACTTTCGGTGCAGGTCCCCAAAATTCTTGATAAGAATACATTGCAGATATCCCTCGATAATAATATCCAGCTTGGTTATTTCAATGAGGAGCAAAAGGAATTGATTCCTTATTTGAGAAAGAAATTGGACAATTTTGCTTTGCGATTCGAAACCATACTGGTGGAAAGTGAGCAAGTGAAAAAGCTGTACCTCCCCGAGGAAAAGTACAAGCACATGGCCGAAAAAAATGCCAATCTCATTTACTTGCGACAGAAAATTAAAACCGATCTCGAATAATGCGGCGCAGTACGGTTTTACTTCTACTTTCTTTGATCACGTTCAGTGCTCAAGCCCAATTCAACTGGTGGAATCAAACGCACAATTGGGACGGTGCCACACCATGGACGCACTACATGACGTATTCCCATGCCTTTTTAGGACCAAATGCGTTGCCTATACCGACCGTGGCAGGAGCACATAGAAATTACGTCAGCTCCAGCACGCAAATCAGTCTTCGCGGAGACGACCAATTTGTGAATTGGCACAATGAGGTCCAATTGGTCTCAGGAAAAACACTATTCAACGTGGTACACCAAAGTGTGGAAGCGTTTAGAACGACAACAGATGTGCGCGATCTGCGCGCTTCTCGAGGCAAAAGTGGACAGGGCATTCAAGCCGGCGACGTCATTGTAAATATCTCACATCGACTCTATGAAAATAACGATGCTGGCACAAAGGAAGTGTATTTCACGACGCACCTGAAGACTGCCGCCGGTCCGCTAAACAATGCTCGCTTTACAGATGCACCTGGGTACGCTTTCTTTTTCACCGGACGCTGGAATCCGAAGTATACCCGATTTTGGATTTCTTCTAACGCTGGCTTCCAGGTCTATCAAACGCACTGGGTGGACTACCCCCAAAACGATGGATTCCTGGGTAACGTTTCAATTACCCAAAGAATGGACCATGGCATCGGCCTCCACGCTGAATTAAAAACCTTTACTGGATATTTTAGAGACGGTGATTGGCCCCGTATACTGAACCTAAGCATCGATAGAAACTTTGGTGGAAAAAGCAGGTCAGTTTTGCAATGGACGAAAGGACTCAACGACTATCCTTTCTCCTACCTCAGTGTTACGCACATGATCTTTTTAGATCAACCAACGAAGTCGCCAAAATAAATTTGATGGAACACGTGCTGCCTTTGCCTTAAGCAGCGCTTCCTTCTTCCACTTTTTCTGCTCCGTTTTATCGCCACGTTTCTTGTATGTCCTTGCAAGTTCGTAAGCCTTCCGCACCTCATAAAGCGCCAGCTGCTGGTCATCAATATGGCCCAATTCCCTTGCCTTTACCACTGCTCGCATCACCTTAGCGACATGTCCTTCGGCATCGGCAGTCATTCCAAAATCCAATCTATATTTAGTGGTGCAATGCGGAATCTTCTCGGGCAGAATACCCTGAGCAAACAACGCCAAATAGGCACCTACATCTTCTTGCATATCCCGATCTTCCTCCCATCTAAACGTCGTATCTGATCGCATAATCACCGTGCTAGGCACAATGGGATTCATGGCCAAAAAATCTTCCACATTTTGGATCTTCGGACAAGCGCGCATGCGCATCCCGGCGCCTTCCTTTCCTGGACTCCATTCGAAAATGGGCGTGTAGAACCACTGAACTTCTGGATTGCGCATTAAATAGTCTCGTCCATGGGCCAATTTATTCGAACCCCAAACATCATCTGCATCTAAAAATGCCCACGCATCGCCCTTTGCCGCCCGCATGCCTGCATTTCTTGCTGCACCCAATCCGGCATTTGTCTGATCCACACAAACCAAAGGCAATCGGTCCATAAATGACTGAATCACCGCCGCCGTTTCATCCGTTGAGCCATCGTTCACCACTACCACTTCAAAGGGTTGCACGTGCTGCTGCTCCACGGAACACAGGGCCTCACCCAGCGTCGCCGATGCATTATATGCCGGTATGATCACAGATAACTTCATCAATACGGGAAAAATGTTTTTGGAAATAATCGAGCAGCCAATTTCTTTACTGGCTCCTTCAAACCCGCCGCCTTCACAACACCGCCGGTCGACTTAATCAATGCGCTCTTCACTAAATACATCAGCAATCCGCCGCGGTACCTTCTAAAAACTCGAAACAATCGTACGTTATTTCGCAACACATCCAAACTCCATTTCATGCTAAACACATTACCTGCCCACCACATAGCAACTTGCGCACGGGCAGACTGCAAGGTTTGCTGGTCCGCCCAATCTTCACGTTCGAAGATGTCATACATCGCTAAAATCTCATCAAAGGCAGTATAACTGGCAATGGCTCTGGAACGCTGTGTACGTTCGTGAAAACGAAAATAATTTCTAGCCGTAGCAAAAAACTGCAACTCCCCGTGCTGCAACAACCGTGCATAGAACAACCAATCCCCGTTCAAAAGCCAATTCGTCTCAGGGGCACCTACCTGATCAAAAACTGATTTTCGAAACAAAACTCCGCTCGCGTTAGGCACTGTATTTGAAAAAATTATACTTCGCGCAACCTCTACCTTGCCTTCCACCGTAAAGTCCGATTTCCATCGTGAGGCGTCGCCAAATATAAATCCATAATCTTCTCTAAAGTCTCGTAAAAACGCACCTTCCTCATCCACTAAATGACTGTGACTGTAGGCCATTACTGCTTTTTCGTTGCGCTCAAGAGCATCCACATGCAATGCCAACATATCTAATTCACATGCATCATCACTTTCAGCAATCCACAAGTATTTCCCTTTCGCCCAGGCAGAGCCCCGGGCCCATTGTGCAAACGGGCTTCCTGAATTCTTTTCGTTAAACAGCACTTCCAGGCGATCATCCTTTGCAGCCCATTGTTCCAGTACACTTCGACTCTCGTCAGGTGAACAGTCATCCATGAGCAGCACTTCAATATTTTTATAGGTTTGATTCACTATGGTAGAGATACGCTCGTCTAAATAGTCAGCATGGTTATAATTCGGAACAATCACACTCACCAATGGCCCGTCAGTAGGCAATAAATGCGTTGACTTACGCTGCACTATTTCTTCAACGCGTTTTTTACCGCGACCAGAAAAGCCTGTCATTTGGCCTGGCTTAACATTTGCAAACTGGTACAAACCAAACCAGGTCTTGCGTTGCAGTGCTTCATCACTATTGGTCAAATCCTCATAATGAACCGCGCGATAATCGACTCCATATCGTTTAAGAAGCTTCGCTGCATTCGAGGTATACGCACGAGCCAATTCTAAAGCGCCCTCAGCACCCAATGCACTTTGCGCCTCGTAAGAAAGCGACTGGCGACGGAGCAGCGAATCCACCACGGCCGCTTCATCGCGTAACACCCAAATCACCTTCGCATTGGGAAAACGCTTCAACCACCAGGGTAAGGTCAAGCTCAGACGAGGATCTTTAACCATCCACGGTCCCGCATAATGCAACCTTTGACGCAACGAACTGCCCGTTGAAATTTTCAAATGCGCTGCATAAAGATCTCTCGCAGTCAGCTCCCCCATGCCCGATTGGACAGCAGCTTCTAAAGCGCTCTCCGCAGGAACGTTCCACCAATTGCCGTTCGCCTCTTCAAGCAAACGTTCATTGATATCGATCGCATAAAGGGGTTCCGAATTGTGATCGCAGATGGCCCCAGGATAAACCCCAGCAGAGGCTAGCGCCTGCGCCACCATGGTCGTTCCACTGCGGTGCATGCCTAGAATAAAAACGGGTGCCTGTATTTTGGTTTTTAACACGTATTTTCGAGCCTATGTCTAAGTCAAAGAAACTCGTTTTTATTCACATCCCAAAAACCGCAGGGACTTCCTTGCGACTTTTATTGGAATCCAACTACAGTGAAGCCGAAAGAGCCGCTATTTATTCGCACCAAGATTTAGACGAAAACCTTGCAAAAGCACTGGCTGACCCGAAAATCAAATGCATCTACGGTCATTTTCCATTGCGCCCGGTCATAATAGATTCTGACGCTACTGTGGTGACCCTACTTCGCGAACCTATCGCAAGAAGCATAAGCCATTACAATCATTACAGCAAGCGCATGAATGAAAAGCACACGAAGCTTATGGAAGGGATTAAATCGCCGGAAGACTTTACAAAATTAGTCCAAAGCAATAACCGACAAACAGCTTTTTTAAGCGGCTACCTCAACCAAAAGGAATTTTTGAAAGATCCTGAGGTACTTAGTAAGGCCTTAGCCAATTTTGAGCGACTCGACGCCGTTGGCTTCACAGAGCATTACAGCGCTTCCATTGCCCACTTCGGAGAAGTGTTGGATTGGAAGAATACGCAAGCAGAACATCATAATAAAGGTGGAAGCAAACCCGTGAGCAACCGCGAAATCTGGGCATCGATGAATGCATACGACCTTCCGCTTTATGCCAAAGCCCTTGAACGCTTCGCACCAACACTTGAGGCGTATAATGGAAGGAAACCTCGCATACCGCGCGATCCATTAGCAAAGAGAATTGTGAATTATTTGCGCGCCCTCAGCTCAAAGTTCTGACCCAGATAAACGCGACGTACCTGCTCATCCGCTGCCAATTCCTCTGCCGTACCACTTTTTAGAATTTTACCTTCAAACATGAGGTAGGTGCGGTCCGTGATGGCCAAAGTTTCTTGAACGTTGTGATCCGTGATTAAGATTCCTATGTTTTTCTTTTTTAGGCCGGCCACAATGCTTTGAATGTCCTCAACTGCGATAGGATCTACTCCCGCAAAGGGCTCATCCAACAATATAAATTTCGGTTTCGTGGCAAGGGCTCGAGCAATTTCAGTTCTTCGACGTTCTCCCCCGCTCAATAAGTCCCCACGTGTGGCTCGAATACGTGTTAATCCGAACTCCTCAAGCAATTCCTCTAAGCGAGCGGATTGCTCCGTCTTCGAAAGCTTTGTCATTTCTAGTACACCCTTAATATTGTCCTCAACACTCAGCTTACGAAAAACTGAAGCTTCCTGAGCCAAATAACCTATACCGAGCTGTGCACGCTTAAACATGGGCATTTTCTGAATGGACTGTCCATCGAGCAAAACCTCACCGCTGTAGGGACGAATCAAGCCCACCACGGTATAGAAACTAGTCGTTTTACCCGCCCCATTAGGTCCCAATAAACCAACAATTTCGCCTTGATTCACCTCAAAACTCACGTCGTTCACAACGGTTCGTGAACGGTATTTCTTGACAATATTTTTTGCTTCTAGTTTCAAGAGCGTGCGGCCTTTCTTTTAACAATACGTCGGCTCACCATGATGCTGATTTGATACAATAGCAACACCGGTAATGTGACTAAAATTTGCGAGGCGAGATCTGGCGGTGTAATAATCGCGCTCAACAACAATATACCAACGATGGCATGACGGCGATATTGTTTGAGTAACATTGGGGTAACCATTCCTAATTTACTGAAGAAATAGACCACTATTGGCAATTGAAATAAAATTCCTGTAGCTAACGTAATGGAGCTCACCATACTAATGTAGGAAGTTAAATCGATTCTGTTCACTACTTCAGCGCTGACCGCGTACGTACCTAAGAACTGAATACTTAGTGGAACGATTACGTAATAACCGAACAAGACACCTAGTAGAAATAGAAGAGTTGTAAAGAAAATGATACCGCTACTGCTTTTACGTTCCGTTTCGTGAAGACCCGGTTTAACAAATCGCCAGATTTCCCAGAATACATAAGGGAATGCCACAATAGCTCCCGCGACAAGCGATACCCACAAATGCATTTGAAACTGTCCACTCATGCGCATGTTTAAAAGCTCAAAAGGAACCTCATCAAAGCAGAACACATCTCCGCCGACGAAACTAGATAACCAACAGAAAAAGCGGTAGGTCAAGAAATCCGGTTGCTTAGGACCGAAAATCAACTGGTCAAAAACTATAGACCGATTCATGAATGCCACTATTGATAAAAGCACAATAGCTAATGAACTGCGCATTAAATGCCACCGAAGCTCCCCAAGGTGCTCCAAAAAACTCATCGAATTTTTAGTGTTCGCAGTGTTCATAGAATCTTTCACAGGCCAAAAATCCGAAAAACAATCTGTAGTACCTTCACAATCCGCTGAAAATTGGCGTATATTATAAGGGAATAAAGCACACGCTCATGTCGGTGAATTGGGAAGACCATTTAAAGACCTATTTCGGTTTTTCGGGATTTAAAGGAAATCAACAAGCCATTATAGAGAGTATCGCTGCCGGCAAAGACACTTTTGTGATCATGCCTACCGGTGGTGGTAAAAGTATGTGCTACCAGCTTCCGGCACTTTCCAGCCCTGGCACAGCCATCGTTGTTAGCCCCTTGATCGCATTAATGAAAAATCAAGTGGATGCCATTCGCGGGCATTCTGAAAAAGACAGTATTGCTCACGTACTTAATAGTTCTCTGACAAAAAGAGAAATGGAACAGGTCCACTCCGACCTACGAGCGGGCCTAACTAAGCTTCTTTACGTCGCTCCGGAATCGCTAAACAAAACAAGTAATATCGAATTGCTGAAAGAAATCGAAATCAGTTTTTTCGCTATCGATGAGGCGCATTGTATTTCAGAATGGGGGCATGACTTCAGACCGGACTATAGAACCATCAAACACAGTGTAAAAGAACTGGGCCGTAAACCGGTCATCGCACTCACTGCTACGGCTACACCAAAAGTGCAGGCAGATATTATTAAAACCATGGGAATGGAACAGCCGAACATCTTCCTTTCCAGTTTTAACCGACCTAACCTGTATTACGAAGTACGGCCGAAACGAGATATCGATCACGATATTATTAAGCTACTAAGTCAGAATATTGGGAAAAGTGCCATTGTGTATTGTTTATCCCGTCAAAAAGTAGAGGATCTTTCAGCACAATTGCAGATTAACGGCATCAATGCATTGCCCTATCATGCAGGTTTAGAAGGTGCGAAGCGAATCAAGCATCAGGATGCCTTTTTGAACGAAGACTGTGATGTAATCGTTGCAACCATTGCCTTCGGTATGGGAATCGACAAACCCGACGTTCGTTATGTTCTACATTATGACATGCCCAAGAGCTTAGAGAGCTACTACCAAGAAACGGGACGTGCCGGTCGCGATGGCGGTGAAGGAAAGTGTATCACCTATTTTGATATTAAAGATATCGAGCGCCTACAGAAGTTTTTGAGTAAAAAACCGGTGAGTGAGCAAGAGATTGGGCGTCAATTGCTCGAAGAAGCAACCGGTTATGCTGAAGCAGCTACTTGTCGTCGTCGTGTACTCTTACATTATTTTGGAGAAGAGTTTCATGAAGACGATTGCGACAAGATGTGCGATAACTGTCGACATCCGCGCGAAAAAGTAGACGCTAGTGCAGAGCTTCTTGATGCAATCGCCTGTGTAAACGAAACGCACGGAAAATTCAAAACATCAGAAGTGATCAATATACTCCGTGGGAATAAGACTGCTATACTCGCTCAAAACGATGCAGAGACTCTTAAGACCTGGGCAATCCAAAAAGATAAAACTGAAAGTCACCTTCGTGCAGTGATACGCCAAGGAATTATACGTCGTTACCTCGAAAAGAACATCGAGACCTACGGGACGGTACACGTTACAGAGAAAGGTAACGCAGGAAAACTTCCCAAGGCCTTTAGAGTGCGTAAAGAGTTAAACTATCAGCAACTTAATAGTGGCGCAAATGACACTAAAAAAGTAGTTGCTATGGACAATACGTTGTTTGGGATTCTAAAAGACTTAAGAAAAAAGATCGCACAGTCAAAAGGAGTACCACCCTACGCTGTGTTTGCAGAAAATTCTTTAAGCGAAATGGCGACTATCTATCCTTGTACTCTCGATGAGTTGAAAAATGTTCAAGGTGTAGGTGAAGGCAAAGCGAAAAAATACGGCACACCCATTGTAGAAGCCATAGCTGTCTATGTCCAAGAAAACGATATTGATCGTCCTCAGGATATGGTTTTCAAAAGTGTTGCTAATAAAAGTGCACTGAAGGTATACATCATACAAAGTACGGACCGCAAACTACCCCTGGAAGATATCGCAAGCGCTAAGGGACTAAAAATGCAGGATCTTATTGTTGAAATGGACCGCATTGTTCAAAGCGGCACGAAAATCAATATCGACTATTACCTAGAAGATATTATGGATGAAGACAGTATAGATGAGGTGTTTGACTTCCTTACAGAAGAATGTGAAAGCGGCTCCATGAAAGAATTACTTGAGGAGTTTGGTGACGACTATGATGAAAATGAATTGCAGTTATTACGGCTCAAATTTTTCTCCGATGTCGCGAACTAAACATTAAAAAAGCCCGCTTTAAGCGGGCTTTTTTAATTCTGATAGAGAAATTCTAACTCCTCTAGTTGATTTTCTAGCGAAACGCTAGCTGTTGCACTACTGTAAGTCAGTAGAAACTGGATGGTTTTTTCAGACGCATCCACGTCCAAGTTTTCATAAGGTAGTGTTTTGGCCATAGCGACTCTTTTGAATTTACTATGGAATAACGAAATCAGTCACCACCTTCGTATGACTTAAACAAAAAATTATCCTTCAAGACTTATATTGTGTGTAACCATAAGTTTTTGAATGTTAGTAATTGCGTAACGCATACGACCTAAGGCCGTATTGATACTAACGTCGGTCTCTTCCGCTATATCTTTAAAACTATAACCGCAAAAAATACGAAGCTCCAAAACCTTTCGCTGCTCTTCAGGCAATGCATCGATTAAACGGTGTAAATCTTCGCTAATTTGAGCTTCAATTAATGCAGCTTCCATGGGACGATCAGACTCCCCGTAAGTATCAAATACCGTGTATTCACCACTTGTTCGTATTTCTTTCTTACGCGATTCTCTACGAAAGTGATCTAGAGTTGTATTATTTGCAACCCGCAGAGCCCAAGGCAAAAACTTACCTTTTTCTTCATATTTCGATTTACGTAAAGAGCGAATGATTTTAATGAACGTCTCTTGAAACAAGTCGTCCGCGACCTGACGGTCCTGTACTTTACTGTAAATCTGGAGAAAAATTCGCTTCTTATGACGACGAATCAACACTTCCAAGGCAATTTCTTGACCATTACGGTAACACTCCACTAATTCGTGGTCTGCTAGCTTTCCTAAGTTCATAATAAAGGATTTAGCGTAATGGTCGTCCTATAGGCGAAGTGTTTTATTGATTAATTCTGATGTGAATATAAATGTAAAGAAACAAAAACTGTTCCAATTCGGTTAAATTTGTCGTTTGGCCTCCACCTTAGACTATGACGACACACATCGAAATCAAGCGCGCAGCAGTTCATAACCTCAAAGAGGTAAGCGTTAATATACCTAGAAACCAACTGGTTGTAATAACCGGAGTTAGTGGTTCTGGAAAAAGCTCGCTGGCTTTTGACACACTTTTTGCGGAGGGACAACGCCGTTATGTTGAAAGTCTAAGCGCTTATGCCCGCCAATTTTTGGGGAAATTAGACAAACCAAAGGTCGAATACATCAAAGGAATCCCTCCAGCGGTAGCCATTCAACAGAAAGTAAGTAGTCGCAACCCCAGGTCCACAGTGGGCACTACAACAGAGATTTATGACTATTTAAAATTGCTTTTCGCGAGAATTGGAAAAACGTACAGCCCTGTTTCTGGCGAATTAGTAAAACGTCATAATGTGAGCGATGTAATGGAGGTTATCCATCAGCTCGGCGAAGGAACTCGATTTCTAATTACCGCACCGGTCACTTTTAACGACCGAACTGCGCTTGAACATTTATCCATTCTTTCAAAACAAGGTTTCGCGAGAATTTTAGTGAACGATGCCATCGTAAGTATTGATGAAATTGTTGACGAAAACACCTACACCTCTGACAAAATACAACTGGTCGTGGACCGCGCAGTAGTGCGTGTCGATGATGAAGACAATGACTACCGTCTTCAAGACTCTATTCAAACTGCATTCTATGAGGGACGTGGCGCCTGTGAATTACGCTTTATGGACGATCGCCCTACTCTAGAATTCAATAGTTTGTTCGAATTGGACGGCATGAGTTTTACCGAACCTACCCTTCATTTATTCAGCTTCAATAATCCTTTAGGCGCTTGTCCGAGCTGTGAAGGCTTTGGATCTATCATGGGTATTGATGCCGATTTGGTCGTACCGAATCCTCATTTGAGTGTTTATGAGGGTTGTGTTGCTCCTTGGAAGGGCGACACGATGGGTAAATGGAAAGATAAATTTATCCTTGGCGCATCAGCATACGATTTCCCAGTACACCGACCGTATATAGACCTCACCGAAAAAGAAAAAACATTGCTTTGGGAGGGAGCAAAAGGCGTAAAAGGTATCAACGCTCTATTTAAGCACCTTGAAAGTAAAAGTTATAAAATTCAGTTTCGCGTAATGTTAAGTCGGTACCGTGGGAGAACAGTTTGTAGCACGTGCAAGGGTAAACGACTGAAACCTGAAGCGAATTATGTTAAAGTGGATGGGCGTTCACTAAGTGACCTAGTCGAGTTACCATTACGAAAGCTAAAAATCTTTTTTCAAGACCTCG
>Ga0228651_1000616_pt1 | contig 12169 bp, 13 predicted proteins | sample 63DmetaG_FD_183018 | JGI IMG/M metagenome (GOLD analysis project Ga0228651, IMG submission 183018) | Seawater microbial communities from Monterey Bay, California, United States - 63D | ecosystem: Environmental > Aquatic > Marine > Coastal | place: USA: California | collected 2016-10-24
CGTTCGAAGGAACCCTTTTTAAATCTAAAGTTACGCATACCTTCGTAGGCGGACATCTAGCGTTCAAAGACGGAAAAATAGACGATAGTGTATTGGGAGCACGTTTAGTATTTGATAGAGACTAAAAGATGATGCGACCCGTGAATTATGCAGTAGGTTTATTAGTCATCCTTTTTGTAGGATGCGCTTCTCCTGAGGTGAAGATTCCCGAGAATATATTGACGCAAGAACAGATGATGCCGATCATGGTGGATATTCATGTTATAGAAGGAGCGCGAAACGGTTCTATCATGCTGGGCGATACAAACGGTATCGAAGACTACTATGCGAAGGTCTATGAAAAGCATGGGATTACTGAGGATCAATTCAAATCAAGCTTCGCTTTTTACAGCGACAACCCAACTGTATTCATACCTATTTATGAAGAAGTCCTGGATTCGCTCAAAGCGAACGGGGCACTTTTGGCTAAAAAAGGGGTGAATGTCGAACATGAAGACTAAAAAATGCCTTGTGATTTTCGCCTGTTGGGCAAGCGCATTAGCTGCCCAAGAAAAACCGGGTCTATACTTTACTTGCGCTGAGGCTGAGCAGTACCCAACTCGTATTGCGTATGAAATACTAGATGCTAAAGAAAAACGACTGGCAGTGGGTTTTTTAGATGTGCAGTCACCAGTTGATACATTGTATGTCGAAGTGAAGCTTCCCGAACGTTTCATGGTACAGGTGTATGAAGATGCCAATCGCAACGATAAATTGGACCGCGGACTATTTACTCAACCGCTCGAGCGCTACGACTTTAGTAATGAAGCGTGGGTGTTTTTAGGTAAACCGGATCTGGAGGATGCCTTGGTCAAGCGTCAAGGATCAGCGCACTACTTGCATTTTCAACTCAAAGACGTTCTAGACTAGATCTTCCAGGAAGTCAATAACCAGTTCTGAAAAGGGTTCCCGAGCTTCTGCATGCACCCAGTGTCCCGCATTAGCAATGGTCGCGATTTGTGCCGCGGGGAAATGGTCTAAAATGGCATCTTCGTCTTCCACGGTAATGTAGCCGCTTGCGCCACCGGCGATAAATAACGTAGGACGATCGAAATAGCCGAATTCTAAAGGTGTACCCACTTCTTGTAGCTGATCTTCCAGTGCATCGAGATTGAAACGGAATGCTAATTTTTCTTTGGACTGCCAGTGTAAACTCTTCATAAAGAACTGACGAATGCCGGCATTGTCAACACTTTTTGCAAGAATTGCATCTACTGAGCTGCGTGAGTGAACGGCATCAAAATCAACGGACTTCATTGCGTTTATATAGCCTTGATGATGAATGGGGTATGCTTTTGGAGCAATATCTACAACGACTAATGCCCGAACGCGTTCCGGGCGACTTACAGCAAAATGCATGGCTGTTTTTCCACCCATGCTGTGGCCTAAGATGACCGCTGTATTCAACCCTTTTGCATCCATGTAGGCCTCGAGATCAGCGGCCATTAACTCGTAATTATGTATACCATGATGGGGCGACTTACCGTGGTTACGTTGGTCTACGGCATGTACTTCCCAGTCTAATCCAGCCCAGTGTTTTGCGTGAGTCGCCCAATTATCCCCCATACCAAACAATCCGTGAAGAATGATCAGTGGTGCTCCTTCGCCGTACACTTTAGAGAATAGCGGAACTACTTCCATGCGGTCGGGTTCAAACAGGTTCTGTATTGTTGAATGGTATTGTGAAGTCCTAAATAAAGTGCATCAGCGATCAATGCGTGACCAATGCTTACCTCGTCTAGAGTGCCATGAAGCTTTTGGGAAAAGTAGCTGAGGTTCTCTAGGTTAAGGTCGTGTCCGGCATTCACACCTAAGCCAATACTTTTTGCAAAGGCTGCGCTGCTCACATAAGGAGCAACTGCGGCGGCCCTATCTTTTGCATAACCGACGGCATATGATTCCGTGTACAATTCGATTCGATCTGTACCTGTAGCTTTTGCGGCTGCAATTTGCTCGTGATCGGTTTCAATAAAAATGGAAGTGCGAATTCCAGAATCTTTAAAAGTTCCGATTACTTCGGTCAGTAGTTCTTTGTGCTGAATGGCGTTCCATCCTGCATTGGAAGTTAAAACACCCGGGGGGTCGGGCACGAGCGTTACTTGTGCAGGTCGATGTGCCAGCACAAGCGCAATAAATTCTTCGTTAGGATACCCTTCGATATTGAATTCTGTGGTCACCGCAGGAGCTAAATCTGCCACATCGCTGTAGCGAATGTGACGCTGATCAGGCCTTGGGTGTACGGTAATTCCTTCGGCTCCAAAACGCTCGCAATCGAGTGCGACTTTTAAAACACTAGGTACATCGCCGCCTCTTGCATTGCGAAGGGTAGCAATCTTATTGATATTTACGCTGAGTTTTGTGTGATCGTTCATGGGGGCAAAGCTAAAGAAAAGGGCTATGTTTGTTATGAAATGTTACAAGAAACACTACATACAGAACCCATCAAGGGGATTATTCTTGAGACAACAATAGCCGAGGCATTGGAGTTCATGGAGGATCTTAAAATTAGCCACCTTCCCGTGGTTACGAATGAAGGTATGTATGCTGGGCTTTTGAGCGAAGATGCGCTTTATGAAACCCAAGACGATACGTCGCATATACAGAGTGCTTTACGCCCTGCTTTTGTGCCTCATGTTGCAGAAGGTGCTCATTTTTTCGAGATCCTGGAAGTCTGCACTCAGCACAGAATTACGCTGGTACCCGTAGTGAATAAAGAAGGACGTTATGTCAATTCGTATTTATTAACTGATATTTTAGAGTTTTTCAGAGCAACGCCTACACTGCTTCAATCGGGTGCCATTCTCGTGGTGAGTATTACAGCGGACCGATACAGCGTTATCGACATCGCACACGCTGTAGAACACAATGATGCCAAGCTCCTAGGGCTATGGATGACACATCAAGCGAACGAAACCGCTCTGCAGCTGACATTGAAGGTTAATTTAGAACATACAGCGCCTATTATCAAGAGTTTACAACGCTATGGCTACGAAATAGAAGGTATCTTTGGCGATGAATCGTACGATACCGATTACCGTGAACGTTACGACCATTTAATGAACTATTTGAAGTACTCATGAGAATAGCACTCTTTGGACGCACCCCGAAAGCCACGAACCTGCCTTACTTAGAGTTGGTGTTAGAGAAGTTGGTCGAAGAAGGCGTTGATTTTGCAGTATATCATACCATGGTTGGGGCCTGTGACGAAATTAAAGCGGAAGAGTTTCCCGAAATGCATTTCTCAACGTTTGCGGACGAGGAAGAATTGGAAAATTTCGATCCGCATTTCCTCATTTCTTTGGGGGGCGACGGAACTATTCTCGATGCAACGGTACTCATTCAGAATAAAGACATTCCTATTTTAGGGATCAACATGGGCCGATTAGGATTTCTTGCGAACGTAGCGAAAAGTAATATTGAGACTTCATTAGATGCGCTTTTTAGCGGTAGATTCCAATTGGACTTTCGTTCGCTGTTACAGATTCGCACCTCGTGTAACCGTGTGGTCAAGCCGAATTTCGCGTTAAATGAGATTACTATTGCAAGGAAGGAAACGACCAGCATGATTACTGTGCATACCTATCTGAACGGTGCGTATTTAAACAGTTACTGGGCGGATGGCTTAATAGTGAGCACGCCGACAGGTTCCACAGGGTATAGTTTGAGTTGTGGCGGCCCCATTATAATGCCGAATAGTGAAAATTTTGTCCTTACTCCTATTGCGCCGCACAATTTGACCATGCGTCCCTTCGTTATCTCTGACAATAACACCCTCCGCCTTCGCATAGAAAGTCGGGAAAACGAATTTTTAACATCATTGGACAGTCGGATACATAGTTTTGATGCGACCACGGAACTCTTCATTCAAAAGGCCGATTTTCGCATCGCATTAGTGCAAACTGAGCTACAAGATTTCCCATCTACACTCCGGAATAAATTAAGCTGGGGATTAGATTACAGGAATTAATTCATGAAAAAAGTACTCCTTTACTTCCTGCTTTTCAGCAGTTCTTTCCTTCATGCCCAATTTTATGAGTTGGGTTTAGGCGGTTCTGGAACATTGTTTCATGGCGATGTCGGTGCGGTTGGAACCAATGCTCAGGGGGTGTATGGATTCTTGCCAAACCAACCTGTGGGTCAAATCACCTTACGTCGTCAATACAATTGGCATTGGAGTACACGAATGAATTATTATCGTGGCTACGTAGGCGCCTCTGATGCTTGGTCGAAAGATGATTTTAAATTAAATCGAGAGATTACTTTCCGTACAGAAATTTCCGAATTCAGCTATATGACCGAATTTAATTTCTGGCCGTATGGAACAGGTACGAAATTCAAGCGTTCTTTTTATGTGTTCGGAGGATTGGGCTTAACCTTTTATAATCCTCAAGGTTTTTACCAAGAGGAATGGCACAATCTACGTGAGTTAGGTACGGAGGGTCAGCAGACGGAACTGAGTGATCAACTGTTCTACGGCAATGCCACGATCACCGTTCCTTTTGGCATGGGCTATCGCCAGAGTTTAGGCCGTGATTTTAGTCTAACGGCGGAATTAGGCTGGCGTAGGTACGGTACCGATTACATGGACGATACCAGCGGAGATTTTGTTGATGCCGCGGCATTAGAGGAGGAGCGAAGTGCAGTAGCAGCCTATTTTTCAAACCCTGGAAACGTCTCTTATTCAAATGGATTGGCTCGAGGCACTGCTGAACAGCGAGATTGGACTATTTTTGCCGGACTGACCCTATTTTACAACCTAAGTCCTCGAGATGAACGCTGCAGTGGATTCTAAAGTTTTTAAAGCTAATCGGCTTAAAGCCGGGTTAGACCCTAAGCATATGCCGGAGCATATTGCAGTCATTATGGACGGCAATGGTCGCTGGGCGAAACAGCAAGGTTTTAGGTCGCGGGTTCGTGGCCATGAAGTAGGTGTAGAGGCATTAAGAAGAATAACTACGGCATCGGCCGAATTAGGTTTAAGCTACCTTACCGTTTATGCCTTTTCTACTGAAAACTGGAATCGACCGAAGGCGGAAGTAGATGCATTAATGAATATTCTGATGACTGCGCTAGAGAAGGAATTGCCCACACTAATGGGCAATAATGTGCGTCTCTGTGCCATCGGTAACGTAGATACGCTGCCGACAAAAGCAAATAAAAAGTTAATGTCTGTTATTCAGGCTACAGCAAAGAATGATGGGTTAACTTTGACGCTTGCGTTGAGTTACGGCTCACAGGATGAAATGGTGCAAGCCATTCGCAAGATTGCTCAAGATGTTGCTGAAGGACTAATACTTCCGGCGGATATTAATGAAGCGGCAGTGGAACAACATTTGTTTACGGCCGGAATGCCACATCCGGATCTCATGATCAGAACCAGTGGCGAGCAGCGAATCAGCAACTATCTGTTGTGGCAACTGGCCTACGCAGAGTTGTATTTCACGCCTGTTTTATGGCCCGATTTCGACGCATCCGGTTTGTACGATGCAATAGCGGCTTTTCAAAAACGCGAACGTAGGTTTGGGCAAACCACAGAACAGTTAACGTCAGAATAAAGACATGAAGAATACCCTTTGGGCACTTATACTCAGCCTAGTTGCTTTCACAACCACTGCGCAAGTGGTTCAAAACGGTGATTTTGGCCTCATTCCAGGAATTGACTACGAGGTAGCCGGTATAACGGTGAGTGGCGTGCAGGATTTAGATCCGAACGTCGTGATCATGCTGACTAATATTCGTGTAGGCGATAATATTCAATTCCCTGATCCAAAGATATCAGATGCCATCCGCACGCTATGGCGCCAGCAACTTTTCGAGAATATCACCTTTAGTGTAGTAAATAAGAGCGGGAAAAAAGTCTATCTGGATATCCGTCTTAAGGAATTGCCAAAGATGAGTAAGTATTTTATCACAGGCGTTAAAAAAACCTGGAAGGACGACATTCGCGAAGAGTTAGACCTGCGCGCTGGAAAAGTGGTGAATGAGAATCTTGTGGTCATGAGTCGAAATAAGATTCAATCATATTTCCGCGAAAAAGGTTATTTAAACGCCTCCGTCGAGATTACCCAGGAACGTGATACATCGTTTAATAACGCGGTCATTTTAGGATTTAAAGTCAAGTCAGGCGAACGTGTGAAAATTGGAGAAATTTCCTTTGTTGGAAATGAAGCGGTGGCGGACAAGGTCCTGTTGAAAGCAATGAAGAACACAAAGATGAAAGGTAAAGCCATCTTTAAAGTCTCAAAGCTCCGTAAAAAGGAATACCGTGAAGATTTACGTGCATTAGTAGCGAAATACAACGGCATGGGTTACCGCGATGCACGTATCATTCGCGATACGAACTATCGTGTAGACGACGAACTCATCAACATTGAAATTACAGTAGAAGAAGGTCGTAAATATTATTTCGGAGACATCTCGTTTGTAGGGAATACGAAATACGATACGCCCTTGTTGCGCAGCATTTTGAAAATCAATCGCGGCGACATTTACGATAGTCAGCATTTAAACGAACGCGTCAGCTTCGATGCAAATGGAAACGACGTTGCCTCTATATATTTGAACAATGGATACCTCTTCTCTCAAGTGGTTCCTATCGAAAAGAATGTTCAGAACGATACTATTGATGTAGAAATTCGCATTCAAGAAGGCCGTCAGGCTACGATTCGCAAAGTGAGCATTACGGGTAATGAGCGTACAAACGACCACGTGATCTATCGTGAAGTGAGAACTCGCCCAGGCGATCTGTTTTCGAAGGCAATGATCCAGCGAACCATTCGTGAGTTATCGCAATTGGGTTATTTCGATCAAACGCAGATCGGTGTAAATCCTGTGCCAGATCCTCAAACAGGTACGGTAGATCTTGAATATACTGTTGTTGAAAAATCTACCTCACAGCTTGAGCTTCAGGGTGGATGGGGTGCAAACCGTGTGGTCGGTACACTTGGCTTGAACTTCAACAACTTCTCCGCAAAAAACATCGGTAATAAGCGGGCTTGGCAGCCGTTGCCAACAGGTGATGGACAAACCATCAATATCCGTGCGCAGTCAAATGGTTTGTATTTCCAAAGCTACAATGCCTCTTTCACGGAGCCGTGGTTAGGAGGTAAAAAGCCGAACAGTTTCACAGGAACAATCTACCACAATGTCCAAAGCAACGGTGTACAGGCAAGCGATCCGAACCGTCAAAGTCTATTGATTACAGGTATTAACTTTGGATTGGGTCAGCGTTTAAAGTGGCCAGATGATTATTTCACCTTATACCAAGGTCTGGAATTCCGTCGCTTTAATTTGAACAACTTCCCAACCGGATTCTTGAACTACAACAAAGGAATCTCAAACAATGTTAACTACAAATTCACGTTAGGCAGAAACAATACAGATGTACCAATTTTCCCAACACGTGGTTCACAGATCAGTTTCGCTGCGGAATTGACTCCACCCTTTAGCTTGTTGCGAGATGACATCGATTATAAGAGTCTTTCTTCGGAGGAGCGCTTCAAATTAGTGGAATACCATAAGTGGAAATTGAATGCGGATTGGTTTGCGCCGATCACGTCAAAATTAGTGATCCGTACGCACGGAGAGTTCGGTTATTTAGGGAGCTACAACAAGGACTTAGGTTTACCGCCGTTTGAACGTTTCTATGTGGGTGGTGATGGACTGGCCAATTTCGTAATCGACGGTCGCGAAATCATAGGTCTTCGTGGATACACTAACAATTCGATCACGCCTGGCGGTGGTGGTGCACTTTACAATAAATACGTGTTCGAGATGCGTTACATCATTGCTAACAATCCTTCGGCACAAGTCTTCCCGCTCATCTTTATGGAAGGTGGTAACAACTACGATAATTTCTGGGACTACCGTGCGTTTAATTTGAAGCGTAGTGCAGGTGCAGGTTTGCGTATTTTCATGCCTATGTTCGGATTGATGGGAGTAGATGTTGCTTATGGATTTGACCCTGAGCCTAATGGTGCAGCGGCAAGTGGATGGCAGACGCATTTCATCATTGGACAACAGTTCTAATTGAAGTACCTTCAAGCCCGTGAAAAAAATAGGATTATTTCTTGCTGTACTCTTTTCCACATCGCTAATGGCGCAGCGCTATGGTGTTGTGGATACGGATTACATCTTGAAGAATTTACCTGAATATGCACAGGCAAAAGCTCAAGTAGATCAGCTGAGTACCCAATGGGCCGGTGAAGTAAGTGCGCTGCAGAGTGATTTACAGAGTTTAAAAGATGCATTGGCGGCAGAGCAAATATTGCTTTCCCCAGAAAATTTAGAAAAACGCAAAGCAGCTATTGTGCAGAAAGCAGAAGAAGTGCTTGCTTTGCAACAGAAATATTTTGGACCAGAAGGTTTGCTCTTTGAAAAGCGAACACAGTTGGTCCAGCCCATTCAGGACAAAGTTTTTGGCGCGGTTCAGGCATTGGCTCAGAAGCGTAAATTAGAACTGGTACTGGATAAAAGTGCTCAAAGTGGTGTGCTCTTTGTCAAAAAGGAGAAAGACTACAGCGAGGAAGTTTTAAATAGTTTAAAGAAATAAATCAACAGACAATGAAAAGAGTATTACTCGCAATCGCCTTGACCTTAGGCTTCGCAGGAACCGCAGTTGCCCAGCAAAAAGTAGGTCACATCAATGTAGATGAACTAATTTCTGTAATGCCAGAATACCTTTCAGCACAAGCTGAAATAGAAAAGTATGCTGGCCAGTTGGAAAGTGATGCTACAGCCATGCAGGAAGAATACATGACGAAATTGCAAAACGCTCAAGCTAACATGGATACTTGGACAGAATTGCGCCTTCAGAAGGAAAACGAGGAGTTGCAGACTATGGGTCAGCGTATTCAGCAGTTTAACCAAAGTGCGCAACAAGAGTTGCAGCGCAAGCAGATGGATCTTATGTTGCCGATCAGCGAGAAAGCGCAAGGGGCAGTAGAAAAGGTAGCTTCAGCTAATGGTTTTACCTACATTCTTGATGCATCGGCATCTAAAGCAGTAGTGATTTATCTTGACGGTGGTGAGGATATCTTGCCGCTGGTAAAGGCGGAATTAGGCATCAACTAAGCCGGGAAAAAAATATTTTCAAGCCCTCCGCGAGCGCAGCTCGCGGAGGGCTTTTTATTTGGTATTTTGCATGCTGTGAAAAGGCAACGCAAAATAGGATTATTCGACAGCGGCTTAGGCGGTCTTACCGTGCTGCATGCATTGGAAGAAAAACTACCTGGCGTGGATAAGGTGTATTATGGTGATACGCTTCATTTACCGTATGGCGATAAAAGTGACGAGGCCATTCGAAGCTTCAGTCGAGAGATTGTTGGATTCTTGGCGGCTCAAGGTTGCGACGTGATTGTTATTGCTTGTAATAGCGCGAGTGCTGCGGCAGGTTCGATGCTTGAAGAATCCTTTCCTGATTTGACCTTTATCAATGTGATTGACCCTGTGGTGGCCGCATTGGCAGTAAGCGCACCGCGGAAAACAGCTTTATTAGGAACGCGCGCGACTGTGCGAAGCGGCGCCTATGCAAAACGCTTAGCGGCATTTAAGGTGCCACACGAATTAGTGGCATTGCCTACACCTTTGCTGGTGCCGCTCATTGAAGACGGATTTTTAGGTTCGGGAATAGAGGAAAGTGTGCTCGAGCACTATTTAAACGATCCTTCTATGAATGGTATTGAAGCAATAGTACCGGGTTGCACGCATTACCCGCTTTTGCGCGAGGCGGCAGCGAAATTACGCCCCGGTGTGGATTGGATCGATGCGCCCGCTATAGTAGCAGAAGCCGTAGATTCGGTGTTGGATGCTGCTGTTGACGGATCAGGGAGCACAACCTATTATTTGAGCGATGCCACGCCCAGTTTTCTGGCATTGGCATCCAGTACCTTTGGCATTAAAGCGCATTGGGAGAAAAAAGTGCTTTAACCCTGACGCTCACCGTAACGGTACATCCAAGAGCTAATCGATGAGACGAGCAGACTGAACAGAATGGCCGTCCACACGCTTGCTACTTCAAGACCATCGATCCATTGGTCTGCGACCCCAATTATAACGGCATTAATGATCAATAAGAAGAGTCCTAAACTCATAAAGGTTAGGGGTATGGTAATGATGATCAGCAGTGGTTTCAACGTGGCATTCAGTAGTCCCAGCACAATGGCAACACCAACGGCAGTAGAAAAACTACTGATGTACACACCGGGAAGCATCCAATCGGCCAGAAAAACGGCAATGGAGCTCACAACAAGTCTTGAAAGAAGTCCAGGTTTTTGTCTCATGTGCGGTATATTCACTTTTTCGAAAAGTACATAAAATGGAAAGAATGAAGAGCCTCGTTTTCACAGCATTTTTAGCATTAGTCACACTTTTTAGTTGCCAGTCTACGACCACTGTGGACACAATGTCTGCTGAGCGGCCACCAATGATTGGCGATACGACGCTTCGGGCGGAGCTGTTCGTAGATCCGCACAGCTTTAGTTCGCCGGAGGCAACGGTAACGCATCTCGAATGGGACGCAAAAGTGGATTTCGAAGCACAAGAAATTCATGCAACGGCGGTTTGGACGTTATCAGAAACCCATGGAGATCAGGTGGTTTTTGATACGAAAGCGCTTCAGATTGAATCGGTCCTGTTGGACGGCCAAGAAGCACAATGGAGCTTTGGTGCGGAAGACGATTTGTTGGGTTCTGCTTTGGTCGTTTATGACCTAAGTCCAGCTTCCAAAGAGGTAAGCATTAGGTATACTACCACAGAAGGTGCGGAAGCGGTACAATGGTTTCCCGCAGCATTGACACAAGGTGGGCGTATGCCGTTTTTGTTTACACAGAGTCAAGCCATTCTTGCGCGTACTTGGATTCCCTGTCAGGACCGTCCAGGAGTACGCTTTACCTACAACGCGAAAGTGAAGGTACCGGAGGGGATGTTAGCGCTAATGAGTGCTTCAAATCCAACGCAGAAATCAGCTACAGGTAGTTATGAATTTACGATGCCGCAGCCTATCCCTAGTTATCTCATGGCTTTAGGTGCGGGCGATCTTGAGTTCATTGCATTAGGCGAACGATCAGGCGTGTATGCTGAACCCGAAATGGTGCGCAATGCAGCCTTCGAATTTGGGCAGACGGAGAAGATGATCGAAAAAGCCGAAGAACTGTACGGACCGTATTATTGGGGTCGTTACGATATGCTGGTATTGCCCCCGAGTTTTCCCTTTGGTGGAATGGAGAACCCTCGTTTGACGTTCCTTACACCCACGGTTGTGGTTGGGGATTTAAGTTTAGTGAGTCTCATTGCTCATGAATTGGCCCACAGTTGGAGTGGGAATCTTGTCACCAATGGAACTTGGAACGATTTCTGGCTCAACGAAGGCTTCACCGTCTATTTCGAAATGCGCATTATGGAGCGCGTTTATGGTCCCGATTTCTCGGATATGCTTGTTGCATTGAGTTATGATGATCTCCAAAAAGAATTGGCGCATATGTTAGAGAACGATCCGGAGGCGACTATTTTAAAGCAAGACTTGGCGGGTAAAAATCCCGATGATGGCGTAAATGCCATTGCCTACGATAAGGGTTTTCATTTCTTAAAATTGTGCGAGCAGACCGTGGGACGAGACACTTGGGATGCCTTTATTAAAGGTTATTTCGAGAAGTATAGATTCAAAACCATGGTGACGGAGCAGTTTTTACAGGAGTTAGCGCAGCTGTTGACACTAGAACAATGGGATGCCATTGGTGTGGATCAATGGGTCTATGGTAAAGGACTTCCAATGAATTGTCCTTTCCCTGCATCCAACCGATTCTTTATTGTAGATGAAGCTGTGAAAATGATGCTGAGCACAGCACCTGAAGCACCCGATGCGAAACAGATGTGCTATGCGGCATTCGAAATCACTAAATTTTGGTCGACCCACGAATGGTTGCGTTACATACGCGGCCTAGAAGCGAGTGGAGCAACTGTGGGTCATTATGCATTGGCCGATGAGAATTACGGTTTTAGTGGAAGCCCGAATCCCGAGATTGTGGCCGCATGGTTTTCAGCTATTTTAAAGACAGATTACGAGGGTTACGACAAGGCTGTCTACAAGACGACAGTGGAGGAGTTTTTAGTGAAGGTGGGGCGCAGAAAATTT
>Ga0228651_1000632_pt1 | contig 11993 bp, 10 predicted proteins | sample 63DmetaG_FD_183018 | JGI IMG/M metagenome (GOLD analysis project Ga0228651, IMG submission 183018) | Seawater microbial communities from Monterey Bay, California, United States - 63D | ecosystem: Environmental > Aquatic > Marine > Coastal | place: USA: California | collected 2016-10-24
AAGGCGATGAAGCCTATACTGACATTGCGCATCCGGTACAGCGCGCCTGCTTAGAAGCTTTTGAGCAGGTGACAGATGCCGCCAGCCCGGGGCACGCGATTGATGGATGTTCTGCGCCCAATTTTGCCACTTCATTGCTTGGATTGGCGCGGGCAATGGCTTGGTTCGCCAGCGCTGAGGCGCGCATAGATGTCGCTTCACATGCGGCTTTGCGATTGCGCCGCGCGATGGCGCTGAATCCGGATTTGGTGGCGGGTGAGGGCCGCGCCTGCACCGAATTGATGCAAGCGATGCAGGGCGGCACGGTGGTCAAAACTGGCGCCGAAGGGGTTTTCGTTGCCATTATTCCCCAAAAGCGCTTTGGCATCGCGGTGAAAATATTGGATGGCAGCACCCGCGCCAGTGAATGCGCGATTGCGGCCCTGCTCTGCGCTTTGGGGGCTTTACCGCCCGCACATCCTGCAACGCTGAACCGTATGCATGCGCCGATTGTCAATTGGAGCGGGCTGCAGACTGGCGAGATACGCCCCGCGCGAGGATTGACCTTGTGATCGTTTTATTCAACAAACCTTATAATGTGCTGTCGCAATTTACCGATAAGGGCAGCGCGGGCAGCGATCGAAAGACGCTGTCAGCCTTTATCGATATCCCGTTTGTCTATCCTGCGGGGCGGCTTGATCGGGATAGCGAAGGTTTGCTGATTTTGACCGATGATGGCAAGTTGCAGGCGCGGATTTCCAACCCGAAACATAAAATGACCAAAACCTATTGGGTGCAAGTGGAAGGGGCGCCGCAGCAATCAGATCTTGAGCGGTTTGAACAAGGCATCCTGCTGAAAGACGGAAAGACTTTGCCTGCACAGGCGCGCTTGATCGACCCGCCGGCTGATCTTTGGCCAAGAACCCCGCCGGTTCGGTTTCGCAAAACGGTGCCGGAGGCGTGGTTGGAGGTAAGTCTGCGCGAAGGGCGAAACCGTCAGGTACGCCGAATGACTGCTGCGCTGGGCTTTCCGACGCTGCGCTTAATCCGGGCGCAGATTGGACCTTGGCAGTTGGGGGAGTTGCAACCGGGTCAGTTTGAAAAAATCCTGAACCCGACCGCAAGCCCGCGCGGTTAAATTATACATTGGCAAAGCCTCGGTCTAGAGCCGTGAGAATGCCATCCACCTCTGCCTCTGTAATCACCAAAGGGGGAGACATTAGCACATTATGCATGCCTAAACGCACCAATGCGCCGGCCTCAAATGTGGCTTGATGCAGCCGCGCCATCGTTACACCATCCATCGGTGTTTTGGTCGCTTTATCGCTAACGATTTCAAGTCCGATCATCAACCCTTCGCCGCCGCGTATATCGCCAATAATATCGTATTTATCGGCGAGCTTTTTCACCCCTTCAAACAATTGAGTGCCGCGCGCTGCCGCGTTGGTTTTTGTATCAAGACGCAGGGTTTCTTGCAGGCAGGCCACCACGGCTGCGGCCCCGACCGGATGCGCTGAATAAGTATAACCATGATAAATACCCGCCTCGCCCGTGGTGTCCTTTTCGAACACCTCGGCGACCTTTTCGCTCATCAATGCAGCGCCTACGGGAAAATAGGCGCTGGTAATGCCTTTGGCCAAGCACATCATATCAGGCTTTACGCCCCAATGGCGCGCACCCGACCAATCGCCGGTACGGCCAAAGCCGGTAATCACCTCATCTGAAATCATCAAAATTCCATATTTGTCACAAATGTCGCGCATCAGCTTCATGAATGAGGCATCCGGCACAATCACACCGCCAGCGCCTTGGATTGGCTCCATAATGAAGGCGGCGATGGTTTGCGCGCCTTGGAAAAGGATTTCATCCTCAAAACTGGCGGCGATTTTCTGCGCCAAAGCTGCTGGATCCGTTTCATCAAAGGGATTGCGATAAGTATAAGGGCTGGGCAGATGAAAGCAGCCCGGCATCAGTGGTTCGTAATTGATCCGAAAGCGGTTATTGCCATTGACCGAGGCGCCCCCAAAATGCGTGCCGTGATACCCTTTTTTCAACGAAAGGAATTTGGTACGGGTGGGTTCGTTGCGCAGTCGGTGATATTGGCGCGATAGGCGCAGCGCGGTTTCTACTGAGTCAGAGCCGCCCGAGGTGAAAAAGACCCGCGCCATCCCATCTTCGGCAAACATATTGCGCACCGCCAGTGAGGCCTCAATCGCGCATGGGTTGGTTGAGCCGGCAAAATTTGAGGAATAGGGTAGATCGTAAAGCTGTTTGGCGATCGCGTCTTTGATCGGGTTGTTGGAATATCCCAGATTAACGCACCATAAGCCTCCAACGGCATCAATCGCGGAATGCCCGTCAATATCATGCACATAAACGCCCTCCGCCCCGGTGATGATACGCGGTGGCGTTTCCAACGAATCGCCCGGATGGCCCATCGGGTGCCATAAATGGCGGGCGTTATTTTCTTTCAGAAAATTATCATCTTTCATGCTGCGTATCTCTCTGGTTTGCAAGGGTCTGGCGGGTATCACCTGCGTATATCTATCTTGCCGATAAACGGTTCAAGGTCTAGTTTTTTCCTGCTGGTGCAAACAGCCCATGCGCGATAGGGCACCATGATTTTGGACAGTTTGGGCACCAGCCCATAGACACAGAAGCTGTGGCCGTGTATCTGCCCATGCCATGGCAAATTCCAAATCTGACCCAAATTATAAAGTGATCTCTGAAAACCGCCGCGCGCGTTTTGATTATGCGATTGAAGATGATTTGGAATGCGGTGTGATGCTTTTGGGCTCTGAGGTGAAATCACTGCGGGTGAACAGTGCCAATATTGCCGAAAGCTATGCCGGCGTGGATGCCGGAGAGTTGTGGTTGGTGAATTCTTATATTGCCCCTTATGAGCAAGCCAAGACCTTTGGACATGAAGAGCGGCGGCGGCGCAAATTGCTGGTCAGCCGCAAAGAGCTGGCACGGCTCTGGGCCGATACGCAGCGCAAGGGTCTGACTTTGGTGCCTTTGGTGATGTATTTTAACCATCGCGGCAAAGTGAAGCTGAAAATTGGCATCGCCAAAGGCAAAAAGAATCATGACAAGCGCGCCGATCAGGCCAAACGGGATTGGGGGCGACAAAAACAGCGTTTGTTGCGCCATAGCGAGTAGCGGCTTCCTGAGCAATCGGTCGATTATAAAAGCGACAATTGCCGAACCCGCTCTTGCCCCTGTATAGAGACAGTAGTAGGCAAAAACAAAAGCAATAAGTGAGGTTTATAATGACCCGCGATGACCCTAAAACCCTTGTCTCAACGCAATGGCTGGCCGCGCATTTAAAAGATCCTGATTTAAGGGTTTTGGATGCGTCGTGGTATTTGCCCGGCTCTAAGCGCGACCCCTTTGCCGAATATCAGGCGGCGCATATTCCGGGCGCGCGTTTCTTTGATCTTGATGATGTTAGCGACCATCGCTCGGATTTGCCGCATATGGTTCCGCCGGTGGAAAAATTCATGTCGCGGATGCGCGCAATTGGCGTAGGCGATGGGCATCAAATTGTTGTTTACGACGGCTCTGGGTTGTTTTCCGCGCCGCGGGTGTGGTGGTTGTTTAAATTGATGGGCCAAATGGATATTGCCGTGCTGGATGGCGGTTTTCCCAAATGGCAGGCAGAGGGCCATCCGGTGGAAGATTTGCCGCCTATTCTGCGCGACCGCCACATGATGGTGCGGCGCCAAAACCAAATGGTCAAGGATGTCACGCAAGTTTCGGCGGCTTCAAAACTGGGAGAGTCTGAGATCGTGGATGCGCGCTCGCCGGGCCGGTTTTACGGAAAAGATCCCGAGCCCCGCCCCGGTTTACGCGCCGGTCATATTCCAGGATCAAAAAATGTGTTCTACAAAGATTTGTTGAAGGCAGATGATACGATGAAATCGCCGGATGAGATGCGTCAGGTTTTTTTGGAAGCCGGTGTCGATTTGGACAAACCAGTGATTACCAGCTGCGGTTCGGGCGTGACGGCCGCAATTCTCAGTTTAGGATTGACCCGTATGGGCAAAACCGACCATTCCCTATATGACGGCAGCTGGACCGAATGGGGCATGTTTCCAACCTTGCCCATAGCCACAGGAAAGACATAATGTTTCAAGATCTCGTAGAACAACCGGCAGATAAAATTCTGGCATTGGTGCAGGCGTATAAAGAAGATCCACGCGATCAAAAAATTGATCTTGGTGTTGGCGTTTATAAAAATGCCGAAGGGATCACGCCGGTGATGCGGGCGGTTAAAACCGCAGAGCATCAGCTGTGGCAGCAAGAAACAACGAAATCTTACGTTGGTCTGTTGGGGGATCCACGCTTTTCCGACGTGATGGTTGATCTGGTGCTGGGCGATGCGGTGCCAAGAGCCAGCGTGGCTGCGGCCGCAACCCCGGGGGGCACAGGTGCTGTCAGACAGGCTTTTGAACTGATCAAAATGGCGCATCCTGAGGCGCGCATTTTTGTGTCAGACCCGACATGGCCAAACCATTTGTCTATTCTAAAATTCCTTGGCATGCCGGTGGTGCCTTACCGGTATTTTGATGGTGAGACGCGCGGCGTAGATTTTGAAGCCATGTTGCAAGATCTTTCGGCGGCCAAACCGGGGGATGTGATTTTGCTGCATGGCTGTTGCCACAACCCGACAGGGGCAAATTTGAACGCGGTGCAATGGCAGGCGGTGATCGATCTGCTGCATAAAACCGGCGCCACGCCAATGGTGGATATCGCGTATCAAGGCTTTGGTGATGGCCTGGAAGAGGATGCCGCTGGCACGCGCCTTTTGGTGCAATCGGTGCCAGAAACGATCATTGCCGCCAGTTGTTCAAAAAACTTCGGGATTTATCGTGAGCGCACGGGTCTGTTGATGGTGGTTTCACAAGATCTAGCGGCGCGGGGGCTCAATCAGGGCACGCTTGCCTATTTGAATCGGCAAAATTTTTCATTCCCGCCGGATCATGGCGCAAGGTTGGTGACCATGGTCCTGAGCGATCCTGATCTACGCGCAGATTGGGCCGCCGAATTGGAAGAGGTGCGCTTGTCGATGTTGGGGCTGCGCGAACAGTTATCCGAAGAGCTTCAGCGCCTGTCGGGCTCTGATCGGTTTGGGTTTTTAGCCCAGCATCGTGGGATGTTTTCGCGTTTGGGAACCACCCCGGATAAAGTGGCCCGGCTGCGCGAGGAACACGCGATTTACATGGTGGGTGACAGCCGTTTGAATATCGCTGGCCTCAATCAAAAAACCGTGCCGATCTTGGCTAAGGCGATCGTTGATTGTGGTATTTAAGCGGCGGGCTTAAACGCTGAGCGTCGCCTGAACCGCGTTTTTCCAACGGCTATATTTGGCGCTTTGCGCGGCTGCGTCCATAGCTGGTTCAAAGCGGCGTTGCAGAGCCCATGTTTTTGAAAACGCCTCTTGGGATGGGTAAATTCCGGCCTGCATGCCGGCAAGCCAAGCAGCGCCCAGCGCCGTGGTTTCCAAAACCTCTGGTCGATCCACCGCAGCGCCGATAATATCGGCTAAAAACTGCATGGTCCAATTGCTGGCAGACATCCCCCCATCCACGCGCAACACGGCCTTTGCAGCATCGCCGGGCCAATCCGCCTGCATCGCCTCTAGCAAATCCCGGGTTTGAAACCCAACGCTTTCTAGGGCGGCTTTGGCGAATTCTGCGGGGCCAGAATTGCGGCTTAACCCATAGATCGCGCCGCGGCATTCGGCGTTCCAATAGGGCGCGCCCAGCCCTGTAAAAGCAGGGACCAAAACCAAATCTTGGCCAGGATCAGCCGTTTCTGCCAGAGTTTGCGTTTGCGGGGCATCGGTTATTATTTTTAGGCCATCGCGCAGCCATTGGACCACGGCGCCGGCGATAAAAATGGACCCTTCAAGCGCATAAGTGGGTTTGCCGTTTAACTGATAGGCAATCGTGGTTAGCAAACGGTTGCTGGATGTTACAGGCGTATCGCCCGTGTTCAAAAGCGCAAAACATCCTGTGCCATAGGTTGATTTCAGCATCCCAGGCTGAAAGCATGCCTGCCCAACCGTGGCCGCTTGCTGATCGCCTGCAACGCCTAAAATAGGAATCGCGCTGCCAAACAGATCCGGCGTGGTCTCGCCAAAATGATCGGCGCTGTTCAGTACTTTTGGCAACATCTGCACGGGAATATCCAAGAGGGCGCAGATCTCTGTGCTCCAAGCACCTTTATGGATATCATAGAGCATCGTGCGTGCAGCATTTGTGGCATCCGTCACATGCGCTGCACCGCCCGTTAAGCGCCAGATCAAATAGCTGTCAACCGTGCCAAACAGCAAATCACCGGCCTTGGCTTTTGCTTTTGCGCCCTCAACATTCTCTAAAATCCATTTCAGCTTGGTGCCCGAAAAATAGGGATCCAGCAGCAAGCCGGTTTGCGCGGTGACCAAGGCTTCATGACCCTCAGCGCGCAACGTCGCGCAGAGCGTTGCGGTGCGCCGATCCTGCCAAACGATGGCTTTGTGAATGGCTTCGCCGGTATGGCGATCCCACACCACGGTGGTTTCACGTTGATTCGTAATCCCAATAGCCGCGATATCGCGCGCATTGAGATCGGCGTTTGAGAGCGCGGCGCGGCAGGTGCGCATTGTCGTATCCCAGAGATCCTGAGGCGTGTGCTCTACCCAGCCACTTCGCGGAAAATGCTGCTCGAATTCTTCTTGTGCATCAGAAATGGGCGTCATTGCTTGATCAAACACGATTGCCCTGCTGGAGGTGGTGCCTTGATCAATTGCCAATATATTACCCATGAAAACGGTTCCTTTGCCTAATTTAGCCACTAATTTCGGCTGATTTGCACAGAAAGGCAACGGCTTTTACGGCGGTTTTTCACCATATTTGCAGGGGGGTCTTCGTCCCAGCCGCACGCGGCTGCCAACAGCATGCGATTTAGACCAAAATTGGCGTTGCGGCTTTAGCTGCCGTCATATCCCAGCATATGCGTCTCACCGCGTGTGCGGGCGAGGTGAATTTGCTTTTGACGCTCGCGAAAACGGTTTTTATCAGCCTCACTGGTTTGAGCTGAGCAGTGGTGGCAAGCGACCCCATGCTCATATTCTGGGCGCTTTTTATCGTTGGGCAAGATCGGCCGCCGGCAGGCATAGCACAGCTGATGGGGCCCCTCGGCCAGCCCGTGCTGCACCGATACGCGGGCATCAAACACAAAGCAATCGCCCTGCCATTTGCTATTTTCTTCTGGCACGTCTTCAAGATATTTCAGGATGCCGCCTTTGAGGTGATAGACATCCTCAACGCCTTGCCCGAGCAGGTAATTGGTTGATTTTTCGCAGCGGATACCACCGGTACAAAACATCGCAATGCGTTTGTTGTGAAACCGTTCTTTATTGGCCTCCCACCAGTTGGGGAAGTCGCGGAACGAGCGTGTTTGCGGATCAATAGCCCCTTCAAAGCTGCCAATGGCAACTTCATAATCATTGCGCGTATCAATCACCGCCACATCCGGGGCGCTGATCAATTCATTCCACTGCGCTGGATCTACATAATGGCCAACCTGTGCCTGAGGGTTCACATCTGGCTTGCCCATGGTGACGATTTCTTTTTTAAGCTTTACTTTCATCCGGGGAAAAGGCGGCAGAGTTGCGGTGCTTTCCTTATGCTCTAAGGCTGCGCAACCGGGCAGCGCGCGTAAGGTTTTTAAAAGCGCTGCAACATTGGACGCGCTTCCGGCAACGGTGCCATTAATCCCTTCTGCGGCCAGCAAAAGTGAGCCCGTGATGTGCAAGGTTTCGCAGGCAGATTGCAGCGGTGCGCGCAAGCTGGCCGGATCGTCAAATCGGGTAAAATGATAAAGGGCAGCTATAGTAAACATGGCCGTTGCCCTACGATAAAAGACCGAGGCAGCGCAAGCATTTTGACGTGGCGGGCCTAACAGAGCGGGCGCATCGTCTCCTTGTTAAGGGCCACCGGCACCAGCGGACGGCCGTATCCGGCACCGCCATCAAGATTGATGCGATTTCCGAAATGCGCCGGGGCATCCAGGGCCGTATGTCCATGCACCACCATAAAGGGATGGCGATCTTGATAGCTTAAAAAGGGTTCACGGATCCATAAAAGATCATCTTCGAACTGTTCGGATAAGGGAATATTGGGGCGTATACCCGCATGCACAAAAAACCAATTCGCATGCTGGAAGGTAAGGGGTAAAGCGCGCAAAAACGCGATCTGCGCTGGGGGAATTGCGTCAAACGCTTCGCGCTGTACTTCGTATAACCGCCGCCCCTCGCTTGCATCTATGCCATAAGAGGCGAGTGTTTTATCGCCGCCCAATCTGGGATGAAGCCACGAATGGCCAATTTGCAAATGCGGATCCTGTCGCAAAGGCGTTTGCATAAACCAGTCGAACATGCGGTCATGATTGCCTTTTAGAACTGTCCAATTGCGGCCCGCTGCCAGCCCGTCCATGATCAGCTCGATCACGCGGCGGCTGTCTTGGCCGCGATCCACGAGATCCCCCACAAACACCGTTTTTGCCTCAGCGCCGCCGTCTTTTTCAATAAGCATCAATGCAGTTTCAAGCTGTGCCAATTGGCCGTGCACATCGCCGATGGCATAAAGTGTATCACTCATCATTTGGTCCTTTTGATTTCAGCGTTTCACGGCATAAAGCGAGAGGTTTGTTTGGCCGTGACAGGCGCAGGTTTGCCGCGCCTGTCATATAGCGGATCAGCTTTGTGTAGCCTCAAAGCTCAGAGGTTTGATCTGCTGGAACAATCCGGTTTCTTTCAGCTGTTTGACCACGGGTGCGGGCACGCGGCTATCCACCGATAAAAGCGCAATGGCTTCACCACCCGACGCAGCACGCCCCAGCGTAAAGTTGGCAATATTCACGCCATTGGTCCCCAAGGTCAGGCCCAAAGCCCCGATAATGCCGGGCACGTCCTTATTGGTGGTGTAGAGCATATTAGACGCAATCTCGGCATCAATATTGATGCCTTTGATTTGGATAAACCGTGGTTTCTTATCGCTGAAAACGGTGCCCGCAATCGAGCGCTCGCGCGTATCCGTCACCACGGTGACTTTGATATATCCCTCAAAAGCGCCCGATTTATCCTGATTGGTCGTACTGATTTGTATGCCCCGCTCTTTGGCAATCACTGGCGCGCTGACCATATTCACATCAGGATTGACCCTTTTCATGATTCCCGAAATCGCTGCGCAATTTAACGCGTCTAGATTCATTTTTGACACAGAGCCGTCATAAAGAATATTCACCGCTTTGATCGGCTCATCCGTCAATTGGCCGATGAAATTGCCAAGATGCCCCGCCAAAAGCAGCCAAGGCCCCATCACTTTGGCCTCTTCTGCGGTGACCGATGGCATGTTGAGCGCGTTGCTGACCGCGCCCGTTAAAAGGTAATCCGACATTTGCTCAGCCACTTGCAGCGCCACGTTTTCTTGCGCTTCAGTGGTGGCGGCGCCCAAATGCGGCGTACAAACCACATTTGGCAGGTTAAAGAGCGGATTTTCAATCGCCGGCTCTACCGCAAAAACATCAAAGGCGGCGCCCGCGATATGGCCCGATTGCAACAGCTCAGATAGCGCGGTTTCATCCACCAAACCGCCTCGCGCACAATTGATAATGCGCACGCCTTTCTTGGTTTTCAACAGATTTTCACGGCTGAGAATATTGCGGGTTTGATCCGTGAGGGGCACGTGCAATGTGATAAAGTCGGACCGGGTTAACAGCGCCTCTAGATCAACTTTTTCAACCCCCATTTTATCAGCTTTTTCTTGGCCTAAATACGGATCATAGGCGATCACTTTCATCTTCAGGCCCAGTGCGCGATCGCAGACGATGCCCCCAATATTGCCGGCACCAATCACGCCAAGCGTTTTGCCGGTTAATTCGACCCCCATAAACTTGGACTTTTCCCATTTTCCGACCTGTGTCGAGGCATTGGCTTCGGGGATTTGCCGGGCGACAGCGAACATCATTGCCATGGCGTGTTCGGCGGTGGTGATCATATTGCCAAAGGGCGTATTCATCACAATTACGCCTTTTTTGCTGGCCGCTTCTTTATCCACATTGTCAACGCCAATCCCGGCACGGCCAACCACTTTTAAGTTTTTGGCAGCCTTGATGATTTTTTCGGTAACTTTGGTGGCCGAGCGGATGGCAAGCCCGTCATATTGATCGATCACCGCAAGCAGGCGGTCTTTATCTTTGCCCAAATCGGGTTGAAAATCGACATCAATGCCGCGGTCGCGGAAAATTTGAACGGCGGTTTCAGAGAGTTTGTCAGAAACAAGTACTTTAGGGGCCATTGTGGCAGTCCTTTGTATAAAAAATAATATGGCAGCAGATCAAATCCTGCACCAGAAAGGGGGGTTTAAACCGGCTTATGCGGCTTGCATGAGAGAGGTGATTTCCAGCTGGAAGGCCCAGTCTAGCCAAGGCAGCATGGCCTGGATATCATTGGTTTCCACCGTCGCACCGCACCATATGCGCAGCCCAGCAGGGGCATCGCGATAGGCGCCAATGTCAAACGCGATCGCCTCATCCGTCAAACGTTTGGCAATTGCTTTGGCGAAGGCACTGCCATCTTGAATGCGCGTATCGGTGAATTTCAAACATACAGAAGTGGTTGAGCGGGTGGATGGATCCTGCGCCAGAAAATCAATCCAATCATGCTGCGCAACAAATTCAGCAATGGCATTTGCATTGTTATTCGAACGGGCGATCAAACCGGTCAATCCTCCAACCGAGCGTGCCCAATCCAATGCCACCAGATAATCCTCAACCGCCAACATTGAAGGCGTGTTGATGGTTGCGCCGTTGAAAATTCCTTCAATCAGCTTGCCGGCTTTGGTCAGGCGAAAAATCTTTGGAAGCGGCCAAGGGGGCGTATAGCTTTCCAGGCGTGCCACCGCGCGCGGACTTAGAATCAGCATGCCATGCGCGGCTTCCCCGCCCATTACTTTTTGCCAGCTAAAGGTTGTGACATCCAGCTTATCCCAAGGCAGATCCATGGCAAAAGCGGCTGAAGTGGCATCGCATAGGGTTAGACCCTCGCGCGTTGCCGGGATCATATCTCCATTGGGCAAACAGACGCCAGATGTGGTGCCATTCCAAGTAAAGCAAACATCTTTGTCAAAATCGACTGCGCTGAAATCAACGATATCGCCATAATCGGCGATGCTCACGCGCGCGTCCAGCTTCAGCTGTTTCACCGCATCGGTGACCCAGCCGGCCCCAAAGCTTTCCCAAGCCAGCATTTCAACTGCGCGTTCGCCCAGCAAAGACCACATTGCCATTTCGTAAGCGCCCGTATCCGAGGCCGGTACGATGCCAATGCGATACTCATCCGGAATGCCAAGAATGTCGCGTGTACCGTCAATCGCGGCTTTTAACTTTGCCTTACCAATTGCGGCGCGGTGGCTGCGCCCCAAAGGCGCATCAGCTAGGTTTTTTAAATCAAAAGTGGGGATTTTGGCGCAAGGGCCAGATGAAAAACGCGGATTGGCCGGCCGCGATGCCGGTTGTTTAATAGCCATTAATGCTACCATTTCAGATAATCGCCCCTCGTTGGGGAGGGGTGTCCCACTGACGTCTTTATAGCGCTGGCTAAGCGCTCACAAGGGCGAAAAGGTATTTTTGCTGCTGCGTGTCACATGCGGGGCGTGCATGCTGGCCGCAACAGCATCCCTGAAACTGCATCCTTTGGGGCGCGTGACAGCGTGGCCGCGGGGTGACAAGCCGGCGCCATTCGGGCATGAGGGGCGCAAAGACGAAACGGCAGCGTCAAGGCCGGTGGCCCGGCGCTTAAAAAAGGAGAGCAAATGTTGATCTGTAGTTTGATCGCCCCCCCCGGTGGCTTAAGCGTTGATATGGCTGGAAATTTATTCAGCGCTTGGGGCGGGCGAGAGCTCACATGGCTGCACCCGCGTGAAGCGGCTGAATTTGAAATTGCTGCCATGCCTGAAAACCAGTGG
>Ga0228651_1000666_pt1 | contig 11595 bp, 10 predicted proteins | sample 63DmetaG_FD_183018 | JGI IMG/M metagenome (GOLD analysis project Ga0228651, IMG submission 183018) | Seawater microbial communities from Monterey Bay, California, United States - 63D | ecosystem: Environmental > Aquatic > Marine > Coastal | place: USA: California | collected 2016-10-24
AAAGTCGCATACATTCAAAATAGAGTCCAATTAGGAGGTCGTTTCCAGGTCACTTTCGAAATGACGAAAGTCTTGAATGCTATGGGAATCATTCCCGACTTCTATTGTTACCGCCATCGGCTCACATTGGAGGATATAGAAGCACATTACGGCGCTTCAATCCAGCTTAACTTTAAGCCTATAAAAGAGCCGAAACTTCCTTTTGAATGGAACATTACGCGCTTCAACAGCGATGTCAATAAACACGTCCAGGGCTACGACTTAATCATCAATAGCAACAATACCAGCCTGGGTCTAGATCCTTCCCTAAATAGCATTAGCTATGTGCACTACCCGCGAAAAGCACGCCTAATGACAGGAATTTCGTTGGCAAAACTTTTAGACATTGGAAGAGATCCCCTGCAATTGAATGCTTTACGCTACCGTTGGCATCGTAAAGTGGGTACAAGAGACCTGCAAATCGCAAACAGCGCATTTACTGCAGCGCGCTTTGAAGAGCAGTACAATGCAAAAATTGACGGCATACTTTATCCCCCTGTAGCCATCGATTTTAAGCAAAGTAAAAAAGTAGATTGTCGCATCGTCAGCCTAGGGCGTTTCTCGCCGAACAAACGTCAATTAGAACAGATCAAAATGATGGCTGATCTACGTGAATACGAGCTTTATTTGATTGGCTTTAAAAATGACGTGGATTATTTTAACCGGTGTTCACAGGCCATCACAGACTTAAAACTAACAAACGTTCATCTCATAGCTGATGCTTCAGAAGAAGAGCGCAACGACCTCTTAACTTCTGCGTCCTTTTTTATTCATTCATTGCGCGAAGAGCCCTTTGGTATTACAACGGTTCAAGGAATTGGCGCAGGATGTATACCGATAGTACACAATAGCGGTGGTCAGAGAGAAGTCGTACCGTTTGAGGAATTACGGTACGAAAATGAAGATGCCATTCCTGCGCTTGTGCGCGCGCTTGAGAAATCGGACAGAATAGATGAACTTCGTGCCTCGTTGCAGAAACACATTGCTGCCTACAACAGTGCCTCATTTAGAGACCAATTCAAAGGGTTACTAGAACAAAAACTACCCACAGTATGAGAAAAGACAAGCTCTTAAAGGAATGGTTTGAATTCAACACGAAGTATTGGAAAGCGCTAAAACTTCGTGCAAAATTACACGGGCACCTCAAAGACAGCGATGTACTTCCTGAAGACGTCTTAGCCCAAGCGGCCCCAGTTTTTGTGCTTTCTACCGGGAGGGTGGGAACCATGCTACTCACCCGTCTTTTTGAATTAGAAAAAGGTTTACACATCGAACACGAGGCATTGCCTGAAATGCTCTATACAGGTAAACTGGCCTATGCGGACCCTAGTAATATTGAGTTTACCAAAGGTGCATTTATGGCCGGGCGCTATGAAGCCATTCGAGATTGCCAACTGCAAAATCTACGCTACGTTGAAACGAACAATAGACTGACCTTTTTTGCTCCAGCGATGGCAGCGTTGTTTCCCAATGCTAAGTTTATTCACCTGCTGCGCCATCCAGACAGCTTTGTCTCTTCAGGTATCCAGAGAAATTGGTATACAGGTAAAACCATCACAGATGAGGGACGCATTGCACCCGCAAAAGATTCAGGAATTGAACGCCAACAAGATAAAATTGCATGGTTGTGGAATGCAACGAATGCCTTCATTGACGATTTTAAGGAAGGTGCCGGAAAGGACAGAACCTTGACGGTCCGCTCAGAAGATCTTTTTTCGAATGCGGAAGAAGCCGAGCGTATTTTGAATTGGCTCGACTTTAAGGCCGATAAAACCAGCATTCAAAAGGTTCTCAATAGACCGGTAAATACCAGTCGCAAGAAAAAAACCCAGCAAGAATACAACCCGGACTTAACACCGCTGGTTGAGAAGTACTACGGCAGTTAGTCTATCAACAGCTCCGGATAAAATACCTCGTAATCTTTACGGTATAAGGCTTGTAACCTTCGGCGTTGATTGTCTGTGAGTTCGACCTTCTTCTGCGATCGATTCACATTGAGTCTTACCTCTTTTTCATAGGGCGTACCCAGTTGCGCTGCTACTTTGGCGAAGTCTTCATCGAAGTTTTCGAATCGGCCTATAAAGTCCATGTTAGGAATATCAATGATAGAAGTTTGCGCACGCAAATGTTCATCGCATTTGGTTACGTCTTGACCCTCAACCCAGCTGAGAAACCTGTCAAAATCTTGCATAGCAGTATGCTCCTCAGGAGTGAATCTGAAGTAGTTCTGAACCGTCACTTTATCTTTCCAGCAACTGATGAATTTTTCTTCAGGGTTGCGCACAAAAGCGAACTTATAAAAGTTCCGTACAGACCATTTAGAATAAGGCATCGCCGAACCGTAAATCAACGAACCGGGCTTGCTGTCAGCGGTAAGGTAATTATTGATGGTACGCGAAGCGACCTTATAGTTTCGGAACCAGATGGCCTTATAGCGGTAGCTGTACGACATGAAAAAGCGCTCCGTCTTAAACAGCTTCAAGACGTACTTATTCCAATAAAAGTGTCTGAATTTATACGGTATCTCGCTAAGGTTCAATTTCATGGTTTCGCAAATGTCCTGCTAAAATACATGAACCTACCTTAAGCTGCTACGGACAGCCTTAAATTGAACTACTTTTACCCTCCATCTTAGAAAAAAATCCATGTCCGCTATTGAAATCCTTTTTGAATCCAACCAAATCATTGTGATCAGTAAACCTGCGGGGACCATCTCCGAACACAATAAATTTGAGGACGATAATGCCGAGGCTTTGGTACGTGCCCATTTAAGTAAAAAAGTAAAAACTCCATTCGTCGGTATAACGCACCGCTTAGACCGTGTGACAAGCGGCATCTTGCTTATGACAAAGCGTCCGGGTACTCTTAAGACCGTGAATCAGTGGTTTGAAAATAGACAAATCAAAAAGACCTACCTCGCCATAACCAGCTCGGCACCGGAGGTTGCTTCCGGACTATTGGAGCATCACTTATGGACTGATGTTGAGCATAAAAAAGCGATGGTCGTAAGCGGCAAAAAGAAAGGTGCAAAGCGTGCCCAATTAAGCTACCGTACATTGGCGGTCACCGACTTTGGCTGTTTGCTTGAAATTAAGCCGAAAACAGGGCGGTTCCATCAGATTAGAGCGCAATTGGCCCATATCGGCTGCCCCATTATCGGGGATGAGAAATACGGAAATGCGCAGCCTTATTTAAAGCAGCAAATCGCACTACACGCCTATAAACTGGAGCTTCCTGAAGCTATCAATGAATGTCCTGTGCAGTTTACTGCGTCTCTTCCAGAAACAGGACTGTGGTCTCGCTTTGAGGATTAGCTGAACGCATTAGGCGAATCTTTGCCCCTACTTAACCTGAGGTACTTTGGGATTCATTACTCTAAACCAGAGCGGTGGGATAAAACTCAAAAGGATTGACGATGGATAACCCATAGGCAGTGTAGGACACTCTTCATGGTTATCCAGGATTTGATATTTCTTTGAAGATTTGAAATGGTGGTCGCTGTGTCTTGTTAGTTCGTAAAGCGTAATTCTTCCAATTTTAAAATTTGAATTCCACGAGTGGTGGGGTTTAACCCGCTCATAACGTCCAGAAGCTAACTTTTGACGTTGCAAACCGTAATGCTCTATATAGTTGATACATTCCAAAAATAGAATCGAGATTATACCAACTACGATTGCGAAAATCATGACTTCAAAAGAGAAAATATAGTAGATACTGAACAGATATAGTGGCTGTATCAAATGATAAAAAATCATATCGTTTTTCAGCGAGAAGAAAGATTTTTTCTGGGTTTCGAGGATTATTTTTTGCCTTTTCCAAGCGTCTAAATATTGCTTGGTGATTGAAGTAAACCAGAATGAGTAGACTGACTGATTGATTCTAGCAGTAGCACCGTCATCTGGCGTTGCAACATTTAAATGATGACCAAAATTATGTTCAATATAAAAATGCATATATAAACAAGGCATGTACAAGAGCTTACTCGCAAATCGTGCCAAATACGAGGATCTATGACCCAACTCGTGAGCTACATTTATACCGTTTGTTGCTAATAAAACGCCCGTTGAAATTGCAATGCCAATAGTTTCAAGAGTGCTGTAGTCGTTAGTCTCGATTGAGGAAAATGCCACAAATAATAGCCCAAATACAATTGGAATATTTAAGTAAAGCATGGCATCGAAAATCCACTTATTTTGGATACTGGCAACACTTTCGTCGGGAAGATTGTCTTTTTCTTCGCCCAACATCAAGTCCAAAAATGGGATGATCAAGAAAACATAGAAAACCGCAGAATACGTCCAGATCCCAGTTGAAATAAGCGATATGTATACTGAAATGGGCACTGTATACGCAAATAGATATTTAAGATCTCTCATCTCTTCAAGGGCTTAATTCATGTGTCATTACTTGCTCACGCTTATTGGAATACGTAAAATCAGTCGAGCTCGATTTTTGAGCTCTTCCGTAATGCGCTTAAACCATTTAAAGTTAGCATTTTTTATCCGTAAGTAAATTAAGAACACCTCGAAGCTATACAAACAGATAGGATTACTAAAAATGAAAAAGCACCTACGCTATTTAAACGTAAGTGCTTTATTTTCAGTGGGCCCACCAGGGCTCGAACCTGGGACCACCTGATTATGAGTCAGGTGCTCTAACCAACTGAGCTATAGGCCCGGTTTCATTGACTATCCATCAACAATCTCGGCAAAGATACAACCCACTATCTTTTTATAGACTGAATTTAAAACAATATGTCCGAAAGGTTTTTCATATCTAATGACATCATAACAGACTCATAGTCAATATACTTTAGGAATGTTATTCTGGTGTTTCTTATATTTATTTGAAACTAAATCATGAAATGATGAAAAAAATTAAGTTGTTGTTAGGTATCCTATCAATAGGATTTCTATCTAGTTGTGAGGCGCCAGTGGAAGAGGAAATGTCTTCTATGGATAAAATTGGTTTTGCGGGCCTCGATGGGGGCGCATTTATTACAGACCAAGGAGAAAGTATGGATAATTGGATCAAATTCTGTGATCTACATTCCTCGAAAAGTATTGAAGCTATGATGGAATTATGCGGTGATTCTATTATGGTTGAGCTCAAAGATGGAGAGCAAATTAAAGGAAAAGAAGCTTTCCGTGAAGGACTCACAAATTGGATGAAAGATGCAGATGTGAGTATTGATCAGCAGTGGGGTGTACCGCTCAAATTCGTTAACGCAGAGGAAACTGTCGACGATGGCGTTTGGCTTGTTACCGGACATGAGTTGAAGGTAAAGTCTGGAAATTCTATTCATATCGAGGACAACCATGTTAATGTATATATGACAGATGGAGTCATTCAGTACATGAAGGTTTACACGCATAAAAGCTCTGACGTCGAAGGAGTTGAAGTCACTTTCTCTGTAGACATGTCAAATTACGAAGGCGAATTCGCTTCCGTAGGTGTATTTGGATCTTTCAACAGCTGGTGTGGATCTTGTAATTCCCTTAGTGATGACGATGGGGATATGGTTTATGAAGGAACCGCCATTGTCCCCACAGGTGCTATGGAATATAAATTTATCCTCGATAATCAGAATATTGAAGAGTCTTTTGAGGCAGGATTAGAATGCACGAATACTACGGATGTTTATACGAACAGATCAGCAGATATTAATAGTGCAGTGGTATTACCTACGGTATGTTTCAATAGTTGCTCATCGTGCGAATAATCACAAGAGCATAAATAAAGAAAAGGCCTGTTATCAAAATGTAACAGGCCTTTTTCGTTCGCGTAATTCTATGAGCACAATTCTTCACCCGTTTAAAGAAATTACGGAGCATACATCATGTTACGTCCTTTTGCTTAGTATTGCAGCTGAAAAAGGTCTTAAATAGAGTTATGATTAAGCAGATTTGGTTTGATTTTGGGAATATTTTCATCCCCGTTTTCCCTGAAAATACAAAAGAACAGTTCGAACGTTGTGGCGTACAGCTCTCTGAAGCGCATTTTGCGGAATTACACCAGGCGTTTGAAGTAGGTGAAATGAGCCAGTACGAATTTTTCCAATCACTCACCGACTCATGCAAATTTCTGCAGAGCACCCAATGTGTCAAGGGTGCTTGGAATAGTATGCTCGGAGATTTAAGGGACGAAACCTTATTCTTAAAGAAGCTGAGTACGACCTATGATTTAGCGCTTGTAAGCAACACGAATGCAGCACACATAGAGGCCATAGCCGCTGCTTCCGGTCCGTTTCTTTGGAAGCGGTTTACCAATGCGTTTGATGGACTCTTTCTCTCGCACGAAATTCATGAACGCAAGCCTAACGCGTCGTACTTTGAAAAGGTTGCAAAAACGATGAATGCGGAACCCAATGAAGTCTTATTCATTGATGATACCCAAGCAAATTTAGACGGTGCGGCAGCACTGGGATTTCGGACCCTGCTTTTTAACTGCCAAGAAGGAAATTTGAAGAAGGAACTAACCGCGATCTTGACACAGTTCGATTAACGTCCCACCGGCATCTTTTGGGTGCAGAAAACAGACCCATTTATTGTCGGCTCCTGCTTTAGGCACATCATTCAACAAACGAAACCCTTCAGATTTTAACCGGTCCATTTCCGCCGCAATATCTTCTACTGCATAGGCAACGTGGTGGATACCTTCGCCACGTTTCTCTATAAATTTTGCGATGGGGCTTTCCGGATTAATGGCTTCAAGCAGTTCAATCTTGTTGGGTCCAGCTATAAAAAAACTGGTGCGAACGCCTTCGCTTTCTACCACTTCCTCTTTGTAAGGAGGCACGCCTAAAAGCTTTGTATAAAGTGCATTGCCTGCCTTAATATCTTTTACTGCGATGCCAAGGTGTTCGATCTGGACTAAATGGTGACTCATGCTTCTGCGTTTAATGTACCTAAGTTAACCAATGCCGCGTATTTACCCGCTTTCTGAAGAAGTTCCGAATGCGTACCCAGTTCGACCACCCTGCCTGCCTCGACGTATGCTATTTGATCCGCGTGCTGGACAGTGCTCAACCGGTGCGCTACTACTACTGTGGTACGTCCCTTCATAAGTGCTATCAATGCCTCTTGAACGCGGGCCTCGCTCTCGTTATCTAATGCAGCAGTTGCTTCATCGAGAAGTAATAAACTAGGGTCCGCATAAAAGGCGCGCGCAATGCTTAAACGTTGGCGTTGTCCACCACTTAACTGATTTCCACCTTCGCCTATTAATGTCTCATTAGCCAAATATTCTTGCGTAAATTCCAAACAATGCGCAGCTTCAAGCGCATGCATTAAACGCGACTTATCGAGTGTTCCACTCATACTCACATTCGCAGCTATGGTATCGTTAAACAATAAGGGTTGCTGTGGCACCCAACCCGTATGCTTGCGATAGGTTTCACGCTTAAAACTATTTAGAGGAACGTCCGCAAGATTTAATGCACCGGTTTGTGGATAATCAAAACCTGCCAATAAATGCAATAGGGTACTTTTTCCGCCGCCAGAAGGACCTACTAATGCAGTGGTTTTTCCAGGTAACAAATCCAGATGTAGCCCATTAATCACAGGAATTCCTGGCTCATAGGCAAAGGTTGCGTTCTCAAAACGTAATCCTTGCTCCCAATGGCCGGACTCCACTTCTAGATCTCCATCCTTGGCTTCTTCTTCATCTAAAACTTCAAAAATTCGCGCTGCACTGGCATTGCCTTTTTGAATGTCATAAAGTGCATTCGTTAGGTTCTTAAATGCTGGAATGAGTTGGTAAAAGAGTACGACAAAGGCGACCAATTCTCCACCCGTCAATGACCTGCCATTCAACACTTCCTGTCCACCTAAATAGAGAACGGCGAGTAGTACACCAACGCCCAATACCTCAGCTATAGGCGAACTTAAATCGCGCTTTCGATAGACATTAATCATGAATTTACGCCACAAATCCACACTCTGACCAAAGCGCATTGCGCGTCTATTTTCTGCTACATAACTCTGAATAATGGGAAAGTTGGTCAAGGCCTCTTCAAGTTCGGAAGTGGTATTTCCTAATTGGCTCTGTGCAGCCTGTGCACTTTTCTTTAAACTTTTTCCGATTGTTGCGATCAATCCACCTGAAATAGGAATGATTGCTATGGCCATCAAAGTCAGCCGAGGGCTCATTGAGAACAACAAAATAAGTGTACCCAGAATCATTAACGGATCACGAACCAATCCCTCCATGCCTTTGAGCATGGTCCATTCTATTTCAGTCAAATCTGCCGTTGCCCGAGTTAACTGGTCGCCTTTCTGAAGTTTCTGGTGCTGACGAAAACTCATGGTCAACCATTTATCGTGTAATGCTTGCTTGTAATTAGCGACGACACCATTGCGCACAGGTGCTAAAATCCATAGTGCAGCATACCGCGATAAATTCTTCGCAATGAAGATTCCTAAGGTGATGAGTACGACGGTTTGTAGGGTGTACAATGCGCCACGACTTTCCTTTAAGGCTTGTATTGTCTCTGCTAGAGCAACTTTCCACTGTGCAGCGCCGGTAAGATCTGTACCCGGTGTATCGAAAATCAGATTTAAAATAGGAATTAATGCCCCTACCGATCCGATGCTGAAAATCACTGTCAATAGATTGAAAAAAGACGCAAATAAGAGCATCCCTGCAAAGGGACGCATGGTCTTTAATATCCTTAGGAATGCATTCATTTTTCTTTTGCTTGCCCACGAAGGTAGTGCTTACGTGGCAATGCGTAAATTTGCAGTATTATGGAAAGCACTAGACAACTCAAGATTGCCAAACTTCTTCAGAAGGAGATGGCAACCATCCTTCAAAAATTGGCCCGTGAACATTTCTCCGGCACACTACTGAGCGTGTCTAAAGTGCGCGTCAGCCCCGATTTAGGTGTGGCAAAAATCTACATCAGCATTTTCCCTGTGGATAAAACGAAGGAAGTCGAGGAATTCTTACAATTGAACAACACGAAACTTCGTGGCGCATTAGGCCATAGTGTAGGAAACCAATTACGCGTCGTTCCTGAACTCATTCTGCGTACCGACGACAGTTTGGAATACGAAGAAAACATCGAACGTTTACTTCGCGGCGACGGCGAAAGTCCCATTAAATAAAGACTGTGCAGTCGTTCTCTACATTCCTCGCAAGAAAGTACTTCGTTGCTTTAGGCAAATTGGGAGCGATTCGCCTGATGTCCTTAACAGCCTTAGTGGGACTGGCCCTTGGTACGGCTGCGATGACCGTAGTTCTTAGTGCTTTTGCCGGTCTTGAAGATCTTGTAGCGGACCAATTCGAAGATGCAAACCCCCCGCTCAAAATCAGCCCTGCCAATGGACCTAATCTCGTGCTCTCAGCAGAAGATTCTGCTTACATCAGTACAGAGGCTGCTCGTTATCCAGCGTCCGTATTTGAACCCGTTTACGAGCAACGCGTTTTACTTGCTCAAGGCGAGAATCAACACATCACTTATGTATTAGGCGTCTCCGATGAATATATTCGGGAGCACCGTTTAAGCGAACACCTCCTTACCCAGGCCGATCCCAGTCTCGATCTTGGTGAAAACACATTGGCCTTAGGAGCAGGAGTGGCCTACCACCTCGGGGTTTCTAACGCGAACCCTCCACCGATCATTACGGTCTACTTACCTAAAATAGACGCTACAACCACGGCGCTCAACCTAAGTGATGCAGTGCGAGCAAAAAATGTATTTGTCACCTCCATTCATACTGTGCAGCCAGATTATGATGTCAATAAAGCCATAGCGCCGAAAAGTTGGGTCCAAACCTTTACCGGTGCCAAACACCCATCCTATCTCGAAGTCTATGATGATGATAATGCGTTGAGAAAATCAATCGAAGCGTACTTTGGAGACCGCGCCATCACCGCAGACCGATTAGAACAAGAAGCCACACTTTTTAAGGTGATGCGCTCTGAAAGGCTTGTGGTATTGGCTATTCTTGCATTCGTTGTTGTTCTCGCCAGCTTTGGGATCGTTTCGGCCCTAACGATTATTGCTTTAGAGAAAAAAAGCGACATCTATACGCTGTGGTCGATGGGAACATCTAACGCACAGCTTCGATCCATCTTCTTTAAAAACGGACTCCTCATAGTACTTGCAGGATGGGCAGTTGGGTTAAGTCTAGGGACGACCATCATACTTATTCAAAAATACGTCGGTGTCGTATCTCTTGGATCTGGTTACATTCAAGAGTATTACCCAGTCGTTCTTTCATGGAAGCATTATTTGCTAACGACATCCATCGTTTTAAGCATAGGAACCGCCATATCTATGTGGTCGACCGGGAAAGTGATTCAACAAATAAACGAAACCTAACGCTCCGTCTTATAGGTTAACGTAGAAACGGATTGTGGCCCGTCCTGATCGTTCCCGTACTTCGCAATGTATTCTGACTCAATCTCATCTAAGGTGAGTAATACATCGTTAGGGTTCTCCAACGTAACTAATCTCGTACGGTACGGTTTGAAATGACTCAATCCTCTAAAATAGTTAGTGTAATGCTTTCGCGTTTCCATGATTGCATAGCGCTCTTCTTTCCATTTTAAGCTCAATTCGAAGTGCTCTCGTGCAGCTGCAACTCGCTGTTCTACTGTCGGCTTTTTTGCCTCAACGCCGTGCTCAAAATAGTGTTTGATCTCGTTAAATATCCACGGATAGCCAATGCTTGCCCGCCCAATCATAATACCATCAACACCATATTTGTTGCGATACTCGAATGCCTTAGGCCCACTATCTACATCACCATTTCCAAAAACAGGTATGTGTAGACGCGGGTTGTTTTTTGTTTCAGCGATTAATGACCAATCTGCCTCACCCTTATACATTTGCTTCCGCGTCCTTCCATGAATACTTATCGCTTGGATGCCTATATCCTGAAGGCGTTCAGCTACTTCAACAATGTATTTAGTACTCTCATCCCAACCTAGACGGGTCTTTACGGTGACTGGCTTATCTACTGCTTTCACGATTTCCGCCGTCATCTTCACCATCTTAGGTATGTCTTGAAGAATGCCTGCTCCTGCGCCTTTGCACGCCACGTTTTTGACCGGACAACCGTAATTTATATCGATTATATCAGGATTTGACTCCTCACAAATGGCCGCGGCCTGGCGCATGCTTTCTATTTCGTTCCCAAAAATTTGAATGCCTAATGGACGCTCGTATTCGTAGAAGTCCAATTTTTTTACACTCTTTGCAGCATCGCGAATAAGGCCTTCTGAGGAGATAAATTCCGTGTACATCACGTCCGCTCCATTGTCTTTACACAACTTCCGAAACGGGGGGTCACTCACATCCTCCATGGGTGCGAGCAATAGAGGAAACTCCCCTAGCTCTATATCGCCTATCTTTACCATTACTACAAAAGTACAAAGCGATGTCGCACGCGAACAAAGAATTATGGAGTCCTTTGAGAACAGGAATGGCCTTTCTATTGGTCGTTCTTATTTCCACAACAATCTTTACAGGTATAGGCATACTTATTACGGGAACAGATGCGCTCAATGGTACAGATGCAAACCAATTACGCCTTCTACAGTTCTTTA
>Ga0228651_1000692_pt1 | contig 11376 bp, 9 predicted proteins | sample 63DmetaG_FD_183018 | JGI IMG/M metagenome (GOLD analysis project Ga0228651, IMG submission 183018) | Seawater microbial communities from Monterey Bay, California, United States - 63D | ecosystem: Environmental > Aquatic > Marine > Coastal | place: USA: California | collected 2016-10-24
TGTTTAATGAACGTGTCTTAAAATCAAAACTTTGCGCACTCAGACGCAAAGCGGGTGCAAATATAAAACCCTTTTTCCGTACACACAATAGTTTTTAAATTAATTTTGAAAAAAAATTAAAGGAAGTACTTTTTAATCTGTAGAAATTACAAAAAGAAGTTCCAAACAAGACCAAAGCGAACAATAAAATCGCGGTATGGATAGTTAGGCGCAGAGTAGAAATTGTAGCCTGTCATGGCAGAATTGAAATGTTCGGCCTTTAAAAACAAACGCGTTTGTTGTATTTTGGCATTAATAAAAAAGTCTAAGCGCGGAAAATCTCCTAAACTTTTTTGATTCTGAATGTAAAATTCGGCTAGTATGGGGTCATAGGCATTCATGTTATAGGCCGTAAAATAATGGAAGTTAATTCCTGTTTGCAAAAAAAGCGCTTTATCAAAAAATGTATTGCTGTAGTAAAATGTATTTCGGGTGTTGATTTGTGGCACATTAAAAACCTGATCTCCTTCAAACACTTGCTGGTAGAGCAATGTATTGTTCAATGCAAAATTCCCAAACTTAAATTCCTTCTCATATTTGACACGGGCGTAATTAATTGTCCCATCGTACTGGTAAGGCTTTACTCCCTGACTTTCTTTGTTTTCAAAAAATAAGAAGTTAGAGATGGTAGAGTAATCGGCCGATAGAGTTCCGTATTTGTACGAGGTGAGTTCAAAAGCGAGTTGTTGCGTTTGTTGGTTTTTAAAATTATTTTGCCAGTTGTAATTCAAATAATCGCTTTGATGTAGACGGTAGTTATAGTTGGCGGCAGAGGAGTTCATGTTGAGTTTTGCCATGAGCTGTAGGTCCGAGTTGATCTGATAGTCTGCTTGTGCATTTAAATAATTACCATCCAAATCACCCGCTACATTAATCCCCAAATCGGCTTTTAAAAGTACAGGGCCCAATTGTTTGTCGTAGCCCCCTTCAAATGACAGAGTAGACTCTTTCAAGCGATTGCTAATAGTTTGTCCATCTAAAATAACCAATGCATTATAGCCATAATTAAATGAATTATAGCCCAATTGGGCTGATAGTCTGCCTATTGTCTTATTAGTATAATCAACATTTAGGGCTGTGTAAAAATGCTCAAAGGTGTTTTTATCCGTGAGCTTTGAGGATACAAAGGCATCTCCAAAAAAATCAACCTTCTGGTCTTGTTTAAATTGATAGTATTTGTCTTCTATATATATGGTGCTTCCAATGTTTATCCCATTGTAGCCCAAAGAGTCATTGGATTTAAGTTGATAGACCTGATCTAAGTAAAAGCGTCGACCCTCTAAATTGTTCTCAGCATTTTCAAAAAGAGGATCAAACAAAGAGCGGTCAATAAACTCTTCATTCCCATTTTCAAACTCTAATAAATCTTCATCCGATAAACCTCCATTCTCTTGATTTAAAATATCTTGGGTAACCATGTGCGCACGAGCACGATAACGTTTATTTTTGCTTTGATAACTGCTTGTAAACCTAAAATTGCCAGTACTCGAGAGTATATGCTGGTATTTCCCTAAAGAACGCATTCCTTTGTAAGCGATTGAAAAATTAAACTCTTTAGAGGTATTTACTGTGAAAAAAGCATCTAACAATTGTCCTTGTTCAAAATTGGACTTAAACATGAGTTCGGTAAGAGGTGTGGGTACGTGGTAGTAACGAATTGCATCAACATCCATGTAATTGAAGTGTTTGGCTTGCGCAGCAAAGCCCGGAGATAAGTTTTGTCCAGACATGTTTCTACTGAGCGTGTTGTAGGTTTGCCCCATGTTATTAAACGGCAATAAATCGAAGTAATCTTTTCTAAGATAATTGAACTTGTATTCTTTTTTTATGTTTAGTGTAGTATCTACATGTACAGTATCGTGCTTTCGAGTTATAATTTTATAATCTTCAATTTTCGCTTTTGTGTTTTTGGCTACTTTTTTTGATGCTCCACCAGAAATGGTGTCAAATTCACCTCTTTTGAGGTCCATTTTCCGCATTTCACCAGTATTGGGCGCCTTTTGTAAACGTTTAGTTTGACCAAAAATCTGATTAAAAGAAAGTACTAATAAAAATACAGCAATGTATCTGTACATAAATGGTGTGGATCAAAATTACAACATCAAAAGTAGGAAATTATTGGGGATTTTGATGGATTTGGTTGGATTCAAAAAAAGTAATTTATATTTACATCTAAAATTTAAGCTTAATGCTCAAACACAGTGTTTCCAATAAAAAATTCGAATGTGGTACTGATGAGGCTGGACGAGGCTGTTTGGCCGGACCTGTGGCAGCTGCAGCAGTTATTCTACCTAAACATTTTAAAAACGACCTACTTAACGACTCTAAACAACTTTCTCATGCCCAACGGTACAAGCTACGCCCGATCATTGAAAAAGAAGCCATAAGTTATGCTGTTGCCTATGTTTACCCTTCCGAAATTGATAAAATCAATATCCTTAACGCCTCGATATTGGCCATGCACAAATCTATAGATCAGTTAAAAAAAGTGAGCTTTATAGCTGTTGACGGAAACCGTTTTAAAGCATACAATTCCGTACCACACGAAACCGTAATCAAAGGAGATGCAAAGTACCTCAACATCGCAGCAGCTTCTGTATTGGCTAAAACCTACCGCGATGATTATATGACTGAAATTCATGAGGAATTTCCAATGTATAATTGGCAAAAAAATAAAGGCTATCCCACTAATGAGCATCGAGAGGCCATCAAAAAATATGGCCCAACAAAATACCACAGAATGTCTTTTAAACTACTTCCCGACCAGTTAAGTCTTGATTTTTAATTTTATCTTTGCTATAGGTTGACCGACTTAAATTTATGAAAAAAACATTTTCCTTATTTGCAATCATAATCCTAACATACGGCTGTCAAAAAACATCTAATCGCAGTTTGGCACCCGAACACTATATCCCCAATAATGCGCAAATGGTTTTGCGCATCAATTCCATGGATGTGTTCAAAAGCGCTTTAAAAAACAACCCCATACTCTCAAAGACAAAATTACAGTCAATGCTTGAAGATCATCTCGGCCCTATTGATAGCTTAAATATTTCTGGTCCTTTGCTGATTTGCAAAAACAAAGAGAATGAACAATTCAATTACATATTTATAACAGAAAAAAAACACATTGCTAATAAATCCCTTTTAAATTTAAATCAGACTTTAGACAGTATTTGGATATTATCTTCTAACCCATCAAGCAAAGTAAAAGAAGAGTATTCAAACCATCCTTTCAGTACACTTTCAGCTACAACAGACAAAAACGCCACATTTAATATTTATTTTGGGCCTTCCAAAAAAAAGCAAAATAAATTTTCTCTTTTTGAACAGGTTTTGCTTGATGTAAACGCTACTCCTGAGCAATTGAGTATCAGTGGGATTTACACAGACAAAATCAATGATTGGGCTAGATTATTCCATCAAATTTCACCAGAAGCCCAACAACTAGCAAAAGTCATTCCAAATGATGTTGAAAACTTCAAGTCGTTCGTATACACTGATTTTGAACAATTTTCGAAAAATATACAAGCCATTGACAGTACTGCGATAGCTTCCGAATTTTCAAAAAGTTTATTTGGCACTATACAAGAAATCGGAAGTATGGAAACTGCAAAAGGTATAGCCATTGCTCTGCACTCAATAGATATAAGCGCCAGCCGGGAACTCCTTTTGGGGTTTCAAGAAAAAGCTAAAATATTTCGATCTGTCCCGATCTTTAAATTTAATAACGACTCTATTTTTCAAAAATCTTTTGGGAAATTATTACCTAAGTTAGCTAGTACTAGATATACAATTCTCGATCACTATTTGGTGTTCTCTGATCAAGAAAAAATTCTTGAAGATGTAATTTCAGATTACACCAACAAAAACAGCCTGAACAGCAGCAAAGCTTTTCAAAATACAATTGAAACATTAAGTGATGAGGCTTCATTTCAAAAAAACCTAGACAGCAAAGACTTAGCAACTACACTTAACGAACTTTTAGACACCAATTTTTCTGAAAAGGATCTAAATGCGTACAAAAACTCAGTCGTTCAAATCATTAAAGACGATGAAGTTGTGCACCTTAATGCCCAAATTGTAAATTTTCGCCCTGCAACAAAACAAAACTCGGTAAGAGAAGTGTTTAGTTTGACACTTGAAGCCCCAATTTTAGGGACAGCTCAGTTTGTGAAAAATCACCAAACAAAACAAAAAGATATCGTTGTTCAAGACATAGAAAACCATTTGTATTTAATATCAAATAAAGGCGTAGTTCGATGGAAAAAAAAGTTGCCTGGTCCAATTCTAGGGCAAATAAAACAAGTTGATATATTCAAAAATGGACGTTTGCAAATGGTGTTTTCTACAACTAAAAAAGTATATGTTTTGGATCGATTGGGACGTAATGTAGAAGGTTTCCCATTAAACTTCAAAGATAGAATCACACAAGCTGTTGCTGTATTTGATTACGATAAAAATAAAAATTACCGCTTATTAGTTACTCAAGATAAATCCTTGTTGATGTATGACGGAAAAGGAAAACGAGTTAAAGGATTTTCTCATCAATCGAAAAAACCAGTAAACTCGCAACCTCAACACATTCGATACAACAGTAAAGATTATATTGTTTTTACAGCTGGTGATAAATTATCGATTTTGAACCGCAGAGGAAAAAAGAGAATTAATGTAAAAGAAACTATTAAATTTTCAGGTCAAAAAATATATTTCTATAATAATAAATTTACAACATTAGATTCAGACGGAGCTCTTGTACAGGTAGATACAAAAGGGCGTGTAAGTAAGCAAAGTTTAGGATTTGATCCTTTAACAGAAATCACCACATCCAGCAGGACTCTGGCCGCACAATGGGCAAATTATTTACAAATAAAAAGTACGAAAATAACATTAGATTACGGAAGTTATTTGCCTCCACAACTGTTTTACGTAAATGATAAAATATATATTGCTTTGACAGACCAACAGCTGCAAAAAGTTAGCTTATATGACAGCAATGGAGTTCTATTTTCCGGGTTCCCTGTTTATGGTTTTTCCCAAATTGACCTTTCCAATGCAGACCGCAATAGTTCTTTAGAGTTTATATGCCAAAGCGGCGCATCAGAACTTATTATGTACCAACTTTACTAAGCTAGATCAGCTTCAAAAAGCGCGAGGAAATGCTTCAATAATTTTTCTTTTACTTGATTTTCGTCCACACGGTCAAGATTCAACTCTACACGAAGTGAAGTGACTGCCTTACCGCGAATTCCACATGGAATAATATTGTCAAAATAGCCTAAATCTGTATTTACATTTAGAGCAAATCCATGCATAGTAACCCAACGGCTTGCTCGAACACCCATAGCACAAATTTTGCGCGCAAAAGGAGTGCCTACATCAAGCCAAACGCCAGTCTCGCCATCACTTCGCGTGGCTTTTATACCATATTCAGCAAGTGTCAAAATAATTGTCTCCTCCAACAATCTAAGGTATTTGTGAATATCAGTAAAAAAATTCTCTAGGTCCAAAATTGGATACCCGACCACTTGTCCAGGGCCGTGGTATGTAATATCTCCTCCTCTGTTAATTTTGTAAAAAGTTGCTCCTTTTTGAGTGAGTTGGTCCTCGTTTAACAATAAATTAGAAAAATCACCGCTTTTACCTAGAGTATATACGTGGGGATGACTCACAAATAAAAAATGATTTGGCGTAGGTAAACCTGCATCCTGTCGTCTATTTTTTATTTTACAATCGACCGTGTTTTTAAACAACTCTTCCTGAAAATCCCAGGTTGTTTTATAATCTTTAAGGCCTAAATCTTGAACACAAATTGATTTATTCATGGGGCAAATATACAGGATTAAGTATTAGGGTTATTCAAAATAACCAACGCTGCTATGACCCCAGGTACCCATCCACAAAACGTAAGTATGAACACAATAAGAAAAGAACCACACCCTTTGTCTACGACGGCTAAGGGTGGAAAAAAAATGGAAAGAAGTACACGCCAAACACTCATGTTATTAAATAAAGTTATTGATTTGATACGTTAGTACAAAATTAATCAAAATCGTTACAATACACTTAAATTTTGTTTCCCTTATTGGAATCCAATTCAGAGTCATTATCTTTGTGACTTAAATCATAACCATATTATGACTCAGCTTTCAGAACAAGAACTTGTACGTCGCGAGAAACTCACAAAACTCCGCGCTTTAGGGATCAACCCTTACCCAGCAGATTTGTTTCCAGTTACCCACACCACAAACAACATAAAAAAGAATTTTAAAGAAGGCCTGAATGTAGTTGTTGCTGGTCGTTTGATGCGTAAAAAAGTTCAAGGAAAAGCTGCATTTACTGAACTTCAAGATAGTGAAGGCCGCATTCAAGTTTATTTTAACCGCGACGAAATTTGTCCAGACGAAGACAAAACAGCCTACAATGAAATTTTTAAAAAACTTCTTGATTTAGGAGACTTTATTGGGGTCGAAGGCGAATTATTTAATACCCAAGTCGGTGAAAAAACAATATTGGTCAAAAAATTTAAACTATTAAGCAAAGCTCTTAAACCGCTACCGCTACCAAAAACAGATGCTGAGGGCAATACATATGACGAATTCAACGATCCTGAAATGCGCTACCGTCAACGATACGCAGACCTAGCAGTGAACCCCCATGTTAAAGAAGTATTTGTAAAGCGTACAAAGCTGTTCAATGCCATGCGTGAATTTTTCAATGGAGCAGGCTATTTTGAAGTTGAAACACCTGTGTTGCAGCCCATAGCAGGAGGAGCAGCCGCTCGGCCATTTGTAACTCACCACAACAGCTTAGATATTCCCTTGTACATGCGTATTGCAAATGAACTTTACCTGAAGCGACTTATTGTTGGAGGATTTGACGGCGTTTATGAATTTTCGAAAAACTTCAGAAATGAAGGAATGGACCGTACACACAACCCTGAGTTCACAGCCATGGAAATTTACGTTGCTTACAAAGACTACAACTGGATGATGGCGTTTTGTGAACAACTTTTGGAGCATTGTGCCATCGCCGTAAATGGTACTACAAAAGCCACATTTGGAGGTCATGAAATAGACTTTAAAGCACCTTATGCCCGAGTGACTATGACGGATGCTATCAAAGAATTTACAGGATTTGATATCACAGGAAAATCCGAAGAAGAACTTAGAGCTGCTGCTATTGAAATGGGAATTGATGTTGATAAAAGTATGGGTAAAGGAAAGCTTATTGATGAAATTTTTGGTGAAAAATGTGAGGGCAATTATATACAACCGACTTACATCACAGATTATCCAAAAGAAATGAGCCCTTTGTGTAAAGAGCACCGCAATAACGCAGACTTAACAGAACGCTTTGAGCTTATGGTATGCGGAAAAGAAATAGCTAATGCTTATTCAGAATTAAATGACCCTATAGATCAAAGGGAGCGTTTTGAAGCGCAACTTAAACTTGCCGATCGTGGAGATGATGAAGCTACTCAATTTATAGACGAAGACTTCCTTCGAGCACTTGAATATGGAATGCCACCAACATCTGGAATGGGAATAGGAATGGATCGATTGATAATGTTTTTAACCAATAATGCTTCCATACAAGAAGTGTTGTTTTTTCCGCAAATGAAACCTGAAAAGAAAGCAATAGAGTTGAGTGAAAACGAAAAAGTGATTTTTGAACTTCTCAAAAAACAAAGCCCACTAGTGTTGTCTGATTTAAAAACACAATCCAGACTCAGTAACAAAGGATGGGATAAAGGTATGAAGGGCCTTACAAAACAAGGGTTGGCAAAAGTATTTAAATCAGATGACCAGCTAATGGTAGCTGCCACAGCTTAGTTAACTTTTTCATTAATTCTCACGTTAATTTAAATTTACAGCTATTATTTAGTACATTGGGTGGATAAATTAATTTAAATTTAAGTAATTATGAAATTCTTCAAAAAAATCAGCATACTGCTAACTACTGTTTTTTTGGTACATTCTTGCGCCATAAGCATCAAGACAACTTCTTCAAAAAAAAGTAAAGCCCCAGCAGTTGAAAAGCCAAAACCTAAAAAAGGAGACCTAAAACCTTACGATGAGATCATTACGGAAGATGCTGTTTCTGATTCTGGTTTGTTTACAGTTCATAAAATAGATGCTGATTTTTTCTACGAAATTCCTGACTCATTATTTGACAAAGAGATGCTGATGGTAACGCGAATCTCAAAAACGGCCTCAGGAATTGGGTTCGGAGGCGGAAAACAAAATACACAAGTTTTAAGATGGCAAAAAAAGAACAAAAAGGTACTATTGCGTGTGGTTTCTTACGAAGTATTTGCAGCAGATTCACTGCCTGTATACCAGGCGGTAGTCAATTCAAACTTTGAGCCTGTTTTGTATACTTTTCCAGTCGAAACAATAAGCAAAGATTCAACTGCCACAGTGATCAATGTGACGGAATTATTTGATAAGGATGTTAAAGCACTAGGCTTGCCAAGTTACCGTAGAAAGCAATACAAAGTAACGCGCTTAGAGAGTAACAAATCCTTTATTGAAAGCATTAAGAGTTACCCCAAAAACATTGAAGCCCGACATGTTAAAACATATGCAGCCTCAAATGCTCCCTCAAACTCAAGCACTGGAGCGATTTCAATCGAAATTAATAATTCTATGATTTTGTTGCCTGAAAACCCCATGAAACGGCGTTATTTTGATGAGCGTGTTGGTTGGTTTACTAGAGGACAAGTCGACTATGGATTGGAAGATCAGCGCAGTCGTGAGCTAACGTACTTGGATCGTTGGAGGCTCGAGGTCAAAGACGAAGACATTCAAAAATTTAAAGCAGGAGAATTGGTTGAGCCAAAAAAACAAATTGTATATTATATTGATCGAGCTACTCCAAAAAAATGGCGTAAATACATTAAACAAGGCATTGAAGACTGGCAGGTTGCGTTTGAAGCAGCGGGATTTAAAAATGCAATTATAGCAGCTGATCCCCCTTCTGTTGAAGAAGATCCAGAATGGAGCCCAGAAGATGTGCGCTACTCTGTAGTGCGCTACTTAGCTTCACCGATCCCAAATGCCAACGGCCCACATGTTAGCGATCCAAGAACCGGAGAGATTTTGGAAAGTGACATCAATTGGTATCATAATGTAATGACCTTACTAAGAGGTTGGTTTTTTGTGCAAACAGCAGCCATCAATCCTGATGCTCGTGGAGCAGAATTCGAGGACGAAGTAATGGGTAGATTAATTCGTTTTGTCTCTGCTCACGAGGTAGGACACACCCTTGGATTACCTCATAATATGGGAAGTAGTTGTGCTTATAAAGTTGAAGATTTAAGAAGTGCCTCTTTCACTCAAAAATACGGAACAGCACCATCAATCATGGACTATGCCCGTTTTAATTATGTCGCTCAGCCCGAAGATAAAGGGGTTGCCTTAATGCCAAATATTGGAGTTTATGACAAGTATGCCATCGCGTGGGGGTATAAACCTATTTTAGACAAAACTGCAGAAGAGGAAAAGGAAACACTCAACGGCTGGATTACAACCCATGCTGGTGATCCGATGTATCGTTTTGGTCACCAACAAGTTGGTGATGTGGTTGATCCTAGTTCTCAAACTGAAGACCTTGGCGATGATGCTGTGCTCGCTAGTACATATGGTATCAAAAACTTGCAGCGCATTGTTCCTAATTTAATTGAATGGACCACAAAAGATGGCGAGAACTACGACGATTTAGCAGAGATGTACGGACAACTCCTCTCTCAATTTAATCGTTATATGGGGCATGTTGCTAATAATGTTGGCGGTGTTTACGAGCACTATAAAACCGCCGATCAAGAGGGCGCCGTGTATACGCATGTAGCAAAGGAAAAGCAAGCTGAAGCACTGGCATTTTTAGATAAAGAATTGTTTCAAACACCAGCCTGGCTTTTAGACAAATCTATTTTTGAACGCATCGAATACTCTGGGTCTGTAGAACGAATTCGGTCATTGCAAGAACGCACCCTAAAAAACCTTTTGAGCTTAGGGAAAATGGCGCGGCTTATTGAGAATCAAACCCTAAATGGGTCGGATGCCTTTTTAGTGAGCGATCTTACAAAAACTTTACGAAATAGTATCTGGAGTGAACTCAAAAAAGGAACAGAAATTGACACTTACAGGCGTCAGTTGCAACGAGCACATATCGAACGTTTGGCCTACCTTATGACTGCTGAAAATCAAAGTAAGAGACGCGGTAGCGACTATATTAAATCAACCGCTGTTAACACCAATCAATCAGATATTAGAGCAGTTGTTCGGGCAGAATTAAGCACCTTGAAAAGTATGGTCCGTCGAGGGTTAAACAGAACTTCGAATACAATGTCTAGGATTCACCTTAAGGATATTTTAGAAAGAATTGAGGCGGTTTTAGACCCAAAATAATTTATTGAATACAAATTAATAATAACTATTATGAAAAAAATAATAAGCATTTTTCTAATTCTATTTAGTGCTTTTTTAATAGCACAGCCACCGCATCAACAGAGCCCTCCGGAAAAACGAATGGAGCGAATGAATAAATTGACAGCAGAACAACAAGCAACACTTTGGTCCAAAAAAATGACACTAGAATTAGACCTAAACGACACCCAAGAGCAACAAGTGTACACTTTGGTACTAAGTAAGGCCAACACGCATAAAAAACGTAGAGCGAACAGACCAAAAAAACGTCCAAACAGCGAAGAAATGTATCAAATGCAAGTAGATCTTTTGGAAGAAAAAATCGCGATGAAAAAGGCTATGAAATCGATTTTAACCACAGAACAATATGGTCTTTGGGAGAAGTCCCAAAAGAAAAAAGAGCTTATGAAAAAGAAACATTTGAAAGGGAAGAAAAAACAGAAAAATAAGCACTAAATCATTTAAATTATCTCTTTACAAGCAACAAAAATCCAAACTTAGGTTTGGATTTTTTTATTCTAATTTTAGATTTTTTACAAATTTATTGTGTATCCAAAGTATCCCTAGACCAAAAGCAATAGAAGCAAAAATCAGAATGTTATTCAAAACACCTTCGACCGAAAAAGACATTCGAATAAGAATAGTAGAAATAATAAAGCCTGAATTTCTAATCACTTTATGAAATTGATCCGTGTAGAAAAAAGACACCAAGAGCAATAACACATCAACTATGATAAGAACCGCAAAAAACTCATCAAAAAACAGGCTGTTAACATCCTTTAAGGCTGCAGAAAGATTTTCGGGTGCAGCATCCATCAACCAGCGTCCAAAAGTCAAAATACCAATGAAAACAAAAATTGGTATCAGCATGGTCGCCATTATTTTTTTGATCTTAATAAACTGCTTG
>Ga0228651_1000698_pt1 | contig 11321 bp, 9 predicted proteins | sample 63DmetaG_FD_183018 | JGI IMG/M metagenome (GOLD analysis project Ga0228651, IMG submission 183018) | Seawater microbial communities from Monterey Bay, California, United States - 63D | ecosystem: Environmental > Aquatic > Marine > Coastal | place: USA: California | collected 2016-10-24
GACTTGGATTGCCAAATTTTACGAATGAAGATGGATCCCAAAAATTTGCTGACTATGCTGATTATATTGTTAATCATCAGAGAAAGCCTGGAATTGGCCCGCTTGCAGGTTTCCGCGGTGATGGCTCAGACTCAGGACGAGGGGACGTAAACCCTGATCAACTTGATAAATATATTGAGAATGGTGGTTTCTTTGTTGAACATATCAATGAAGATGCATCTTATTATAAGCCTTGGAATATGGCTTACCAAGAATGGGCAGTGAAGATGGGATTATTTGATGCCCCCTCACCATATCTTTTCCAGCTTTATGTGGAACCAATGCGTAAATTCCAATTGGCAGCAGAAGGCCACGGCGAGAGACAGCCTCCAGAACATTTACGTGAGAGAGTTCGAGAGACAATGAATCCTCTTCCAGTTTGGAGTAATTCAACTGATAAAGATTACCCAATTCATGCGCTTACTCAGCGTCCTATGGCAATGTATCATTCATGGGGAACACAAAATGCATGGTTGAGACAAATTCATGGTGTAAATCCTTTATATGTCCCAACAAAAATTTGGGAACAAAATGACTTTAAAGATGGTGATTGGGCAAAGGTATCATCACCACATGGAGAAATCACTGTGCCAGTGGCACATCAAGCAGCGTTAAATGAAAATACCATATGGACATGGAATGCAATTGGTAAACGTAAAGGCGCTTGGGCATTAGATGAAAAGGCACCAGAAGCAACCAAAGGCTTTTTATTAAATCATATAATACATGAGCTAATGCCAGCAAAAGGTGATGGAATGCGATGGGCAAATTCTGATCCTATTACCGGACAGGCTGCGTGGTTTGATTTGAAAGTTGCAATTGAAAAAGTGGAAGCACCAGCTGAATGTGAGCCAAATATACCGGCCCAGAAATCACCGGTTGGTAAAGGCCCTAAAAACTTAACTTGGAAGGTGGGAGCATGACCGCATTACCCCCTAAATCTGATGTAAAACTTGGTTTAGTAATCGATCTTGATACTTGTGTTGGTTGCCACGCATGTGTTGTGTCTTGTAAAGGTTGGAATACTGAAAATTATGGAGCACCGTTATCTGATCAAGATGCTTACGGTGAAAATCCATCAGGTACCTTTTTAAATCGTGTCCACTCTTATGAAGTACAGCCAGAACAAGGTGCTGCACAGACAATTCACTTCCCTAAGTCATGCCTCCACTGTGAAGATGCGCCTTGTGTAACTGTGTGCCCAACTGGAGCAAGTTACAAACGTGCCGAGGATGGCATTGTTCTTGTAAATGAAGATGCATGCATTGGGTGTGGTCTTTGTGCATGGGCGTGCCCATACGGTGCGCGTGAACTTGACCAAGCAGCTGGTGTTATGAAAAAATGTACACTTTGCGTTGACAGGATTTACAACGAAAATTTACCTGAAGAAGATCGTGAACCAGCATGTGTTCGAACATGTCCTGCAGGTGCAAGGCATTTTGGTGACTTAGGTGATGCAGAAAGTGATGTATCAAAATTAGTTCAAGAGCGTGGTGGTATGGATTTAATGCCAGAGCTTGGAACTAAGCCAGTAAACAAATATTTACCTCCACGACCCAAAGATCAAGGAAATGAAATTGATATTTTGGCGCCGTTATTGGCACCTATTGCGACTGAAACTTCTGGCTTCCTAGGATGGCTTGATCGTACTTTGGAGAAAATCTAATGCATCCAGCACCATCCGTAATTCTTTTCTCAGTTTTGTCTGGCCTAGGTTTTGGCATGTTGGCATGGTTAGGAATTGGCAAGCCGCCAATGACGGGCATGTTTGCATTTGTATTTTTCTTTATAGCCTATGCCCTAGCAGTTGGAGGCTTGTTGTCCGCAACATTCCACTTAGGTAATCCTAAAAATTCATTAAAAGCATTTAGCCAATGGCGAACAAGTTGGCTTAGCCGTGAAGGTTGTTGTGCAGTTGCCGCATTAATGATCATGGGCATTTATGCAATTGGAGCAATATTTTTTGAAACTCATTGGGTTATTATTGGAGGTATCGGAGCGATATTATCAATAGTTACAGTATTCACTACATCGATGATTTATGCACAATTAAAAACAGTTCCAAGATGGAACCATTGGACTACACCAGTATTATTTGTGAGTTTGTCTGTGTTTGGCGGTGCCCTCATGACTGGCCAAGTGAGCGTAGCAATGTATGGTTTTGTTGTAGTTGGATTAATCCAAGTAATCGCATGGTTTACAAGTGATAATCGCTTTGCAAACAGTGGCTCTACAATTGAAACAGCCACGGGTTTGGGTAATATTGGTAAAGTAAGAATGTTTGAACCACCTCACACTGGCACCAATTATTTACTTAAAGAAATGGTTTATGTAATTGGGCGTAAGCATGCTGCAAAGTTGAGATTACTAGCGATAATTCTTATGGTCGTGATCCCTGTATTGATGCTTGGTATGGGAGCTCAGCATGGGATGAAAGCAATTGTTGCCGTACTTTCTCATTTAGTTGGCGTGATTGCATCGAGGTGGCTTTTCTTTGCTGAAGCAGAGCATGTCGTTGGCTTATATTATGGCAAACGTGGATAGTTATTTATAATAATAAAGGCGCAAACTCATGTTTGCGCCTTTATTATTTAAGGCCTTAATTTTTTCTAAGATACGTGCTGTGCTGACAGTTCAACTGCGTGCAGAAATGACTTTGCGGAAGAACTTGCTGACATTAAATAAAATGTATCATCTGCTTTCCTTATAATTATTGCAGACATATGCTCCATACTCGTTCGAGCCATTCCATCTAATTGAAAAACGTTTTTGTCTAGATCTACTTGGCATATGCGCTCCAAGGCTTCACGTGATGACTCACCGCTTATCTCTAAAATAACCCAAGCATCAGTCTGATCTGTAATATAAGCACTCTCACCAAATGTAATTGCCATTGAGTTTTCAGGGTCTTCTGCTCGCTTCATTAAAACAAAAATTTGATCAGGTTGAGTAAAGAGTAAACGAGTATCTTTATTTTTCACAGATTTCGTAGGTGATGGCATTTTAAGGTTAAATATATTTTTAATATTATTCTTAAATTTAGATTCCTCACCTTGAGGAATAGCCATTGCAATAAGACTTTGATTAGCAACTTCACGCAAGCGTATGTTGCCAATCTCTTTGTCATATCCACCCAAGGAGTCGGTTGCTGATAATTTAGCCACGTTGCAGTCCTCCTTCTGGATCGTACATATGTGAAGACACAATTTCTACAAGTACATCTGTACCCCTTACGCCATCCCATGCTCTGATGATTTCACCGTGACGCTCATGACCTCTTTCAAGAAAGCCAAGGCCAATATGTTGTTCAAAGTGGGGTGAATAACATACTGAAGTAATCCAGCCCTGGTCATTTGTTGTTGTTGGCTTGTCATTCTTGGCGAGAAAGTGAGCGCCAGATGATAAGCTATCAGTTTTCTCAACAGTTTTCACTCCGACAAGGCGAACTTGGTTATCTGCAACCATTACTTCTCGGCGTGAAAGTACTGATCCAATACTGTCTTTTTTTGCGGAAACCATATTATTCATATTGATGTTAAATGCTGTCATTTGGCCATTAAGCTCAGCGCCAGTAACGTGACCTTTTTCTATGCGCATCACACCCAAGGCTTCTGTGCCATATGGAGTAATATCAAACTCTTCGCCAGCTGCCATAATTTCACGAATTAAAGCATCTCCATACCTTGCCGGTACGGCGACTTCATATGCCAGTTCCCCTGAGAAACTTATGCGGAATAATCGCCCTGGTGTCCCGCCACAAACTGTAACATCAGAACAAGCCATAAACGGAAACCCATCATTAGACATGTCAACTTTATCTATTATTTTAGATAAGACATCACGGCTTTTAGGTCCAGCAATCGCAAATTGTGCCCATTGGTCAGTTGTAGAAATAAGATGAACATCGAGATCTGGGAATAAACACTGTCGGGCGAATTCCATATTTCTGTAAACTAAAACTGCATTAGCTGTTGTGGTTGTCATTACAAAATGATCTTCAGCCAAACGTGCAGTTGTACCGTCATCATAGCAGATGCCATCTTCACGGAGCATAAGGCCATATCTCACTCTGCCAACAGGAACCTTAGCAAATGGATTTGAGTAGATCTTATTTAGAAATTCAGCCGCATCTTTACCTTTAATATCAATTTTTCCAAGTGTTGATACATCGCAAACACCAACTGATTTGCGTGTTTTTGTAACCTCACGGTCAACGCTATCACGCCAAGTTTTGTCACCTGACTTTGGAAACCATTGCGCCCTCATCCAGTTACCAACTTCAACAAATTCTGCACCTTGCTCGTCCGCCCAGTTATGGCTTGGCGTTAGGCGAGTTGGATGAAAGTGTTGACCACGCTCTCTACCGCCAAATGCACCAATTGCAACGGGTGAATAAGGTGGGCGAAATATGGTTGTACCTGTCTCGGGAATTGTCTTGCCAGTAGCTTCTGCCATGACTGCAAGGCCTAAGATATTTGACGTTTTACCTTGGTCAGTAGCCATCCCAAGGGTGGTGTAACGTTTTAAATGCTCAACTGATTTAAAACCTTCTGCCTGAGATTGCTTTACATCCTTTGATGTAACGTCATTTTGCAAGTCTATCCACGCTCGTTGCTTGTAACCTGCCACATGCCAATACTGCATTATTGCAAAGCCTTCATCCTCTGCTTTAGGGGCTTGCGAACGAGAAGGGCTTAAGCCTAATTCTTTTACGATAGCATTTGCAGTTTTATGACCAGACTTGATAGCTGCACCAAGTGTCATTTCACCGTTTGAGGCACCAGCAATTGATTGACCAACAGGTAAATTACCTCCTGGAACAAAACCTGCAATTTCATCGTTCCAAATAGGTCGCCCTCTTTGGTGACATGTAAGATGAACATTTGGTGACCAACCACCAGAAACTGCTAAGCAATCTACATTTAAGACTTGGCCGTTTGTTAGCGTAATTCTATTTAAAGCTTTACGTCCTTGTGTATCACAAACGCTTGCCCCCATTATCATTGCAACGCCGGGTATATGAGCTCTTGGGGCAGTGTCTCTAGGGTCTATAACAGCAGTAACATTTATGCCCTTAGAAACTAGTTCTACCGCAGTTTGCCAACCACTATCGTTATTTGTAAAAATGGCAATATTAGTACCTGCAGCTACACCATATCTCGTTGCATATGCTCTAACAGATCCAGCAAGCATAATCCCTGGCCGATCATTATTCGGGAATGCAATTGAGCGTTCAGTTGCTCCACCACAGATCATCGCTCGTTTAGAATAAATGCGCCACAATACTTGTCGTGGTTTGTTTCCACTATCTGCCAAGTGGTCAGTCTTTCTTTCAAGAGCACCATAAATGCCATGATCGTAAGAGCCGTAAACCGTTGTTCGAGTAAGAATACGAACATTTGGCATTGCGTCTAACTCATCTTTTGATTTTTGCACCCAGTCTTGGCCTGAAATACCTGAAACAGTGTGTTCTTCTTCAAGAAGTCTTCCGCCAAGAAGAAAATCTTCATCAGCAATAATAACTCTTGCGCCCGCTCTACCAGCTGCGAGTGCTGCCGTTAACCCTGATGGACCAGCTCCAGCAATTAACAAGTCACAATGTAAAAAACCTTTATCATATTTATCTGGGTCTTCTAATTTTGATAAGCTACCTAATCCTGCACTTGATCGAATTATGGGCTCATAGATTTTTTCCCAAAATGCTTTTGGCCACATAAATGTTTTATAATAAAAGCCTGCACCTAAAAATGGTGACAATAAATCCGTCACTGACATGATATCAAAATCTAGTGAACCTCGGTGGTTTTGGCTTTCTGATGTTAAGCCATCAAATAGCTCAACGACAGTTGCTCGCGTATTTGGTTCTTGATGCGCGCCGGAGCGTAATTGAACCAATGCATTTGGTTCTTCTGAACCTGAGCTAAATATACCACGTGGCCTGTGATATTTAAATGATCGCCCCACTAAACGTTGGCCATTGGCTAATAAGGCTGATGCAAGGGTATCGCCCTCATAGCCAGTCATTTGTTTGTTGTTAAATGTGAATTTGATTGGTTTGCTTTTATTTACCAGCCCACCATTAATTCTATATGCCTGTTTCATTTTGAACGCCCCCGTGATCGGGCAACGTCACGTGCCAATTCAACATTAAAAATTTCGTGGGTAACTGTATCACGCGTTACGACTAACCAAGATCTGTCACCCGCCTCATGATACCAAAGTTCACGATATTTTCCTGCTGGGTTATCTCGTAAGTAAAGATACTCGTGAAAATTCTTTGCAGCATGTTCACCCATACCATCTGGTCGATCAATCATAGATTCATCACCTAAATGTATAAATTCATTTGCATCACGTGGTCCCAATAAGGGATGGTTGATAATCATTTCAAAATTCCCCTAATGTAAGTTTGGTTGGGCTCCAACGCCCTTTTCATCAATCATATTGCCTCGAATGAAACGATCTAAACGCATCTGACTAGCATTCTCGTGTGACGTATCAGTTGCAAGTAGGTGAGCATAACAATAGCCAGAAGCTGGCGTTGCTTTAAAGCCACCATAACACCAACCGCCATTAAAATATAAACCTTCAATTCCCGTCTTATCAATAAATGGTGAGCCATCCATGGACATATCCATTACACCTCCCCACATCCTGAGCAATCTTGCGCGTCCAATCATTGGCATGATTGACATACCTCCAGAACAGACATCCTCTACAACAGGTAAGTTGCCCCTTTGTGCATAAGAGTTGTACCCATCCAAGTCACCTCCAAATACTAGGCCACCTTTATCGGATTGGCTTACATAAAAATGACCCGCACCATAGGTTATAACGCCGGGTATAGTTGGCTTTAGGCCCTCTGATACGAATGCCTGCAATACGTGGCTTTCTATAGGTAGGCGCATGCCTGCTTTTTCCATTACGCGGCTTGAAGCCCCAGCCACACAAACGGCTGTCTTCTTAGCTTTGATCATACCTTTGCTCGTTTGCACTCCCAAGCATTTACCATTTTTCATTTGAAAACCGGTAACTTCACAATTTTGAATAATATCTACTCCATGCAAGTCTGCTGAGCGCGCATATCCCCATGCAACAGCATCGTGTCTTGCTGTGCCGGCTCTGCGTTGTAATAAGCCTGCTTTGATTGGGAATCGTTCATTATCAAAATTCAAAAATGGGCACATCTTTTGAATAGCAGCCCGATCGAGCAATTCTGCGTCTGCACCTGACATTAACATGGCGTTACCACGTTTCGCATACGCATCTCTCTGACCATCAGAATGTGCTAGATTAAGAATGCCACGTTGTGACATCATTGCATTGTAATTTAGATCTTGCTCCAAACCTTCCCACAACTTCAATGACATTTCGTAGAATGGTTGATTGCCCTCTAATCCGTAATTAGATCGAACTATAGTAGTATTACGGCCTATATTGCCTGAGCCAATCCAGCCCTTTTCTAAAACTGCAATATTTTTGCCACCATATACTTTTGCAAGATAGTGGGCTGTGGCTAATCCATGACCTCCACCGCCAACTATTATGTAATCATATGACTTTTTTGGCTCAGGCTCACGCCACACTGGTTTCCAGCCCTTATTACCTGTGAGGCCCTGTTTTAATATACCAAATGCTGAGTATCGCATAAAAAGATTCCTTATTCCTAAAATAGAATGTGTTATCTCAGCTATTTAAAGCATAAAAAAAGCGACATTTTTATGGGTTTTTATCATCAAAATTGAACTACAAAGTGAAATTTAAAAATGAAATATCTTAAAAATTTCAATTACATTTATTTATTTTTAGTTGTTGCAGGATTGGTTTCTATAGGTTTGTATATAAAAACGACAGATTTAATAAGAATCGCACGCCATGAATTAATGGCATGTTTTGTCTTTAGAGGAGGAAAATAATGGAACGTCGTAAGTTTCTAACGGGCGCAGCTGTAGCTGGCGCCGCAACATCACTAGCTGCACCATCTGTAGCTCAAAGCAAAATTGAAATGGCTATTGTTGCAACATGGCCAAGAGATTTCCCAGGACTAGGTTTGCCAGCACAACGTATGGCAGCCCGTATACAAGAACTAACTGATGGTGAAATCCAGGTAACATATTTCGCAGCTGGCGAAAAAGTTGGTGCTTTTGATTCATTTGACGAAGTTGCTTCAGGTAACTCTCAAGCATACATTGGTGCAGATTATTACTGGAAAGGTAAGCACCCAGGTTGGGCTCCATTTACAGCTATTCCATTTGGCTTAACAGCTGGTGAGATGGATGCATGGACAAAATATGCTGGTGGTCAAGAATTATGGGATGAGTTAGCTGGCGAATTTGGCCTGAAAAACTTTGCTATGGGTAACACAGGCGTTCAAATGGGCGGTTGGTTTAACAAAGAAATTAATTCAGCAGATGACTTGCAAGGTCTGAAAATGCGTATACCAGGCCTAGGCGGTGACGTTTTAGCAAAATTAGGTGGTTCACCTATTTCTGTTCCTGGTGGCCAAATTTATGAAAACTTAGTTTCTGGTGCTATTGATGCAACAGAGTGGGTTGGACCATATAATGATTATTTCATGAAGTTTTATGAAGCAGCAAAATATTACTATTTCCCAGGTATGCATGAGCCAGGCTCACAGCTTGCACTAGGGATGAATGCTTCATGGTGGGGTAGTCTATCAAGTACACACCAATCAATCATTCAGGCAGCTTGTAATGAAGAAAATGCACGCACATTAGCAGAAACAAATGCAAATAATGGTGCATATCTTACAAAATTGATTAATGATCACGGCGTGCAATTGCGTGAGTTTAACGATGATATTTATGACAGCTTTGGTGAAGCAGCATCTGATGTTATCGAAGAAGCTCGTGATCACTCAGAATTATCAGCTAGAATATACGATAGCCACCTAAAAGCACGTGAAGAAATCGGTGCATGGACGGCGTTATCTGATACAGCTTATGTTAATAAACGTAATAACGTTTTGAACAGATAATTAATTAATTTATTAGGCCAAGACAGATATCTGCCTTGGCCTTCTTATGTATGAAAAGGATGAGCAATGGCTTCGACAACAGTCCAAAATAGAAATGGTTTGTTTTCAAATCCTTTGTTTGTGAGATCACTTGGATGGTCAAACTTATGGGTAATGTTTGCCTATTTATTTAATAATTTTGCAACTTTTTGGGGTGGCCTTCCAGGGGCTTCAATGTACAATGGAACAGTTGGATTATTGCAACTTTTATTATACCCAGCGGCTATTATTTTAGCTATATTTTGGACTTTGAAACGCCGAGGTTCGTCCTTACGTCAGGATAGTTACACAATTTCAGATATGAATGCGTTCTTGATCCGAGCCGCATTCTGGGCTGTTGTTCTGGTGGGGTGCGTGGATAGTTTGATATCATTCCTTCGTGTTGAAGAAATGTTGTCTGGTTTAGTGGGCGAAACAATGGATAAAAATTTGGGAAGATCACAATTTAGGGGCCCATATGTTCATATCCCGTTGATAATTCTTGGTATTATTCTCGCTACCAGAACTAAAACATTAGGTTTTCATTGGCTTGCATTATTAATTGTGGTCGGTGAGTTAATGATTGTCGTATTTCGTTTTATTTTTTCATATGAACAGGCTTTTATGTCAGACCTTGTGCGCTTTTGGTATGGCGCTTTGTTTCTGTTTGCTTCAGCTCATACATTATTAGAAGAAGGTCATGTTCGTGTTGATATTCTTTATGCAGGCTTAAAAGAAAAATCAAAGGGTCGTATTAATGCAATTGGAACAATATTTCTTGGGATTTCTTTATGTTGGATGATAATTCTGACTGGCATGGCTCAAAAGACCTCGATTATCAATAGCCCACTATTAAATTTTGAAACCACACAATCAGGTTTTGGATTGTATGTAAAATATATGATGGCAGGTTTCCTTGGCATATTTGCAATATCAATGATGATCCAATTTGTAAGTTACCTAATGGCTGCTGTTGCTGATTATCGAGGTGAAGATGGTAAATATATACCAACAGGTTCGGGGGCTCACTGATGGAACTGTTTTTTTTAATACTTCTAATAGTCCTAATGGCAGGTGCACTTGGTTCAGGATATCCGGTTGCTTTTGCCTTACCTGGTGCTTCAATTATCACATTAGTATTAGCTGGACTGACCGGTTATTTAATTACAGGTGATCAGGGGGCATATTTCAGCCAAGGTGATGCCTGGACTTGGCTCAGTTCTGGTAATGCAAATCTCAGAGGAACTTACTGGGTTCCCGAACGTGACACACTTATTGCAATACCACTGTTTATCTTTATGGGCATAATGCTTCAGCGGTCTAAAATTGCTGAAGATTTGTTACTAACAATGGCAAACCTTTTTGGGCCAGTACGCGGCGGCTTAGGTGTTTCTGTTGTATTTGTTGGAGCATTATTGGCTGCTACGACTGGTATTGTTGGTGCAACTGTTGTCGCTATGGGGCTGATTTCTTTGCCTGCAATGCTTAGGAATAATTATTCACAATCATTAGCAACTGGGACTATTGCTGCATCAGGAACATTAGGTCAAATTATACCGCCATCAATTGTTTTAATTATTCTTGCAGATCAGTTAGCATCTGCAGCAGACCAAGGCTCAAGTATTCGAAAAGCACTCCATAAAGAAACAACAGGTGAGCTTTCTATGCCTTCAACATTTGATGTGACGTCAACATCTGCTGGTGAAATGTTTTTAGGAGCTTTTATTCCAGGGTTAGTACTTGTGTGTTTATATATAATATACATATTAGTGTTTGCTTTTTTGAAGCCATCTGCAGCTCCATCAGTTCCATATAAAGGAAAATATGATCGAGCATTTGCCAACAAGGTTTTCTTATCACTCGTTCCGCCATTATTCTTAATATTTATTGTTCTTGGATCTATTATGTCAGGGATAGCTACGGTTAATCAGGCGGGTGCGATTGGTGCAGCCGGTGCATTGATTATGGCAGGATATAGATTAACTGATGGCCAAAAAGGTTGCTATTATCCGGCAATATTATGTTTAGTAAGTCTCTTAGCAGTTGGATTAATTCTTTCAAACTTTGATACTAATATAAAAGGAATTGAAACTGGGCGTGACCAACTTGGTGTCTTATTAGCAATAATTGCCACTATTGGTTTGTTGGGAAGTTTAATTTGGAGTGGTTATAGAGCATTTAAAATTGAAGATACACTAAATGGTGTGATGATGGAGACTGCTAAAGCTACAGCTCTAGTTTTCATAATCCTTTTAGGAGCAGCTAT
>Ga0228651_1000707_pt1 | contig 11252 bp, 10 predicted proteins | sample 63DmetaG_FD_183018 | JGI IMG/M metagenome (GOLD analysis project Ga0228651, IMG submission 183018) | Seawater microbial communities from Monterey Bay, California, United States - 63D | ecosystem: Environmental > Aquatic > Marine > Coastal | place: USA: California | collected 2016-10-24
CTGTTTTTTCTTTTGGTGATAATTTACCTTTCGTAACACCTTCAAGTTCACTTAAAACTTTTGTAAGTTGTGCCCCAATAAATACAGACATAATAGCAGGGGGAGCTTCATTTGCTCCAAGTCGATTGTCGTTACTCGCTGAGGCAATAGATGCACGCAATAATTCTTCATTATCACAAACTGCTTTAATTGTATTGATAAAAAAGGTAAGAAATTGTAAATTACTCATTGGTGTTTTTCCTGGAGCCAAAAGATTTACTCCTGTATCTGTGCTCAAACTCCAATTGTTATGCTTTCCTGAACCATTGACTCCTGCAAATGGTTTTTCATGAAATAAAACTTTAAAATGATGACGTTCAGCTACTTTTTTCATCAAATCCATCACTAAAGAATTATGATCAACAGCAAGATTTGCTTCTTCATAGATTGGTGCCAATTCAAATTGGTTTGGAGCAACTTCGTTATGACGTGTTTTTACAGGTATTCCCAAAAGAATAGATTCTTTTTCTAAATCCCGCATAAAATTTAAAGCACGTGTTGGAATAGTTCCAAAATAGTGATCATCTAATTGCTGTCCTTTTGCCGAGGAATGTCCTAAAATGGTTCTTCTGGTAAGTTCCAAATCTGGTCTAGAAACGGCAAGGGATTTGTCAATTAAAAAATATTCTTGTTCCCAACCCAATGAGGCCGAAACTTTCTTAACATTTTTATCAAAATAGCGAGCCACTGAAGTAGCTGCATCATCAACAGCGTGTAGAGCACGAAGAAGAGGAGTTTTATAATCAAGGGCTTCGCCTGTGTATGCTACAAAAACTGTCGGAATACAAAGCGTTGTTCCAAAAATAAAAGCTGGTGAAGTTGGGTCCCATGCTGTATATCCACGAGCTTCAAATGTATTGCGAATTCCACCGTTTGGGAACGAAGATGCATCGGGTTCTTGCTGCACTAGCTGGTTGCCTTCAAATTGTTCTATTGCTTCTCCAGGCGCAACAGTTTCAAAAAAAGCATCATGTTTTTCGGCAGTTGCACCGGTAAGAGGTTGAAACCAATGGGTGTAGTGTGTTACCCCTTTGGCCATTGCCCATTCTTTCATAGCAGTTGCAATTTGGTCGGCAATATCACGACTTATCGTTTGATTTTTTTCAATGGCTGTTGCTAGGTTTTTATATGTTGCTTTTGGTAAAGAACTGCGCATGGCAGCATTTCCAAAAACATTTGAACCATAATCTATAGATCGTTTGGAATCTTCCTGAACAGAAATTGAAGCTCTATTCATTGATGATTTAAGTGCATGAAAACGTAGTGTTGACATAATTATAGGTTTTTAATTCTTTGACAAAATTAAGATTCTTGTAAGCAAAAAACTGAGTCGTGCACAATTTTTATTAACAATTTAAAAAATTATGATACTAAAAATTAAATATATTTTGATTAAACCCACAAAAAAATAGGGGTAATGCAAAAAAAAGGGCAATGTTAATAATTTTAACCCTCAAATTATTAGCGCACACATGCTTATTATTATATTTGCATTCAAAACATTTATAGAATACAAATTATATAATTATGGCAAAATCTAAGTTAGAATACATTTGGTTAGATGGATACTTTCCAACTCAAAACATGAGAAGCAAAACCAAAGTTGAAGAAAATTTTAGTGGAAAACTAGAAGATTGTCCTATTTGGTCTTTTGATGGATCATCTACGAGGCAAGCGGAAGGCGGTTCTTCGGACTGTCTACTTAAACCTGTTGCTATTTATCCAGACCCTGCAAGAAGAGATGGATACTTGGTAATGACTGAAGTATTAAATGCTGATGGTGCGCCACATGAATCAAATGGAAGAGCAACAATTAATGATGAAGATGATGATTTCTGGTTTGGATTTGAACAAGAATATTTTATAATGGATACCAAAACACAGCTTCCTCTTGGATTTCCAGTTGGTGGATATCCTGCACCTCAAGGAATGTACTACTGTTCTGTTGGTGGAAAAAATACTCACGGTCGTGATCTTGTTGAAGAGCATGCCAATTTGTGTATTGATGCTGGTCTTAACTTTGAAGGTATCAACCAAGAAGTTGCTTCAGGACAATGGGAATTTCAATTGTTTGCAAAAGGCGCTCAAAAAGCTGGAGATGAAATTTGGATTGCACGTTATTTATTAGATCGTTTAACAGAGAAATATGGATACTACATTGACTATCACCCAAAACCTCTTGGAAAAGATATGGATTGGAATGGATCTGGAATGCATGCCAACTTCTCAAACACTACTCTTAGAACTTGTGGCTCTCAAGAAACATATGAGAAAATATGTGAAGCATTTAGACCAGTAGTTAAAGAGCACATAGCTGTTTATGGAGAGTTTAACGACCAACGTCTTACCGGAGATCACGAAACACAATCTATCGATCAATTCAGTTTTGGAATATCAGATCGTGGAGCGTCAATAAGAATCCCAATCATTACCGTAGAAAAAGGATGGAAAGGCTGGTTAGAAGACAGAAGACCTGCGTCTAACGGAGATCCATACAAAATTGCAGCACGAATCATCAAAACTGTAAAATCTGCAGATGTATAATTTGAATTAGGAATTGAAACTTTCAATTTACAAAAGCGGCTTCTAAATGAAGTCGCTTTTTTTATTTGTTTTTTTTGTAAATTGGCACAGAATTAACCCCAAATTCTATTGCAAAAACATGAAAAAAGTAATTTGAAATTTTAAAATTGAGATTAGATTTTTAATGAAAGGCATGCTATTTGATGCAATCTAACTCTAATATTATTTTAAACTTAACCTAAACGCTATGAAACAAGACCTCAATAAAATGATGTGCCTAGATATTTATCTCTCTGGCAAAGACTCCAAAAATTTTGATCATAAAATCAGCAGTAACACAGTGGAAGACGACTGCTTTAAGCTGATGCCGCTTATTAGCTGGGACATGTTTAGTGACCATTATTTTAAAAAATTAAATGCATCTAAAAAATGTATGGATTTAAAAAAAATAAAAAGCTTTGCTAAAATACATGGTTGGGAAAATAATATTGAAACACTATTCAAATCGTTTGATTTTAGTGCAGTTATTCTTACAGACAAGAATAAAAATATCAAGTGGGTTAATGATGGTTTTACCAATATGACAGGTTACTCCAAAAAAGAAGCGTTAGAAAAAACAGCAGGGTTTTTGCAAGGCCCCAAGACCTCAAAAAAAAAGAAAGCAGAAATTGAATTTAAGCTAAAAGAAAACAAACCCTTCAAAACAACACTCATTAATTATCGAAAAAACAAATCTATCTATACCTGTGAAGTGTATATTTTTCCGCTTTACAATAAAGCAAATAAAACCACACACTTTCTGGCTTTGGAAAGAGAGATGTTACAGTAATTTTTATTAAACAACTATGAGATTTTTAAAACCCATATTACTTTGTTGGTTGTTGATAACAGTTGGATGCACAGAAAGAGAAGAAATAAGTGATTTACAAGTAAGATTTAAAAACACAACAGATTTTGACATCGAAAACTTAAAAATCAGCGATAAAACAATAGGTACTCTAAACTCATATCAAAGTACACAATACATTGATTTTGAAAAATTTGGATTTGACTCTGGGTTACCTGATGAAAGTTGCATTGGATTAATTAATAATGAAGCTATAGAAAGTTTTAATAAATTATACTGGTGTGGAACTCAAAAAAATACCGTTTACAAAGGTTTTTATGAAATGATAATCACACTCAAAGAAGTTAATGGAACTAACTATTTAATGTTAAAAAATCAAAACTAAGAAAACATATTTTTTAGTTTTTGAAATATTCACTACCAACCACTCACCACAGTTTCTACAGCGGCTATAGTAAAATCCAAATCGTCATAAGTTAAGGCATCTGTTATAAACCAACTCTCGAAAGCACTAGGAGCAATATAAACTCCCGCATCTAGCATGCCATGAAAAAAGGATTTAAAACGGTCGTTATTTCCATCAGCGGCTGTTTTAAAATCAACAACTGGAGTTTCCGAGAAATGTATAGAAATCATTGAGCCTACTCTGTTTATAGTGTGCTTTATGTCGCAGTTTGTTAATACTATAGAAATTCCTTCGTGCAAGTATGCTGTTTTCTTTTCGAGGCGTTCATACACCTCAGCATCTGTATTTAAACTATTCAAAAGTGCATAGCCTGCTGCCATTGCCAATGGGTTTCCACTCAATGTTCCGGCCTGATACACCGGTCCTTCTGGAGCCAAATGACTCATGATTTCTTTTCGTGCTGCAAAAGCACCTACTGGCAATCCTCCTCCTATGACTTTTCCAAAACAAACAATGTCAGCTTTTACATCAAAAAGTTCTTGAACACCTCCTTTGGCCAATCGAAAACCAGTCATTACTTCATCAAAAATAAGAACGGCTTTGTGAGCATCACACAAATTACGAAGACCTTCTAAAAAACCTTCAACAGGTGGAATACATCCCATGTTCCCTGCTACTGGTTCAACAATTATGGCTGCAATTTCATTGGGGTTGGCTTCAAATATATTTTTTACAGCTTCCAAATTATTGTACGCTGCAAGCAATGTGTCTTTGGCAGTCCCTTTGGTTACTCCAGGGCTATTAGGACTTCCGAAAGTTACGGCACCGCTACCCGCTTGTATCAAAAATGAATCGGAATGTCCATGATAACATCCTGCAAATTTTACAATCTTCTCTTTTCCTGTAAATCCACGCGCCAATCGAACAGCGCTCATACAGGCTTCTGTTCCAGAATTCACAAAACGAATTTTATCAATATTAGGAACCATTGAGACGGCCAGTTCTGCAATTTTTGTTTCAATTTCAGTTGGCATTCCAAATGAAGTTCCTTTTTTTGCTTTGTCTACAACTGCATCCACAACGGGCTTGTAGGCATGCCCTAAAATCATTGGACCCCAAGAATTTATATAATCAATTAACCGGTTTCCGTCTTCGACATATAAATATGCCCCTTTGGCTTTTTTAACAAATATTGGTGTACCCCCCACTGCCTTAAATGCACGTACTGGGGAATTAACCCCACCTGGTATAACAGCATTGGCTTCTTTAAACAATTGACTACTGCGTTGGTATTTCATAGATTTAATTTGATGTAACGGTAAGGGTTTGACCAATACTTAAAGCATTGGAGTTTAATTTATTTAATGTCTTTAAACGTTCAACTGAGATCCCATATCTTTTGGAAATTGAATACAAAGTATCCCCCTTTATAACAATATGCTTTTCGGTGTAGGGTTGTTGGTTTTGAGAACGTCTTTTTTTGTCAAAAATATCATATTGATACAATTCATAACGTTCTATAAGACTGATTAGTTTTTGAGGGTATTTTGGATCGGTAGCATACCCTGCTTTTTTTAAACCTCTTGCCCAAGCTTTATAATCAGTTGGCTTGTGTTTAAATAGATTTGCATAACGTTTTCTTTTGGCTAAGAACAAAGAGTGATCTCTGTAAGATTGATTAGGATCATTATATTTTCTAAAACACTCCTGAGCTTTGTCGTCGTCATGATACACTCTTGGACCTGTCCAATCGTGGCACTTAATCCCAAAATGATTATTGGCATCTCTAGCAAGACGACCTCTGCCAGAACCAGATTCTAAAATTCCTTGTGCCAAAGTAATGCTTGCAGGTATGCCATAAAGTTTCATTTCGTGAATGGCTACAGCCTTAAAAAATGCAATATACTCGGTTGTAGAATTGTAGGTGGGTTTGATAATAACTGTAGGGGGTTCTGGGGTTTTTCTAGGTGGAATATTGACTCCTACTCTCACCTCTTTTTTTTGGTTTGCTTTTTTGCGAGCACCACAACTCGACAAAACAACACACACCAATAATAATCTTACAATTTTTTTCATATTCTAAACGATCAGTCCCATTCTTTTTTGTTTCAATTGACGATTCATGCCTTCAATTCCCTGTAAACCTCCTGTGTGAATTGCCAATATTTTTGTAGACGCAGAAAAAACACCTTTTTGTATCAAATCAAAAATACCAAACATCATTTTACCAGTATACACTGGATCGAGTGGAATTTCAAATTCTTTTTTAAAATTATTTATAAAATGAATTAAATTGGAATCCACTTTTGCATAACCTCCAAAATGATAGTCATTACATAACTCCCAATTGGACTGCGTCGCAAATTTACGAATATCTTCGTTTAAAAATGCACCTTTTAAGGCTGGAAAGCCAATTATTTTTTGTGTTGGTAAACTTGAATTTATAAGACCAGAAATTGTTCCACCAGTCCCTACCGCACAACAAATAATGTCAAATTCTGCATCAAATTCAGATAAAATTTCCCTACATCCCATAATAGCCAAATCATTTGTCCCTCCTTCTGGGATAATGTAATAATTAGGAAATTTTTTTTGTAGGTTTTTGATATAAGAATTTTCTGCCTTTTGTCTGTATTCCGATCTGCTAACAAAATCAAACTGCATCCCACAAGATTTTGCATAGGCCAATGTTGGATTAGTTTCAATCTCTGTTACCAACTCCTCTCCTCTAATAATTCCAACGGTTGGAATATTTAGTAATTGTCCAGCAGCAGCCGTGGCAGCAATATGATTTGAAAATGCGCCTCCAAAAGTTAAAATCCCATCTGAAGCTCTTTCTTGGAGTTCTTTTAGGTTATATTTTAATTTTCTAAATTTGTTACCAGAAACCGTATCATGAATTTTATATTCAGGTTTTATAGAAACTTGAGAGGTCAACTTTATGTTTTGGACTTTCTTAAAATTTAACATGAATAACTAAAAAACTGATGCGTAAAAATACTAAATCTCTACAGTTTTTTAACCTTAAAAAAAGCAAATAATTAATATGTGAAATTACATTATATTTGTTAATGATGAAACGTAATCCCCCAATTGAAGAAGGTGATTTCTATATGACACCACAAGGCTATCGCTGTTTTACAGAACAATACCACCTAAAGCGAGGATATTGTTGTGAGAGTAATTGTAAGCATTGCCCCTATGGATACAATACATCAAAACGTATTCAAAATTAAAGACTATGAGCGGACTAACTAAAACTTTTCAAGAAGAAATAACAGAAGGCATTCCAAATGAGTTGCCGCCTTTAAAGCCTTTTGAACCAACCTATAATCATGCTCCAAAAAGAAAAGCAATCTTAAACAAAGAAGAACAAAAGCTGGCTTTAAAAAATGCACTGCGCTATTTCGATAAAAAATTTCATAACATTCTTTTTGAAGAATTTAAAAAAGAGCTTGAAACATATGGACGCATTTATATGTATCGTTTTAGACCAGACCATAAAATCTATGCCCGCTCAATAAATGACTATCCTGCAAAAAGCAAAGAAGCCGCCGCTATTATGCTAATGATTCAAAATAATTTGGATGATGCCGTAGCACAGCACCCACACGAACTGATAACCTATGGTGGCAACGGAGGTGTGTTTTCTAATTGGGCACAATACAGACTCACCATGAAGTATTTGTCTGAAATGAATGACGAACAAACATTAGTAATGTACTCTGGGCATCCTATGGGTCTTTTTCCCTCTCACAAAGAAGCACCAAGAGTTGTAGTTACTAACGGTATGATGATTCCAAATTATTCAAAACCAGATGATTGGGAAAAATTCAATGCTTTAGGGGTTACTCAGTTTGGACAAATGACAGCGGGCAGCTACATGTACATTGGTCCACAAGGCATTGTTCATGGCACTACCATTACGGTACTCAATGCTTTTAGAAAAATAAAAAAAAGCCCCGAAGGGCATATTTTTTTAACCGCTGGACTAGGTGGAATGAGTGGTGCTCAACCCAAAGCTGGAAATATTGCAAAGTGCATAACCATTTGCGCTGAAGTCAACCCAAAAGCAACGCTAACAAGACATTCTCAGGGTTGGGTTGATGAAATGTATTCATCTGTAGAAGAATTAATTGAGCGGGTAAAAATAGCACAAAAAAACAAAGAAATTGTATCCATCGCCTATCAAGGAAACGTTATTGATGTGTGGGAAGCATTTTTTGATGCTGGTATTTTTGTAGACATTGGAAGTGATCAAACCTCATTACATAATCCTTGGGCAGGAGGATATTACCCTGTTGGAATGTCATTTGAAGACGCCAATAAAATGATGAATGAAAGACCAGATTTGTTTAAAGAGAAGGTACAAGAAAGTCTATTACGTCATGCCTCTATTATAAAAAAACATACCAATAAAGGTACTTACTTCTTTGATTATGGAAATGCTTTTTTGCTGGAAGCTTCTCGTGCAGGTGCAGAAATTTTAAAAGATAATCAAGAAGATTTTATATATCCAAGCTACGTTCAAGACATCATGGGGCCTATGTGTTTTGATTATGGTTTTGGCCCTTTTCGCTGGGTTTGTGCAAGTGGAACACCAGAAGATTTAGCAAAAACAGATGCTATTGCTTGTGAAGTTTTAGAAAAAATTCAAGCAACTTCACCACCAGAAATTCAACAACAAATGCAAGATAATATCCAATGGATAAAGGCGCACAAAGCAATAGCTTAGTTGTTGGATCGCAAGCCCGAATTTTATATGCTGATGCCGAGGGTCGAATAAAAATAGCCTCTGCGTTCAATTCAGCAATTGCAGAAGGAAAAATTGGCCCAATAATTCTTGGTCGTGATCACCACGATGTTTCTGGAACAGACTCGCCCTATAGAGAAACAAGTAATATTTATGACGGCTCCAAATACACTGCTGATATGGCTATTCAAAATGTAATTGGAGATAGTTTTAGAGGAGCTACTTGGGTTAGTATACACAATGGTGGAGGCGTTGGCTGGGGCGAAGTTATAAATGGTGGCTTTGGTATGGTTCTTGATGGTTCTAAAGCATCAGAAAGAAAATTGAAATCTATGTTATTTTGGGATGTTAATAATGGTATTGCTAGGCGAAATTGGGCACGTAATGAAGCTGCAATTTTTGCAATAAAAAGAGCAATGGAAGAAGAACCAAACCTAAAAGTTACAATTCCTAATAGTGTTGACGATTCTCTTTTCAATTCATTTTAACTTAAAAACTAAACTTTTATGAAACGTCTTTTATTACTTCTATCAATAGTACTTATATTTACGTCTTGTGACTCTGTTCGAGTGGCTGCAGATTATGATCGTTCTGCGGATTTTAACTCATATAAGACATTTGCTTTTTTCAAAGACGGCATTGATAAGGCAGAAATTAGTGATTTGGACAAGCGAAGAATTTTACGTGCCATTGAATCTGAACTTTTAGCAAAAGGTTTTACAAAATCCAAAACCCCCGATTTGTTGGTGAATATTTTCACAAAAGAACGTCAGCAAGTAAATGTGTACAATCAAAACTTTGGCATGTACGGTTGGGGTTGGGGCTGGAGTCCAATGATGGGCTGGAATCAAACCAATGTAACCAATTCATCTCGTGGAACCCTATTTATTGATTTGATAGATGCTAATAAAAAAGAGCTTGTTTGGCAAGGCATTGGACAAGGTTATTTAACCACTAGAATGGATCGTAAGGAAGAGCGCATTAGAGAATTTGTAACCTCTATCATGTCAAAATATCCACCACAAGCAAAAAAATAAATTATCTACGCCTTTACATCTAATGCTTCTCTAAGGGTATTCCCCATAAGCATAAAAGCCATTACAAGACTCATAATACAAAGCCCTGGAATTATAGCCAAATAGGGTTGCCCTAAAACGATGTCATTGTAGTGGGTTTTAATCATAGCACCCCAACTGGCCATTGGAGGTTGTGCTCCTATTCCCAAAAAACTTAGTCCACTTTCTATAAGAATTGCAGCGGCAAAATTTGCCGCAGAAATTACAATAAAGGGGGCCATAATATTGGGAAGAATATGCTTAAATATTATTCTAAAGTCTGTATACCCCAAAGCTCGAGCAGCGGTTATATATTGTTGTTCTTTTACGCTCATTACTTCTCCCCGTACAACTCTTGCCACTTCTACCCACATCGTTAGACCTACCGCTATAAAAACTTGCCAATAGCCCTTGCCAAGCGCTAAAGTTATAGCAATCACCAATAAAAGCGTTGGAATAGACCATGTCACATTAATTAAGAACATAATAGCACTATCTATTTTTCCGCCAAAATAACCCGAAATACTTCCTAAAAATAATCCAATTATTAATGAAATAAAAACAGCTACAAAACCTATAAAAAAAGAAATTCGAGCACCAACTAATAGTCGACTTAAAACATCTCTACCATAATTATCCGTCCCCAAATAAAAGGTTTTATTTTCCACAAAAGCTCTTGGATTTTTGGAGTAATCAATAGATTGCTGTATACCTTGAATATTTTTCGCTTCATAAGGTGTATATATCAATTGTTCTGTTTCTATTCTATAGTTCGAAATGGGCTGTTGTTTATCAGGGAATTTTGAACCGAAAAATATTTTATCGAATTGATTTTGAAGGCTTTTGTTAGGGTTTGGTTGAACAAGCATTTGAACACTAAATCCAGGCGGCTTGGAATGAATACTCAAATGCATTTGATTTGCATATTGAGTAGCATCAGGTGCTAATACATAAGCAAAAATTGAAACAAACCCCACAAAAACAATAAAGATAACGCTTGCCATTCCCAAATAGTTTTGCCTAAATTTTTGGAATGCCGATGCTGTTAATCCTTGCATAGTTTTAAGCCTTAGTTTTTAAGGGCGGATACTTTTTTTACTTTAAACATTTTATTTAAATCCGTCAAAACATCAAGCGCCTCATTCATATAAATATCTTTACTTAAAGATTCATGCCATCGCTCACGCTTTGTTTTGAAAATGGAATCTGTTGCCATAATTGGTTTTTCGTAGGGTAAAGATTCAAATGATAAATTTGTGGTATAATCGGATAGAGCATCAAAACGTTCTGATTCTTTTTCATTTTGTTTTAAACTCGCATCATAATCGCTGTATTTCAAGCTGTATAAATTTTTTGAACGTACTTTTTCAATCCATTGCGCATTTTCGTCAATGAGCTTTATTTCATCACTATTACTCAAGCGTTCTTTACTTCTTTTAACAGTTGTTTCGTAATCAATAGAACTTTCCCATATATCATAATTTGCAGCTTGGATTTCATCCCATGGAAGTGGGTTTTCTTGATCCTTTTCACCCATATCAACATAGCTGTAACGATTAGGTAAAACAACATCACTTTTTACGCCCTCTAACTGAGTAGACCCTCCATTTATGCGATAATATTTTTGAG
>Ga0228651_1000712_pt1 | contig 11187 bp, 9 predicted proteins | sample 63DmetaG_FD_183018 | JGI IMG/M metagenome (GOLD analysis project Ga0228651, IMG submission 183018) | Seawater microbial communities from Monterey Bay, California, United States - 63D | ecosystem: Environmental > Aquatic > Marine > Coastal | place: USA: California | collected 2016-10-24
AATAAAATCTATTGAGCTAATGATAGGATATTAATGGAGGATTTTTTCATTTGAATTATAATTTGGTGTGTAAAATCTATTCAAAACTAATACCTTCGATAAAATTTATTTGATGAAAATAGGTGTTCCTAAGGAAATTAAGACACAAGAAGCTAGAGTAGGAGTGACTCCCGCAGGAGCTTCATCATTGATTCAAGCAGGTCATGAAGTACATGTTCAAAAAGGTGCTGGCTTATTGAGTGGTTTTAGTGATAAAACATATCAAAAAGTAGGATGTATAATTAAAGATAATATTGAGGATATTTATCATTTTGCAGAAATGATAATTAAAGTAAAAGAACCTATTGAATCTGAGTATCCATTGATTAAACCAAATCAATTATTATTTACATATTTTCATTTTGCATCAAGTAAAAGATTAACAGATGCAATGATTAAATCTAAGGCTATTTGTCTAGCTTATGAAACAGTTGAGCAAGATGGTAAATTACCCCTTTTAATTCCTATGTCTGAAGTTGCTGGTAGAATGGCAACTCAAGAAGGAGCCAAATTTCTAGAAAAGCCGCAGGGTGGTTTTGGAATTCTTTTAGGTGGAGTTGCTGGAGTAAAACCTGCCAATGTTATGGTTATAGGAGGAGGAATTGCAGGAACTGAGGCTGCACTAATGGCTGCTGGCTTGGGTGCAAATGTCACTATTTTTGATACTAACCTAGATCGCTTACGTTATTTAGAAATCACAATGCCCTCTAATGTAACACCAATATATTCTAACCCCTTTACTCTTGAACAAGAAATTCAAACATCTCATTTGATTATAGGAACAGTATTAATACCTGGATCTAAAGCTCCTAAACTTATTACAAAAAAAATGCTAAATAAGATGATGCCTGGGACAGTATTAGTGGATGTTGCAATTGACCAAGGGGGATGCTTCGAAACTAGTGAACCAACTACCCATGACGATCCTGTTGTAATTAAACAAGGTATTATTCATTATGCTGTTACCAATATGCCTGGAGCAGTTCCGAATACTTCAACTACAGCTCTGACAAATGCAACATTAAATTTTGCATTAGAACTTGCAAATAAAGGCTGGAAAACTGCATGTTTAGAAAATGAGGCACTGAGAAAAGGTCTTAACATAATAAATGGAAGAGTAGTTTACAAAGAAGTTGCAGAAGTATTTAATTTAGATCATATTAATGTTTCATCACTAATTAAAAATTAAAATGAATTTTACCCCTTCTAGAATTAATGTTTTTAATTTTTTTAAATTACCCTCTGTGTGGTGGTGCGGAATACGTGTAACCAAAATTGATCATATTTCTTGTCAAGTGAAAGTTATCCATCGATGGATTAATCAAAACCCATTTAAGTCAATGTTTTGGGCAGTACAAGGAATGGCAGCTGAATTAACAACTGGAGTATTAATTATGGAGGCCATCCAGAATTCAAAACGTAAAGTTTCAATGTTGGTTCTTAATAATCGTGCTAATTTTTCAAAAAAAGCAAGAGGTAAAGTTTTGTTTGAATGCGATGAAAAACAAAAACTATTGAAAGCTATGAATCAACTTGTTAAAACTCAACAGCCCCAAACTATTTGGCTTACCTCAAAGGGTATTGATCAAAATGGAGATATAGTATCTACCTTTGAATTTGAATGGACTTTACTTTTAAAAAACTAAATTATGAATATATCCTTCGAGAATGAATTAAAACTTCCAGCAGTAGCAGCACCTATGTTTCTAATATCTGGTCCACAACTTGTTATAGAGTGTTGTAAAAATGGTATTGTTGGTACTTTTCCAGCTCTTAACCATCGAACCACTGAAGGTTTTGAGGAGTGGGTTGTTGAAATTAAAGAAGCACTTGATGCTTTTGAAAAGGAGACAGGAAATAAGGCTGCGCCTTTTGGTGTTAATTTAATTGTGCATCCAACAAACCCACGTGTTCAACCTGATCTTGAAATTTGTATCAAGCATAAAGTTCCTATAATTATAACCTCTTTAGGTGCTGTTTCAGATTTAGTAAGCACAGTTCATAGTTATGGAGGTTTAGTTTATCATGATGTAATTAAAAAACGGCATGCAGAAAAAGCTGCCGAAGCTGGTGTAGACGGATTAATTCTTGTTGCTGCTGGTGCTGGTGGACATGCCGGCGCTTTGAGTCCAATAGCTTTAATAAATGAAATTAAAAGTTTTTTTAAGAAAACTATTTTGCTTTCGGGATGTATAAGCACTGGACAAGATATTGCATCTGCCCTTCAGATGGGTGCAGATCTCGCTTATATGGGAACTCGATTTATCAATGTTAAGGAAAGTATGGCTGACTCTAAATATCAAGAAATGATAATAAATAGTAAGGCAGAAGATATTGTTTATACGGCTGCAGTTTCAGGTGTAAATGCAAATTTTTTACGATCTAGTTTAGAATCTATGGGAATTACTGAAGAACTATGGAGTAAAACAAAAAAAATAGACTTTGGAAGTGAGCTGGATGCAGCAAAAGCAGAAGCTCAAGCATGGAAAACCATCTGGTCAGCAGGACAAGGAGTCACATCTATAGATGATGTAAAGCCAACAGCTGAGTTGGTTGACCAGCTTAAAAATCAATTTAAGAGTGCTTTAGAGAATCAATATGAAAATTACAAGAAATACTTTTAATTCACTTTTTAAAAGTTTTTGGTAAGTGATTTGACAATTTTATTCTCTGAAAGAAACTCTTGACTGATAACTTTAAGTGTTGTGTAGAGGGGGATGGCTATAATCATACCGACAGGACCAATAAGTGTTCCTGAAGCAAGGATTACAATAAAGATTTCCAATGGGTGTGATTTGACACTATTGGAAAAAATATAGGGTTGACTGAAGAAGTTGTCAATCATTTGTCCAACACAAAAACCAATCATTACATATATAGTCTTGGGAAGGATTATTGAACTAAAGTCAGCACCTATAAAACTACTCATAGTCAACAGCATCATTAATACTGCACCTACTATTGGACCCAGGTATGGAATTAAATTGAGCAAAGCACACAAAAAGGCTATAATAAATGCATTTTCAACATTGAAAACAGCTAAAACAATACTGTATATTATCAGTAAAATACTTATCTGTAGTAATAAACCTAAAAAGTATCTTGATAGTAGATTTTTAGTTTTTTCGATTGATTTTTCTACACGATCTGTTATTTTATCATTGACTAATGCTAAAATAATTTGTTTTTGAAGGTGACTATCCTTTAAAAAAAAGAAAAGAATGAAAACTATAGAAAAGAGTCCAATAGTAAAACCACCCAGTAATTCTAAAGTTTGATTTAATAATTCAGGAAGAAGGCCAAAATTTACATTTTGAAAAAGATTATCTACAGATATCTGCTGCTGCCAAAAGCTATTGTCTAACTGAAAGTAAATGCTAATCTCTTCAACCAAAGTTTCAATATTATTCTTCAAAAGATCAACCTCTAAAAGTGATAAGTTTTCACCTTGTTGAACTAAAAGGGGTACAAAAAGGGAAAAAAGACTAATTAAAAGCCCCAATAAAAAAATTATTGTAATACTAGTCCCTAGTATGTTACGCATTTTAAGACGCTGAATTAAAAATTGATTGATAGGTCGTCCAATTAAACTTACAATTCCTGCAATGACCATATATATCAAAAGTATTTTTAATTGAAAAAGCAACCAAGTAATTATACATAATCCTGTTAATTGTAATATAGCCCAAAAGATTCCTTTGGTAATTTCTTTAGAATTCATAGTTTAAAGATAGGGAAGTTTAAAATTTCAGTTTTTTTGATATTGAAGAAAAATACTGTGGCATCCTAAAAGAGCTGCGGTTTCGGTTCTAAATCTTTGTTTTCCTAAACTTACAGGTGTCAACCCAGCAATATTTGCTAATTCAATTTCATAGGGACTAAAATCTCCTTCAGGTCCTATGAATAAGATTATTTCATTTGTTCGAATTATATTTTCTGATAAAGCTATTTTTGGAGTAGAATCACAATGAGCTATTAATGCTGGATGTTGAATTGTTTTTAAATACTCTTTAAATGAAATTATTGGCTTAATTTCTGGGAGAAAGAATTGATTAGACTGTTTCAGTGCACTTATACAAATTTTTTTAAATCGTTCAGTTTTGATTACTTTTCTTTCAGAATGTTCACAAATAATAGGTGAAATAGATTTAATTCCTAACTCAGTAAGTTTTTCCACTAGCCATTCCATTCGATCATTACTTTTTGTTGGTGCAATAGCTAAATGAATAAGCTTATTAGGACGAGCATGTTTAAAAACTTTAATTTTTTCAGCACAGGTTTTTTGTGGAGTTATAACAGTGAGTTTACCCGTCCACTCTAAACCCTTCCCATCTGTGATTTTTATTTCATCTCCTGATTTCTTCCTCAAAACCTTTTTAATATGATTACTATCAGATCGTTGAAAAATAAAATTTTGTGTTTCTATTTTGATTTGTGTATCGTAGAATAATAGCATAATTATATTTTTAACCTTGCCTGAGGGCTATCGGATATACTGCCGTAATTTTTTTGTAGTAGCTTGTAGTAACCAGCTATACCTATCATAGCGGCATTATCCGTAGAGTAAGCAATTGAGGGAAGAAATACTTTCCAATTTTTAGATTTAGCAATATTATTCAATTGCTTTCGAATTTCTGAGTTTGCCGCAACTCCACCTCCAATAACGATTTGGTTTATACCGTAATCTTGAGCAGCCTTTTTAATCTTAATTAAAATTATTTGGATTAGAGTATACTGTAAACTTGCGCATAAATCATTCAGATTCTTATTAATAAATTTTGAATCCTTTTGTTTTTGAATAAAGTTAGTAAACGAGGTTTTTACTCCACTATAACTTACATTATAACCTTTAAGATTGTTTATTGGGAAGTTAAACCGAGTGTGATCCCCGTCTTTGGCGAGTTTATCGATTTGATGTCCTGCAGGATAATTCAGTCCCATTCTCTTACCACATTTATCAAAGGCTTCTCCAATTGCATCATCAAGTGAAGTGCCTATAAGTTCCATCTTAAAATATTCTTTAACTAAAATAAGCTGTGTGTGGCCACCGGAAAGAGTAACTCCTAGAAAAGGAAAATCCGGAGTTATGAAATTTTCATCTTCGATAAAGTGTGCTAAAATGTGACCTTGCATATGATTTATAGGGAGTAATGGAATATTAAGGGCTATGGATAAAGATTTTGCAAATGAACTTCCTACTAGAAGCGAACCTAGCAAGCCAGGTCCTTGGGTATATGCAATGGCCGTTAACTCTTTTTTATCGATATTTGCTTCAGTCAAAGCATGAGAAACTACAGGTATAATTTTGGACTGATGGGCACGTGAAGCAAGTTCAGGAACGATACCTCCATAAGCCTTGTGAATCAAATTTTGATTGGCAACACAGTTGGATAGAACTTTTCGATCTTTTAATACCGCAGCAGCAGTATCATCACAAGAAGACTCTATAGCAAGTATAATATCAGTTTGGCGCAACATTGAATACTAAATAACGTTACAAAAATAAACGATTAGCATTAAAAAGAAGTACAAAATCCCATTGATCCTGTTAGGATGTCTATTATTCCTAGGAATTATCCTTATAGGATTGATTTCAACATCTTACGTCCAAACTAGAATAGTAAAGCAGCTTGCTCAAAACTTTACCAAAACTACAAGCCAGCAGATGACATTTGAAAATCTGAAGTTAAGCTGGGATGGAAGATTAGAGTTTAATAACTTTTATCTAGAAGATCACCATAACGATACCTTATTGTATGTAAAAGTCCTGGAAACATCATTGTTTGACTTTAAAAATTTAAATAAAAACAATTTTAAAATTTCTGAACTAAGTGCGAAAGGTCTTTTTTTAAACTTAATAAAATATAAGGGTGAGACAACTCACTCTCTAAAAATTCTTATAGAAAAATTTAAAAAAGACACTATAAATAATCAAAAAGTAAATTTTAAAATAGATAATTTAAATATAGAGCATGGAACTTTTATTTATAAGGATAAAATTAAAACCGAATCTAAAACTGTTCATTTAGATTCTTTAAATATTTTTTCAAAAAAACTAACCTTTGAAAATAATCGTCTTGAGACTGTATTAGAAAACTTTGAAGGTCAAATTCACACACCTGAAGTAAAACCATTTAAAATAAATGCCCTTTTAAAATATAAGCCGGGAAAACTCTATTTAGAAGATTTGAAATTAGTATCAGAGAATAACAGCCTAAATGGAAGTTTAGAATTGTTAGGAGTGAATAGAAGCCTTAAAAACTTTAAGTCAACAGGAATTATCAAGATGGAAGTATTAGAAAGTCAGTGGGATATAAATACTTTATTTCCAGAAAATAAAAATTTAGAAAGTGTTCCAGCTTTTGATGCTTCTTTCATTATTCAGGGTGGATTTTCAGCTTTAAAGTTTAATGAAATTAAAGTATCAAATATATTTCTAGATTTTAAGGGTAATATAATTTCTAAAAACATATCTGATTCAAATAGACAAAATCTAGAGATTATAACAAATTCACTTTCGATTAAGACTCAAGGACTTCAAAGACTTTCATTTCTTTCAGATAAACTAAAGAAGCAGCTAAATTATATATCAAATATTAATATTGAGGGGATTAGTTCTATTTCAAATGACTCTATTGGTTTTAATTTTAAATCAAAAAATTCTTGGGGTAATTTTTCCATTAATGGAATTTTAGGTAATGGGTTTATTGATAAGAAAAAGTCAGATAAAATATTTTCAATAAATACAGACTTTGCTAACTTAGAATTATCAAGATGGATTTCAAAAGCATTTAACTTTCGATTAGGAGGGAGTATATTTGTAAAAGGTGATTATTCTAATAAAGAAAATCCGATCTTTTTCTGGAAAGTGAATAATTCAACTTTTTCTGCTGAAAAGTTTACTCTTCAAGATATTTCTATGGAGGGAAGGTTTGAACAAAAACAATTAAGAAATACTTTAAGTATTAATTCGGAGTCAATTAAGTTAAAAAGTGATGCTCTATACAATTTTAATCTAAAAATTCCTGAAACAACATTATTGGCCAATATAGAAAAATGGGATTTTAATAATATTGGGCTTGAGCTAGGCTCTGGTAAAAAAGAATTTAAAGGAATAATTTCATCTAATTTTAAAGGAACAAATGTTGATGATTTAGAAGGTAATATAAATATATCATCTGCTTCTTTAGAAAATGAAGTTGAAACAGTAGAATTTAACCCAATATCAGTTATTCGTAAGTCAATTAACAATATCCAATTTTTAAAAATAGAGAATACAGATTGTATTGCAGGAGATATAAATGGAGATTTTAAAATTTCAGAACTAGGCGCTTTATTTCAAAGTACTTTTCATCAAGCATACCCATTCTTGCCAAAAAAAAATGTATCTAAAAAGCAAAATATAAATTTTAAACTTATAATTCATGAAAAATTGATAAACGCTTTATATCCTAATTTTTCAATATCTGAAAATATAACTTTAACCGGAATAATAAATTCAAATAAATCTAGTAGTAAACTTGCGTTAGACACCCCTTTAATGTTGTATAAAGAAACTCAATTTGAAAAACTGCATTTTGAAATTGACACAAAAAATCCATTATTTAATTCTTATTTGACCATAAAAAATATCTCTAATGAATATTATAAAGGAAAAGATTTTAATCTCATTAGTACTAAACTCCGTGATACACTTTTTTTTCGCTCTGAGTTCCAAGGAGCTAATTCTTCAAAATCTCCATTTGAAGTTAATTTTTATCATACAACTGAAAAGGATGGGAATTCTTTTTTTGGAATAAGAAAATCAACTATCCCCTTGGGTGCTGATATTTGGACAATTAATCCAAATGATATAAATAATCAAAAAATCAGCTATTCACCTGATTCTAAGGAAATAGTACTTAATTCTGTTTCTGCTTCTTCAGGAAATCAAACACTCTCAGCTTTTGGCAAATATTTAAACCGTAATTTTTTTGACTTAAAACTGGATATAAAAAATGTATTACTCGAAAATACTCTTCCTACAATATCAACTTTTGGGATTGCTGGACAAATGGATATAAATGCAAATATTAGTCGTTCATCTGCAAAAAATCAATTAAATATTGAGACTAGTGTAAAGGAATTAAACATCAATAATCAATATTTAGGAGATCTTAGATTTGCAGCAACCGGTAATACAAGGCTTAATACCTACATAGCTAATCTTAGTTTAATAGAAGGAAAAAAGATAAAGTTGCAAGCAAAAGGGCTCTGGCAAGGCTTAGTGGATTCAAGCTTAAACTTTAATTTAGATCTTAATGATCTAGATATAGCTTTTCTTTCTCCACTTGGCAAGAAATCTTTGAACAATATTCATGGAATTATTGGAGGATCATTAACCGTTTTAGGCACTCTTAATGACATTAAGCATAATGGTAATTTGAGTTTAGTTAATGGAGGTTTTTCAATCCCTTTTCTTAATCTGAATTACAGTATTGAATCTACAAATGTAACCTTGAATGATAAAAGTTTTATATTTAATTCTTCCAAGATTAGAGATAATACTGAAGAAACTTATGCACTTTTGAATGGTAGTTTTTCTCATTCAAATTTTTCTAATTGGTTAGCTAACTTAACTATAAACTCTGATAGAATGTTATTACTTAACACAGAACAAAAGCCAGAATCATTATTTTTTGGGCAAGGATATCTTGGTGGTACTGTTCATATAGAGGGGCCAACTAAAAATCTTAAAATATCACTGCAAGGTAATACTGAAAAAGGGACTTATATTAAAATTCCTTGGGCTGAAAATTATGGTTTATCCGATACTTCATTTTTGAGTTTTATAAATAAAAAAGGAAGTTCTCTTTCCGAGAACAAATTAAAAACAAATAGTTTAAAAGATATCAAAGGATTGGAATTAGACTTTGAATTGGATGTAAATAATAATGCAATTGTTGAAATTGTAATTGATAAGGAATCAGGTAGTTATTTGAGTGGTCGTGGAGCTGGAAATCTGTTGATGGAAGTAAATACAAAAGGTAAGTTTAATATGTGGGGTGATTTTATAACCGATAATGGTATTTATAATTTTAAAAATCTAGGATTAATAGATAAAAAATTTAATTTAAAGCCAGGAGGGAGTATAGTATGGGAGGGAAACCCCTTGGAAGCTCAAATGTCGCTTGAGGCTGTTTACGACGTTCCTGGATGAGCAAATCCCGCTTTATTATTAGATAATCCTAATTTCAATAAAAATATACCAACTGAAGTTTTGATTCGTTTACAGGGAAATCTTCTTAAACCTGATGATCCTATTTTTGAAATTGATTTTCCAAATACTAGTGGTACAGTTGCCTCTGAAATTAACTACAGGTTGTCAGATCCTCAAAGAAGTCAAATGCAAGCACTTTCTCTCCTTTCACAAGGAATTTTTATAAATGAAGTAAGTGTTTCAATGCAAGGAATTACAAATAATTTATATCAAAAAGCTTCTGATATTGTAAGTAATTTGATTAGTGAGGATGATGATAAATTAAAAGTAGGAATTGATTATCTCCAAGGCGACAAAAGTCAACTTTTAGATATAGCCACCGAGGATCGCTTAGGATTTACGCTTTCTACTAAAATTAGTGATAAAATTCTTTTAAACGGTAAAATAGGTGTTCCCATTGGCGGTTTAGAGCAAACTCTTATTGTTGGAAATGTTCAAATTGACTTTATTCTTAATGACGAGGGCTCTCTTAGAGCCAAAGTTTTTAATAAAGAAAATGAATTTCGTTATATAGGAGATGAATTGGGTTATACTCAAGGTGTAGGACTTTCCTATGATGTTGATTTTAACACATTCAAGGATATGATTCAAAAAATCGTAACCAATAAAAGAAAATTAATTGAAAAAGGAGATTCATTTATAGAAAGTGAAAAAGACGAAATCATCAATTTTGTAAAAAAGAATTGAATTGTAATATAATTTTAGTTTTTTGTAAAAATCCTTTACTCGTTATTGTTCAATGAATTTAATATTTAAATTTGCATCGAAACTAATATAATGAAGAATAATATTAAACGAATTGGAGTCCTTACCTCAGGAGGAGATGCCCCAGGTATGAATGCTGCAGTTCGTGCTGTCGTTCGTGCTTGTTGGTTTTATAAAATAGATTGTATTGCAATTTTTAAGGGTTATCAGGGCCTTATTGATAATAATACAAAACCTATGAATCCTCGCAGTGTAAATAATATTATAAATAAAGGTGGAACAATTTTGAAATCAGCTCGTTGTCTAGAATTTATATCACCTGAAGGAAGACAAAAAGCTTTTGAAAACGTTAAAAAAAATAATATTGAAGCCTTAGTTATCATTGGAGGAGATGGCTCTTTTACCGGAGCCATGATTTTTCAGTCTGAATTCAATATTCCAGTCATTGGGATTCCAGGAACTATTGATAATGATATTTTTGGAACTTCACATACCATAGGTTACGATACGGCACTAAATACTGTAATTGATGCCATAGATAAAATTCGTGATACTGCTATTTCTCATAACAGGCTTTTCTTTGTTGAAGTAATGGGAAGAGATGCAGGTCATATTGCTCTTAATACAGGTATTGGGGCTGGTGCAGAAGAAATATTAATTCCAGAAGAAAACATGGGTTTAAACCGCTTGCTGGAATCTTTAGATCGTAGTGAAAAATCAGGAAAATCATCAAGTATTGTTGTCATTGCCGAAGGGGGTAAAACAGGTAAAAATGTATTTGAAATTGCAGAATACGTTGAAAAAAACATGCCTCATTATGAGGTGCGTGTTTCTGTATTAGGACATATTCAACGTGGGGGTAGTCCAAGTTGTTTTGATCGTGTTTTAGCCTCAAGAATGGGAGTTCACGCAATAGAGTCTTTACAAAAAGGTGAATCCAATGTGATGGTTGGAGTAAATGAGGATCAAATGATATTAACTTCTCTTGATAAGGCAATTAAAGGTAAATCTGAAATCAATAAAAACTTGATTCGAGTATCTGACATACTTTCAATTTAAATTATAAATAATTAATAAATATAAATAAAAAATGGGAATTAGAATTGGAATCAATGGATTCGGAAGAATAGGAAGATTAGTTTTTCGTTCAGCAATTAAGCAGAATGACATCACTATCGTGGGCA
>Ga0228651_1000719_pt1 | contig 11125 bp, 10 predicted proteins | sample 63DmetaG_FD_183018 | JGI IMG/M metagenome (GOLD analysis project Ga0228651, IMG submission 183018) | Seawater microbial communities from Monterey Bay, California, United States - 63D | ecosystem: Environmental > Aquatic > Marine > Coastal | place: USA: California | collected 2016-10-24
TTCCACCATCCTGCAACTGGATGAACTATTAATTTATCCATTGTCGCAAGGTCAACACTTTGACCCTCCCAAATATCTTTCAATATAGTTCCAGCTATCTTATTTCTTGTTTTAATGCCTAGCTTCCAATTTGGATCAGAGTTGGAAGAGTTATCTTGAGATCCATCATTTAAAGCTTTATTAACCCTACTGTAGAATTCTTGCTCAGATTCATCTTTTCTTTTTAACTCAAACCTAAGTCCATGAGATTGATATTTAAATTTATTCTTATTACCCCTAGAACCAGCCTTTGGAGTTATGAAATAAGATAATGTTACTTTTAGTTTAATTCTTTTATTAGATAATTCTTCAAGAGTTTTGGTTGGCCAAGGCAAATCAAATATGACACATTGATGACTCTTTTTCTCATCAAATAAATCAAATTCATTTTGAGAAATTAAAGTTAGTGAATTTTCAGCGCTTTTTCTAGCCTTTTCTATATCTGGAATACCAAATCCACATTGCCTCAAAAAATTCACCTTTTCATCCATTTTGTTTCTTGAAATATCTGGATTCGAGAGTCTATTTTTTAACATAGTCTCACTCCATTCAGCTGAATGAACAATGAGACCTTTAATTGTTTCTGGCCAATATCCTGGATATGATTCCATTAAGATAGATGCAAATCTACCAGCTAAAGCTGTAGAAGCACTAGTTGCGCGAAATTCTGTTAATTCACCTGATGTTTGGAAATTTGGATTTGTTGTTATTAGCTCTAAATGAGGATCGTTTGATATTTTATTGCTGCTATCAACTACTTTATTTCCCCCTTCAAATAAAACTTCTGGTTTAACAGGAAAATTATTATAGTCATAGTTTACCATTGAAAACTTACTATAAGGAGAAACATCTAGCTCTTCTGATACTGGCATTAATCCATCTCCCCTTATGTTTGAACAATCAGTTTTTTCTGTGTAAGAGCCAACACTTAAAGAGTTCCAAGATTGAGATGGGTTATCAATGCAAGTAGACTTTTGGTATTGCAAGTAATCATCCTTTGTAAAAGCTCCAGAAATTGATTGTGGATCACAATTGCCTATTGATACCAAAAATAAAGCTTTATGATTAGAAATCACTCTATCTAACATTGTTGAATATAAAGATGGCATCCCATTGCCGTCGGAATTTGTAGTGATAGCTAAGACATAATTTTTGTTTTGCTCTATATTATTTTCCGCAAGATTTATAGCGTCACACACCAATTCTGAAGCATCATTAAATTTATCGCCTTCTTCATTAATAGATAAAATTTTTATGGAAGCTAAATTGTGAGATATGTTTATTTCTTCTTTTGATTTTAATAATGGGCCAAAGTCACCATAAGCACATATTCCAGCCATTTGTGTTCCATGTTGTCCCGCATATGATTCATCATGAGTTCCCCAGCTTTGATCAAGAGTTAAGTTTTTATCATGATCAATAACTTTTTCAAGCAGAGGGTTTCCTCTATTAACTCCAGTATCTAAAATAACAGATATAGTTTTGGAGCTTTCCTTAATTGATATCCTATCTTTTAAATCATGCAAAATTTCAATTTGATCATCTTTTTCTAAATCAAAAAAATGAGTTACTTTTTTAGCAAATCTTATTTCTGCAATATAGCTTAGCTCATTTGATATAATGTCTAATATATCCTTATTTGCTTTAATTAAAGCGACGGTTCTATCACCTAAATTTAATTCTCTGGGATTAAAAACAATATCCTGAAATCTTTGAGTAATAAAGCTTATAAAGTCATTGAATATGCCTTCATCATTTGGTAGCCAAATTTCAATCCAATAACATTTATTCAGATCAAAATCTTCTGGCAAACTATAATCTGTAACAAGATCTTCAAAAGATTTTAACTCTTCAATCTTATCTATCGTAAGGCATAACTTTGACTGCTTCTCTTCCCCTTTATACTTTGATTGTAATTTCTTACTAAATGTCTCGAAAGCCTTTTCATTTTTGAATTGCACATTCGCAATGATGCGCCTGTTATTTTCTTCCCAATTTTCCTTAATTGACAAAAGTCTTAAATCACCCTTAGCTGTGTCCAATCTCTCATAAAAAAAATCTTTATTCTCTTCTCCTGATATTTTTAAGGTGGTTTTAATTGGTTTATTATTTTTAGCTAAATCATTTTTTATTTTTTCTAACTCTTTTATTTTCTGTTGATAATAGTCATCTGGTCTTTCTGGTATGTTTGGCTTTCCCATGCCAGTACCAGAGAACTTAATATTAGAATTTTCTGGATAAAAACTTAGATGATTATAGATTCTTTTTGGCATTACTTATCTAAATATTATTTGTATTTTTACGATCTTTTATCGCAGATAATACAATTTTATTAGATAAAGTTTTATAGCTATTTAGAACCCTTAATTTTTGAATATCATGGCATATTTTTGTAATTTCATCAAAACTTAATCCAAGAGATTGTTCTGCAATTTTCTCCCAGTTTATATTTTTTGTATCTAGGTTGTTTAACCTATACTTAAACACCTGAATTATTAATTTTTTATCAGGCAAATTGTATTCTAAAACATCATCAAACCTTCTAAATAATGCTTTATCCAATAAACTCATATGATTTGTAGCTGCCAATATGACGCTATCATTTGACGCTTGTTCAATGAACTGCAAAAAAGTATTCAAAATTCTTCTAATTTCTCCGATATCATTACCTAAATCTCTGCTACTACCAACAGCATCAAACTCATCAAAAAAATAAACTCCTTTTATCCTTTTGATCTGTTCAAATATAAGCCTTAATTTTGAAGAAGCTTCACCCATATATTTTGTCAGCAACCGATCTAATTGCACTGTAAATACCGGCACTTGCAACTCTCCAGCTATTGCTTTGGCAGTCATTGTCTTTCCTGTTCCTGGAGCTCCAACCATCAATATTTTACTTCTTGGTAGTAAGTTAAACTCTCTTAATTTTGCTTTTGAATTTTGCTCTGTTATTAATCGGTCTATTCTAGCCCTTAATTCTGAAGATAAGACAAGATCATTAAGCTTTATTTTGCTATAATCTGCTTCAAATAAGCCCTTAAGGTCTCCTGTCGGTTGTACCAAGGGAACAGGGTTGATATTAATTGATCTTAAATTGCTGGGAGATACATCTAAATCGGAAACTATTTTTTTTATTTCTTCTGCAAATTTTATATGTCCTTTTTTTTCTTCGCTAGCAGCTATTTGCAAAGCAATAGAACGCAGGTGTTTTGTATCGCCATTTTTAGCGCTCCTTAATAACGATTTTATTTGCGTTGCTGTTGCCATATCTGTTTGAAATAATAATTATATATTTATATTCTAAAATAATCTTCAAAAAATTCCATCTTTTAATTTTGTTATTTACTATTTGAAACGCCCCACATCTCCTCCTGCTCTTGCCAAATCTCAGGTGCTTTTTTAGCAAGAATATCTATCAGCCTCAAATCTCTAGGTGCTGTGCCATTAACAATTGCTTCAACAATTTTTGGTGAGATAAAATTGAGTCGATAAATTTTTGTTACATGAGGAGTTGAGATATTTTCTAATCTAGCAATATCAGCAAGAGAATTAGTGCCATTTTCCTCATCTTCAATTATGGTTTTCCATTGATAAGCCTTGGCAAAAGTATTGATTAATTTTTCATCAAAATTCTTTTTTTGAATTTGACCTTGAGGAACAATCATCATTGCTGTGCCACCTCTTTTTCTGATTTTCATTGGCACAAAAATTTGAATAATATTTTCATCAATTTGCCTTTTTGTTATTTCTAAATTTTGCATATTTTATCCGTTAATTTCGCTGTTAAGTGAGTTCATTCCTTGCTTGTAAATATTGATATTCATGCCATCTGGGCTGATGATAATATCTTTGATTAGGAGATTGATAATTCTTGCTTGCTCTGGCGGGAATAATTCATCCCAAACTTTATCTATTTTTTGAAATGATTCGATGATTTGGTTTTGGTTAATATTTTCATCTTCATTACTGGCAATTGTCCCCGAAACTACCTCTGGCTTTTGTAAAATATTTAAAACCTGATCTGTCACTAATTCTTCTGCTTCTTTGGCTGGTATTCTACCTACAGAACATTCCTCATTATTGCCCTTAAATTTTGCTTGGCAGATATAATAGCGATATTTTCTGCCATTTTTTGAGGTATAGGTAGGAGTCATTTGACTGCCACAAATACCACAATTCATCATTCCTTTTAAAAGTGGAGCTTGGCTTATTCTACTATTTGGAGTTTGAATTTTAGGAATTTTATTAGTGAGTAAATCCTGAGCCTTTTTCCATGTTTCATCATCAATTATTGCTTTGTGCAGACCATCATAAATATTGCCTTTATGGTTAATTTTTCCAATATAAAGCTCATTGGTTAAAATCCTTCTGACACTGGATTTATTAAATCTCTGACCCTTATGGATTTTACCGCTACTTGCAATCCAAGTTTTAGTTTTAAAGCCCAAATTATTTAATTCTCTAAATGTATCGGTAACTGAGGTAGTTTCAATAAAGGTTTTAAACAAAATTCTGATAATTTTAGCTTCATCCTCATTAATGATTAGCCTTCTATCTTTAAGATCATAGCCAATTGGAATATAGCCACCCATCCACATTCCTTTTTTGCATGAAGCATCAAACTTATCTCTTATTCTCTCACCCGTTAATTCTCTCTCATATTGAGCAAATGATAATAGGACATTAAGCATTAATCGCCCCATTGAGTTGGCAGTATTAAAGCTTTGCGTCACTGCTACAAAGCTAACATTATACTCATCTAGGATTTTGATAATTTCGCTAAAATCAGCTAGCGATCTGGTCAGTCGATCAATTTTATAAACAACAATGCAATCAATTTTGCCTGCCTTTATATCATTAAATAATCTTTTTAATGCTGGTCGCTCCAATGTTCCCCCAGAATATCCACCGTCATCATAGCTTGTCGGATCAAGAACCCAACCCTCATGCTCTTGGGATAAAATATAATTTTCTGCTGAGAGCCTTTGAGCATCAAGTGAGTTGAATTCCTGCTCCAACCCTTCTTCACAAGATTTTCTAGTGTAAATCGCACATCTTTTTTTGGTTTTTGTTTTATCGAAATTATCAATCATATTTAGTTAATTTTAAAAAATTTAAGTCCATTCCATTTAGTTCCAGTAATTACCTTGGCTATTGCTGACAGACTTTTGAATTTTTGCCCTGCGTAAGAGAATCCATCTTTTAAAACTTCAACTTCATGGGTAATTTCTCCCCATTTTTTGCATATTTTAGTGCCTGGTAATAATTTCTTGGGAGCGATTTTGTTTTTATGAGCTTGATCGCCGACCGCCACTTCTAATAATTTGTTTTTTACCTCCTCTTTTAATCCACCAAATGCCAGCTCTTGTAATCGATATGCTATTCTTGGTCGCAAATAATCACGACTCACATGGGTTTTTAGAGGTTTTGGCATTATGTCATTATAAATTGCCTTTAATTCCTCCAAAGATTTACTCTCTAATTCAATAATTTGTTTAACTATAGATTTGCTCATAAGCATTGTAAATTCAGGTTATTATTGACTGTATGAACGCTTCGAAGAGAGTTAGAATCAAGTTGTTTCTGATCTATTTGATGGAGATTTTTGTTATGGAGGCGGCAAATGGCAGTTGCTAGAATTTTGCCAATTTCTACAATGTTGCTATTCTCGGCGTTTTCTGCCTCTATGTCGCTATTTTGAAGATAATTTTGTATTGTCATTTGAAGCCATTATTCATTTTCTAAAAATCTATTATTAGAATATGAATTGGCCTCAAAACCACAATGACACTTGATTACCTATATGTACTCATCTTTACTAACGGATAAATTAACCAAGATATTTGAGGTGTGATTTACATTTATTTTTACAATCAGAACTACCAAAGCCAGCTATAATAATTTCACCGCAAGTTTCCTGATTTAAGATACATTCTTCCTTTTCAAATTTTTGCACCTCGGTAATTTTAGCATTTTCGTTGTTGAGTAAAAGGTGAGTAGACCGACTTTTCCATAAATCTTAGATTAAAGTTTGTTTTCACTGTTTCTGCCAGTTTCCTTATAGCAGTGCCACATTATCTTAATCATAACTTACGTCATTATGTCAGCCCCTCGCAGAACGGTACGTGAACCTCTCAGCTCATACCGCTCCCATTAAGCAAAACTTCCTGTCATACCAGAAGACCAATGCGCAAATAGCTTTGGATGTTGACTTGATAGTCGCATCATAAATTCACTTGCTTGCGTCTTATGTCTTCTCAATTTCTTATACTTTCTGCGTGACCATAATACTAATTTATGGTTTAGTTGCCTAAATACGGTATATAATCCAGATCTATTGTATTTGCCATAATAATTGATCCAACCTCTTAAGGCTGGATTTATCATATTGGCAACATCTTGTAACTCTAAATAATATAACTTGCGTACACGCAATCCCTTAAGCTTCTGCTTTATTGATTTCAAAGAGCTATTGCTGATTGATGGGGTAAAGCTCACAAACAAACTATTACGCTTATTATTCTTTACCAATCTTCGCCTGAATTCGTAACCCAAAAACTCAAATTTAGTATTTGGATAGTCCTTCTTGCGACTGCTATCTTTACAATAAATAATCTTTGTCTTCTTTGGATGAACTTCTAATTTACATTCCAACATGCGAATCTTCAGCTCAGACAATAATTTCTGCGCTGATTCCTCTGTTTTACAATGTATTAAGCCATCATCCGCATAACGACACCACTTATTTTCTGGATGGTTCTTGCTTATCCAGCGATCAAAGGCATAATGCATAAATAGATTTGCTAATATTGGACTGATAACTCCTCCTTGCGGAGTGCCCTTGCCTCTTTCAGTTATTTTACCTTCTGAATCTTGCATTGGGCATTTAAGCCATCTTTCAATATAAAGTATTATCCATTTTTCTTGATTATACTTTTTAACTGCCTTCATGAGCATTTCATGATCTATGTTGTCAAATAAACCTTTTATGTCAAATTCCAATACCCAATCATCATACCAACATCTTTTGCGAGTAATACCAATCGCATCTAATGCTGACTTATTCGGACGATAGCCATAGGAATCCTTATAAAAATATGGTTCAATTTGAGGCTCTAAGATCATTTTTGCTACAGTTTGAGCAATTCTATCCAGTACCGTGGGTATGCCTAGAATTCTCTCGCTGCCATCCTTCTTAGGGATTGAAACAGATTTAACAGGCTTTGGAATATAACTTCCTGATGCCATCCTGTTCCATAATTTATACAAGTTCTTATCTAAATTCAGCTCAAACTTTGCTATTGTTTCATCATCTATACCAGAACTTCCAGCATTTGATTTCACATCTAGCCAAGCCTTATTTATCAAAGATCTTGGTATGTTAAAAGATTTTGTACTCATTAATTTATTCTTCCTAAAATTAGTTGGTAAATCAATTAGCACCGCTTAACGCAATTCCTTCGCTCCAATTCCATTACAGAATCTTCATCACTACTACAAATTGCTCCGCCCCAGTTTCTTGCGTTGATACTCCAATACTCATAGCTTTAACTATTTGCATTTCTCTCTTAACATCAAGATGACTGGTTCCCGCAGTTCCATATGTAAGCCCAAATCAAATTCTTGCCTCCTTTACACCGGACACCGCTTAGACAGTAATCAGGTAACTTCTAAACTTCGTAATGAGGTATAGACTCGCCCTCACTTTTGATGTCAATCCCTGGATTACGATGCGTCATCAGTAGGTTCGCTTTCGCTCAACTTTTTGATTCCCACCTGCTAGATAATTCTAGCTTTTCCATATTGCTCGAGTACCATAGCTCTTTACTACAGCACCATATGGTGGTTTGAAGCCTTTGCCTGAACAACGACTTCGAAGGATCTGCCTTCATCTCACATATAGCTTCTCACTAAAAGAAATATAATTATTTTAATATTTTCTTTACATAATTACCTCCTTTTAGTTGCTACGGCGCACAGTCGATATGCCAGTGAAGTTTTTTATCAGGAAAGTTGGATTGATGCCTTTTGATTCTTTCATCAATATTTTTCTTGGCTGAGCCAGTATAAATATAATTGCCCATCGGAAAGGTAAATTTACCAAGCTTTCCTATTTGGATTTCAATATTATTTTTGATATTGATGTGAAGTTGATAGCTTTGCATTAATATTCCCTAATCACTTTTGCTACTACTCCCCAGAAATGAAGATTTTGATCTACATCCTCAATATCAGGGTAACTCTCATTTTCTGAAACTAACTTAGTTATTCCATTTTTTTGACTCAGTCTTTTTACAACCGCACCATTATCAACTGAGGCAATGATGATATCGCCATCTCTAGCCTCTTTAGACTTATTAACTAAGAGAATATCATCAGGAAGAATTCCCGCATCTTTCATAGAATAACCTGAAACTTTTACCAAAAAATGATCATCAGGATTTTGAACCATAAATTTTTCATTAAGGTTATATAATTCATAATTATCTGAATCAGTAAAATTTGGAACACCTGCTTCAACTTTCATATCAAACAAAGGAAGAGCAAATTCTTTTGTCTTGCTTTCCATCATGTCCTTAACTGTATCAATTAGACTTATAGGAACTCTCATAATTCTTGTAGGCTCACCATACCTTCCTTGGCCTTTTGGTCTTCCTGCGCCTTCTCTTGCTCCACCACGTGTCTTTTTTTTCATCAAATAGGAATTTTTAATTGTAAAAAAATTAAAGTAAACTTAGAATAAGGTACTTGATTCATTTTAAAATTCAATTAAAACTATATTCTCTTATGGAAACAAAGGTAAAAAAATTTATCAGACATACCCCAGAAGAAGATTTGAAGAACTTTTTAATCGATAATGATATTATCGAAGTTTCTGATAATTTTAAGTGGGATGGTAAAAATAGAAAATATCATGAAAACCTGTTTGGCTTTATTTGGAATTGTGAAGATTCTAAAAAGCAGAATTTGTTTGATACAATTGAGAGAGTTCATGGCATGATTGATGAGCCTGGTCAAAATGCTTTACGCTGTGTTGTTGGTGGCGATGAAATATTTTTAGATCAAAAGAGTGATCATGCCAGAGGTCTTTGGGTTTATACAAACCATCCTGAAAAATTTAAAACGGCAGAATATTTTTCCTCCTATGATAATAAAAGAAAATCAAAGGAATGGAATGCATTTGTTGGCCCAGAAAATAGAGAAATTGATAAATCAGAAGAGAATATAGCTAAATTTAAAAACTTAGTTTTAGAGCATTTTAATATTAGCAAGAAATTACAAATCGAATTCAATTCTAGAAGCAAAGAAGATAAAGACGGCAATGAGTTTGAGATTTGTAGCTTAATGGCGTTTCATGATGATTTGCCAAAATCAATACAAGCCTTTGATCAGGATAAGGTGGTAACTAAATATTTTTCTCCTGCTAAAGATTTTTCAATTAGTTATGATCCAACCAGTGGTTTAATTGAAGTCATATCAAATTCAAAAGATAATAGAGCATTTTTAGCCAAGAAATTTGCCAATATTTTCTTAAAAACAGAAGATGATAAGTTTGAAATCAGACTCAAAAAATACAATATTTCTAAATTTAAGTCTTATCAAGATTTGATGAAGGATGTTGATATAAAAGACGGGATTCAAGATATAAAAGTAACTTTAATACAATTATCTCCTATTAACGGAAAAGGTTCTAATATTTTACAATCTGGCTTTTTAGATCATGAGGATATTTATGAAAAAAGTAGAAATTGGTTTGCCGGCAATAATCCTCTGGCAAGCTCCTTTGAAATCAAAAGAGTAAAATTATCAATCAAATTCAAGCCTGACACTAAAAATCCTAGAGGCAAACTAATTCACGTCAATATTACCGATCCTAATGGCTGTGATTTAAAAGACAGAACTGAAAAAGAAAAAATAATCGGTGATAGATATCTAGAAAAATGGGGAATTGTTGAAAAAATATGAAGATAGATAGTCAGATATTTAAATTATTAGTTGATATTGCAGAGCAATCAGATCCAAATATTACTTATTCCCACCTCAAATCAAATCTTGGCAAAGAAATTGCTGACAATCTAATTCAAAATGATTTTCTAACAAAAGGCAGAGATTTAGAAACTTATTATTTACCAAGCCAAGATAAGGAGGCCTATATTGAATGGAGCGATGACAAAAATTCCTTTGTTTATTTATCAGATTATTGCAAATTCCTGCCAGTCCCAGAAGATGAGCTCAAAACTTTTGACATTAATAATTTTACTAAATTAACCGACTTTATTGCTGATCAATTTGATATATCCAAGAGCAGCAGAAAAAATTCCAATAATTATTTGGATAATCTTCTATTTTTTATTGGTGAAGAAAATATCAGTAAGAAAAAAATAGCTATATTTTTTGCCAGAAGACTTAATCATCAAAGCATCTTCCAAAAAATTGATGAATTTTTCTTAAAAGAATCACCAACCACATTTCCAAAATTAATCCTTACCTCATCAAATGAGCATTGCCCAACAAAATTAAGTGATGGAGGGAAAATTATCTCAATTCCAAAATTACTCACTTTCTCAAAAGATATGCTCTTCAACATGGATTATATTTCAAATGTTCTTGGTAAAGGAGCTGATGATGAATATAAGCCCTACATCCACTGCTCAGAAAGTGGTGCAGTTTTATTTATTGGCGATAAATCATATGATGTTGGTGGTGTTTCTCAGCGCCTAGCAATTGAAATTATGTGTCGACATTATTTGAAAAATGGAAATGAAAAAATCAGATGGCGCACAGTAATGGATGAAATCGATTCTAATTCAGATTCCAGAGCGCGCGATCTTTTTAGAAAAAGCAAAATATCAGATTTAATATCATCAAAAGGAGGGTTTGTTTGGTTTAAAGATGAAGAAAATTCGTAAAAAAATCAAAAAAATTTAATTCCTCCCGAATCTCCCCCTTTGTTCCCCCCGATCTCCCCCTGGCCATAGTTCTAAAGTTACCTTAGTTTTTTTATTAACTAACTAATGGTTTCTCAACATGACTGAACAATTACTTCTATCAGAAAAATCCTTAGCAAGAAAGTGGGGAATTTCTC
>Ga0228651_1000723_pt1 | contig 11097 bp, 10 predicted proteins | sample 63DmetaG_FD_183018 | JGI IMG/M metagenome (GOLD analysis project Ga0228651, IMG submission 183018) | Seawater microbial communities from Monterey Bay, California, United States - 63D | ecosystem: Environmental > Aquatic > Marine > Coastal | place: USA: California | collected 2016-10-24
CTGGGGAGGTGCTATGATTGGTCGTTTTGTTGGAGCTTATCTCACAAAAATAATTCCACCTGGTAAGGTGTTGAGTATTTTTGCTTTACTAGCTATCCTTATGATTGTCATCTCTATCAATACACAGGGATTACTATCTATGTGGTCTATTTTAGCGGTAGGATTGTTTAATTCTATCATGTTTCCAACAATTTTTACGCTTACGTTAGAAGGTTTAGGAGATTTAAAAGCACAAGCATCAGGTTTATTGTGCATGGCTATTGTAGGTGGCGCTATTATTCCTTTTGTATTTGGTAGTTTGATTGATAATTTTGGATTTAAAACAGCATTTATATTAACTTTAATATGTTACGGGTATATCATGTATTACGGAAGATTAAAGCATATGAAAGCTAATTAAATTTTCTAAAAACACTCATATTATGATAAATATCATTCTTTAGTTGATGGTATTATGTGAATTTTGTTTTGTTGAATACAGAAACAAAACATATGAGTTTTATTCGAAATATATCATTTTTATTATTTGCTTTTTCTTTCTTTTATTCTTCTGCTCAAGTAATAGTTGATGCAGAATTAAGACCTCGTTTTGAATACAGACATGGTTATAAAACTCTTTTTCCAAATAATGTAGACCCAGCTGCCTATATATCTCAAAGAACAAGATTAAATATAGACTACAAAAAAGACAATCTTGATTTTTATTTAAGTTTACAAGATGTAAGAGTTTGGGGTGATGTGCCCCAATTAAATGTTTCAGATAATAATGGAATAGCTATTCATCAAGCTTGGACAAAAATTAAATTAGACTCTGAATTTTCTATAAAACTAGGCCGTCAAGAAATCATTTATGATGATAGTAGAATCTTTGGAAATGTGGGTTGGGCTCAACAAGCAAGAAGTCATGATGTTGCCTTGATACAGTTCAGTAAATTTAACTCCAAGTTTGATCTTGGATTTGCATTTAATCAAGATCAAGAATCACTTACTGGCACAACACTAACAAATCCAAAAACGTATAAGGCTTTTCAATATTTTTGGTATCACAAAGATTGGAGTAATTTCTCAACTAGTTTCCTTCTTTTAAATAATGGATTACAATATATTGATGTTTCTAATCAAAAAAATAATGAAACCAGATACAGTCAAACTCTAGGAACCCACATTAAATTTAATAAAAACAATCTAAAATTTAAAGGAAATTTTTATCATCAATTTGGTAACGATATTTCAAACAATAAGATTAATGCTTCTCTGGTTGGTGTCGATCTAAATTACAAGGCTTCTAATAAAACTAGTGTTGGACTTGGAATTGAAATTTCTAGTGGAAACAATAATGGCGTTCCTTCTGATGGAATCAATAAAGCATTCACTCCTTTTTATGGAACCAATCATAAGTTTAATGGGTTAATGGATTATTTCTATGTTGGAAATCATAAAGATAATGTTGGTTTAAAAGATTTTTACATCAACTCAAATTTTAAATTGAGTAAAAAGTCAAATGTATCATTTGTCTATCATGATTTTTCTGCGCAATCAAATTTATCAGGTACGAATAAGAAAACTCTTGGTAGTGAGATAGATATTGTATATGCTAATAAATTGCAAAAAAATATTTTTTTAAAAGTTGGTTATTCTCAATTATTTTCAAAAAATGGAATGGAAATTTTGAAAGGAAATTCAGATAATAACAATAATAATTGGGGATGGATTATGCTAGTAGTTAAACCATCATTGTTTAATAATTTTAATAAGTAGTAAAAATGAAACTATCAAAAGAAAAAACAGTTGCAGATTACGTGACAGAAAATATAAAAACAGCACATGTTTTTAAAAAATATGGTATAGATTTTTGTTGTGGTGGAGGTGTATCAATTGAAAAGGTATGTAAAAAAATGAACGTAGATCAGAAAGTTCTTGAAAAGGAGCTTATAGAGGTTGATGTTGTGAACGACATTATAGAAGACTATGATAAGTGGGATTTGGTTTTTTTAATGATATATATAGAAAATGTTCATCATTCATATGTGAGAGAAAGTTTACCTATTATATCACAATACGCAAATAAAGTCGCTAAAGTACACGGGCACCATTATACGGAAGTTGTAAAAATTAATGATCTTTTTCATGAAGTGGCTGATGAATTATTGTTACATCTTCAAAAAGAAGAACAGGTCTTATTTCCTTACATAAAAAAATTAGTTGATTCTAAAGGAAAAGAAGCAATAGCTTCAAACTTTGGAACTGTTCAAAATCCAATTATGATGTTAGAAAATGAGCATGAAAATGCGGGGAATATTTTTAAAGAAATAGCAAAATTGACAAACAATTATATACCTCCAAAGGAGGCATGTAATACTTTTAAGGCTTTATATAATAAGCTTGAAGAGTTTGAGCAAGATTTACATAAGCACATTCATCTAGAAAACAACATACTTCATCCTAAGGCAATTAAGCTAGAGAAAGCTTCCTAATAAACTAATCATACAATTAGATGCAATAAGAAGAGGCTATTTATATTTATAAATAGCCTCTTTACAATCTCGTACATTCATCTTATAAATGGAACCTTTCATAAGATGCTCTTTCCAGTTCTTCTCTTACACTCGGATGAGCAATAGATATCAATTCTTTTGCTCTTTGCTTTAAACTTTTTCCAAATAAATTAACAACTCCATATTCTGTTGCCACATAGTGCACGTGAGCTCTAGTAGTTGTTACACTAGCACCTTGCTTAAGAAAAGGGGTTATTTTTGAAATTCCTTTATTTGTTATTGATGGCATAGCAAAAATTGCCTTTCCTCCCCTAGATAATGATGCACTTCTAATAAAATCCATTTGACCTCCAACACCTGAATATTGATAGGTTCCTATTGAGTCTGCACAAATTTGACCTGTTATATCAATTTCTATAGCGCTATTAATAGCAGTAACTTTTGGATTCATTTTAATGATAGAGGTATCATTTGTATATCCAGCTTCTTTGAAGTGGATTAGTGGATTATCATCAATAAAATCATAAAGTTTCTTAGAACCAACAGCAAAACAAGTAACAATTTTTCCAGTTTTTATTACTTTTTCTTCTCCGGTGATAACTCCTTTTTCAATTAAAGGTAATATACCGTCAGAGAACATTTCAGTATGTATGCCAATTCGTTTGTGTTGATCTAAATTATGCAAGACAGCATTAGGAATATTTCCAATTCCCATTTGTAGCGTTGCCCCATCCTCAATTAAAGTTGCAACATTTTTTCCAATTTTTTTTTCTATGACAGAAGGAACTCCTGAAATAGATTCATGTATTGGACAATTCACTTCTACGGCATAATCTATATTATTCTTGTGAATTATACCATCTCCATGAGTTCTTGGGATATTAGGATTAATTTGAGCGATAACTACTTTTGCTGTTTGAATAGCCGGTAAAGTAATATCTACAGAAGTTCCCAATGAACAATATCCATGTTTATCAGGAGGGGAAACTTGAATAAAAGCAACATCTAAAGGAAACAACTTTCTTCTAAATAATAAATGTATTTCACTCAAGAAAATAGGAATATAGTCACCATTATTGGTATTAACCCCTCTTCTTACATTTTCACCAACAAAACAGCTGATTAATTTAAATGAATCACTAAATGGTTTTTCCATGTATTTAGCAGCTCCATCGGTATGAATTTGAATAATATTAATATTTTTTAATTCTTTATATCTCGTGCACAATGCATCTATCAATACATTAGGAGTCATTGCAGCCCCTTGAAAAAAAATGGAGTTATTAGATTTTACAATAGATACAGCTTCTTCAGGTGTTACTATTTTGAGAGTATTTATTTTCATTTTAATTTAATTTAGTACTGCAAATTTCATGTAATAATGATTTTTAAATACTGACAAAAGTCATGAAAAGGAAACTATTTAATGGTTTTTATCTTTAATTTATGACTTGTCTTTCTATTTTTTTATATAAAATTAAAATCATTATAAATTAATGAGCCTTTAACGTCTTCACATATATTTTTCTAGAATAGAATCCTAATCACTCCCCTTAAATAGGGGGTAAATAATTTCACTAATTAAGGGGGTTGACTGGTTTTATATATTTAAAGTTATTTGTATAAGAAGAAATTATTGTGAAAAAAGCTGTTATTAAATTTTAATTACTCCACTTATTAAAATTAGTATAAGTAATCACTAAATCATGACATTTATCATATCTATCCCACTCATTAATTTCTTACTTTGTATTTAACTTATATTAATATTCCCTATGCCTATAAAAAGCTATTTAGCTCATCCGTACTCTGGTAAAAAAAACGAACTTTCTGAGGCTATTTCTTGTCTAAGCCATTGTGAGGTAATACCTGCTCAAAATGAAAATATTTTAATTGTAGTTACTGAGACAGAAACTATGGATGAAGAAAAGTTTTTAAAATCTAAATTAGAAACCATCAAAAGCTTAAAACTTTTAACTATGGTTTCAGGGTTCAATACAAATAAAATAAAATAACATATGTACACTTCTACAACAAACAGACGAAGTTTTATAAAGAAAATGGCAATACTTTCAGCTATGACTACAGCTGCAACTTTATTTCCAGGAATACTTTTTGCCAATGAGCAAGAAAGAGGATTACCAAAAGGAGGAAATTTAGATTGGAAAAAAGCTCCCTGTAGATTTTGTGGTGTAGGATGTGGAGTTTTAGTAGGTGTAGAAAATGGCAAAGCTGTCGCAGTTAAAGGGGATCCTAATTCATCAGTAAATAAAGGTCTTTGTTGTGTTAAAGGATATCATTCTGTAATGGCTATGTACGGGAAAGATCGTTTAACAAAACCCTTACTAAGACAAAAAGATTCGTATGTAGAAATATCTATGAAGGAAGCTTTAGATCTAATAGCATCAAAAATGAAAGAAACCATAAATACTTATGGAAAAGATGCAGTTTCTATTTATGGATCTGGTCAGTGGACTATTCCAGATGGGTATGTAGCATCTAAGCTTTTTAAAGGATGTATAGGTACAAATAATGTTGAAGCTAATGCGCGTTTGTGTATGGCAAGTGCCGTAACAGGATTTATGACTTCTTTTGGGATTGACGAGCCAATGGGTTGTTATGAAGATATTGATTATGCTGATGTTTTTATACTTTGGGGAAATAATATGGCTGAAATGCATCCAGTATTATTCTCAAGAATACTAGATCAACGCTTGAAGCGGGGTGTAAAAATAATTGACTTTGCTACAAGAACTACAAGAACTAGTATGGCAGCAGATAAATCTATTCTTTTTTCACCGCAAACAGATATAGCTGTCGCAAATGCTATTTGTTATGAAATTATTAGAAAAGGATGGGTAAACCGTTCTTTTGTAGAAAAGCATTGTAATTTTAGTAAAGGATCAACAAATATTGGTTACGGATTAGAGGATAAATTTTCTTTTAAAGATAATCCTCAAAAAATTAGCTTTGAAGAATACAAACTATTTTTAGAAGATTATTCTCCAGAAAAAGTAGAAAAAATTTCAGGTGTATCAGCCAAAGACATCAAATATATGGCTGCACATTATGGAAATCCAAATAGTAAGGTAATGTCTTTGTGGTGTATGGGGATGAATCAACATACAAGGGGAACTTGGATTAATAATTTAGTGTATAATATTCATTTATTAACAGGTAAAATTTCAACACCAGGAAATAGTCCATTCTCATTAACTGGTCAGCCCTCAGCATGTGGAACAGTAAGAGAGGTTGGTACATTAACCCATAAGCTTCCACATGGTGTAGTAATGAATAAAAAAGATCGTGAATTTGCTGCAAAAATATGGGATGTTCCAGTAGAAAATATTCCATCAAAACCCACCTATCATACCGTAGAAATGTTTAGAGCTCTAGACAGAGGTGAAATAAAATTTATGTGGATTCAAGTAACCAATCCTATGGTTACCATGCCTAAATTAAAGCGTTATCGAGATGGAGCTAAAAAAGAAGAAAACTTTATTGTTGTATCAGATATTTACCCAACGCCAACAACCGATATTGCAGATCTTATTTTACCATCTGCTATGTGGGTAGAAAGAGAAGGAATGTATGGAAATTCTGAACGAAGAACTCAATACTTTGAACAAATGGTTCAACCTCCAGGAGAAGCAATTAGTGATACCTGGCAATTGGTAGAGGTAGCAAAAAGAATGGGTTTTGAAAAACAATTTTATTATAATGAAGAAACACATATCGAAGAAATTTACTCAGAATACCGTAAACACCACAATAATAACAAGCATAATATGGCTCCATTAGAGGTTTTGAAAGAAAACCCAGGGATGCAATGGCCTTATGTAGACGGAAAGCCAACCCAATGGCGTTTTAATTCAAAATATGACCCAGCTTGTAATAATGGCAAAGATTTTCATTTTTATGGAAAGCCTGATGGTAAAGCTGTCATTTGGCAACGACCATACGAACCAGCTGCTGAAGAACCTGATGCAGAATATCCATTTTTATTAAATACAGGTAGAGTAATAGAACATTGGCACTCTGGATCTATGACTAGGAGAATTCCAGTATTACATAAAGCGGTGCCTGAAGCTTATGTGGAAATTAATCCTAACGATGCAAAAAGGATGCAAATACAAACGGGAGATAAAGTGAAATTAACAACTAGAAGAGGTGAGATAATTATTCCTGCTTCTGTAAACGGTAGAGGAGTTCCTGCTCCTATGCAAGTATTTGTTCCATTCTTTGATGAAAATATGTTAATAAACAATATTACGTTAGATGCTTTTTGTCCAATTTCAAAACAACCTGATTACAAAAAGTGTGCAGTTCAAATAGAAAAAGTTTAAAATTATGAGAAAGCGTTTAGGTATTATCTCATTTTTTGTCATTTTGTTTGTAAGCTTTATAGTTGTTTGGAATTACAGTTATTATCAAGGGCAAGAAGAAGCATATATCCCAATTGATACTAATAAAAAAGTAGAGGTTATAACCTCTGAAATAGGAGTTTTTGAACGTTCTAAATTTGCGCTTGATTACGCAAATATGCCTTCAGATAACACCCACCAAAGAAGCCTAGAATCTTATTATAAAAATAGAGCTTTTCACGGAGCGCCCCCAATCATCCCCCATGTGATAGATGATGAAAGAAATATGGGTGAAAATAGCTGTTTGAAATGTCATCAAAATGGAGGTTATGTAGAAAAGTTTAAGGCATATTCTCCTGTGGTACCTCACCCTGAAAAAATTAACTGCAGACAATGTCATGTTCCTCAAAAAACAAATTCTTTATTTGTAGCTACAGGATTTAAAGGAGTAGAGATACCAGAGACAGGTATAAATAATGCTCTTAAAGGCAGTCCTCCAATTATTCCTCATCAAATTCAATTGAGAGAAAATTGTTTGTCTTGTCATTCAGGTCCAAGTGCTCCCAAAGAAATCCGAGTTTCTCACCCAGAAAGAATTAATTGTATGCAATGCCATGTTATAAACAATAAAGAGATGAGGGACATTGGGATCTTTATCAGAAAAATAAGCAATAATGAATAATAAGAATCAAGGATATATATTTTTTAGTTTTTTTTTAATCCTAGTAGTTGCTCTAACTTCCTGTAAACACGAGGAGGGAGAATATCATAGCATTATTGATAAAATAAAGAATAAAAGTAAAAATTATCATGGGGTAACATTGTCTTCTGAATCCTATTTAGGAGACGATAAAATGATTAAGATAACAGAAGATGGTCATACTTTCTTAATTCCTGAACGCAAAGGCAAATTAAAGTCATTTAAATGTTCAGAATGTCATTCAAAACCATTGTCACAAATTAATGACGAAGACTTAAAAAAAGCACATTGGGATATTAAAATTGTACATGCTAATGAAAAAACGATGAACTGTCTAACTTGTCATAATTCAAACAATATGGATGAATTAAAAAGTATTACAGGGAAAAGTATAGATTTTAATAGAAGTTATAATCTATGCAATCAATGTCATACAAAGCAGTTTGATGATTGGAAAGGAGGAGCACATGGAAAACGTATCGGAGGTTGGGCTCCGCCAAGAGCATCACTATCTTGTGTAAATTGTCATAACCCACATAATCCTTCATTTGAAAAAAAATGGCCGGAAAGATATAACTCTCAAAAAACAAAGGAACGTAAATAATTCAGGCATGAGTGAAAAAAATAAAAAATGGTTTTCTTTAAATTTAAATAACAACTCAAACAAAACATCTACTTCTTGTGGATGTGGAAAAACTTCTGGAGGTTGCAAAACACATAACCAGGAAGAAATAGATGAGAATGTTTTTTTTAACGATGCTGTTGATGCATCTGTGGGTGAACAAAGACCTAAGGATGGAATAGATCAAGTTTTTGATGTGAAAATGGATAGAAGAACTGCATTTAAAAAACTAACAGCTAGTTTGTTAATAGGAGCAGGGGCAGTATCCACATCATGCAGCACTTTAGCTAGCGATGAATCTAAAGAAAAGGCGCAAATAGATTGGGAAGAACAGTTTAAAGGTAATTATAAATTAATGTCAAATGAAGAAAAAGAGGCTACTGTTACTAGGTTAGTTAGATCATATCAATTAAGAACAGGAAAGACTTTAAACATGTCTTCTGTTGATGCGCAAAAAGACGTATTGTATGGGTATGCCTTCAATATTTCTAAATGTCAAGGGTATATGGATTGTGTAAATGCATGTGTAGAGGAGAATAATCAGGATAGAAATTCACAAATGCAGTACATTAGGATTCATGAGATGAAAGACGGAAAAGGATTTAATTTTAATGAGTCTGATGACAACTATTATCATGAAGTTCCGGCTGAAGGACATTTTTATATGGGAACTCAATGTTTTCATTGTGATAACCCACCTTGTGTAGAGGTTTGTCCAGTGCAGGCTACATGGAGGGAAGATGATGGTTTGGTAGTTGTTGATTATGACTGGTGTGTTGGATGTAGATATTGTATGGCAGCTTGTCCCTACGATGGACGCCGATTTAATTGGAGTAAACCAGAGGTGCCTGAAGAACAAATTAATAAAAATCAGCATTATTTAGGAAATCGAATGCGTAAAAAAGGAGTGATGGAAAAATGTACTTTTTGTGTTCAAAGATCTAGAGCTGGGAAAAATCCAGCTTGTGTAGAAGCTTGTCCTACAGGAGCCAGGATATTTGGAAACTTATTAGATCCAAATAGCACCATTCGTTGGGTATTAGAAAATAAAAAAGTATTTAGACTAAAAGAAGATTTAGGAACAGAGCCAAAGTTCTGGTACTTCATGGATTAAAAATATAAATAATGAGAAGACTTAAAGTTTTTGTGAGTTTGATTAAAGATAGTCTTGATGTTATTACAAGAGGGTCAAAAAAGTATCACTTATGGATGGGTTTTTTAACCCTATTCATGCTAATAGGAATGTATTGTTATTCGTTTCAACTAGATGAAGGATTGAGCGTTACAGGAATGACAGATAGAGTTAGTTGGGGTTTGTATATTTCAAATTTCACATTTTTGGTTGGAGTGGCAGCAGCAGCAGTAATGTTGGTAATGCCCACTTATGTTTTAAAAGATATAGACTTTAAACAAGCTGTTTTAATTGGAGAAGGCCTGGCAGTAGCAGCATTAATAATGTGTTTGGCTTTTGTGGTAGCGGATATGGGAGGACCCTCTGTTCTTTGGCACATGATTCCAGGAATTGGAGTATTTAATTTTCCAAATTCGATGCTTACTTGGGATGTAATTGTGTTAAATGGGTACTTGTTTTTAAATATTTCAATTCCTTTTTATATTTTGTTTAGGCATTATCAAGGTAAAAAATCAAAAACCAGTGTGTATGTTCCAGGAGCCTTGCTTTCTGTTTTTTGGGCTGTGGCCATTCACTTAGTAACTGCATTTTTATACCAGGGATTACAAGCAAGACCTTTTTGGAATAACGCATTATTAGGCCCCCGATTTTTAGCATCAGCTTTTGCAGCTGGGCCTGCATTAATCATTATAATTTTAGCTATTATAAGAACCAATACAGCTTTTAAGATAGATGATAAAACAATTAAAAAATTAGCATTAGTAGTTACTGTAGCGGCTCAAATAAATTTAATTATGTTAATATCGGAATTATTTAAAGAGTTTTATGCTCCAACCCATCATAGTGAAAGTGCCTACTATTTATTTTTTGGATTAAATGGAAAAACAGCTCTTTTACCTTGGATATGGACTTCCATAACTTTAAATGTAACAGCCACAATTATTCTTACATTTCATAAATTGAGAAATAATTTTAAATTTCTATTCTTTGCCTGCTTTATTTTATTTGTAGCTATATGGATTGAAAAGGGTTTTGGATTAATTGTTCCTGGCTTTATACCTGGTCCATATGGTAAAATAGCAGAGTATACACCTACAATAATTGAGATAGGGGTAACACTAGGAATATGGTCATTAGGTGCTTTTATTTTTACGATGCTTGCTAAAACAGCAATAGAAATAGAAACAGGAAAATTACGATATAAAAAGTAATTTTTTTTACAAAAAAAACCTCCTCACATATGAGGAGGTTTTATAATTATAAGAAATTAATTATCTTTTTTGTTTTGTTTGTTGTTCTTGAGCTTGTTTCATTGCGTCGTCTAAACGTTGTCTAAACTTACTCTTTTTCTTTTCAGGACGTTTTTTATTTTCTTCAATTTGAGCATGAATCTTAGCTTCATCAATCACATAGTTTTTAATCACAAACATAATAGTAATGGTTAGTAGATTAGAAACAAAATAGTATAAACTTAAGCTACTAGCATAGTTATTAAAGAAGAATAACATCATAATGGGAGAGAAGTAAATCATATACTTCATCATTTTACCCATATCTGGCATCCCTTCCTGAGTTGGAGCTTGCATATTCATTTGCTGACTCTGATTCATTTTCATGTAAAAGAAAATTGCTATAGAAGCAAGTATAGGAAATAAACTTACGTGATCTCAATAAAAAGGAATCTTAAAGGGTAAGTTAAAAACGGTATCATAAGATGATAAATCATTAGCCCACAAAAAACTTTTACCTCTTAATGCTATGTTAGAAGGGAAAAACTTAAATAA
>Ga0228651_1000744_pt1 | contig 10909 bp, 17 predicted proteins | sample 63DmetaG_FD_183018 | JGI IMG/M metagenome (GOLD analysis project Ga0228651, IMG submission 183018) | Seawater microbial communities from Monterey Bay, California, United States - 63D | ecosystem: Environmental > Aquatic > Marine > Coastal | place: USA: California | collected 2016-10-24
ATGGTCGTCTACTAAATCTTCGACGAACTCGCCGAAAAATTCGGTGTCTGACATACATTCGGCCATATCATATGGTTCAAAAATGCGTATAATTTGCGTACGATTTTGAATACCGTTGTAAAAGTTTTGCTCTGGCGCCATTTAATAAAAAATTACTTTGAATAAATACTCTATTTAGCTTACTCTACAAGAATTAGATGGCGTACAAGTTGCGTATAGAAACGAACAACCCTCTCATCGTCGACCCTTTGGAATGTCCTGTATGTCTAAAAGACATGTGGACGCAAGTAACCCTGTCTTGTGGACATAAATATCACTTTAAATGTATCAACACTTGGTTTGGCTATCAGAAAAATTGTCCTTACTGTCGCCATCCCTTTTCTCCCCCGCCGTCGCCGGCTGGTGTGCCGCCACCGCCGCCAGGCCCTCCGCCGTCGCCTGGCCGGACGTTTTCTGACGTTTCTTCCGTGACGTATGTATCGACTCCGCCTCCCACTCAATGCGGCGGTTGTTTCGCTTGGGTACGACGGTTGCGACGGCGACGTCGCCGGTTGCAATTGGTCTCTTAGGAGACGTCAAAATCTTTTCGTCCCACGTGTCGGCTCCAGCGGCCGCATGAAATTTAGCGATGGCTGCTTTGAATTCGGGTTTGGCCTCCACATGAACAGAATTGATACCCACGGAGGCCACCTGCATAGCCGGAGTCTTTACGCGCACAGAATTGTACATAGGCATCGCCAAAGACTCAAAATCCACTTCTGACCAATCCCACGGGCGTTTTATGGCGTCAGGTAATCCATCGAGTGTATGAACACGAATACCAGCCCCAAAGTCGCATTTAAACCCCGTATCTATGTGACCCTCTTCGTGTTTCGTTTCCGACAATGTAAATAGAATGGAACACGACACGATAGCCCCTGGTCCAATATTGCATTTGCCTGTAATTTCATTATCTCCGTTGTACATATTAATAAATTGTAAAACTCTACTTCTGTTTGCTTTGTATTTCGAGCGTATTTCTAGTCTTTTGAAGTCGGGAATATAACATCCCTGGATGACTTGTTCCACCGGTATTTCTGACTGTTCCATATATGGGTGCGCTAGCTTTAAAGCCTCGATAAGAAATTTTGTCGTGGCCTTTATCCATGCATCATCTTGAATGCTCAGTGTAATAGAGTGTTCCCCATTTTTAAATGCATTTACATCGGCTTTGATGACTGTGGCCGGCGGGGTTTTAACAAAACACTTACCATGTGAGCCAAAGAAATGAAACGCGCCAAATTTTTGCACACTTGTGGGCTTACTTATGGGGTTAAATCCCTTGGTCGTCAAAAAAGACATGCTCCCGTTTAAATCATTAAAAGCGCTTGCTTTGATATCGTAAATAGACATTTTGTTGCTAATGGAACGGAACGAAAATCCTTAAACGATTAAGCGCAACTTATGTATAAAAAATAAGTTCTTTAAACCAATGTTGTTCGATAGATTTATATTCGTGTTGTATATATTATTGGGTTATGTCTGGTTTTTGTTGGGAACTATTTACGAAACGCCGTTTCGATATTTATCCATCGTTTCCATGATGATATCGCTGACTACAATTATCATCGTATCCATCTGTCAATTACAGACACTAATCAATCAATCGACTTTGAAAACAAATGACAAGTGGTCAACCATTGGGTGGTCATTTGTTCATGTGATTTTGTGTGGTATGTTATGTCTAGACGGACTCGAATGGGTCAATCCGGTCGTTATATTTGGCCTCTGTGGGCTTTTGATGACAATCGCCATTTTTGTGGTCGGTGGGTGCGCTTGTTTTGTAATTATAAATAACGGTGACGATTGGCATGCCCACATCCATTTAATTTGTATTCTTTTTTGGGTGATGGTACAGTACATGGATGTGCGATTGCCCGCCGTCGGATTTCATTTTGTGACGGCCCTGCCGATTGCACTCATGACGTGCGTTCGTTTTGTGGAGCAACCCGGCGTCGGACAGATGTTGCTCTGGGTTATCGCATTAATATTTCATATTCTTCGTGACACCGGTGACATTACACAAGAGACATTTTATTGGATGTTGACGTCCATCGTTCTTTTAATGGCGGTTGTTCAATGGAAAAATATACTCGTCATAAGTTGTTTGCCGTTGGCAGGATTATCCGTTTCAGTTTGGATTATAGCGCGCTTGATGTGCGGCGTGCCAATCCTTGCGTCCGCGCGCTCCGTAACAAAAACGTATAACGAAATCATGACCCAAGATTTGGAACCCATGGTCATTCCACTAGATGAAGAATATTCAGAAGAAGATTGGGACGAGAGGTTGTGAAGTGACGCATCCCTTTATAAAAATACGCTATATAAATAGATACTTATAAATAAAATATGACTATTCTCGATAAATTGAAAACACCCATTGTTCAACGCACAATTTATCTCAATGTTTTGTACGGATTAATGGTACTTTTGTCCACCCTTGTGGTCTCCGTACTCGTCGCTAACGAAGACGTGTCCGGCGAAAAGTTCCCACGCTACCAAGTATGCAAGTTTGGCGATAATTCGACCGTGCTATCAGAGTCTCCCGACGGTCAATGCCGCGCATTCGCCGGCGCGACATACGACGTCGATGCCGACCCAAGCTTTCAACCTGCCACCGCGGACGAAGAATTGGCCACTACACAACAAACCACGTACGAGATTGCCGCCGCCGCCGTGGGCATCAACGTTGTGTTGCTCGTGCACACTTTATTGCAACATGCTTGGAAGAACGGTTGCTCCGAGATGTTGGTGAAATTGCACCAGATGGGCGGTGTTGTTATCTCTTTGGTTAATATTGGCCTTTTCGCCGGACTCGTTGGTAACATATATTCAGTCACGGGTGTCGACAACGATGACAACATTAAATACAATGTGTACTTTAAAGACATAAATATTGCCGCCGTATCCATAATCGGCCTCGTGGGTGGTGTTGTAGACCTCGCGTTCCAGTTGTACTTGATTATTCCCCACCTCAAAGACATCTGTGTTGGGTCAATTACAGACAACAACGCCGCATGCTGGTTGTAAGAAATTAAATTTAAATCAAATTATTTTATAATATACAAATGTGTAGCACTTAATATTATTGTAACTCGAAACAAAAGTCTTGAGTAAAAATGAGCTCTATTCAAGAACAGTTGGCCACTTTGACCGACCATTCCCAAAACATCGTCTATGCCGACCCGCCTTGGACGTACCAACAGACCGTCAAAAGCGGCGTCTTGAAACGTAAAAACGGCACACTCATTTATCCGTCCATGCCCATCAAAGAACTATGCGCTCTTGGCCCTGAGATTGAACGCATCACCAAGTCAGACGCCGCGCTGTTCTTATGGGCCACCATGCCCTTGCTCGCCGAAGCACTCACGCTCATCAAAGCGTGGGGATTTACCTACAAAACGTGCTTCGTGACGTGGATAAAAACAACCAAGGATGGTTCTAGACCCGCCTTTGGCGTGGGCTATTATACGCGCTCCAACGCGGAGCTGTGTTTGGTCGCTGTCAAGGGCAAAATTGCGTCGTACAAACGTCTGCTGCCGGACGAAGAGGCCAGGGGCGCCTCTGCTATGTCGTCCGTAGTACATACCGAGCAGCCGGAGCGCGTTAATTTTCTGACCCTTTTGGAGGATTCGCCGACACCGGTGGTGATGACGCCCCGACGCGAGCACTCGCGCAAACCAGAAGTTATCCGCGACATGATTACTAAATTATTGGGCGATATCCCCAGAGTCGAATTGTTTGCGCGCGAGACGGCGGACGGATGGACGGCCATGGGCAACGACATTCACCATTTTGAGACCGCTTCGCTGGAGGGCCAGGCTGAGTTGGCGGAGCGCAAACATAAACGAGCACGTACAAAAAAATCTAAAAAATAACCACACAACGTATATTAGCATCTATTTTAATTTTAAATGTCGACTACAGTAGGATTTTTAAAAGCACACGTAAAGAATTCAATCACGGGAGACACATTCACCGGGCCAAATCAGGAACGCAAAGTTATGCCCGATTGCGTCACTCCCAAAAACGACGCCCTATTGGATGAAGACATGACGGCCGAAGAGAAGACAGAGTTAGTATTGTCCGACCCCAAATTTGGTATGTTTTCACTGTTTGCCTACCACCTTACAAGCGGTCATCACAGTGATGCTATCAAACGAAGAAACACAGTGTTCTGCTCACACATATTCAGTCTTGTTCTCGCACTACCTATCCTTGTCTTTATAACACAATGGCTTATGTATTTTGCCATGCTAGTGTACCAAGTTCGTTCATACAACGCCGGAATCTGTCCAAATACGGCGGATTGGGAAGGAAAAATGCTGATGGCATCCATTTCATTGTTTTACTTTATCAAGTCGTTTTTCTTATGGGACAACATTGTTGACCGCACACATCGCAAAAAAATGATTCCCGCTACCACTTATATCGTTATGCTCGATACATTCCAAGAGTTCGGATTTAATCTATTGGTATATTTGACGAATCTATGGATTATTTTCGCGACGGATGATTTTATGGACATGTTTTTTAATATCATCGCAATGGAATTTTTAATGGAAATGGACAACGAATTTCAACGCGCTTATTTTACGTATTTGCCCGGTGTGGCCGTCGATATTTATGACAAAATGTTTGTCACGTACCGCGAAAACGTCATCATGGTCAGGCAGAAGACGCACGACTCGCGGGGGTTCAGATGTTGCAAATGCGCGACCTGTGTGCCCTTCAAATTGCTGATTATTATGTTTATGCTTCTACCGTTCATTTGCTTTTTCATGATATTCTTCGGAGCCATCTGTAAATAGACGGTATAAATATATGTTCAAGTTAGCATAAAATGCTGGATAAAAAATCAATTGTGACTGCCGGACTCGTCATATCGTCAGCTATTGCTGGATACGTATTATGGACACGTTTCAAACAAGAAAAAAAACGGAAGCCAGACGCTTCCGACGACGGAGAATCGAAAGAATAGTGCTAATAAATTAAAAATTGTACATACCGACCTATTTAAATGACAACTTTATATTTATTAATGTTTACAACTGGATACTGTATTGATTTAGAAACCACCATCGCTTCAAAAATACCCGACCAAGTTCGACCCAAGGGCCAAAAACGGTTCGAAACACGCATCATTGAAATCGGCGCCGCCCATGTCCAAAAAAATCGCCGATGGGGGTGTCTCGTCAACCCCCTTCCCACGTCGACCGTCTTGCGCACACCGGACGACTTGTTTTCATTATTGCGCAGTATGTATCAAAAACCGGATGCCACCATCAACTTTTGGTCTTCTGTTTTATTGAAGCGCAAATCTTTGCGGGCAGACATGTTTTTACACAATGAGCCTCCTTTAGTATGGTCAAATCGCACCACCTTTAATCGCGCCAAAGATTTCGTCCGTTGGCACAACAATCCTGCGATTGGGCCCGCATTTATATCAGAAAAACACGCCCTGATTAAATTATTGGCGTTCACCAAAGACGACCCCGTATGGTACGCCCACAACGGTCGCTCCTTTGATTTCAAAGTTTTAAAGGGATGTGCCCAACGATGTGGTCTGACGTACAACGTCAAAGAAATCGACACTTTGCGCGAATTTCGCAAATGTTTGCCCGGACACAAGTCGTATTCACAACCCATATTGTACAAAGCACTGTTCAACCAGACGTACAACGCACACGTAGCCATTGACGACGCGCTTGCCCTCAAAAGATTGTGTGCATATGCTAGCGGGAAACCCGACGCAGCGACCACCAAAAACACCACAAAAAATTACACGCGACATTCGCCGAAGTCTCCCATTATGGTAAAACAACCGCCGACGTCTCCCATTACGGCAAAAAAACGTCGTCCGATGAATTTGTCATTTAAAGCCGGACGCCCTCCGCCAGGAATAGACGTAACAAAACTCAGAGGAATCGGTCCAAAGTCATCCAGAGCGCTCGCGGTTGAACATATATTTACAATAAAGCAGCTAAAAACCGAATTCGACAAGCGCGGCGTACAATGGTTACGAAAAGTTTTACCAAAAAATGTTCGTTGGCGCGTGATTGCTCATTCTATTTCGTCGTGCATGGTATAAATCCCACCGTTTGTCAAACTTGAGTATTTCTTTGGTCATGACCAACGTAAAATGTTTGAGTTTCTATTCGGATTTATTTTAGGTGTGTGGGCAGGTCAAGCTTTACCGTTGCCCAGTGTCGGTACTTACGTACAGAGCTATTTTGTACCCAAAGTGGAGACGGCGCCCGTACAAGAAGAAGTCAAGGACGAAGAAGAGGAGCCACTCTTTACTGGAGAGATGCCCGTACAAGTTCCCACCGTTTAATTAACTAATAGACCTATAAAGTTTGATATAATTATTCATAAATATGTTTTGGATGTTTATTAGTTTTGTATGTGGTATTACATTTGCTCAAGAATTTCCTGATTTACCCAAAATCCGACCAAAAATACAACAGTTGATAGACAAGTTTAATAACTCCGAAGAAAATAACTAAGCCTGCCAATCACCAATACCGCTCCACGCGTGATTTATGTTATTATGATGCTGCTCTGGAACGTATTCCTGAACGAATTGAATCATATCTCCGAGTGCCGGCGTCAGGCTGTGTACTTGTGTGCCGGCTTCCCTCAACTTTTTATGCGCCGCGTCGCAGTATTGCAGAGTTATATGTTCGTCGGTCGTGGGATTATCAACATTTTCGAGCATGACGAGCCCTTCGGCCAATAAACGTTTGATGCGTTCGAGTTCCATTTTTTATTAGAGATACATATAGAATACAACAAGACAAATATGTTTTACTTATGTTTAAAAATCCGACATATAAAAGCCAGGACGCCCAATGATAAAATGCAAAACCTAGAATGTTCCATCTGTTTGGACAACCCTGTGAACACTATTGTTCTTCCATGTGGACATTTGTGTATGTGTTGGGGATGTGCCAATACAATTCTACACGGGTCACAAGAATGTCCCATTTGTCGTAATCACGTTCGCGCAGTAAATAGAGCGTATATAACTGGCAGAAAGGCCTCCGGAAATGCGACCGGCGCGGCGGCAGCACCAGCCGCGCCAGCTGAAGAGCCACTCGTCAGCGACGAGTCGCTTGTCCCACTTATCTACAGCGACTCTAGCGACTCCAGCGACTCCAGCGACTCCAGCGACGATGAAGTCGGTGAAACGAAAGAAAACGAATTCGACAGGAAATTTATAATTAAGAATGACATTCGTGCATTCGCCCCCATTGGCACACGTGGCGTCGCAGATGAGATTGTTGCTTCAATAAGAGATATTCCCCAGTTTAACTGGGTTCAAAACGGCTTGACGGGAAATTTTGAATCTACTTTGAGCAGCGCTACCCGCGGGGACGTACAACGCATTCGACAACGTTTACAGGAAAAGGGGTTATCATTAGAATTAATTAACGACACAGGAGATACAAAAGTATACGAAATTAAAAGCGCTGTATAAATAAGTATATAAAGTCCGCAAATGACATAAAATGAGTTCTGAATGTACATTTTACATTGCTCCTACACAAAATATTCTACAATTACATGGTATCCTGAAACAACACATAATCATTTATTCGCCTCCATATTCCATACGAAATATACTGGAAGCATTTGTCGCCCCGCGTGGTCGTCAAATACGGATAGTCATCGACCATCGGAATAGAGACGTGCAAATCGTTGAAAGTAGCATTACCCATCATATACTTCAAACAACGATTGGCGCATTTCAGTCGCACCGTTTGGCGGCCGTTCCACAGACGCATTCGCTAGACCAGCGTTTCTCACAGTTGACGACCTCCTCGGAGCCTGGTCGAACGACGCAACAAGAGTGTCCCATTTGTTTTGAAAAAATTTGCGAGAACAATGGTTCGGCGTTACCGTGTATGCATTCGTTCCACACGCGCTGCATTCGCCCTTGGCTGATGGAAAACAATACGTGCCCTGTCTGTAGACACGCCGTTTAATGGGGTCCTCTTTGGGCGTACATTCTCATCATCGCGTTTTGGTCTACTTTTTTGTATGATTCACGTTTGTTTGTGGTATCCGGAGTTTCGGCCTTTTCTATTTCGGCCTTTAGTGCCTTGTTCTCGGCCTTTAACCGGTCTATTTCGGCCTTTAGTGTATTGTTTTCCTTCTCAAGACGCCCATTTTTAGACTGTAAATCTCCTATGTATTTAGCAATTTCTTGTTCTTTTGTAGTGAGTTTAGACATTTATTTCTCCTGACATAGCTTTATAGTGTCTATACGTTCAGTGACATAACATGGATTTCATGGTCGTCCGCCACATGCAGGAGCGCTGGCATTTGTCGCCGGCTTTCTCGATGTCTTCGAGGTCGAGGCACCCATCTTTGTTGACGTCGCAGTCTTCAAAGAGGCGTCGGTATTTGGGCCCTTCGATGGCCATGATGTATGGCCTCTGTAGGGCGTTTTTGGCGTGTTGCATGGACATGGAGTGTAATTGGTATACATTGACACACTTTTCTTTGAGTACGCAATCCCATAGCTCTTGGTGGGATATGGAACACAAAGCGTTGACACAAGTGGCGATAAATAATATGATAAAAGCACGCATATTGGTTTGTGGTATTGAACTTTTATAGGGTGAATGCATTTAAATCCAACGAACTCACCTATTTAAATTATAAACCAAATACATATTGTTCCGATGGATTTTGATGAGCAGCACATCGTATGGAAGCAGCAGATGCAAAAGTTGATTGAGAGCAATCAACAATTGAAAGAGACAGATTCTGCCAACATACTTATTCATTTTTTTACGCAAGTAATTGAACGAGATTTTTGCCACGAACTTGAAACGACAAAACAAAGGATTAAACAGATTACTAAAAGGGCCATTCAGATGGCCCCTTCTATTCAGGGAACAATACGTTCGCGAGCGGCCGCGGTTTTATCAAGGTCGATGCCTTTGGAAGAACCCATTGTACAAAACGTGCGTCTGAATGATTTAAGAAATATTATTGTGTTTGAAATTTTCAAGCGTTGTGGCATTACCATTGATACATATTTTGAACGCTATTCGAGTCCTCCTGGAACTGCGGAACAATCTGCGACATACCTAAAGATTGCACATGGGAAAGCCACTTGTACTGCCGAATGGACGAATAAACTCTCGTTTATAATAAATATCATGGAAGTTTTAAAAACGGTGTTTCTGGTGTACGATATATTCACAGGGGTTACTACGGTAACGTCCGCCGTCGATTTAAATTGGCATGGTGCCAAATGGGCAGTTTATGTGTCTAGACATGGTCTTGGAGACCTCGTGTGGAACACTTTCTTAGACGTGTGGGAATACGAACATGGCGTATATAAGTAATTTATTTTTTATAAAATGTGGAGACTTTTATTATTTATCGTTTCAGTGCACTCTTTCGACCATCGTGATTGCAGCGCTATACATGGTTCGGACGACCAAATGTGTGCCTATATGCGCAAATTTAACAAGCAATATGGTCCCACCGAGTTTGGAGATCGCAAAGAAAACGTACTCAAAAGAGCGCATCATGTTAAGCAAACTGACGCAAAAACTTCCTTCGGTCTAACGGCGGTATCGGACAGAGCGTTTCAAAAAAATAAATACCTTGGCAAGTCCAGGCCGTTTGTCGAGGCGCCGGTCAAAAAACTTTTAAATATGTACAGGCTGCCAGAATCTCTCGATTTTAGAGACAAAATGCAACCCGTCAAAGATCAAGGACATTGCGGTTCGTGCTACGCCTTTTCGGCGGTATCCGTCCTCGAATATCACGCCAACGTTTCCATTTCAGAACAAAAAATAATAGATTGTTCGAGTTCGACGAATGGGCCGTCATACGGCTGTGATGGCGGTTGGCCTGAAAGCATCTTTGAGTACGCCAAGAACGCGCCCGTTGTGCTCGAAAAGGACCAGCCCTACCAACAAAAAAATTTACCGTGTAACCAAACGTGTGAAGGTTCCGTCATACAGGTAAAACACTATGGTTCTGTCGACCAAGAGAAGGACGAAGACTCAGAGACGCGCATACCCTACATTTTGAATACGCATGGGCCTGTGTCCGTCGCTATCGACGTTGGTACTACCGAACTGCTCATGTCGTACGAAGATGGTATTTTTCCCGGTATTGCGTGTGGTACTGAGCCCGACCATGCTGTCACCATAGTCGGATATACGCCGGACTACTGGATAGTGCGCAATTCGTGGTCACGAGATTGGGGGGATGACGGATATTTTTATTTAGAAAGAGACGTTAACGCATGTGGCGTTGGTACATACATATCATACGTAAGTAAAACACAATAATTTTTTTATAACTCTAATATAGATTTCGCTATTTTTACCATGGCGTTCGTTGACATATTGCGCCAGGCTTCGGATTCTCCCAATATTCTTTCAACTTCTATTTTGTCAATGGATCCCGCCAATTGACCCATCACTTCGATGAGATTGTGAAAATCTTGCAGCAGTGGATTCATCTGACTTGCTTGCAAAAAATGATTGGCGGATTGAAGGGCTTCTTTACCGTCGCTCATCATAGAACCTAGATTACTGTGGTTTTCTTCGAGAGAGGTCACGATATGCACTGTATATACGCCGGCAGAAACGATGGCGACGGTGATGGCGACCAAACACAAAGCCGACACAATCGCAGAAGCAGTCCGCACTTGTTCTTGCCATGTTATTGTAGGCTTCTCGGGCCAAGGCATTTGTTTGTCCCAACGCTATTATATAGTATATAAATTCGAACTGGTTAGACAGATGTTGATACCGTTGTTGGTCGCCACGCTGGGACACGCAGCATGGGACAATGTTCTCCACTGGATGATTGTAAACGACCCGGACAGTTC
>Ga0228651_1000747_pt1 | contig 10898 bp, 9 predicted proteins | sample 63DmetaG_FD_183018 | JGI IMG/M metagenome (GOLD analysis project Ga0228651, IMG submission 183018) | Seawater microbial communities from Monterey Bay, California, United States - 63D | ecosystem: Environmental > Aquatic > Marine > Coastal | place: USA: California | collected 2016-10-24
GGAATAGGATAGCATCAGTTTCTTCTACCATGCAGATTACCAGTGCCATGAAAATGGTATCTGCTGCTAAATTGAAAAAAGCTCAAGATGCCATTACTGCCATGCGTCCTTATGCCAACACTTTGACGGAATTGATTCAAAACCTTAGTAGTACACTCGAAGGACACAGTCAGAATCCATTTACTCAGGTTCGTGATAAACAGAGGGTATTGATTGTAGCGATTACTTCCAACAGAGGTCTATGTGGTGCATTCAATGCAAATATCATTAAAAAAACACGTCAACTTTTTACCGAAGACTTTGCTCAACAGGAGGTTTCATTGATTACTGTTGGGAAAAAAGGATCAGAAGTATTACAGAAAACGGGTAAAATTAATGCGGTTCACGATGCTGTTTTTGATAAGTTAACCTACGAAAACGTGGGCAAAGTAGCTCAGCAAATTATGGATCAATTTTCCGAGGCAAGTTTCGACGAAGTTGTTTTGGTGTACAACCGATTTAAAAATGCGGCCACTCAAATTGTAGAAGTAGAACCTTATCTTCCTATAGTGGCTTCTTCTACCGAAGCTGAAACAGCCAGTGCAGATTATATTTTTGAACCCTCAAAGGCTGAAATTGTAAATGACCTACTTCCTAAGTCTTTAAAAATGCAACTGTATAAAGCAATTCGAGACTCGTTTGCTAGTGAACATGGAGCACGTATGACAGCAATGCACAAAGCCACAGACAACGCCACTGAGCTTAGAGACCAACTTAAGCTGACTTATAACAAGGCCAGACAAGCTGCTATTACGAATGAAATATTAGAAATTGTTGGAGGAGCGGAAGCACTCAACAGTTAGTAAAACCGAACCTCTCTTCCTTAAAAGTTAATTTTAACTGCTCTATTGGCTTTTCACCATGAAAGTTATATACTTTTGAAATCTAATCCTAGAGAAGGTCGATTAGTTTCTGTATTTTTTGGAACTGAGCCTGATTTTGCTTTTGGAATTACGTCAGATCATCCAGCTAGAACATATAATATTTGTTACTAAGTAATCGTTAGCTTTGGAGTTATAAAATCTTTTTGGGAAGACTTTTTAATTGTCCAAAGGCTGTATACTTTCTATCACGAAGTCGGTCATGCCCGCGATCGCTATTGTCATCCTTTGTGAATCCTCTTAATGCACTTCAAGTCCTGAAGACTTTCCAGTAATTTGGCTGTCAGCACCACCAGCAAATACTTCATTTAAAGATTTTTTGTCCTACAAAAATAATTTTTTTAATGCAGGTGGGACAGAGTCCTATATTTAAATTGTGAAGAAAATTAAAAACCCTATACAAGCCTCATTGAATTATGAATCTACAAATCCAATCAGAGCAGATCTTTTTATTGAGATTGGCAACCTCCAATAGTTTAGGTGAGCTCAATGTTTCTCCAAAAGATTTTAAAAAGCAGAACAGCAGTTTAGACCATTTAACAAGGGGGTAAGTTTTGAATTCAGTACTATATTGAAATCCAAATCACTTAACTCAAGGAAATTGCAACACCATCCTATTTTAATTATCCTACTATCGAAGCGGAAGACCGAATAAATGTCTCAAAAAAACTTGTTTAGAGGGATTATGATTTTAGCTCTAGTAGCGTAATATTCGTTAATAAAACAAAGAAACAATTTTAAAAAAGTAGATAATCGGCCTCTGTGGTTTTTGTATTTTTAACGAACAAAATATATTGAGATGATATTTGTTCAAGTTCAAAATGAAAGTAATTTTGACCTTCCCACTTACGCTACAAAAGCTTCTGCTGGAGTAGATCTAAAAGCTGTTTTAGAAGCCGCAATTACCCTACAGCCTTTAGAGCGGAAAATTATACCTACAGGCCTCAAAATATCCCTACCAGAAGGATATGAAGCTCAAGTAAGACCCAGAAGCGGTTTAGCAGCAAAATTTGGTATTACAGTTTTGAATGCTCCTGGCACCATAGATGCAGATTATAGAGGAGAAATAGGAGTAATATTGATTAATCTGTCCAATGAGGCCTTTACTATTGAACCTGGAGAGCGAATTGCCCAATTGGTGGTTGCAAAATTTGAGCAAATTGATTGGAAGCTTACCCAAGAATTGTCAGAAACAGACAGAGGGGAAGGAGGTTTTGGAAGTACGGGCAAAAAATAACTTATATACACCTGAATGTAAAGAAAATTCAGTTTCATTGTTTTCTGAAAACCATACAATTTTAAATAAATGAAAATTATTGTACCAATGGCGGGGAGAGGTTCCCGACTAAGACCACATAGTTTAACTACTCCAAAGCCGTTGATATCAGTTGCAGGAAGCCCAATTGTACACCAACTGGTCCGTGAAATTGCCAGAGTAGTTGAAGAACCCGTAACCGACATTGGATTTATTTTAGGCGATCCTGCTTTTTTTGGAGTAGAGGTTGAAAAGTCCTTGGCTGTACTGGCGAATGAATTAGGGGCAAAAGCGCATCTTTTTAGACAAGACCAACCTTTGGGGACTGGTCATGCCATAATGTGTGCAGCTTCAATTTTAAAAGGACCTGCTGTAGTTGCATATGCGGACACCTTGATCAGGGCAAATTTAAAACTGGATCCAGAGGCTGATGCAGTGATTTGGGTCAAGCAAGTAGATCGTCCCGAAGCTTTTGGAGTAGTGGAGCTCAATTCAGGGAATTCTATTGTAAATCTAGTTGAGAAGCCTCAAAAGTTTGTTTCTAACCTTGCAGTTGTAGGAATTTATTATTTCAAAGAAATTGAACGATTAACAAAGGCTTTGGAAAAGGTAGTTTCCCAGAAACTGGAGAAGGGGAAAGAATATCAAATTAATGAGGGTATCTTAGCAATGATAACTGATGGAGCGGTATTTAAACCCGGGACTGTTTCGAGTTGGATGGATTGTGGTAACGCTGAAGCAACCCTTTTAACCAATACAGAAATGTTAGCCATCAAACACCAGGAGGGCGAAGAACTGATTGATTCAACTGCACGTATAGAAAACAGTACTGTTATACCGCCATGTTTTATTGGTAAAGGGGTTCATATACTAGACAGCACCATAGGTCCTGGGGTGAGTATTGGAGACGGAACACGTGTTCAGAACTCAACGGTAAAGTATAGTTTGATTCAAAATCACAGTTCAATCATAGACGTTAATTGTGAAAAAGCCATGATTGGAAATCACGTTCATTATAACGGAAATCCTACCTTTGTGAGTATAGGGGACTACTCTGAATTAAAATGAGAAATCGAATAAATATCTTAGGAACTATAGCAGCGGCTTTATTCTTTACCCTGTCAGCCTGTAAGAGTTTAGCTGTTTTGCCAACAAATACCCCTATTAAAAATGTAGATATCAATGCGTTGGCATCAAAAATTAAAGGAAACTACCCCAAAGTAGATAGGCTTCGTTCGCGAATTCGAGCGGTTTATGATGATGGTAAAAGACAGCAGCAAATTATAGTTCAGCTTCGAATGAAAGCTCAAAAAACAGTTTGGATGAGTGCCTCAATGGTGATCCCTATCGCTAAAATTATGGTGACCAAAGAAGGGGTTTCATTTTATGAAAAATTTCAAAAAAATTATTTTCGAGGTGATTTTGAGTTGATAAATGCTCCATTTAATACTTCATTTACATATGACGACATTGAAAATCTCTTATTGGGAAAACCCTTTTTAGACCCTACTCTAGGGAAATGGAAACAAATTTCAAATCCACAGTATTATATTCTTATTCCACAAGGAAGAAAGTCTGGACTTCAGCCTACCTTATTTTTTGACCCAACCACTTTTTTATTAAAAGAACAGCGATTTTTGATTCCTGGATCATTCCAAAGCCTTACCGTGAGGTATATCAATCACCAGCGTATTCAAGGCGAATTTATCCCCCAAGAAATTGAAATCTCATTATCAGACGGGAAAGAGCTGCAAAAGATAAATCTGGAATTTACTCGAACAGATTTGCCAGGATCAATAAGTTTTCCATTTGAAATACCTCAAGGGTATAAGCAACTCTCATTTTAATGAGCCGTACATTTCTCTTCTTGGTGCTATTTTGGATCGGGGCGGGAGCTGTATTGAGCCAATCCACAACAAAGCGACAGCAAGAATTAGAGGCTCAGCGTATTCGCTTAAAGAATGAAATAAAACAAATTAATGAGTTACTTTTCTCAAGTAAAAAAACACGAAAAAATGTAGTAACAGAGGTGGAAGACTTACAAGTCAAACTCAGCGTAAGAGAAGAACTGATTAAAGTAACGAATGCTCAAGTAAATTTACTGACTCGAAAAATTAACTTAAACGAAAGGAATATCAGTGATCAGCGAAAAGAACTGGAAGTACTTAAAGAGGATTACGCCAAAATGATTCAGAATTCTTATGCAAGCAAATCCCTCCAGAACCGCTTGATGTTCTTGTTTTCTTCAGAAAACTTTTTACAAGCCTACAAAAGAATTCAATATCTAAAACAATACACTCAGTTCAGAAGAAAACAGGGTTTAGCCATCGCAGAGAAAACGCAACTTTTGCAAGAACTAAACAAAGCATTGATCGAAGAAAAGTCTAAAAAGCTCGTTTTGGTTGAGGAGAATAAGGCTGTTCAGGAACAACTCAAAGAAGAGCGAAACGTTCAAGAAAATCTGATCAAAAGTCTCAGGCGAAAAGAACGCAGTTTAGCAGCTCAGATTTCGAAAAAAGAAAAAGAAGCAAGGGCGATTGACAGAGAAATTAACCGCTTGATTAGAGCAGCAATTGCAGCTTCCAATAAAGCAGCTGGAAAAACAGGGAAGAAAACTTTTGAATTGACACCTGAAGCTAAGTTAATAGCAGCTAACTTTGAAGCCAATAGAGGAAGGTTACCTTGGCCATTAGACAAAGGAGTAGTCACACAAGGATTCGGTCGCCAAAGGCATCCTGTTGTAAAAACTACTACGATTCAAAGCAATGGGGTTACCATAGCGACAGCCCCTTCAACTGAGGTTAGAGCAGTTTTTGAAGGAGAGGTAATGTCTGTAGTTACTTTTAAAGGGAGTAATCCATCAGTATTAATTCGTCATGGGAATTACATTACGGTTTATAAAAACCTAGGAAAGCTCTACGTTAAAAAGGGTGATAAAGTAAAAGCTAAAGAGGCAATTGGAGAGGTGTTTACTAACCAGCAGACAGGAAAAACAGAAATTCAGTTCAGTATTTTTAACAACGTCAAAGTGCTCAATCCAAAAGGTTGGATTTATCAGATGTGACCTATTTTTCTTCCAGGTACCAAGCGTCTTCTTCCAAGGTATACTTTAAAAAATAAAGCATGTTGATGGCTTCTTTTTTGGTGTCATACCTTCCATAGGCAACACGGTACAATCCATCAGGATTAGCCTGTGCTAGTGCAGCAGGATAACCTTCATCGATAAGCTGGCTTACCTTTTTTTCTGCATTATCGATCGATCGAAATGACCCTGCAATAACGCTATAATAGATCTGATCGGGAGTAATAACTGCAGATGTGGCAGCGACATTTACTTCTACAGCATTAAGCCTACCAAGGCCGAAAGTTGCTTCTTGAACATTTTTTTCAATTTGTTGTTGTGCTTTTTCTTGAGCGAGTATACGCTCTTGAGTGACGTATTGATCGCTAAAATAATAAGCAGCTGATAGTAAAGCAACACCTATCAAGCCTATAGCAGCGTAGCGTAATACAGGAGATTTTTTCGATGCATCCTTTTGTTTCTCTGGGGTAAACATTAAATCTTCTTTGTTTGAATTTTCCATAATATTCAGTGTTATAGTTTTATTTAAGGGACTTCTTTGGAAAGAGGACAATCCAAATGAATTTAGATCGAAATTAACTTTTCCCCAAGGGACAAATTCTATTCTTCTTGCCTTGTTAAGTCGAATTTCACCTACCCCTGGGAAACGAAGGGTTTGTGTTTGAAGACGACGTTTCCAACTGCTTACCTCCTTTTCAATAAGGCGCAAAGCTTTTTCGTAGGAAACGGCCTCTTTTTGGGCGTAATAGTGCGCCAATACTCCGTCATTTGCCATGAGAAGTTGGTTAAAATTAACTTCTTTACGGGGGGGAGTAAAAGTCCCACTTTCACTTACTCGAGCTTCAAAATAGCGTGTGATAAAAGCTCCAAAATAGGGAATTGTCACACATTCGTGTTGGTAAAGTAATTCTTGGATATAGCGCGTTAATTGCATTTCAATCAAAAGTAGTAAAATAATGTTATATTTTTCAATTGATAAATCAATTTAAGGATTTGTATATTAACCTCTCAACCCCAAGTCATGAAACACTTAGAGGCCTGTTTAATCCTTCAATCGCTTAACGTGATGGGATTGCATCGTTCTGTTAAGCTTGTTTCATCTTTTGGCTCTGCAGTAGCTGTTTTTAGTGTTTCTTTTAAGGATTGGATGAGGGTAGAAGTTTTAGGAGAAAGATTTGGTCACAACTGTCTCAAAAAATAAAAGTTCTCCTTGGAACTGGGATGGAAGGTAATTACTACTCCCTCACAACTAATACAAACGGAAATGAGAGTCTCGATCCATGCCTTACCGGGAAAATAACTTAAGTGGATCTAATATCCAACCTTATCTCGGACCCTCAACAGTACTTCGTGTGCCACTTTTCTCGCTTTTTCAGCACCTTTGGCAAGTGCTATATGGACTTCTTCAGGATGTTGGAAGTAGTATTCAAATTCAGTGCGTTCCTTTCCAAATCGCTCAAGTATTAATTCAAATAGCGTTTGCTTGGCATAACCGTAACCCATTCCTCCAGCGAGGTATTTTTCTCGTAAAGCTTGGATAGATGAAGCAGGAGCTATTAATTTATAGAGTTCAAATACATTACACTTATCAGGATCTTTAGGTTCTTCTAGAGGAGTGCTATCGGTTTGAATCCCCATGATTTGCTTACGCAGCTTTTTCTCATGAGAAAACACATTAATAGTGTTGTTTCTCGATTTACTCATTTTCTGACCATCAGTACCGGGAATGTATTGGGCATGCTCTTGAATTTTTGCTTTAGGAATAACAAAAGTTTCTCCCATTTGATGGTTAAATCGAGAGGCTACATCGCGGGTAATTTCCAAATGCTGTAGTTGATCTTTACAGACTGGAACAATTTCAGCATCGTAAAGTAATATGTCTGCCGCCATGAGCATTGGATAAGAAAAAAGTCCAGTATTGATATCTGACAACTGTTCTGATTTATCTTTAAAAGAATGAGCAAGTGTAAGTCTTTGATAAGGGAAAAAGCAATTGAGATACCATGCAAGTTCGGTTACTTCACTCACATCACTTTGACGGTAAAAATGAGTTTTTTTAATGTCTAGTCCACAAGCTAGCCAAGTAGCTGCAGTCGCAAAAGTATTCTCGCGAAGTACTTCACCTTTTTTTATTTGGGTTAAAGAGTGCAAGTCAGCGATAAATAAGAAAGAATCATCTTGACTGGCTTTTGACATTTCAATCGCAGGAAGTACAGCTCCCAATAAATTTCCCAAATGAGGAGTCCCCGTAGATTGTACCCCTGTTAAAATTCTAGCCATTTATACTATTTTCCACAAAGGTAAGCTTCCTGATTGTGGAGAGCAACAGCTGCACATTATTTTTAAGAGTAAACGCTTGGAAATGAATATATTTGTCTGGTGAAAAAAGTACTTTTAATTCTATGGCGTATTTGGTTTTATACTCTTGCGGCATTTCCTGTAGTACTTCTTTTTCTCCCCTTGGCATTTTTGCTTTTACTACCCAACGGATATCGTTATTTTTTTTGGATTGCACGCAATATTTGGGCTCGTTTTGTTTTATTTGGAACAGGATTTTGGGTTAATAAAGTCAATGACTTCCCCTCAGAAGACCAGAGCTATATGCTCATAGCAAACCACAGTAGTTATATGGACATTATGTTGATGCTGCGTTTGCGAAAAACACCTTTTGTCTTTGTAGGCAAAAAAGAGTTGGTTAAGATTCCCATTTTTGGTTACCTCTATAAAAGGGCGGCAATTATGGTTGACCGCTCCTCCTCATCAAGTAGGTTTGCGGTATATGAACGCGCCCAAAAAGTAATTCAAAAAGGCTACAGCGTATGTATTTTCCCTGAAAAAGAGTATTTGGATGAAACCATACTACTCAACCCATTTAAAAAAGGAGCTTTTAAATTAGCCCAAGAACAAAAACTTCCAATTTTACCTCTAGTCTTCTTGGACTGTAAGCGCAAATTTCCTTGGTACACTACACACGGCTATCCAGGGAGTTTAAGAGCAAAGGCACTGAATGTTGTCTCAGCAGATGAGGTTCAGTCTCAAGCTACAGAAATTTTACAAAAAAAGCTTCACAAACAGATAAAGAGTACTTTGGAAAACGACCCTCAAGGGAAGGCTGTTGAAGCAATTGAGGTTTGGAAAAAGAAATCAGCTTAGTTGTTAACCGCTTTTAGTGTTTCCATAATCTTTTGTTCCAATTCTTCCATCAATTCGGGGTTGTCAAGCAATAGGTTTTTTACCGCATCGCGCCCTTGGCCAATTTTGGTATCGCCATAGCTAAACCAAGACCCACTTTTCTTGATGATTTCGTAGTTGACACCTAAGTCAATAATCTCTCCAATTTTAGAAATTCCCTCTCCGTACATAATATCAAATTCAGTCGTTCGAAACGGGGGAGCAACTTTATTTTTAACCACTTTGACGCGAGTCTTATTTCCTAAAACTTCGGACTCAGTACTCTTAATTTGCGTAGAGCGACGAATATCGAGACGTACAGAGGCATAAAACTTTAAAGCATTTCCTCCTGTGGTAGTTTCAGGATTTCCAAACATTACGCCAATCTTTTCTCTCAACTGGTTAATGAAGAAGACAGTACAATTGGTTTTACTGATGGAGGCTGTTAATTTTCGAAGGGCTTGAGACATTAAGCGAGCGTGTAAACCCATTTTAGAGTCACCCATTTCTCCTTCAATTTCACTTTTAGGAGTAAGTGCAGCAACAGAGTCAATCACTACGATGTCAATGGCACCTGATCGGATGAGGTTGTCTGCAATTTCAAGTGCTTGTTCTCCATGATCGGGTTGGGAGATGATGAGTTCACCAACATCTACACCTAACTTTTCAGCATAAAAACGATCAAAAGCGTGTTCAGCATCTATAAAGGCAGCGATACCTCCTTGTTTTTGGCATTCTGCAATGGCATGAAGGGTAAGGGTTGTTTTACCTGAGGATTCAGGTCCGTAGATTTCAATAACTCGACCCCGAGGATAACCTCCAACACCTAAGGCAATATCTAATCCGATAGAACCCGAAGGAATGGCCTCTACCTCCTCTACGGCTTCATCACCCATTTTCATTACGGCACCTTTTCCGTAAGTTTTATCCAACTTATCCAGGGTAAGTTGTAGCGCTTTCAATTTTGCATTTTTCTCATCTGCCATGACACTCTTTTTGGCTAATGTACAGTTTCTTCTTTTGGCTTCCAAGCAGGAAATCACTGCATTATTAACAATTTTTCGTAAGTTTATATGGTACAGATCTACACATTATGAAGAACTATATCTTACTGTTTTGTTTTCTCTCCACTTCTATTTTTGGTCAACATATTTTGCCATTACGTGAACGCGCACAACTGATTGATGAAATTCAAAAAGAGCGAATTGAAAAGCTGCTTCCAAAATTAATGCAAGAGCAGAATATTGACCTTTGGGTCCTCATTACAAGAGAGTACAACGAAGATCCAGTAGTCAAAACACTTTTACCTCCAACTTGGCTCAACGCAAGGCGGAGAACAATTTTAGTTTTTTCAAAGATGGGTGAAGGGTTAGATGCAGTAGCGATTACCCGTTATAATTTTGGAAAGAATATCCGTTCTATTTGGAATAAAGAAGAAGAACCCGACCAATGGGAAGCATTGGCAGATTACATCAAATCCCAAAACCCAACTCGAATTGGGGTAAATATCTCTGAGTATTACGGTTTGGCAGATGGGCTAGTAAAAACAGATTATGATGGTATGATGAAAGCCTTACCTAAACGTTTACAAAACCGTATTGTTTCGGCCGAGACTCTAGCTGTTCGTTGGATTGAAACACGAACTCCGAGAGAGATGACGTTATTTAGTCAACTGACCGAAATCACCCATAACATTATTGCAGAAGCATTTTCCACTCAGGTCATCACCCCAGGGGTTACCACAACTGAAGACCTAGTGTGGTGGATGAGAGAAAAAGTAACTTCATTGGGATTAGACACTTGGTTTCACCCAACAGTAGATGTACAACGTACGGGTAAAAGTGACTTATATGCTTTTGACGGTAAATCAAAATTTGACATCATTCTTCCGGGGGATTTGATACACTGTGATTTTGGAATCAGTTATTTGACTCTAAACACTGATTGTCAAGAATTGGCTTATGTATTAAAGCCCGAAGAGACTGAGGCTCCTGATTATTTAAAAGAAGCCTTAGTTCAAGCTAATGCAGTTCAAGACTATTTGACGAATAATTTTAAGGCCGGTAGAACGGGAAATGAAAGCCTGCGTATGGCTATTTCTGACAGTAAAGCAGCAGGGTTACGCCCACAAATTTATACCCATCCTCTTGGTTTGTTTGGACATTCAGCGGGGACAACTTTTGGGATGTGGGATGCCCAACAGGGAGTGCCTGGCTCTGGCGATCATCCTTTACACGAAAATACCGTCTATGCTATTGAGCTCAATGCAAAAGTGTATCTGGAAGAGTGGGGAAAAGATATTCGCGTCATGCTTGAAGAGCCAGGATTTTATGGATCAGAAGGGTTTCGATATGTCAATGGACGTCAAACAGAGCTGATATTAGTTGGATCAAAAAAAGCCCACTTGGAATAAATTGTGGGATTGCAAAAGTTTTAGAATGTAAAGAATTCAGTGGCATTGTTTTTGGTT
>Ga0228651_1000767_pt1 | contig 10750 bp, 10 predicted proteins | sample 63DmetaG_FD_183018 | JGI IMG/M metagenome (GOLD analysis project Ga0228651, IMG submission 183018) | Seawater microbial communities from Monterey Bay, California, United States - 63D | ecosystem: Environmental > Aquatic > Marine > Coastal | place: USA: California | collected 2016-10-24
TCCTCTCACACCACCTCAATAAAATTCTCCGCGCCACTCCTACACCAGAGGACGTTATTGTCACCGCAGATTTAGATGCCTACGACATTGGGTGACCGTCATAATGATAAACTTTAAAACTCTGGGATCTCGCAAGAAACGTGGGCGGCAATTAAAATTACGATTGGCTCTTGAAGAACGATCTCTAAGCTAGGTGAATGCCCTCAGTCCTTCTCGTTGAAGATGAGCCCGCGATAGCGGATACTCTGATCTATGCACTCAAAACCGAGAATTTCTCTGTGACTCACGTTCCGACCGCACAAGCCGGGCTTGATCACTTCAAAAATCACGCTCCCGACTTTGCAGTTCTCGATATTGGCCTACCCGACTTTACGGGCTTCGATCTCTGCCGAAAGATTCGGGATTTCTCGCAAATCCCGATCCTCTTTCTGACAGCCCGCGATTCCGAGATCGATCATATACTCGGCCTTGAGCTTGGCGCCGATGACTACGTTACTAAGCCTTTTTCACCGCGAACTGTAGTTGCCCGTATCCGAGCTATCCTCCGCCGTGGCAAAGCAGCGCCTAAAGAAAACTCCTCTCTGCTTCACCACGATTCCGACACGATGAGCATCACCTGCTGCAATCATCACCTCGACCTTACCGCCCACGAATACAAACTACTCGCCATTCTGCTTGGACAGCCTGGCCGAGTGTTCACTCGGGAACAACTTCTAGAACAAGCGTGGGAAGATCCTGGCTCAGCTATGGATCGCACTATCGATACTCACATCAAATCCCTCCGAGCTAAACTACGCCAACATTCCGAAGACGCCGCTGAAACTATTCAAACCAGACGCGGCCTCGGTTATACCCTGGTTCTTTGAATGCGCCTGACTCGTATCACCCTCCTCTTGATCACTCTCATTATGGGAGCTGGGTTTTATCGTCTCTCCGATTACCTTCTCGAAGATCTCGAAACTCAGACTTTGCAAGCAACCGAGGAATCGATGATCGACGCAGCTCATATCCTCGCAAATCTAACCGAAAACGATTTAGACCTAGAGCAAGTATTTGCACGTATCGACGAACGAAAACTCAACGCCAAAATATTTGTTATCGCAAAAGAAAAGATCGGGTTAAACGCCTATCTTACCGATCAAAATGGCATAGTCCTTTTCGACAGCGGCCAGCCAGAAAATGTAGGTAAGAACTTCAGTGAATGGAGCGACGTTTACAAAACACTTCGTGGAAAATACGGAGCGCGGTCAACACGGGAGGACGAATCTGAGTCTGACTCCTCAGTGATGTTCGTCGGCGCCCCCGTGAGAAAAGACGGGAAAATTGTCGGCTGCCTTAGTGTTTACAAATCCCAAAAGGACGTCCTCCCTTTCGTACAAGCTCGCCGCCGAACCATTATCTGGTCCATTGCACTTATTGGCTTGGGGATCCTTGCTCTTATCATCGCTGTCTTCATTTGGCTTTTCCGACCGGTTGGAAAACTCACCGCCTATGCCCGAGCCATCACGAGGAGTGAACGTCGCCCTAGACCACAAGTCGGCATTGGTCGCGAAGTCAATACTCTCGCGAATGCCCTCCATGATATGCGAGAATCACTAGAGGGTCGCCACTATGCAGAGCGTTACATCCAGACCCTGACCCACGAGCTCAAGTCACCCCTAGCCGCGATTCAAGGAGCCGCCGAACTTCTAAATGAAGAAATGCCCCAAATAGACCGCGCTAGATTTGTAGACAACATTCGGAATCAAACGAAGAGATGTGAGGCGATGATCCACCAACTTCTTGAGCTTTCGGCCCTCGAAGCCCAGAGCCATTTAGAGAACTCGCATCAGTTCAATCTCGCCGCTTGCGGACGCAGACAACTTTCAAAGATAACCGGCTTAGCTGAGTCGGCAGGAGTGACCCTAGAATCTGACATTCCCGAGAATCTTCCATTTTTTGGTAACGAGCCCCTCCTAGGATCGGCTATTACCCACCTCCTTGAAAATGGTATTCAATTTTCCCCGAAAGAGGGAATAGTTCTACTCTCTGCGGTGGTTCACGATGATCGCATCATCCTTTTAGTTCGTGATCAAGGCAATGGAATCCCAGACTTTGCAGCCAAAAAGGCCTTTGAACGGTTTTATTCATTCCGTAGTGAAGAACGAGGGAAGGGAAATGGACTTGGCCTTACCTTTGTCCAAGAAGTTGCCGAACTTCATCAAGGAAAGGCGCGGATTTCTCGCCTAGAAGAAGGGGGAACTGAAGCCGCCATCGAACTCCCGATCAGCCTCACCTTAACTTAAGGACTTCCCGAAACCTTCACACTCCAAACATCATGACTCCACAGTTCCAATCTAGTTTTTGGATTAATCGAAGCGGCTACAATTCGTTCCACCTCTCATCTTTACCATTTCTTAATGCGTCACGAACTCGGCATTCTTCTTAGAGGAGCTCCAGAAGATCTCCGTAGGTGGATCGATGATCCTAGAATAAAGAGCCTGCGATTGTGCCTCGTTACCATTATTTTAGCCTTTGGAATTTATGGTATGACGCTGGGATTTTGGAGAGATCCCAAGATGGGGCTCTTCGTTGGAATTAAAATGCCAGCTCTTATTCTGCTCACACTGATCTGTAATGGCTTTCTCAATGGTATGCTGGGCCTCCTTTTGGGAAGCGGGCTTGGCTTTCGTCAATCAATCATGGCGCAACTCATGAGCTTCACTATAGCCGCTCTGGTGCTTGGAGGATTGGCGCCCGTTACCTTTTTCATGTCCCTGAATGCTCCCACACCGGATGCCGAAAACGCTGCAAATGCTCATTCCTACTTCCTTGTCACTCACACCGTTCTCATCGCATTAGCAGGAATCATTGCAAACCTGCACCTCGCCAAGCTCTTGGTCGCAGTCACTCCCGATGCCCGCACCGCCATAGCAACATTAATAGCTTGGCTGGGCGGGAATGCTTTTGTGGGAGCTCAACTTTCATGGATCATGAGGCCATTTTTTGGTACTCCGTCAATAAAAGTTGCCTTCCTGCGCTCGAATCCATTCGACGGTACTTTTTACGAAGTTTTTTGGGGGAGACTTCAATCCATTAGCGGAGGAGCTGGTTTCATCATCCTTATCCTAATCGTAATCTTAGTGTTTTTACTTCATTTACCAGTAATCAAGCTTCTCTTAAAAGAGAACCCAAAAAACCTGGAATAGCGGAGTCCCAATCAATCCTTCATGTGAAAGATCATTAAAGAATTTACAGCTCAATCACTTCGACTATCCAAAAGATTAAGCTGTAAACGAGGAAAATACTGGCTAGGAATCGCGACTATTGCCGAGGGACGGCGAGACAATATAGGCGAGAATCACTTCAAGGCCCTCACAACATTCATCGATAAACATGCAGACCTCACCAAGTATCATGGATTGATGAAATCATTTTTTCTTCTCCTCCTTTCATTTTTGGAACTTCAAGCAACCCAAGTCAAAGTCGCAATTCTCGGTGACTCAATCACGTTTGGCTCCGGTGCCACGCCCATCCAAGCCAATCGCTATTCCACAAAACTTGGCAAATTTTTAGGGGATGACTACCTCGTAAAAACTTTTGCGGCCGGCGGACTATGCCTCCTTCAGAAAGCCGACCGCCCCTTTCTTAAAACAACTCACTTCACCAAAGTTCTTAATTTTAAGCCAGATATCGCTGTCATCACACTCGGAACCAACGACACCTGCCAAAATGAGAAACGTAAAAACTGGGAACATCAAGATGATCTTACCAGCGATGCTATTTCCCTGATTAATAGACTAAGAGAAGGGAACCCTAGCATGATCATACACCTTTGTTCCCCGACTCCCATGTTCCCAAACAAAAAGAGATTAAAACCAGGGCGAAAAATTGACCTCGAAATACGCGTAAAGCGGCTCCCCATAATCCAGCAATCTTATAAAAAAGCTGCCGATAGTGATGACAAGGTCTACTTCCACGATCTTACCCGGACCCTCTCCTCTGGCCATACCACCGATGGCGTCCATCCCAATAACGAAGGGCACGAGCAACTCGCAAAGCACTATCTAGATCTCCTTTCCAGAGAGACTGGAAGACCCGCTAACTTTTCTGGAGGCTCTCGAAAAACTTCCAGTTGGAATGGCTTTGAGCTTCATGATTTAAAACTCCCTAAATCAGGAGCGAACGCACGATTGGTCGTTCCACACACCGCCGCCAAAGGGCAACCATGGATTTGGCGGGCCCGCTTTTGGGGTCACCAACCTGCTTTAGATCTCGCCCTTCTTGACCGCGGCTACCATCTTGCCTTTGTCGATGTTGGAAATCTCTATGGTAACGAAATCGCCATGGCTCGCGGCGAAGAACTCTACGAAGTCCTCACTACTCAATTTCAGCTAGGCCCTAAGCCCATTCTCGAAGGTATGTCACGCGGGGGTCTCTTTATCTTTAACTTCGCCGCGAAACACCCCGAAAAAGTTACCGCCATTTATGGAGATAACCCGGTTTGCAATTTTCAATCCTGGCCTGGTGGCATCAATGGCAAATTATCCAAGGTTGACTACGCTCGCTGCCTTAAAGCTTATGGTATCACTGCAGCCGAAGCCAAAACCCATCCGCAAATCACTCATCCAGATTTTGCCGAAAAACTACAAGGCATCCCCGTTGCTCTGGTGATAGGAACAGCCGACACCGTGGTTCCACCAGCTGAAAACGCAAAACCACTTGCTTCGAACCTCAGTAAGATGAACTCTCCCGTGAAAATATGGCGTAAACCTGGTCTCGGCCACCATCCTCATGGCCTATCACCTGTCGAACCACTTCTTCGCTTTCTTTTGGAAAATCAAAAATAGAACCAGCTGCTAGCTGATTTGATTTAGAAATCTGCTGGCGAATTTTTCCTAGAACTCCATCCTTCAAGTATGGAGCGAACATCGCGATTTGGATCTCTACTCAAATTGTTGGACGATCAAAATAAAGACGTCCAACAAGGAGTTCAGCGGGCCCTATTGGAATTCGAAGGAGATGCCAGCCACGACCTAGCGGCCCTCGGGATCAATCTCAAGTCTGACGAAAGCAAGATCCTCTCCGAATCCCTCCACGCTGGTCGACAAAAGCTTCTTAAAGAAGAATGGGTCGTGCCCGCCAGTAATCTCAGCTACCCCGACGGTGACTACGAATCATTTGAAGCTCTTCTTCGCCTGATCTCGGACTTTCTCCACGATGGCATTACACTACGACCTAGTCTTTCCGACGAACTCGACATCATAGCCAAGGACGCTCACCCTGAAGTTGGCACCGCCCGTGAACTCGCTGACTGGCTCTTTAAGTCGGGGCGTTTTACCGGTAATCACTCAGTTCCGTTTGATCCACGCAATTCGGATTTAACCTGGTCACTTGACGAGGGGAAAAGCAATCCACTTGGCCTCTCCCTGATTTATATCCTCGTCGCTCAACGACTTGGCCTCACCGTTTATGGAGTGAATTATCCCGGACATTTTCTCTGCCTCATTGACTCTCTAGACGGCCCCACTTTGATCGATGCTTTTCACAAGGGGCGTCCAATTATGGTAAAACAGCTCCTCAACGAACACCCCGAACTCTCCGCAGAGGCAAAAAAAGCAGTGCAACAGCCTTGTTCTCTGGCTGCCATGCTTCTGCGAATACTCACGAATATGAATCTCGCCTTCAACAAAGCAGGCCGCTTTGACGATGCCACTCTAGTTCAAAATCTTATGAAAACCTTCCGTGTATGAGGATAGAGACATCCCAAGTCCACATTCAGAATCAGACCTTACACCGCCTCACCCTAAATCCCGAGACCACGGTTCGAGGCGGACTTATTTTCTTCCACGGACAAGGCGATTTCATCGATCGCTACCCATCTATACTCAAAGGCTTTGTAGATGCCGGTTATCGCTGCATCCTTACCGATATGCCAGGTCACGGTCGCTCACAGGGAAGACGTGGAGTTGTCCCGGGACTCGGCTTCGCAGATGAGCTCCTTCATGATTCTCTCTCATCACTGAAGGGTGAAATTATAATTGCAGGCCACTCTATGGGTGGCCTCATGGCTTTGCGTTTCCTCTTTCGAAACCACAACCTGTTCAAAGCAGCCTGGATCAGCTCACCTCTTCTCAACCCGATGCTTCAAGCCAAACTATGGATGAAAATCGCCCTCCCCTTAGCCGCGCAGCTTTTCCCTTCGGCAACGATCAGCACCGGAGTCAGTAGTTCAGACTGCAGCAGTAAGATTGACAGAGGCGAAACCGAGAAAGACCTGGCTCTTTTCCATAGTCGCATTTCAATCGGCTGGGGTCGGGATCTTTGTAACGCCGCCGAAGAAGTCCGCGAACAATTCACCAACGTGGCCCTCGAAACTCCTATTCTATTTACACAAGGAGATTCCGATTCCATTTGCCCCATTAAAATTTTAGAGGAGAAATTAAAGATCCTCTCTTCGAGTCAAATCTCATTTAAGAAAATCGAAGAAGCTCTTCACGAGCCCTTTTGTGGCTCGACACGTGAGGATTTTCTGATGCACCTCAATCGCTGGATCGATCATAAGCTAGGGTAGCGTTACAGAAATTGCACGATCTCGAAACTCTCCGGTATTTCCAAAACACTCCCACACTCGAAGGAAGTTTCTTTGCCTCCATCAATAGAAACTCTCTGCCAAGCCGCACCGTGAATCATGAGGCGATAGACCGAATATTTCGCCTGAAATTCACCGCTTCGAGTTTGAATCAGTTTCTGTTCCTTAAGCTTAAAGGTCTTCTTTATAGAAGCTCCATACCCATCCCCAGCGTCCTCATAAAGGCTCCCCTGACCCTCTCCATCCCCTAGGTAGACATGGAGCTCCATATAAGGAAGCTCAATTGATGAGTTCAAGCGCACCGGTGACAAGGGCAGAATCGTCCCGGCCTTTACAAAAAGAGGCGTCGAATCAAGCGGAACATCAACCCATCGTTCTTCAGCCCCAATAACCTTTTCATTCGTCCAGAAGTCATACCACAACCCCTTCGGAGGGTAAAACCACCGCCCTTCAACGCCCGGCTTAGAAATCGGACAAGTCAACAAACTTGGTCCAACCCCAAATTCCTCGACACGATTATGACACTCTAGATCATCCGAATCTAAATAGATCAGCGAGCGTAAAATGGGATCACCAGTGTGGGTGTGCTCCTCAAAAACAGTATAGAGGTAAGGCAAAATTCGATAACGAAGCTCGATAAACTTTTTAGCGATGCCTTTGTAAGGTTCTCCAAACGACCACGGCTCCTGATCGTTCTCGTCACCCGAGCTATGCACCCGGCAGAAAGGATGGAAGATGCCCATTTGCAACCAACGAATAAAGAGCTCGCCCTCCGCAACCCCAGAAAAACCGCCGATATCAGTACCGACAAAAGAATAGCCCGAGAGCGCCAAACGCTGACATTGAATATTACCAATCTTAAGGTGCTCCCAAGTTGATTCGATATCTCCGGTCCAGGCTGAGCTGTAACGCTGCGTCCCTGCAAAGGCCGAGCGCGTGATTACAAAGGGTCGATTTTCTGGGAAAGCCCTCCGAATACCTTCTCGCGTCGCACGAGACATCTGCATTCCATAGATATTATGGGCCTTACGATGAGAACATGGATGGCCGTCAAAGTCATGACGAACATCACGCGGAAAAGTCTTTTCCTCGTTAAAGACCGCTGGCTCATTCATATCAGTCCAAATTCCTGCCAAGCCACTCTCCTGCATGAAAGGTGGAAAAAGATCAGCCCACCAATCGCGAGTTTTTGGGCTTGTGAAATCGGGAAAATGACATGGCCCCGGCCAGACATTACCGGTCAATAGAGGACCATCCATCCGCTTGCAGAACATACCCCCTTCTTTACCGCTCTGATAAATCTCATAATTGCGATCAATCTTAATTCCAGGGTCAATGATCCCAACCAATTTGATGCCTTCCTTTTCAAGACGCTTTGTCATTCGCGTAGGGTTTGGATATCCCTCATTACTACGATTCCAAGTAAAGCAACGGAATCCATCCATATAATCAATATCGACATAAATAGCGTCACATGGAATTTCCCTTTTCTTAAAACCATCAGCAATCGCCATCACCTCGCCTTCACTTTTGTATGACCACTTACACTGATGGAAACCGAGCGCCCAAAGTGGCGGCAACTCTGGCTTCCCGGTTAGATGACTATATTTACGAACAACTTCTGGAACCGAAGGACCGTGCATAAAGTAGAAATTCATCTCTCCGCCTTGAGCCCAAAAACTACTCACTGCCTCACGCTCACCACCGAAGTCGTAAAAGGAGCGAAAGGTATTATCAAAGAAGATTCCGTATGCCTTTTCGTGATGCACCCCGACGAAGAATGGGATGTTTTTATAAAGCGGATTAGTTTCAGCATTATAACCATAAACATCACTTCCCCAAAGCTCACGACGTTGCCCTCGTAAATTCTTGTGACCAGGGATGTCTCCTAAGCCATAAAAGTGCTCTCGAGATTGAATCACCCGACTCATCATGACAACTTCTCCGCCATAAGCTTCATTTTGACGCCAATGAAATCCTTTCTCATCCTCCGAGAGTAAATTACCCTCATCATCCTCGATTCGAATTTTTAACCCATCACGTGAAATCAGCACGACCAATTCCCCGGTCTTGAGAGCGTAGTGATTCTTTATTTGTGAAACCTCGGGCGGGAATGCCTTTTCTAAGACTTTTGGCAGCACCGCATATGAAAAATCCTCCGCAAAATCGCCGGTTGCGGAAAAACGAAACCGGATAACGCCAACCTCGACACATGTCACCGAAAGAGCGCAAAAATTATCACACACGAAGACCTGACGGCATCCCTCATCGCGATGCTCTACCACCTTCCCAGGAAAGACTTCACCAGCTTCAGCTGGCATACCGGTCTCAATATAGTTATCTTTCTCGAAGGTTTCTTCGTTAGCTGTTTGCATCCGCTGGGAGACTAAGCACACCCCATGCCTCCCGCCACCGCAGATCACACTCAGACGCAAAAAAATGCCACCTCTAAATAATCATGGCTAGAATTCGCACACTCATGCTTGGCTGGGAATTCCCACCGCATATCCATGGCGGCCTAGGCGTTGCTTGCGAAGGGCTGGCAAATGCCCTTGCCACCCGATCTGAGCTAAGTTTATTTCTGCCAGAAATTAGAAATCCCACAAAAAAGGAGAAAATCCGAATCATTCCAACCAACCATCTTGCTCATTCAGCCGATTTTGAGCCCTATCTCGATGCCAACCCGAGTGAAGGGCTCTATAGTAGGGACTTAGATAAAAGAGTTGAGATGTATTCCTATGAGGCCATCAAGGCATCAAGAGAAACTCATTTTGATGTCATTCATGCCCACGATTGGCTGACAGCAATCGCTGCTCTCAAAATTCGAAAACAGTCAGGAAAGCCCCTCATTTTCCACGTTCATTCCCTCAGTTACGACCGAGCCGGGCCTGACCAGCAGGGTCGGGTTTACAATCTCGAGAAGCAGGTGCTTCAAAAAGCTGATCGCGTCATTGCGGTCAGTCATTACACCAAAAAAATCTGCATCGATCATTACAACGCCGATCCGGGAAAAATTTCCGTTGTCCACAATGGTATTTCGCCTATCGAAGCCTACCGCCGGTCTAAACCATTCCTTGATCACCTCGTGGTTTTCCTCGGTAGAATGACGAGACAAAAAGGTCCAAGTCACTTTCTGGAAATTGCCCTCAAAGTTCTCTCCCAAAATCAAAATGTTCGTTTCGTGTTGGCCGGAACAGGAGATCAACTGCAAGCGTTGATGGCAAAAAGCATCCGGCTCGGGATCGCAGATCGATGTCACTTTACCGGTTTCCTTGGCCGTGAAAAAATCCACAATCTACTCTCGATGGCCGATGTTTACTGCATGCCTTCCGTGTCCGAACCATTTGGCCTCTCAGCCCTTGAAGCTGCTCAATTTGGGGTTCCTGCCGTGATCTCAAAACAATCAGGAGCTGCTGAAATCCTAACCGAAGCCGAGACTGTAGATGCCTTCGACACCGAACAGATGGCACGTGGGATTCTAAAGCAACTAGATGTGGATATTTTGGTTAAACCACTACCCATTCGGGACTGGGAAGATGTTGCCTCTGATGTCGTAGCCCTATACGAATCTCTTTTGCAACGCCCTACTTGATCAAACTCTTGCCGGTCATCTCTTCCGGTTGTCCAAGACCCATCATATCAAGCAAGGTCGGAGCAACGTCAGCCAGAATACCATCTTTAACCTTCTGACCTTCAGTATCCTTAGCGACATACCAAAGGTGCACCAGGTTCGTTGTATGGGCAGTGTGAGGCGAGCCATCAGCATTACGCATGAACTCGCAGTTCCCATGATCGGCCGTGATGAGAAGTTTTCCTCCCAACTTTAACGTCTCTTCGGTAATCGCCCGAACCGCCGAATCGATTCGCGTCACCGCGATCTTGGCAGCCTCAACCACCCCAGTGTGACCAACCATGTCTGGATTGGCAAAGTTGATGATCACAAGATCGTAATCTTTCAGGTGTCCTAGGACAAATTCTTCAACCTCTTCCGAGCTCATTTCAGGCTTCAAATCATAAGTCGCGACATCCTTCGGAGAAGGGATGACCTTACGATCTTCGTTTGGATAAGGGGTTTCTTCTCATCCATTGAAAAAGTAGGAGACGTGAGGGTATTTTTCAGTTTCGGCGATTCGAAGCTGCTTCTGACCTGCATTTGCAACCGCTTCGCCAAGCGTCATT
>Ga0228651_1000786_pt1 | contig 10572 bp, 7 predicted proteins | sample 63DmetaG_FD_183018 | JGI IMG/M metagenome (GOLD analysis project Ga0228651, IMG submission 183018) | Seawater microbial communities from Monterey Bay, California, United States - 63D | ecosystem: Environmental > Aquatic > Marine > Coastal | place: USA: California | collected 2016-10-24
ACTCCCGGCTCCCCAAAGTTAGTATAAGCAAAGGGAGTCAAAGTCTTTTCGGTGGGAGCGGTAACCTCCGTGGCACCGCTTTTGAGAAAGATCGTCTTGAGTTCTTCAGCCGCTGAGTCGGGTGCCGCAGGTGTCGTGAGAACTAGGGAAAGGTCCTTGGTATCCCAGAACTCGTTAAACGCTTTCTGGCAATCTTCAGTTGTGATTCTCCCAAGGGCAGATTTAGCAAGTTCTAGGTTTGTCTCTGGAGTGGTGAAAACATTCCTTTCGCCAATAGCCCCTATGAACTGCATAGCAATTCCATTTGAGCGCCGGGTATCTTTGCGCTTCACAGCCTCTTCCGCACTATTGATGAGATTCGCTTTAACCTCCTTGAGCTCCTCTTCAGTAAATCCAAATTGAACGGCCTTGCGGAGTTCTTGTTCGAGAATAGGGACCGCTTCCTTCCATTTCCCCTCAGCGGGGGTCACTTCAATACCGCCCTGTTCGATCATCTTAAAATAGGCACTTCGGCTTGCCGAGCCAGATAGGATTAACGAGCCTTCCTCTTTAGCGAGAATTCCAAAACGTCTACTCAAGATCCCATTCGCGATGGCGAGGGGGTATTGGTTAATACGGTTGCTGCTCGTATCTGGTTTCTGAGTGTAGGGGCGCAAAGAGTAAAGCGAGATGTCAGTCGAAGGGAGTTCCTTGTCCGTGAAAACTTCAGACCGGAGCCCGAAACCTGAAGGGGGAATGTCCTTGGGGGGATTCTGGCCTGGATTTTGGGGATTCTGCATGGAAATAAAAGTTTCGCGGATCCGCCTTTCGATTTCCTTTGAATCAAAATCGCCAACCACGACGAAGGTCATCCGTTTGGGAGTGTAGTAGCGGGTATAAAAGTCAGTAAAGCGCTCGCGAGGAGCGGTTCTAATTACCTCTTCGGTTCCAATCGGAACTCGTTTCATCAAACGTGAACCCGGAATCAGGTATTCAAATTGCTTCAGCATCATTCGATAACCCACAGAATCGCGGGAAGTTTTCTCCGAAATGATAACTCCACGCTCGCTATCAATTTCTTCCTCGGTCAGAAGAGCCCCATCCGCGAAGTCCCTCATGACAGTAAAGGTTAGATCCACCGTTTTTTCATCCATATTCGGCAAATCAAGCATGTAGACAGTCTCATCGAATGAGGTATAGGCATTAGCATGGGCTCCAAATTGAATACCGAGTCGTTGCATCCGTGGGATGAGCTCGGCAGGCGTGAAGTTTTTTGAACCATTGAAGACCATGTGCTCCAAAAAGTGAGCCACCCCACGCTGATTATCAGCTTCCATCAAAGAACCTGCTCCAATATGAAGACGGACCGAAAATTTACCAGGAGGCTCCGAGTTCGGATAGATAATGTATCTGAACCCATTATCCATTGAGCCAAAAATGGCTTTGGCGTCTGGCTTAAGGTCAGACCCTTCGCCAGCTACCGGATTAGCGGAAAGCGGGAGGGCGAACGCGGTTACGAATAGAAGCACTGATTTCATGGATAGGTGGAACATAGGCTAGTCGGTCTGGAAAGAAAGCGGGGAAAGCGGTTTGATTTGTTTTTGAGATTTCGGATTGTCATCAGGGATCGGGCTAGGCTTTATGTTTCAAGTATGAACCGAAGTCATTTTATCGCACAAGCCGGACTCACAGCGATTGGAGCAAGACTGGCTGGAGCCCAATCCACTAGATTTGGATCATGGCCGATTGTGGTTTTTGAAAAGCCTATCCAAACCCTCGATTACGATCGTATGGGTGAAGAGTTGGCAAAAATGGGGGTCCAAGGGATCGAAGCGACGATTCGGCGGGGAGGGCACATTGAGCCCAAAAACGCCGAGGTTGAAGTCCCTAAGATGGTTAAATCTCTCGAGAAGAATGGTCAGAAAGCCTTAATCGCAACGTGCAATGTAGACTCCGCGAGTGCAAAAAATGCCAATTTCCTGCGTATCCTCAAAGCTAATGGCATCACCCGCTATCGAATGGATTATTTTCGTTACGACTTAACGAAAGATCTTCTCAAGCAAGTTGCAGAGAATACGACGAAACTGAAAGAGATCGAGGCAATGAACCGCGAAATTGGAGTGCAGGCTCTTTATCAAATTCACGCCGGGCCTAAGTATGCTGGCTCGCTCGCTTGGGATGCCGCCATGATGTTTAAAAACATCGATCCAGCTCACGCTGCGATCGCCTTCGATCTTCGTCATGTTAAGGCGGGGTCAGGCTTATCCTTCCCAACGGCTCTAGCCGCGATGGGAAAGCACGTCCGATCAATTTTTGTGAAAGACGCCAGTTGGAGCGGCAAGCGGACAGCAAGCCTTAGAAATGTCCCGCTCGATACAGGGATCGTTAATAAAAAGACTTTTGATGACGTAAGTAACGGGCATTCATCGATGCCTTTGTCTTTACACATGGAATGGGGAGAAGCTCCAATTTACCCTAAGAAAATCGTGATGAAGGCCGTCGCCAATATCACGCGAGATGTTAAAGTTTTAAAGTCATGGCTCTAAGATTTAGCGCTTTCATTTTGAGTTGTCTATTAGTCTCAGCCCAAGAGATCAGGGTTATCGACTCAGAGAAAGATATTGTTATCCTCCGAGGTAATACCGACATCCTGACTTATCACAAAACTGAAGTTGCACCGCCAGAAGGAGCCAAGGAAACTTATCGTCGGAGTGGATTCATCCACCCCCTCAAAAGCCCCAAAGGGGGAGTTGTTACTGGGATTCACCCAAGCGACCACCTTCATCATTTGGGATTGTGGCATGCATGGGTGAAGAGCAAACACGGTAAGGACCAGCCGGATTTTTGGAATTTGGGAAAAGAAAGCGGGAGAGTCCGTTTTTTAAAATTGCACAAAAGAAACGCGACTGGATTCACCGTGGAACAGGAACAAATTGCGTTCAAAGGGGGCGAGAGGGAAGAGACCATCATTCTCAGAGAGGCACTCTCAATCTCGGTTAAAGCAACGAAAGAGGGAAACTTTATCGACTATCATCTCACTCAGAAAAACGTTTCTAATGAAAGGTTAGACTTACCTGTCTATCGATATGGCGGACCTCTCGCCTATCGTGGCCCCCACTCGTGGAATTCGAAGAACAGCAATTACCTTACCTCTGCTGGAAAAAAGCGAGAAGACAGTCACGCCACTCGTGCAGATTGGTGTGCTATTTTTGGGCCGACCAACAAAGGTGATGCCACTGTCACGATGATGGGGCATCCAAATAACTTTGATGCTCCCCAACGCTTGCGAACTTGGCCAGACGGTAAAGTCTTTCTCTGCTGGACCCCAATTCAGGAAAAACCATTGGTGATTCAACCAAATGAGTTGGTAACGTGGAGATATCGGATCGTCATCTCAGACGGAAAGCCCAATAAAGAAGCGATCAATCGTTGGTGGGCGGAGTATCAAAATAACTGAGCCTCGACCGTAGGAAGTGGAATTTTTCGGGCACGATAAATTGGGTGAGAATCCGCTCGGGAGAAATCCAACCAAGATTGCCGGGTGCACCGATAGCTTTTACAATCTTGTCCAGATTTTCGGAGTAGCTCTTTAAAGTCCAAGGAGATGTGTCCACTTCCTTGGCCTCTTGACGGAGGGCGCCCTCTAGCCAAGCCGATAGCTCTGGAAGAGTGACATTTGAAATCACTTTGCGCTGAAGTCTCTCTGGAAGATTCCCAAAGTCGATGGTTCCGCCAGCCGAGAATTGGGACCACGCATAATCCAGCTCTGAGACGTCCATAGTTCGGCCGTAAGCCAGCATGGTTGTTGTGAGTTGCTCACGATATTCTCTCTCTAAGCTTGGCAGGACATCAAGAGAGACGGGAATAGATTGATAAAGGGTGCCATAGCCGACGAAGTCACAGGTGATTTGCGGCAGATCACGGCCGATAAGCGGTTTATTTAAGAAAGCAGGATCCAGAAAAGTAAGCCCAAAGCCTTCGCTGATTGAGGTCGTAACAAGATGAGTTGCTCTCTCCAGTAATTCCACAAAGGAGCCGGAATCATGGCTGACGACATCGAAGTCAATCGGGAGTTCCTCTTTTTCGGCAAAGCTAACCCAATCATCATGAATGAAAGCGGGTTCCTCCGAACCAGATCGCAAAGCGACCGCGAAGCGAGTCTTGGGCGGAGCGTGAGCCGCCAAAAGACAGAGTTCCCCAAGATTTTTTCGGCGAATCCCACGGACCGGATAAAAAACAAAGGGATCTTTTAAGGCCCTTTTTTTGATAAGAGGCGGATTGACAACGTTAGGAAGGAAGTGAACACGAGATTCGGGAACACCTGCGGCCTTAAGAATTCCAAGGTCACGCCGATTAATAGTGGCATAATGAACGTGCTGGGCATTGGGGTAGAGTCGTTGATTCCCGATAACAAGCTGGTAATTTTCAGGCCGTCCATCTTCCACGAAATCGTGGATTTGCATTAGCATGGGCACTCCGGTCCGTGCCGCGATTTCGATCATCTCTGGAAAATTAATATTAAGCCCAAGAGTTGGATTATGAATAATCCAAAGGTCAGCCTTTTGCTCAAGGAGTCGCTCAACCGGGATTGTCCCCTCAGTTCTATAATCCAACTCCGCTAGAATCACCCCTGGCTTAGCCCATTCTTCTAGTGGACCACTAGAAGCAATCTGGACCTCATGACCTTGCGCTCGAAGAATTTGCGTTTGTGATTCGATCACCCGTGTGACGCCTCCGGCACGAAGATGGTAGTGAATGATCAGAATTTTCATGCTACTGGAAAACGTGAGCTTGCATGATAGCGTTGCGATAGCAAACGGGATTCGCTATGCTTTGCCCATGAAAAGATCCGGTTGGTGGCAAATGTCGCTCGCAATCGCCACTGTCACTCTCAGCGACCGAGGCAAGCGCCGTCGGTTTATCACCGGATTACTGATGCTGATTGTGGCCTATTTTTCACTAGGAAATTGGCCGCTCGATTCGTGGCTCTCGCGAGGACTCTGGAGAATGTTGATTTTCTGGGGATTTCTTGGATTGATGTGTCTATTCATGATCCTTATGGCTCTCTTTGATGCTTTGGCTGTCATTGGTGAAGAGAAGCGAAAACTCGGTCTAACGAAATCCTCTAAAAACGAAGAATCATTGCAGGATTAGATTTGTGACTTGCGAGTTTGGCGGACCAGCCTCATCCCTCTGACATGACTTCAGAGCTTGAGCGCCTTTTTCAACACTTGCGATTCCCCAGCATCTCCACCGATTCCCGCCACGTCGAAGACGTCCGAGCCAACGCCGAGTGGTTGAAAGGTCAACTCGAGGACTTGGGGCTGGAGACTGGACTCCACGAAACTCCTGGAAACCCGGTGATCGTAGCTCGCAATGAAAGAGTAGAGGGACGTCCGACCGTCTTGATCTATGGTCACTACGATGTTCAACCTGTCGACCCTTTGGAGCTTTGGGATTCGGCGCCATTTGAACCAGAGATCCGCGATGGGAAAATCTGGGGTAGGGGCGGAGCAGACAACAAGGGACAGCACTTTGTCCATATCCTCGGTGCCGAGAAAACGATAAAGCTAAACGGCGAACTCCCACTTAATGTTATTTTTCTTATTGAAGGAGAAGAGGAGATCGGATCGCCAAATCTTGTTCCATTTTTAAATGAGCATAAGGACTCACTTGCTTGTGATATCATCGCGGTGTCTGACACTGGAATGGTTGCTCCCGGCGTGCCAACTCTTGGCTACGGCTTACGGGGGATCACTTGCCTTGAAGTTAAAGTAAAAGGGCCAACTGGCGATCTTCACTCAGGGGTTTATGGTGGATGCATTGCCAATCCAGCGACAGCGGCCGCTCGGATGATTGCTAGTTTGCATGACGATGACGGCAGGATCGCGATCGCAGGATTTTACGAGGATGTCGTTCCTCTAGAAGACTGGGAACGTGAAATGTGGTCAAAAGTCCCTGGCACTAGTGATGAAGATTTTTTAAAAACCACAGGTTCTCCTGAGTCGTTTGGGGAGCCGGGCTACTCCATGGCGGAACGCCTCTGGGCAAGACCCACTGTCGAAGTAAATGGCTTTGGAAGTGGTTATCAAGGCGAGGGCTCGAAGACCGTTTTACCTGCCGAAGCGACATTTAAGCTCTCATGTCGACTCGTTCCCGGCCAAGATCCAGCCAAGATACAACAACAAGTCGAAGAACATCTTCGTAAACACAAACCCAAAGGCGTGACGATCGAGATTCACAATGGTCACTCCGGCAAGGCTTACCACAACGATCCCCATTCAAAGTTTGGAAAAGCTGCCCAGGCGGCTCTTACAACCGCTTTCGGACGAGATCCAGTCCTTATCCGTGAGGGTGGAAGCATCCCAATCATACAAGACATGAAGGAGATCCTTGACGCAGACAGCCTGATGCTCGGGCTAGCTTTGCCAGATTGCCAAATTCACGCCCCAAACGAAAATTACTCAGTTGAAAACTTTGAAAAAGGGATCGAAATGAGCTGCGAATTACTCAAAGAACTTTCAAAACTTTAAGAGGTCATGAGCGACGAAAAAAAAGACTTTATTCGCGAGATCATCGCCAACGATCTGGAGAGTGGAAAACATACTGCTCCGATCACCCGTTTCCCCCCCGAGCCAAATGGCTACCTTCACATTGGACATGCCAAAGCGATTGGATTGAACTTTGGAATCGCGAACGAATACGCCGGGTCAGGATCCCGGTGCCACCTACGCTTTGACGACACCAATCCGGTTAAGGAGGATACCGAATATGTCGAATCGATTAAACGAGATATCGAATGGCTCGGATACGATTGGGGTGATCATCTTTTTTTCGCGAGCGACTACTTCGATTTCTTCTACGATTGCGCAGTTTCTTTAATCAAGAAGGGGCTGGCATATGTTGACACTCAAAAACCGGAAGAGATCCGATCCCAAAGAGGGAATGTCAACATCGTCGGAACTCCTTCTCCTCATCGGGACCGCTCTGTGGATGAAAATTTAGATCTTTTCAGGCAAATGCGCGAAGGAGTATTCAAAGATGGCGGAGCCGTCCTCCGAGCCAACATCGACATGGAATCCTTTAATATGAATATGCGGGACCCAGTGCTTTACCGAGTTGTGCACACTCAGCATCATCACACAGGTGACAAGTGGTGTATTTATCCAATGTATGATTTCGCTCATCCACTTGAAGACGCAAAAGAGCACATCACACACTCGCTCTGTTCACTTGAATTCGAGAACCATCGCCCACTTTACAACTGGGTTGTGGAAAATTGCCCGGTTCCATCAAAACCACGTCAGATCGAATTTGCGCGGCTCAATATTGGATACACTATCATGAGCAAGCGTAAGTTCATCCAGCTCGTTGATGAGAAGCATGTCGGGGGCTGGAATGACCCACGCATGTCGACACTCAGCGGAATGCGCCGCCGAGGTTATCCGCCCGAGGCAATTCGCGCATTTGTTGATAGAGTCGGTTTAACAAAACAGAATTCACTTTCTGATTTTGCGCTACTTGAATTTGAAGTGAGAAACCATCTCAACAAAGTTGCCTTTCGAAAAATGGCGGTCCTAGACCCCATTAAAGTCATTGTCACGAATTACCCAGAAGGTGATTGCGAAAAGGTAACCGTACCCAATAACCCCGAAAATAAAGACGATGGAACGCGGGAGCTTACTTTCACACGAGAGTTTTGGATCGAGCGTGAAGATTTCATGATCGATGCTCCGAAAAAATACTTCCGACTCAAACCTGGAGGGGCAGTGAGGCTTCGGGGTGCCTATATCATTCAACATACCGAGCACCTTCTCGACGATGATGGAGAGGTCTTGGAAATCCATTGTCATTTCCTGCCAAACACCATCGGCCAATCAGCGCCTGAAGGGGTACAATGTCGCACAGCGATCCATTGGGTTTCTTGCCAAGAAGCGGTCAATGCCGAGGTCCGCCTTTACGATCGGCTCTTTACGGAAGAAGTGCCCGACAGCGCAGAAGGTGGTTACTTATCCTGCTTAAACCCAGATAGCCTGTCCGTAGTGACCAACGCTCAAGTGGAACCAAGTCTAGCAGCAATGGCAGCAGGGGAACGGTGCCAGTTTGAGCGCATTGGATACTTTTGCACCGATACTGAAGACCACACTTTGGAGAGGCCGGTCTTCAATAGAATTTCTACTCTAAGAGATTCCTGGGGTTCCAAGAAATAGATCTATGAAAGGCCACCGTTATTGGCTGGCGGTGGTTTTCTTCCTCCTCGCCTCTGCCCCAGGGTTTTGGTTTCCAGCTCTCGCCAATGTCCTAGAAAATTATGGTTTGGGCAGCTGGGCGGTATGGGCATTTTTGGCCCCGCCTCTTGCCGGCATTATTTCCCCACTCATTTTTGGGGCTCAAGTTGATCAAAGACTTGAAGCGCAAAAAGTTCTTGGCTGGATTATGCTTTTAGGAGCCGGTTTCCTTTACATGGCATTCCACTCACTTGAGCAAAATTGGGGAGGGGGTTGGTTTCTTTCGTTCTTCATTGTTAACGCCCTCATATCGGCACCAGCTTGGTCACTTTTGACGACAATCACGCTGTCAAGTCTAGCTGATCCAGGGAAGACCTTCGGACTTTTTCGAGTGTGGGGGACCCTCGGGTGGATGGCCTCTAGCCTACTCGTAAGTTTATGGGGTCTCGATTTTTCTGCAGAGACCGGGAAACTTGGCGCAGGCGTTAGGGTATTTGCAGGAATTGCCTGCTTTCTTCTTCCAGTGACTTTACCGAAGGGCGATAAGCCCAAGAAGTGGACGGATAATCTTGGTCTAGGAGCGCTCAAATTACTCCGTGATCGGGATTTATTTGTCTATTTTTCTACCGCACTTCTATTCAGCATCCCACTCGGTGCTTACTATCTACATACACCTAAACACCTTAAGGAACTAGGAGTCGAATCGGTCAGCGCTTTTATGGCGACAGCTCAGGTTATGGAAACCATAGCCATGCTTTTAATGGGCTGGGTGATCGCACGATTCCGAGTCAAAACCATCCTTCTTCTTGCAATTGGAAGCGGAGTGCTGCGCTACAGCTTTTACGCTTTTGATGAGGTCACTTGGTTAGTTATTGGGATCACCCTACATGGATTCTGCTGGACCTTCTTCTTCGAGGCAGGACGAGTTTTTGTCCATCGTCGGGTCGATGAGGGGATGCGGACCCAAGCGCAGGCTCTCTTGGGTTTCTTTACCGGAGGGCTTGGGACAGTCCTGGGGATTTTAACGGTTGATAGACTTTATCAATTACTATCACCTTCATGGGGATGGTCAGGTTATTGGGCCGTCCTCACCGGGATGAATTGCCTCGCTCTGACCCTCTTCGCTTTCGGCTATAAAGGCCGACCGATCGCTCCAAGAGCCAAGCCGTTAGACTAACTTTTTGAGGGCTTGAATCCTGACCAAAACAGGTGGATGGGAATGATCAAGGAACACCTCAAGCGGGTGGGGCGTCAAATTGGAAAGATTATTTGCTGAAAGTTTCTTGAGTGCTGAAATCAAATGATTTGGTGTGCCTTGGTTCGAGGCAGCATATTCATCGGCTTCGAATTCATGTTTTCGAGAAAGCATATTCATAACCACTGAAAGAGAACGGGACACCGGCTTGAAGACAATCATGAATAAAACGAGCCCTGCTGCAATGGACCCATTGGACTCCGCTGAAATTCCAAACGCGGCATAGAGTTGGCTTCCCAAAGAGCTTTCTGGATTAGTCGCCATTCCCAGCAAAAAGAAAATAAGGGCGGTTTGGATAATCGAAATGACGAGACGCTGCACGATATGCTTACGTTTAAAGTGGCCGATCTCATGAGCAAGCACACCAACCAATTCGTCGGTCGTCTGACTTTCAATCAAGGTGTCGAAAAGTGCGATTTTTTTGCGCTTTCCAAACCCCGTAAAAAAAGCATTCGACTTAGAGGAGCGTCGGGATCCATCCATCACCGAAATTTCAGTTAGGGGGAACTCACACTTCACAGCCATCGATTGGATTGCTTCGTTCAATTCTTGGTCTTCTAATGGTGTGAATTTATTAAAAAGAGGTAGAAGGAATGACGGAGCGAGATAAGTCAGCGCTAGCGAGATTGCCGTAAAACTCAGCCAAGCCCAGACCCATGCATTGGGCACCGAATCGAAAATCCAAAGAATAAGCGCCACAATCCCGCCACCGAGGATAGCAGTGAGAAAATGAGATTTAATTTGATCAATGATGTAAGTCTTTGCTGTGGTTTTGTTGAAACCGAATCGCTCTTCCAAAACAAAGGTGTGATAGAGGTCGAACGGAAGAGAACTGAGCCAAAACCCAAGGTAAACGAGGCCAATGAAAGACAGGCCTGTCCCAATTTTGCCATAGCCCAATTCACCTACTAGACCATCCACCCAGCCAAATCCTCCAAAAAACCAAAAGGCCAGGAGGATGGTGAGAGATGAGATTGAGGAAACAACCCCAAATTGAGCCTGAGCCTTCTCGTAGGATTGAGATTTTAGATATTTTTCGTCATCCCAAACGCCCCGAAATTCTTCAGGTAACTCAGGCTTAAGATTCTTTAGAGTGAGGAGGGTTGCCAA
>Ga0228651_1000812_pt1 | contig 10353 bp, 5 predicted proteins | sample 63DmetaG_FD_183018 | JGI IMG/M metagenome (GOLD analysis project Ga0228651, IMG submission 183018) | Seawater microbial communities from Monterey Bay, California, United States - 63D | ecosystem: Environmental > Aquatic > Marine > Coastal | place: USA: California | collected 2016-10-24
GTAAAACATTGTAATTCCCACGATAAAACCAGTTAACATAACCGCTGCTTTAGTGTTTTTAACTCCAAAAATTCTAATTAGACCATTGGTTATTTGTTGTGCTGCGCCACTCTCAGCTACAAGCTTACCCAACATAGCCCCTAAACCAAGAATCATTACCAAAAAACCTAGAGTATTACCAATTCCTTTTTCTACTGAGCTTATCAACGCATCTAAGGGCATACCTTGACCGATTCCGATTCCAATAGCAACTATAATAAAAGCAATGAATGCATTAAGGCGACAGATTACAATTAAAAAAAATAAAAGAAGAATTCCGAGAGATACTATTAATAAAGGCATAGGATAATTAGACACTTATAATGTTAAAGATAAAAGAATTTAGATATAAAAAAGCCCTCTACTTAAGAGGGCTAGTTATTATTAACAAAAACTTAATTTTTACTCAGGAAATTGAGCAGGATTAAAGTAGTAGTCTTCTCTAGCAATTTTACCTTCTTTATTCAAAGTATGCTGTAAATGTTGCATGACTGTGGCTACTTTTCCTGATTTTCTGTTTTTAATTCTCATTTTCCACCAAGAAATAATGACAATATTTCCACCCTCATATGCAAGTGCGTCAGGATATCCAATCTCTTCTACATAAATTATTTCATAAGCCTTAAAAGCATTTTCAATATTAGTCATTTCTTCCTCTAAAGTCATAAACTCAAATTCTCCTGAGTTCATAACATCATAAATTCGAGCATTTTTATCATAGAAAGAACGAATTTTGTCTATATCCATTTCCTCTATTCCAGAAACCATTAAACGGATATTAGAAATAAAAGGATGATCTTTATAAATCACACCATTTTTTCGTGTTTCGTATGCATCATAAGCTTTTTTCCATAAAATTTGATCATCATTAACCCACATTTTTGTGATTTTTGAATTTTTATCAAATCTAAATGTTGCATACCTCGGCATTCTAAGATTAACTCCCGTAGTTTTATCATAACCAGTTAAGCGCTCATAAGTTTTTACATCAGTAACTTTATCTTTTTTGTATTCGAGAACGTCAGGATAAGACCCACCCCAGTGCTTAATTTTAAAGTTAACAATATTTTTACTTAAGTAATTTGATCTTCCGATTAATTGCTGAGTAGTACGAGGTCTTCTTGCATTAGTTGTATACCATTGAAAGTCATCTGAAATTAATTCTTTAAGAGTTTCAATATCTCCAGAGGTAAATGCTGAATTGAATTTTTCTACAACATCTATATAGGGATGTTCAATATATAAGTTTCCATTTTTTTTCTTTTGAGCGTTTAAAATAAATGCCAAAATTAAAAAGCTAACTGATAAAATTTTTTTCATTGAATTGATTTAAAATTAATTTATAAGAAAAGGGTTTTTGAGTAAGAAATATATTAAAAAAATAGCTCTTTATAAGCTAAAATTCCAGAAATGAGTATAATTATATAACTTGCGAACTTTGTAAAATACAATCAATTGAAAATTAATTATTTTACCTCTCTTTTTTTGTTGGTAATATGTTTTGTGTACGGACAAGACACATATAATCCTAAAAAACTTAAAGCTCCCGAAATTTTAATTGATGGGATTATAGAAAGTAACGAATTGAAGGGCGCCCAAAAAGTAATTTTAGACTATGAGGTAAATCCAGGAAATAACATACCCCCAGAAGAAAAAACTACTGCATATATTCTTTATTCAGATACCCATTTATACGTAGGTATTTATGCCTATGCAAAGCCAGGAGAAATTCGTGCTTCTGTTCGTTCTAGAGACGATTTTGGTATGATCAGTGATGATTTTGTATTGGTACGCTTTGATACATACGCCGACGGAAGAAATAATTATTTACTTCTTGCTAATGCCTTCGGTAGTCAGTTAGATGCTAGAGCTATAAATGCGCTCACAGACGAGGATCGATATGACATTAGTTTTAATTTGGAATATGATACCATGGGAACTATTGTTTCAGACGGATATCAGGTAGAATTTAAAATTCCATTCTCATCACTCCCATTCCCAAATGGAATTAATCAAGAATGGAATTTTAACATTACAAGGCAAGCATTTAGAAATGGTATTCCTATTGATATAAGAAGTCAACCTTTTGATAGGACAGATCCTTGTCAGGTATGTCAAACCTCTGACAAACTGGTTCTTAATGGAATAACCATTGAAAAAAGAATAGAATTACTCCCCTATATAGCTGCAGGTCTTGGAGGACAAAAAAAAATAGCTAACGGATCTCTTATTTATAATAAAATTAAGCCCAACGCAGGGTTGGGATTAAATCTTGATCTAAATAAAAACAGCACTTTGGAAATAACACTTAATCCTGATTTTTCTCAGGTAGAAGCAGATGTAACACAAATTGACATTAACTCATCCGTAGCTTTAGAATATCCTGAAAGAAGACCTTTTTTTAATAGAGGAACAGATATTGTTCAGTACACCAATGGAGCATTCTATTCCAGATCCATAAATAATCCTTTAATTTCAACAAAACTGATCAGTCAAGGGAAAAAAGAGAGAGTTTACTTTCTATCAGCCATAGATCAAAATTCTGTATATCAGGTAGCTGGGGAGGATCGCTCCTACTTGGGACAAGGAGGGCAGTCATTTGTCAATGTTTTAAGGTACCAAAGACTAATTAATAAAAATTCAAGGCTCGGATTAATTTCAACAAATCGTTACTATAAAAATGGTGGTTATGGAAACCTTTTTGGAACAGATGGTTGGTTTTTATTTTCTAAAAATTGGCGTTTGACTTACGAGTTGTCTTTAAATTTTAATGAAGAGCCTTTAGCGGATTGGATAGATACTGAAGACCAATTATCAGATAGAAGTATTGCATTAAATAAAGAGCGCTTTAATGGAAAATCAATTTATTTTCAGTTATATAGAAATACACAAAAATGGAAGTCATATTTGACATACAAAGACATATCCCCTAACTTCCAGGCTGATGTGGGTTTTGTGGTTAAAAACAATAGACGGTGGGCTACCCTTTATCATACATATCAAGTATTTCCAAATAAACCTGCGATTCAGTTTTTCAGTATTGGAACTAAAGCAGATGTTTTATACACATACCAGGATTATCTTAAAACAATTAGTATTGATGGAATAATAAGTTTAAAAACTCTATTTAATACTGAAATTAATTATACATATGACTGGGACGCTTTTAAAAACTTTTTAGGACGTGATTATAAAAATTTAGCAAGTAATAGATTTGAAATTCAAAATAATCCAAGTGAATCTTTTTCAATGAATATAAATTTAACTTTTGGTAGGGATCTAGCTTATAATGAAGAAGATCCTGAGATTGGAAAAGAATTTAATTTTTTTATAATGCCTGGATTTCAAGTAAGTAATAAACTCAAAATTTCTCCTTCAATCCGTTATGCGAGGTTAAAAAAATTAGATGAAGATTCATACTATTATAACGGATCAATATCACGTTTTTCAATACGTTATCAATTTAATAACTTTTTCAATGTCCGTTTAATTTCAGAATATAATTCTTTTACAGAACGGTTCTTTGTTCAACCTTTGATACAGTGGAACCCTAATCCGTCAACAGTATTTTACATAGGTGGAAATCAAAATTCATTAAATGATTTTAATGATGAGTTTAATACTTTTTTCCGTGTAGATCAAACACAATTCTTTTTAAAGTTCCAGTATTTAATAGGTGTCTAAATTTCAAATCCTTTACATTTATATATTAATTAAGATCTTAAATAAATAAGGAATTAAAATGACAAATTACATTCCAGATGTGAAACTTTTAAAAGGTCTTTTTTTTATAATGCTTTACTGTAATTGCTTCAGTCAAGTAGGTGTCAGAAATGCCTTTGATAATCGAGATATTTATAATATTAACTTTAACATCGGTTCGAATGAATCGTCAAGTGAGGATTTGTTGATAAAAAGTAATCCCTATCTCACTCCTCTTATAAATGGCTTTCGATACAATGCATACCAGGACAAAATTGTTGACGCACAGGATAATATAGCAAATATTACAGAAATTAAATTAGGAGAAAATCTATTTATTAAAAAAGATTTTTTTCCAATTTGGAAAAAAACCTCAACTACTGGCTATCTTATTGATATTGGTGATAAAAATTACTTGAGAGTTCAAAAAGTTATAAGAAGTAATTATAATCCGAGAATGAACAAAAAAACGAATAGTAAATTTGAACAAAAAATTACTTACTATAAACTTAGTGAAGGAAAAATAAAACAAGTAAAAAAAAATGAATATAATAAAACGCACCTATTTCTAGAACTTGGTTATACACAGTCAAGTTTAAAAGATTTTTCAAATGAAGAATTTAATAATAGGAATTCTATTTATTATGGATTAGGAAGGATCTTTCATTTTAAAAATTCATTAGATTTTATAAGTCATTTTTTTTATTCAAAAAATGGAGGATTTAGATATTATACAGAAGAAGAAGAAAATGGAAAAAAAATAATTGTATTTAATACAATAGGATTAGAATTTTTATTGAAAAAACAATTTAATAGAATAGCTTTTTTTGGAGGGATAAGAACCAATTATGCTTTAAAAAGAGAACAAAGAAAAGCTAGTAGAAAGTCCTATGGTTTTCGTTTTAGAGATGAATATATTTCATTGGAAGATAATTTAAAAAAGATTGTTCCATTAGGCGCAACAATAGGATTTTCTTTTAAACTTTTAGAATCTATAGAGTTTGAAGTAAAATATAATCGTGGTATATCAGTTTTAAATCAAAATACTTCAAAAAGTCCCAGATTAAACTCATTTCAGGCTGGCATTAACTATAGATTGTAGTAGAGCATTAAAATAAATTAATAATACATCCTAAATAAGTCTTTATGATCTTGTCTTAGGGTTTATGGTAATATTCCACAGTTCCTTCCCAATCAGGATCTGCAGCACCAACCCAGGAATTAGCTAAAGAGTCGTAAGATATAGCATGAACCCTTCCAAAGCGAGCTTTTTGGTCAATCATCTTAATAGGATATATTTTTGTATCTAAATCTGCATTAAATTCTTTTACTTCATCATGATCCTCAATCCAAAGAGTATCTTCAAACGGATAAACCCTTGGTAATAATAAAGATTTTTTTAAATTATTTTTCTGAGCTAAATAACGATGGGAAACCTGAGTCACAGCTGTTACAATTCTACTTCCACCTGCAGCACCAATTGCCAATTGTAATTTCTCGTTTTTCATGAATAAAGTTGGAGATATGTGAGAATTTGATCTATCACCAGGTTTATATTCTCCTAAATAACCTCCAAGGCTAACCGCATATAGAAATCCCAAATCCTTTGAAGCAACTTTAGAGCCCATATTAGGTCCAATAGTCTGAGTTAAACTTACTACATTTCCTTTTTCGTCAGCTGTAGTCAAGTGAGTAGTATGACCTATAGAAGCAGTCCATGAATCAGGAATTTTTTTCATTACATCTGCAATTAAGTTAAGCTGTTTATTTTCAATTTTATCAGCCCAAATTCTAGCTTGATCATAATTGAGAATTTTAGCCAACGAATCTGAATTTTGTTGGTAGCTTCTATAGGAGTAAGCTAAGGATGTAGCTGCATCAAACTGCTTTGCCCATGACTCTTCAGAATTTGATTTCGAAAGTTGATCCATAATCTGAAGTATTTGAATAGTAATAGCTCCATAAGAAGGGAGATTTAAGGCATAGACCTTGGTGTTTGCAAATTTACCTTGAACAACGTCTGAATCTAGGGCTTTGTAATTTTTTAAATCATCTAATGTGAGAATACCCCCATTAGCCTTTATATCATTTACCATTTTTGAAGCGACTTCACCTTCGTAAAATCCTGCTTTTCCCTTTTTAGATATGATTTTTAAAGTATTTGCTAATGTTTTTTGAACAACTAAATCACCGGCGATAAAAGAACATCCCTCTGGATTAAGAAAATGTGTTGCAGTCCCCTCAAATTCTTCAAAAATTACTTTTGCATTTTGTTGCCTTAAAGCTTCATAAGGTAAAATATGATATCCCTTATCAGCATACTCAATAGCAGGAGCCATTACTTTTTCTAATGAAAGACTTCCATGATTATTATGAAGCTTAAGTAATCCTGCAACTACACCCGGAATACCAATGGTCTTATATCCATAAGAATATTTTTCATCCATAGGCTTATAGTTCATTGGAACTTGAGTTGAAGCGTCAACACCACCTATATGTCCATTGGAATCATGATAGATAGCTTGTAACCGACCCCCAATACCACTCATACTTGGCTCCACTACACCAAGGGTGAAAGCCGCTGCTACAGCTGCATCAAAAGCATTTCCGTTTTGCTCAAACATTTTTTTTCCTGCTAAAGAGGCTAATGGATGTGCTGCTGCTATTGAATTATTTTTTATAAAAAAGGCGCTATTGTTATTGCACGAGAAAAATTGTGTCAAACTATAAACACCTACTAAAAATATAATTTTGTGTTTCATATTTATTTTAAAGAATCTGATTATTTTATTAATGTATATCTAGAAGATAACAAAAAAAAACCACCTCATAAAGAGGTGGTTTTAAAATATCAATTTAAAAAACTGACTTTAATTATTATCCCAACTATTTCTAGGAGAAAAAAGCGAAGCCTCACCAGCAGTGAAGTTCGAATTAAAAAGAATTTCATTTTCTGAGTAATTCCATCTAACAGGTATCTGAGAACCTGATACAGGAGTTAACGCTGGAAAATCATTTCTTCTCAAATCGTTAAAAACCTCAGGTTGGATAAATAACCCAATATATTTTTGGGTTAAAATATGATCCTCTAGGTCTAAACTAGAGCCTCCAGGGTTTACTGCAGCCTGACCAACATATGCATCGTATTGAGCAGAAGTTAGACCAGCATCATCAAACGAGCCTTTAATACCGTTTAAATAAGCCGTTTCCATGTCAGTTGAACTTCCATTAGTTCTTTTCAAGCACTCAGCGATAATAAATTGAGTCTCTCTGTAAGAAATATAATCTTGGTTATAATCAGGTAGCATATAAGGATGACTTGTAATAAAAGTCTGATCCCAAACAGCTAATCTATCTGTATCATTAAGATTAGTCATCAATTCTCTCATAAATGGGTGAAATTCAATATCACCAGTTCTTCCATCGTTAAATCTCCACCAACCAGCTTGCTGAGTTTTGGAAAATTGGTATGACATATCATCAGCATCTGAACTAAAAGAAGCTCTAGCAGAAGAAAGTGCACTTGCATAATCTCCTAAGTGCAAGTGACCTCTTGCTTTCATTGCATTTGCAGCAAGAATCCATTTTGATACATCTCCTTTATAAATAACGTCATCTGACCCAGGAGCAAATCCACCATTACTTCCATTTAATAATGAAATTCCTGAATCTAAAAGTGAGAAAACTTCAGCGTAAATAGAAGCTTGCCCGTCCTTAGTAGGATTGATTTCATCAATTCCTAAAGCTGCAGTTGTATTGGGAATATCTCCCCACCAATCTGTAGCTGACATCATTGCAGAGGCCTTTAAAATTTGACCGATTCCTACATAATGATTATAACCATCCTCTTGAGCATCTGCGATCATAGTATTGACTTCAATTAAGATATCTTCATAATAAATATCCCAAACGGTAACGAATCGAGTTGGGGTCATACCGGTATACTGGTTAAAAGATGACCACTGTCTTGCAACACCCTCTGTTTGTTGAGCAAACATAGAGTTAACTCTAGAAGTCTGACCTCCATACCAATCCATCATTCTTACCTCAATACTAGGTAAAACAGCATTAAGCGTAACAACACTTGGATTATTAGGGTCACGATTGATATCATCAGCGATAAAGCTTTCACAAGCAGTAAAAACTAAAACACAAATAATTGTTTTTATAAAATATTCAATTTTTTTCATGATTTTATAAATTTAAATTTAACTTAAACATAACAGAACGGGTTGAAGGCATATTAAAGTAATCAACACCTTGTCCATTTCCAACACCAGTTAGTGATGTTTCAGGATCTACCCCATTGTAGTCTGATGAGTACCATAAGTTTCTACCTACAATACTTACATTACCACTGTCAATGAAATCTATTCCCATTTTAGCAAGAGGTAAATTATAACCTAAACTTACTTCTCTAAGTCTTATCCATCCGCCATCTTGAACGAATTGCTCCCATACAGAACCAAAACCTCCAACTGAAGACTGATAATAATATTGATCTCTAACAACAGGAATATCGTTAGGCGAACCATCTTCTTTAACACCAACAATAGGAGTTGGAGCTTCGACTCTAGTTTCAGCTGACAATCCATCTCTTCCAAAGTAAGATAAAGCCCATGCAACACCATTTAGTAGATCTCCACCTTCTCTCCAATCTAGTAGGAAACCAAGACTGAAGTCTTTAATCTTTATATTATTATTCCATCCTAGAATAAAATCAGGATTTGGATTTCCTATAGACCTTTGAACTGGATCAACTGCTTGATATCCATATTCACTTGAAGTTGGATCGCTGTTTATTACAACGTCACCTTCAGGAATATTTAAACCATCATCATTTGCTCCACCAGCGCCTGTTCTTAAGTAAACCCCACCAACTACTGCACCGTATTGATTACCAGCAATTAAATAAGATCCCGCAGAATTAAATCCTGCTAGGAAAAGTTTGTCTAAACCAGGAGCTAATTCTTCAACTGTGTTTTTACTACTAGTGAAGTTAACTTGAGAATTCCAAGAAAAGTCATCAGATTGAATAATTCCTAAATTTAAAGTAGCCTCTATACCACTCCCAGTCATACTCCCTGAGTTTAACCAAACATTACTATACCCTGTTGTATTAGGTAAAGAAGCATTTAGAATAGCATCGGTCATTTTTCTTTCGTAGTAAGCTACATCTAAACCAATTCTGTTGTTGAAAAATCTAAGATCAACTCCAAATTCAATTTCTTCGGTAAGCTCAGACTTTAATTCTTTATTTCCAAGGATACTGTCTATTTCGAATCCAGTAACACCTTGAATTGGCCAGTTATTAGCATCTCCCCATCCATCACCGACAGATGTAATTCCATATCCAGAACTAGTTAAGTATGCGAATGGAGGTGGTCCACCTACCTGTGCCCATGAAGCTCTTACTTTAGCAAAAGATAGAACATCACTTGCGGGAAGTAATTCACTTACAAGAACTGAAAGTGATGCCGCGGGATATACAAACGAGTAATCTGATGCTTTAAACTCTGCTCCAGGAACACCTAAACGTGAATCATAATCCTGACGAGCTGCAAGTGTTAAATAAAATGTATCATTCCATTCAGCTTCTAACTGTCCTACGAATCCTAATTGAGTATATTTTAAGAGACTCTCAGCTGCAGTAATGTTTGAAGCGTTAGCCAAGTTAACAAAACCTTGAAATGCAAGGTTAGTCCCAATTGCACCTAAAGATGATCTTTGGAAAGAAAATGCATTTGCAGCAACCAAATAATTTAACCTTAACTTATCTGTTATATCATCGCCACCATTTATATTAAGAACCGCATCAGACTGAAAAGTTGTATACTCAGTTCGATCTGAGGCACCAACAGATAACGTTCTTGAACCACGTTCGTAATTTTGTTTACGACTATCGCTTGTGAAATCTGCTCCTACATTAAAAGCAACATTAAACCACTTATTCATGCTATAATCAGCAGCAAAACTTCCGTAAACACGATTTACAGTTTCGTTTCTTAGAACGTTATTCACAATCCAATAAGGGTTGTCATATCCACCACCACCTCGGTAGTTTCTCTGACCACCATTTGCAAATTGATAAGCTGATCTTTCATCAACAGCATCCTCAGGACTAAATCCATTGGCATTATCAAAAGTAATAGGTGTTCTGTATAAACCTAATAATAATCCTGATGTATTAGAACCTTGTTGGATTCTTTGATAATCTGAACGAATATAATTAAAGGTTGAAGATATTTTAAGATTATCGTTTGCCTGTAAAGTTGAAGCTAAACTAAAAGTTTTACGTCCATATTCTTCGTTTGGAACAATCCCTTCATTTGTTAGAAATGATGTTGAGAAAAAATAAGTAGCTTTCTCACTACCACCTGAAACACTTACATTATTTAAAGATTGCATTGCATCTCTAAAGAAACCTCTGTAGTTGTCTTGATAATTATTAGCTTGTTGTCCATTACCAGTTCCTTTAGGCACTAAGAATCCATTTTTATCCCAGATATAATTACCATCTGCGTCAAAATCACTTGCACTAGGTGCATCAGGGTGGTTTCTATCAGTTGCATATTCAAGGTCAGTATATCTTGGTCCATAGGAGCTAGATTC
>Ga0228651_1000825_pt1 | contig 10288 bp, 7 predicted proteins | sample 63DmetaG_FD_183018 | JGI IMG/M metagenome (GOLD analysis project Ga0228651, IMG submission 183018) | Seawater microbial communities from Monterey Bay, California, United States - 63D | ecosystem: Environmental > Aquatic > Marine > Coastal | place: USA: California | collected 2016-10-24
ACATCACTTGTGCCAATAATTTCACCATCATAACCATACCCACTTAAATCATTCACAATTTTATTTGTACTCGATGTAGGCTGTCCGTTATATGAGTTTGTATTAGTAATATCGTATTCGATTAATAGATTATTATTTAAACTAAAATCTTTGCTTAAAGCAGTTGAATTACCAGCTATATCATAAATATTATTTTCAGCGATTGAAATAGTTATAGTTTCAGTCCCTGTTGCATAACCTGAAAGAGGTATGGATAAATTATATGTATTTCCAGATTTTGAAATACTAGAAGGATTTGAACTAGTCAATACCGAACCTGAACCTCCTGATTGAGATATTGAAAAATCTGATACAGTTAATCCATTTACTCCATATCCATTTAATAAATCGGTAAATACTTCCTCGCTAAAAGTTAAACTTATATTTAAATTATTTTGACTAATAGAAGAGGTTGAAATTTGGTATAAAGAATTGTCAATAGTTATAGTTAAACTATCTGATCCGGAATACTGGTTTCCAATTAAATCTGTCCCTGATACAGTAGCAGTTGTAGATGAAATTGAAGAAGTTGGACTTAAAGTATATGTCCATATTTTATTATTACCACCTATTGACATATCGAGATTCGAACCTATCCCAGTTAACGATATTGTTGGGGTGACGCTCATAGCTTCAGAAAAAGTTGCTGTAATTGTTACACTTGTTTGAGCAGATACAATATTATCATTATCGGAACTTGAAAGGCTTACAGTAGGACCAACATTATCAAACTGAAAAACTGTAGAAGAGGCCGTGTTAGTATTACCTGCTAAATCTTTGACTACCCCATCAGCAAGAGATATAGTTACTGTGCCAGAATAACTTCCATTTGAAGTCAGATAACCATCAAATATTTTACCGTTTGAAGAGTTGTTTTCTGTAAGTGTAAAGATCCCGTCAGGTAAAATTGTAACATCTGAGGCAGTAAAACTATTTTCATCTATAATTTCATTAAACTCAACTATTATTGTATTTGTTTGCGTTGCACTTATTTGTCCTTGCCCAAGACTATTTGAAATTGTGGATGATACAACAAATGGCCTTTGGTTATCCAAAGTAAAATTTAAACTGGTTGTGCCTGAAATTGTGTTACCTGCTAAATCTGTCCCTGAAACAGAAATAGTTGGTGAGCTAGAAGTTGATGAAACAGTCCAAGAATATTGCCAGTTTGATAGTTCAGTTTGATAATTGGGAGATTTAATAACAAATTTTTCAGTCCCTCCAAAAGAATATCCAGCAGTATACTCAGGAGACGTGGCAAAATACCACCAATAGTCTGAAGTTGATTGATCACCAATTTTTATCTCAGTTATTTGATAATCTACTCCATTGATTTCTAAAAAATAATTCAATAAATCTCCAGAAGAAGCATTAGCTCCAAGAATTGTATCCCAATCATTACTCCCAACCGCAATCATATTATACCCATAATCACTAATATTAAGAGATGCTTCTTTTCTAATTATAGTATTTGTTGATACCAATGACATTGATGAATTTGAAATCTGTCCTGCAACACTTATAGTAGGAGAAATGGTCATGGGCTCGCTAAATTGTGCAGTTATTGTTACTTTATTGGATTGGGCAACTGCAGTATAGCTGTTTGTTGAAGTAAGGCTAACCGTAGGTTTAACGTTATCAACAATTAACCTTTTGTGATTTAAGACTATTACGTTTTCGACTCTTGCATTATATGGATTCCCTACAGAATCTTCCCCTGACAATGATATTGACACAGTCCCTGATGTTAGAGAATTTGGTGGAGACCATCCGTATTCCCAGGTTGACTCACCATTTGAGCTGTTTGTACTTTTGTAAGTCATGGTTATGACTTCATTATAATTTAAAGGAGAAATACCATTAATATTTAACCTTGGACTTGATGTCATTTCTTCTGAAAACACAGCTGTAAACGTTACGGTTTCAGAATTATTAATTATATAATCACTTTTTGAGGAACTAAAACTATCAAGTAAGGGATTTACATTATCTACGCTCAATGTAATACTCTCAGTACCAGAATAATTATTCCCTGCAAGATCTTGGCCACTCACTTTTACATTTATTTTATTTAAAACAGTGGATGTAGTATAACTATAATTCCAGTTTGTATTTGAATTATTCCCAGAGACAGAATTCATGTAGGAATTATTTACTAAAGTTTTCCCTTTTATAATAACTGGAGTTGTACCATCACCACTTGAGGAACCAGGAGTATATTCTGGACTTGTTTCAAAATAAACCCAACTCTGAGATTGACTATTCATTTCAGTTAACGTATAGGTGACTCCTGTTGAAACAACTTCAAATGTATATCCAACTAAATCACTTGAGTTTCTTGTAAGATCATCAAAGCGACCATTTTGTACGTTAAGGCCTATTTGATTACTAGAATAATCTCCTATATAAAAATCTAAAGCTTGGTCTACTTCATTGATAGATATTGTAGGTGAAAGTGACATTGATTCAGAGAAATTTGCTGTAAATGTTACTACATCTGAGTGGGCTAGAATATTATCAGAATCGCTTTCAGTCAATGTAACCGTAGGAGATATACTGTCACTACTAGTTTTCCATTGATAACTCCCTCTTGCGGTACCCGTTATTGAATTACCACTCAAATCATTAATTGTTGAACCACTTCCTTCATTTAATTTGTAATATAATTTAAGAGTTGAATTTGTATTGAGAGTTGAATTTTTATAAGAATTAATTGCACTTTGAGTTCTTTCAGAGTCCCAAAAGCGTACATCACTAATTTCACCGTCAAAAAAATTAGTCGGATTATCACTTCCATTCCAAATACTCGCTCCAACTCCAACTTGATTATTCCCCGAAGTCAATCCATATCCTCCAGATGACCAGGATTCTTCCTTGTCAAGACTTCCATTTATGTAAATTCTAATCCTTTGATCTGATACAGAATTTGTAAATGCGACATGATACCAAGTGCCAGTTGAAATTGATTGTAATGACACAACCTCTGGCCAATCACCATGATTATCCCTTCTAAATCTACCCCTTAAATGGAGTGATCCATTTATATTTTTAATTGCAAGACTCCAGTCATCCCTCTTTCTGAAAATAAAATCACCATAAGTGCTACTAGACGAAGGGCCATTTTCAATTTTTATCCATGCTTCAAGAGTGAATTTGTCAGAATCAAATTTAAGATCATTTGATGAAGGTATTTCAATAAAAGAAGACGACCCGTCAAGATCAAGGGTTGTGGAGTATGTTGAACTTTGAGAAAAAGAAAAAAAAGAAAACAGCATAGAAAAAATAATTTTCCATATTAAAAGTCTATTAATATTTTTTCTCGACAGTTTCATTTCATCACTATATAAAGTAATTAAGAATCTAATCTATTATGTATTCTTATTGTAATTATTCAAAATTAAGATAATTAAACGCAAGTAACTGATTTTAAGCATTCAAATAAAAATTTTCTCAACAGGTCTTACAAATGAAGAATTTTTCATAATTCATCTTTAACTGCACTCTTACTGCTCCTTTAGCAATACTAAAATCTTTGTACTCGTAAGTATTATCGATAAAAGAAAAAATCAGCATATCGTCTCTCCTGAAAAAACATTAGAACCACTACCCTAACTAAAATATTGATAAAAAAATGTATAAGATAAACATGAAGAATCTTAGATAAAGTCTATGTTTCTCAAACTTTAATAATCTTTTTTATAAATGATAAATTTTATTAAAGACAAGGGGGATTATTATTTTGACTAGTTATTATCGTGATTATTCACTAGTTTTTCGTTTTTTTAAAAGTTTTTGAAATAGTTTTCCATAACGAGTTTCTTTTACTTTATCTGATAATTTTTTTTCTATCTTTTCTAAGATTTCTATCCTAGCGTCAGGAATTTTTTTTATCGCTAGATATGGAGCTATATCTTGTTCAGAATTGTTAATTGCAAAGTTAGCTGTAAATAAGTAACTCTTTAGAAGTAAACGATCTAATAATTTTTGAATTGAATCTACTCTTTCAAATTCGTTAAGTTCAATTAAAATCTTTCTTTTATCTTCAAGCTTATCTCTTTCAGACATAAACCGTTCTTCATATACATTAAATTCCTTCATAAGTTCGATATTCCTTTTGCCTTTTAACTCAAAGCTTCTTTTGTAATTTTCAATATTTTTAGAGCTTAAAACTGTTTTTATTTCTATGACACCTGCTGCTCCTTGAGAACCGTATTTTGAAGCTCCGGCAAATTTCAAAACATTTACTTCTCGTATTTGAGGTGCTAAAGACCTAATAGACAGTGGAGGTGTTCCCATACGGACTCCATCAATTACCCAAAGAGGTCCAGGCTGTGTATCTCCAAGTGTTATAGCTCCAAAAAGTAGAGGTAAGCCGTCTGATGTAATGCCTGTTTGTTTTCCTCTAAGGTTTTCTCTTAATGCTACTGACCAAGAATTTGCATTCACATCAATACCCCACTCATTGAGTCCTTTTTTTTTATATAATTCTTTCTTTTTATATAATCTTGTCAGATCCTTGTTTTTTTTAAATACAATTTTCCCATTTAATAATTTAGGTGAATAAACGATTCCCTCATCCTGAATATTTTGAACAACCTCAACGTTATCTAATTTAATATTTTTCACTTTCTCACTATATATCCCATTTCCCCTAATAGAAAATTTTTCTTCTTGATTTATTATTTCAAAGTCTGCAAGTGTTTTTTTTCTTCTTGATTTACTTGATCCGTTGTATTTAGTAATAAGCGGCAGGTCTGATTTTATGTAAATTAGAGTTACGGGATTTTCCTCGGAATTTGATTTATATACGATTTGCCCTGAGTCTTTTATAGCAGTTAGTGGTTTGATTTTTGTTTGTCTTTCAATTGATGAGATAATTTGAATTTTCTCTGAGTTTTCAAGTACTTGCCTAATTGCTTTATAAGATTTAAATAAATGCCTTTCAGTTAGCTCTTCATCATTTATAAATATTCTTACACCTCCTTCATTTTGATAAGTATATTTCCTTCCGGTTTCATAGTCCTCCAGATTTATTGTAAAATTAAATGACTTAGTCCAGAACTTTGACCTTAATAGCAAAGTAATAACTTTATCCCTATCCTTCATTGAATAAATCAAGTTATCAATTTCAATTTTTGGTACAGATGCAGCAACATTCACGACTTCTTCCAAATCAATATTTTCCCCCTGCTGTGAAAAACTAGACATGGTATATAGTAAAAACAAAAAATATCTGATTGCTTTCAAAAATAAATTGATTTACAGTTATTTATGGCTATGTATTTAACAAGACTAATTTAATAAAAACTTAAACAATTGTTGATATTTTTGTTGTAATTACTATTACGATTAATTTTGGAAGAACTAAACTCCAATTAGATCAATATATCAGACAAGTTTTTCCTAAACTTTACTTTATCACTTAGCGTCAACTGGCTCATTAATAACTGTTTTTTTATATTATTTTATAGTTTTTGGAGGAATGAGATTTTTCCTTTGGAATTGTAGCTTATTTGGCATCTTGTTAAATTATAGCTATTTTGCATGGACTATAATCACAAATTTTTTAAGATGAAGAAAACAATTTTAGTAACCTTTTTATTGACATTAATAATATCATGTAATCAGGCAGTTGAAAAACAAAGCTCTGATATGTCAGATGAATACGCTACAAATTTAAAGACAGCGAAAACATTTTTTGAATTATTCCTTACCGAAGATATAGAGGCTCAAATACCATTAATTTGCCCAGGCGTAACACATTATCCTCCTTTTTATGGAGCCGAGCCTGGTAAATACGATGCTTTTATATCCGCAGGCAAAGGATGGATGGATGCCTTTGACGAAATCACCTATAATGCAGAGGTTTGGTTACCTGGAACAGATTCTCTAGGAAATTCTAATGGAAGCGTAAGAACTTATGGAGTATGGACTGCAAAAAATCCAATGAATGGCAATGTTATAACAACTAATGCTTATCACTCTTTCGAATTTAATGCCAAGGGTCAAATACATGAAATGAGAGACTACTTTGATGCTTCAGGAGCTATGGCAGCAGCGATGAAGGAAGCGGAATAAGAAGCCAAATTATAATTTCCTACAAAACCCTCCTAATTGGAGGGTTTTGTATTTTAAAAAGAGATACCCTACTCTTAGGTCAAGGCACTTCTTTGTATATTGTGATAATTAACTGTAAATGAATTTATGATGAGAAAGCTACTATTTGTGTTATGTATTTATTTACCTGCAATCTTGACTGCTCAGCAATGGGTAACTCCTGTAATTGAAGGGTATGGAAAAATCAAGTATTCAAGAGATGTTGCCGTACAACCAGATACTAATTTAGAATACAAAATGGTTTACAAGATTACGACTAGTGAAACAAGGGAAGGAATTAATAAAGGATTGAATGGGATTGCTCATGCTATAAATATGTTGGGCTGTGCAAATATTTTAAATACTAACGTTAAAATTGTAGCAACTATTCAGGGCCCAGCAACCACAATAGTTCTTAAAGATAGTGCCTACCAAGAAAAATTTGGTAAAAAAAATCCAAACACTGAGGTTATAAAACTTTTATCCAACTACGGGGTAAAATTGTTTGTTTGTTCTCAAGCTACAGCTTATAAAAAAATTGAGAATTCTCAAATAAATCAGAATGTTGAAGAAGCACTCTCTGGCTCAAGCGTACTTATAAATTATCAATTGAATGGATACGCTTTAATGCAATAAAAACTTAATTTACTAGTCTATTTTCTCTTTACAAGCAATTTACTCAATCAAAAAAATGTTGAAGATCTAGAGAAGAAAAGTGCTTTAACCAAAAATAGATATATACTAATCACATAGACAATCACAAAGGTCTTAAAAGAGTCTATTTTAAAATGTTTACTCTCTCAGATTACAATGTCAATATTAGGGCAAAATTTTCTTGTTCTTATATTACTGAAAATCACTACACACCAGTACTAAATTAAGACCAAGATGGGGAGCACTTAATAGCGAGCCATAAAGCTTAAGGGGAGTAACTTAGGCGATAGGGTGGAGTCTAAATACAAGGGATGTTTTGGTGTTCCTCCCAATGATAGATCAATATAGTAAAGGGGTATATTCAGGTCATCAAGCCGGTGTTTTGGATCAATTTTATCGATTATTGGTTGATTTCCCCAAGCACAGATTCCAATCTTGCACAGTTTACTCATTTCTAATAAATGAGCCTGATTTTGTTCTCCTTTAGCATTTATTGATTTAAACAATCCTTTTGGTTGTGAACAGCGGTAGGGAAATAAATTTCCTACATACAGCCCCCCATAGTCCCAAGATTTAGCAAAACCTATACACCGTCTAATTGTTGGGTCGTCCATTGTTGAATCTGCAGTTGACGGATTCAACATGATAAACAATACCTTTGGTTTTTTATCATCCCAAATACGCCAAAGGCGATAACGGTACATTTTGCATTTAGAAAAGGCGGCCCCTTTAATTGTGTTTTTAACTGATATTGAATCCACTAAATTCACTTTTATAATTCCTTGACTTTAAAAAGAACACTTATTTATTTTAATAACAACTCAAGACCAAAGTTAGATTATTTTTCAGCTCTTATGTTTGGGTTAGTAATTTGAGGTTTTTTGATATCTTACACAACCAAAATTAAAGTTGATAATCATGAAGAAGATCTTATCGTATTTCCTACTTGTTGCTATAGTTCTCAGCTGTAAAAATCAATCCCATGGAGCTGCTGAACACGACCAACATACGGCCGGTAAAAAAACTGTTGCTTCAACAAAGAAGAATTTAAGCCCACACACATTTGCTATGAATATGATAGGCGATGCCCATATTCATATTGACTACTCTTCCCCTAGTATAAATGGAAGGATAATTTTTGGAGACCTTTTGCCTTTTGGTGAGGTATGGCAATCCGGAACTCATAAGGCTACTTGGTTTGAAACCAATAAAGACTTATTGATTGATAATAAAGTTTTAAAAGCCGGAAAATACGGGTTATTTACAATTCCGTCTAAGGAGGAATGGACGGTTATTTTTAACACCAACTGGGATCAATTTGGGGAAGCCGATTATGACCAAAAGGACGATGTACTCCGATTTAAAGTAAAACCTGAATATACCGAAAACGCAGTGGAAAACTTAATATATAAGGTAGCAAGATTAAGTGATTCCGAGGGCAAAGTTTCCTTAAGTTGGGAGAATATAAGTATTGGGTTTAAGCTCAAAGTGGAGTAGTTTAAAGTGCAATACCCAGTTTGGAAAGAGGCATTCCTTGATATTTTTTTAAACTAAAACAATGAGTAAAGCTTAATAAGCTTTATTCTTTTTTAAATTATCCACTTCCCTTTTTCCAAAATACATGTCGCCTATTTTGCCGATGACTTCATTAGTGAGATCAAGGGCACTACCTTTTGATTTAAGGGGGAAGCGGCTTCCGTCAAAGGATACCAATAGATTTTCTTTTTGACTGATTATAATCGAGGTATGCAGATATATGCTGAGGATTTCTTTTAAAGAGTGGGACCATTTTGGATGCTTGGTTTCAAAAACTTCAATTGAATTAATCGTCGTATACAGCACTCGCTTGTTGGCACTAAAAGAAAGATCTTCTCTTGGTTTGGCTTCTATTTGTTTTTGCGCATTCATTTTAGATCCTAGTAGCAGCATTATGACCACAGCTGGACAGACCAAAATTAATTTAGTGATTTGAAGTTTGTAAGTGTATCCGTTTAGCATACAATCGTTAGAATAGTTTGTTAAATTTAAGCATTACTAAATATATAGTTATAGTTGGAATTATTTTGATTGAAATTCATTCCTTGTAAAACCGTTTGTTGATTAATAGCTCCCCAAATACCAATTTTTGACTTGTACCCCTACGCCAATAAAAACAGTCAAAATTATTATATAAGATGGAAAAATAGGTAGGAAATCAAAACAGGTTGGGTGAATTAAACTGATGCAGAACAAAGGGCTTCTATTGTTGAAGAATAAAGCTTACAGGTAACTTCCATAAAAGCTGAAATGAAAAGAGTAAAATATTAAGCTATACTAATAAGAATTTCAAACCCACCAGTTAGAAGATTTTTTTAATTAAAATAATGATATTTAATGGATCTAATTTGTAAATTTAGATCACTAACCATAAATCAACATATATGAATTACGATCGCCGAAAATTTTTCACTTCAATTGCATTGGGCGTTGGAGCCACAGCTTTCCCAAACTTTATAGAAGATTTTGATCAGCTAGATCCTGTCAAAGTAGCTACCGATATCGATCAGGAGGAGATTTCCCTCTGGTTTAAAAAAATTAAAGGAGATCACCGTGTAGTGTATGATGGAAGTGAACCTCACAATACCCTTCCCATAGTTTGGAACTGGGCTTTTTTAGAATCCAATAAATCTGTTGGGGTAAAGGACTCTAACATGACTGCGATGACTGTATTAAGGCATTCAGGGATAGTCTTTGCATTCAATTCTTCTGTATGGAAGAAGTTCAAGTTGGGAGAATTGGTATCCTTTAACGATAATCAAACGGGAAAGCCATCATTAAGAAATACTGTTTATGAGCCCATGGAAGGCGACATGCCATTGCCTCCAATACAAGGGATAAAAGACTTGCAAAGTCGTGGGTCGATGTTTTGTGTTTGTGATCTTGCAACACGAGTTTACGGTTCAGCAGTAGCGAGTAAAATGAACTTAGATCCTGATGATGTATATGCAGAAATGATAGAGGGCATCTTACCTGGGATTAAACTTGTACCATCAGGTGTAATGGCATTAGGCCGTGCACAAAATGAAAATTGTGCTTATATTTTTGCAGGCTAAAAAGGAGTAGTATTCTCTAAGATTAAATTAAAAAAGTTAATTTAGAGATACTATACCTATTGATGAAGAAAATATATTTAGTATTATTTTTAATGGTGCTTTCTTTTGCAGCCGCACAACAAGAGAGTTATTATTCCTTGTATAGGTACCATATGAATGTAATCAACCCGGCTTATGCGGGAGCTGAGGCGACTAATATGTTTTCCTTTACTTCACGCCAACAGTGGGCTTCTATGGATAATGCTCCATCAACATTGGCATTTTCATATTCTTCAGCTCGAAAGAATAATGTTGGTTTGGGAATTTCTTTGGTATCTGATAAAGTGTTTGTAGAGCAGCAAACTTTTGCTTATATTGATTTTTCATACATGCTTAAAATAAATAAAAATACGCAACTTTATTTAGGC
>Ga0228651_1000836_pt1 | contig 10240 bp, 6 predicted proteins | sample 63DmetaG_FD_183018 | JGI IMG/M metagenome (GOLD analysis project Ga0228651, IMG submission 183018) | Seawater microbial communities from Monterey Bay, California, United States - 63D | ecosystem: Environmental > Aquatic > Marine > Coastal | place: USA: California | collected 2016-10-24
CAGTAGTCCGGCCGCAACACATATATAACTCATCAACGTGGGTGTATCATCGATAATTGGTAGTAGACCTAGGGCAATGACAATCGTTTGTCCCACTTCAAGCCCATTGATACCAGCGTGGATATTGATGGCATTTCCACACCACATGCACCATAATATCATGTAGACGTGGTACAAAGGCCCAAGATATATGAATTTGCCAAATAAAACAACGGTCGTTAAATTCTTATACAACGGCACGTATGCGAGAGCACAGAGTAGCAGTTTGTATCTCCAACGCAAGTCGATTAAGTCGTCTAGTGCACCAATCCAAAGACCCATCATTGTACACAACAATACCGGCGGTTGACGCATGAACAAACACAAAACGACACCGGCGACCAATCCCATAGCTTCTGGCAATACGGGTTTATCACGTTTGTGCATATCATTTCCCGAAATACCGATTTTTACGAACAATGGACCACACAAAGATACCGAAACATAGGTCAGTATTGTTTCCATTTATATATGGAAACAATAATATTTATACTCAGTGTGATATTAATTTACGTGTTCCACTAAAAATTGTTCATAATCTCCAGAACCACTTCTCGTAAGACCTATTTCCTTATCAATGCAACTTTGTATATGTTTGCAGGCCGTTCTTTGTTCGTCGCGGTCTTTGAATTCGAAATCTGGACATGTACACGACCATAAAGGTCTATTTTCGATATCGGCTCGGCCATCGTACACAACTGCGTACGCGAGTCTCGCCGCGTATTTGAAATATGTGACTTTGTATACACGTCTAAATTCACCGACGTCAACAAACGGGCCTCCTGTGGGTATTTGAAACTGACCACGAGGCGCAGTAGCACATTCGTGCCCAGGTGGGTTATGTGATTGAAAACACGCGTTGGACATTCTTTAAGGAAGTCTGTGACTTTATATACTTTATCTGTATTTAAAGGTGTTTCATAAAAAAAATGCCTGTGCCCGAGGACGAAGAAATAAATCCGTTATTGTTAAGAAGAAATGCAATAGACGGATTAAAATTTTTGACGCCGTTGACACCCAAGGAAGAAGTTATCGAAAAAATAAAGGGAATGCATTTTACGCCCGACAAAGATAAGCAAGTGACTGTCGATAAATTTTGGATAGCCATGTTAACCGACTTGGAAGCGTACGAAAAACAGCTCAGAGATACAACACCATTCGAACACACGTGCTACAAATATTGTACACCGGGATGCATTAAAAATTGGGACAAGACCTACTGGGAATTTAAAATTGCCGGTTTTCGTAAAAGAACCTACGTGTCCGAATACAAATACCCCGTCAAACTTTTATCTGTTTTACTGGTACTTATAGCCGGTATATTCAAACTATTGAGAGCTAATCAAGATGGCAAGGCGTCGTTTTATGGGAATCTTATTAACGTCGTCACAAATATAATTGTCATTGTTATTTTTTGGTTTGACGGCGAACGTGTGATGCTTTTGCCCAAGTTTGGGGCCATCGTTGTCTCTTTGGCCATTATTTACGGGATTATGAAACATGCCACGGAGGAGGGCGTCGGATTATAGTATATAAGTTGATATAAAAATAAAAATGTTAGCTATTATTGTTCCTTATCGGGCCGGCCAACAACCAGAGCGTTTATGGCATATGTTAAATTTTATTCAGACAATGATTCACCACATCCCATCAGCACATATTTACATCATAGAACAGGCGGATGACCGACCCTTTAACAGGGGCGCTCTCTTGAATATAGGCGTCGATGTTGCCGGGATGACTGCCGATGATGTCCTTTGCTTTCACGACGTTGACCTTTTGCCATGTGCCGATATAGTGGCTGAATACCTCATTCCATTACCGGAAAAGACGGTTCGGCACATAGGAAGAGCGTGGAAACGCTATGATTCGGATTCATACCTTGGTGGCATATTAATGATGCGCCAAAGTGATTTTGTTGCCGTCAACGGATATCCGAACGATTTTTTTGGATGGGGCGGTGAAGACGACGAACTTAGAGACCGTATCAAACGCGCGGGGCTGAACATAGAAAGAAATGTATACGGAACGATTATTGACCAAGAACGGATGTCTCTTGAACAAAAATTGTCACACCTTAAAAAAACGCACCAAAAATGTCCCGATAAGTGGGAACGGCGCGAATGGCATCGCCAACATCCCGGCCAGTCAGGATTCAAACAAATGGAATACAAAATTAACAAAGTAAACATCTATTCACCATCATGTTTACACTACGTCGCTGCATTTTGATTATTCACGTCATAATCAAATCCGAATTTTACGATGCAATTTGTGAATAACATGTCGTGCGAACAAAAAATAACGATGCATTTAAATAACATCGAACGTTGGAAGACGGAACCCGTTCAGTTGTCGAAACAAGACATCGTTCACGAACTTTACACCAGGACAACACCCATTTTTAGAACTTTGCTTCGGACCATACAGTTGCAACAAGAACGTATTTCGAAATTGGAAGAGCAATTGCAGAGTATGTAAAGAACAAATTAGGCATTTCAGTCCGATCTATGTTGTAGATATATCAGCGAAAATAAATGTTAACGTATTATCTATTTGTACTATACTGTATTTTCCAAATTGTATGGACATTCGTGCGAACGTGTTGCCCGCGTTATTTGCCCCATCATTTAAAACTCAGCCGTTAGTATTTAGTGTTCCTTACACTGACTAATGAAAACAGCGCATATTCTACTCATGGCAGTCCTAACCTTTTGTTGGATTTGGCTGCTACCCCTCATGTGCGTCGGATTTTTTTTCAGTATTCCGGCAATTGTCGTCAGCCTGCCCGTGTGCATCGTCATTTCTGTCACGTTGCAATGGTGGCAACACGGTAAAATATATGTCGCGCATCCCATTCGACGCTTTATGTCCATGATACCATGGCACCAATGGTTTCCATGCAATACCATAGAGATTCCCGAAACATCCGTCGTCGCCGTTCATCCTCACGGTCTTTTGTGCTGCGGCGCGCTCGCGGGCATCCATTTTGTTCCAGAGTCACAGACAGTGTTTTGCGTGGCACCCCTTCTATTTTACATACCTGTAATTGGTTGGTTTATTCGCGTCCTTGGATGTGTACCCGCCAAGTATAATATCATGCTCCAATGTTTGCGCAATGGACATTCGATATTAGTGGTACCGGGTGGTGTGCCCGAATTAGTGATGGCTGAAGCACGAAATGACCGCAAGTGGTTCCGCAGGAAAGGATTCATTCGTCTAGCCGTTTCGGCGGGCGTCCCCATTCAAATGGTATTTGTTCGAGGCGAATGTTCGACGTATCGAATGCTTCAGGGGCCTGTACACGAACAACGTGTCCAAGCATCATGGAGAACCAACATACCCATGGTATGTCCTATCTTTTGGGGATGGTATGGGACATGTTTGCCTCGCAGAGTACCTCTTACGTTATGTACCAAAAAAACAGACGCCCGTTCGGCCGAGGAGTATTATGAAGAATTGCAACAGTTGTCTAGCGTATAAAAGTATGTCCGATACCATTTAACATGAACCCTTCACAGACATTGCGTCAACAATTTAAAAAAGAATGTAAACACCAATGTATGAAATATTGGTGGGTTGGCAAAGCGGCCTTTCACCAGTACGATAGATGTGTATCCATGTGTGTTCGACAAACCATCGAAAGAGAACGACCGCCAGTATTTAAAGAAAGACGAAAAGGCAATGTCGCGACTCAAAAGGAATTTGGTTCGTAGAGACAAGACGTTTCAAATTTTGTGTGTTATGCGCGACGGACATTATTATCCCAATCTAGAGCGACACCTGACAAAGATTGCGATGGAAATACCCGCGGGCGCCGTGCATCGGCCTATAGAACAAGATACTATCGATATGATAGCAGAGTGTGCCTCTATTGCGGGCATGTGCCCTACGTTTGAAAATTATATACCTGAACATAACATTGAACACGAATGGGCGGTGGCCAAACAAAAAACACATGTACAGTTAAGCGATTTTTTAAAAATATTAATTCGTTAATTCTTTAATTCTTTAATACATTTAAGTAAAAACTCATTCTCATTTTCTAATTGTTTTACTCTGGCTTCGGCCGCCACTTTTTGAGCCATCAGCAGTTCAATTTGTTCTTGTTCTCTGCGAACGATGTCACGCGCGTGCATCTTGGTTTCGCTCTTTTTGAGCTCCTCGAGGGTGTACGTTCTCAAAGACATTTTTCGTTGTCGGGCCACTTAAATAGCCGCCCACTCTGTCTATTGTGGACTCTTCGGCGGTGTGACGTATCACACTCTGTTCTGTATTTTTATGAGGCGTAAGTCAGTTTGGGATTCGTTGGTGTCCGACTTTGGACATCTGTACACCCCAAAGGCTGCTTATAATCGTCAATATGAATTCAATTAAAAAACAATATCGCACTATAAATGCTTTCACTTTATGTAATATACAATGTTGAAATATTTCATTTTTATTTTGATGATGATTCAAAATTGTCATGCTTTCAACAGTAGATTTCAGGATACCCAACCCCACCAAAGCATTATGGATATCGCCTTTAAAAAAATAATGTCGGATATTCCATTCGCTCTTCAGATGGACAACTTCGAATATATATACAATAATTATACAATGCCAACTGTGGAATACCAAGGAGGCTATACGTATGATCCATCTAAATTTACAAGAACCTATAATGAAGCCGGCGAAGAGACAGCGATGCAAGTAGTTCATAAAATTAATTATTATGCTTTTGAAACATCAAAAAGGACATTTAATAATATTGTGGAACAAGATTCCACAGAAATAGGCGGCGGCGGTGGAGTAAGGTTTGACGCCAGTAAAATAGCCCAAAGTACCATAAGCTCGCAAGAATCGAGTCTGGCAAGACGTTTCGCAAAAAGGGATAATAAGGCCAGGATGATAAAATTTGATGACAAGGGCAAGAAGTATAAGGCAGATATGCCTAATGCTGGTCTTAGAGCGGCCAACATTATAAAATGGGCGTTCCAAGCATATAACGCAATTGCGTCAATAGCAAATGGAGACTGTCCTAGGGGTAAATATGCTGGATACCGGGAGAATTGGAACGAGGGTGTAGCAGAATTTGCGGAGTCGATAGGGTTAGTAGAAGCGACCGGTACCGCGGGTAATAGTAATGTGGACTATGTACGCTGCGATTTTTGCCCCCTCGGGAAGATAAATATGGATTCCCAAGCCGAAAAATGTGTAAGTTGTGCACCAGGTTTCTATATGAAAGCAACTTACGCAGGAGACCCATTCATAGATTTTGATGCAACAAATACACTACAAGGCAAAGAAAACAAAGCACAATACGAGGATGATTACCAAGACAACGCAATGGTCTTGACAAAATTGTGTACAAATAAATGCCCCAAAGGCAAATATGGAGAACCAGACCCAGAAGGCAAGTTTCTCGCTAGGTTTGTCATTACAAATACTGATCAATTTGAAAATGCACAGGATAAGTCTAGATGTGTTAATTGTCCCGAGGGATACTTTAACACCGTTGAGGGTGCCGATGGTTGTCAGAGATGCCCCCCCGGTTCATATCAAAATGAACCGGGGAAAGAAATATGTAAAAAATGTCCCGATGGTAAAACCAGCTCTGAATCTAAAAACAATATCGCTTTGACAGATTGCAATGATTGTGCTAATACATATTTTGGCCTATCGTCAGCCGAAACTAACATATACGGCACGGATTTTCGTTTCCCGCAATATCGCGACCCCCAAAAACAAAATTGCACAGTTGAAACAAACCCATATGTATTCGATACGGACATCAACCCAGGGGCACCCGTAATAGGCACAGAATGTGTCGGAACTGTACACAGAAATCTCAAACGCGACGAGTTTGACAATAAAAGGATTGAAATCACCGTCACCAATGGGGTCGCGTGTAAAGATAATGATATCCTTAGGGTAGGAAACGCGGCATATATTACATCATATTGCGATGATATAACATTTACCGGTGGGTTTGACTATAGTTTATGTATCAATTGTCCACCCGGGAAATACCAGGACGAAGCAGGCCAAACAGTTTGTAAAGACTGTCCCATAGGGTTTTTCGGGCACAAAATACAGACTGAAACCAATTTAATGGAACAAGGGTGTATTGCATGTGATGCACCCCACTCTTTAATAAATAAAAATCTATTAATGCTATCCAGCGATGACATATACGCAGGGAGAGGATTATATCAAGACGAGCTTGGGCAAACCGAATGTAAAACATGTCCAGTAGGAAAATATTCGACATCTTCAGAGTATTTTGTGTTTGAAAAAGACACACCTGCTTCACAAACTCCCCAACTCTTTTATTTTTTACGCGACACAGTTAAACCAGACCGCTATTTATTAGGTGATAAATTATTCTTGGAACCTACTGAACACAAGACTGAGACAGTATATGCCAATTATCTAGCAACAAAAAGGGGAGGTACATTAATCAATTACTCCAACGAATATAATCCTTCCTGGAACAGAGGACGAAACGCGGTTGAAGGCGAAATGTACCAAGTTATAGTGGGCGAATTTACAAAATGGGCCAGTGTATACCCATCCATATTTACCTGTACAAACGGCGGCGTCGTAAAAGAAGATAATACTGAGTGTGAGACAGGAAAACTTGTGATATCCAATATTACGGTCGTTGATACACTGACCCCTCCCAGTGGGTATTTTTCACTTGGATGGCTGGACTCCAGAAATATGGAAACAGGAGAGGCCACGTTGGACGTTTCAGAAATAGCTATTGACGAAAACGACAAAATATTTATGCGTAAAAGTAACGGAGAGATTTACAAATTCAACGACTGGCCGCAGACCTATTCTTTAACTTCGGTACCTTCGAGTGATTTTTCTGACCTTACTTGGAAGACATATATTCGTCCGGACAAAAAAATACCACGGAAATATAATTTTGCAGGTAGAAAACCACGCGGTTACGAAGAGCTTACAACATACTCCGACACCTGCTCCGTGGGTTACGAATTATGTAACGATGAAGAATGCTACGAAGATTTAATGATACAGTTAAGTCAAACCGAAAAATATTATAGAAATGGTTCAGATTGGGATGGAGATTGGACTCCAGCATCGTGTGACAACGCAAACTTGAATGATGACTTCACAAATTGCATGACACCAACAAACACCGGCGGTCCCGGGTGCACAAACGGGGGCGTCCTAAATAATGATAACACCGGCTGTTTACAAACGGAGTATATCGCGGCATATTGCGAAAATGCCCCCGACATTACATCAAAATACAGTTGTAGGGATTTTAATTGGCCCATTTATGACACAGTGACCCAAACATGTTCACATGGAGGACAAGTATCAGACGAGACCATACAGTATTACGATTTTTCAAGGGACGTATGGACATTTCGATACGAATGCAAAGAACCCGTGTGGCGGGACGCCGCATGTATAAACGCCGAACTTACACGTGACAAATCGGCATGTAAAGAACCCGAATTTAAAGCCACGCTTTGTACGAACGGCGGTACTGCGGACGGCTCTGGCGGATGCTTGTCGCCAACATTTAACAGACCTGAGTGTGGCCCAGGGACTGTAGTCGACCACAATGACGGTACTGCGGATAACACCATTGGAACGTATCGGAAGATAGAGGAAACAACATGTAAATTCCAACCCGATGGTGTATGGTTGCATAACAATAGACTCATATTCAATCGAAAACTTAAGAAAATGCGCTATCATCTTGTAGGTGACACATGGCACAGTCGAAATCCGTACTATTCCCCTGGGCAAACGGCGCCCGTTTTTAATACATCACAAGAAATGTACAGAGCGGGATATAATAAAATATGCATTCAGCGGTATACATCCCCTTCCGATAGCTCAAAAAACTGCATCGAGCAATGCGACATGGATATCGACAGTTTAAAGAAGTTCCCCCCTTGTTTTAACATAACATATTCAGAAACACAAGCAACAGACTGCAAAGATTTTTTCGGCGCCGGGACGACAGAAAAATCTCAAATTGAATCATTACAGTGTTTCATAGACTGTTATGGGGGCGATTTAAATTTTCGATACAAGGAGAAGATTTATTTTGATATTAATATGAACACAGTATGGACTGGGTTCGGCGACCAATATTATCCAGAAGACAATTACATATCGACGGAGAGCGCCTTATTATACCTCAGTATAAGTATAAATAACGCACAAGGTAAACAAACATGGGCATCAAATTGCAAAACCGCTGCGGCGGCACTTGATATGGAATATGTGATACCAGACCAACAGACTCTTTGGCATTTATTAGGTCAACAAGTAGATGTCCCGGATGACGTTGTTTGTGTAGTAAAAAATAATAAGGTGAATATCGGTCTTATTAAGGCGAGTTGTTCAAATGGGGGCGTACTTTCAACGGAAGACCGCTCTGGATGTAAAACACCCATATTTTTAGACAACAGATGTATTGTTGCTCATACAGGTGCAAAAGGCGTCCTAAATAATAACAAAAATGGCTGTAATACGTCAACATTTATACAGCCTAAATGCACCCCTGCGAACGATCTCGACGCGGAATACAATGCGACCGGGTGGTATCTAAATTCTAACGACGATGGATGCGAATATCGGCGCTACGGCCTCGATTTAACACATGTCCGTTCAGAAAGAGATGCTTATTGTACAAATGGCGGCGTTGTCGAGGGCAGTGACTGTAGAACCCCTATATTTACGGGTCACACGATGCATTCAGACAATGGCGGATGCAAGACTAACCTTAATACTGAGAGCGCGTGTCGGAAGGCGTATTACGACCTTAAAGAACGTATGTCTCATATTAATAATTTCGAGTCTATAAACTACAGATACGCGCCGCACGGTTGTTTTATGTCGGGTGTTACATGGGCTGGTTTTGGTTCGGCGCGGCCGAGCGTCGAAAAATATGACATAGTTTATAATGGGTATATCATACCAGAAGATTCATCCGATGAATCAGTCAGAAAATATTGTTACGACAATGGGCCATGGACATGTGTTTGTCCATTGGACGAGCCGAAATGTCTATTCGCCGAACTCAACCCCGCCGGCGATGGATGTGAAAATGTCTACTTTGTACCACAAATAACATTTACACCCGCCAGCTGTACAAACGGTGGCGTCCTAAATGCGGATAAAACCGATTGTATTCCACCTACATTTTACGCAAAAGAATGTTTGAATGGTGAATTACACTCAGACGGGTCGAAGTGTAAAGACGTCGAATTGGACTTCGAGTGCGAGCTTTTAGATGGAACGCCAGCGTTCTGTTTAGGCAAAGGTATCAAAAATACAAATACTGGATTATGCACAGAATGTCCTAAAGGAACTTATTCGTGGAGTGATGGCAGTTTTGGCGATGAAAAAGTGATGTGGATAAGAAGAGCAACCGACGAAAAATGTGCCAAATGCCCTAAAGGACGCACTACTTCAGGTACTGGCAAGACCGATAAATACGACTGTGATAAATCCGCAGAAGGCCATTATTGTTCTTTATCTTTGACGTGTTCACATGGAGGCGTTATAGACCATACGACCAACACATGTAAGACGCCCCTACTGGTCAGGTGCTATGAAGACGGACAAACATCTCCTACCGGACTGCGCTACAAAAGACCGCTGAATGACGATAAAACTGCGTGTGCCGATACAACAGCGGGTTATTATTACAGCGACGTGGCGGTGAATAACGATGGTACATACAAGTGGGGGCAGCAGCACATGGATGACTTTTGGGAATGTGCTTATGCAAATACCGTTGACGACGGCAGTGGACGACCTAAATGTGAGACAGGAGCCCCTACGGTATTGACTTCATCAGATTTTATCGACACGCACTGCGAAAACGGCGTCCTAAACGCGGGAAAAAATGGATGCGTCGTGCCGACGCATGTTCCGGCCACGTGCAACTGCGACGGCGTCACCTGCCATGACCCCTGGATTGTCTCTGCTGACAAGTCAGGGTGTGTGCTCGACGCCGCGGACACACCGCAGACTTCTGCGCCGGCCGAATGTTCAAACGGCGGCATCTTATGTTCAGATGAGCCCAACAATGGACATTGTAAAGGTTGGATTGAGTCCTTTACACGTCTAATAAATGCCGATAATCCGTTCAACGGCGTATTTGTGGGCAATTTGGCATCTCCCTCTTTTGTAAACATCGACAATAATTTGGGTAATG
>Ga0228651_1000849_pt1 | contig 10171 bp, 4 predicted proteins | sample 63DmetaG_FD_183018 | JGI IMG/M metagenome (GOLD analysis project Ga0228651, IMG submission 183018) | Seawater microbial communities from Monterey Bay, California, United States - 63D | ecosystem: Environmental > Aquatic > Marine > Coastal | place: USA: California | collected 2016-10-24
GTAAGAGTATCAATAGCTGTAAATGTCGCTCCATAACCAGGAGCAGCTGCTGTTGTAGTGTTCGTTCTAGATATATTAGCGTGGTTAATAGTAATAGTCTCATTACTACCTTGGTTAGTAGTAAAGTTACCACCTGTGATTAAGTCTGTACCAGCTGTAAGCGTGATAGTGGCGTTTTCAATATCACCAGTAACAGCTAACGTACCAGACTTAGGACCTGTAAACTCCCACTGATCAGTACTTTCATTAAACTGGAATACCGCATTTGCAGAGCTGCCGCGTTCTACTTCAATACCAGATCTAAGAGTTGTTGATGGAGTACCTGTTTGATTCTTATTAAGAGTAATAATATTATCTTCTATAAGAAGAGTGTTGGTGTCGATAGTAGTAGTTGTACCATTAACTTGTAAGTTACCAGTAATTGATAAATCACTAGTCACTGTAAGATCTCCAGTAACATCTAAATCACCACGTGCAACAGTATTACCAGCAACAGTTAGATTATTATCTACAGAGAGCGCAGTAAAGTTAGCACTGTCATTTTCTAGAGCAATAAGCTGCATATCATTAGTTGTACCAGCTTGCCATCTATCTAATGATTCGTTCCATACTAGCTGAGCACTGTCTGAAGTACCTCTATCAATTGATATAATTCCGTTTTGTACAGGTGTTCCAGATGTACCGTCTGCCATTTTAAATTCATGAGCAGCAATCTTTGTAGCACCAGATAATACTATATCTCCAACAACATTAAGATCATTAGTAACAGTTAAGTTATTACCTATAACAACATCATCAGGTAAAGAAACCGTGGCTGATGATCCTTCACCAGCACTGTGTACTACTGTAATTTCATTTGCTGTTCCTGAAATACCTGACATATAGTTACCAGTAGTTTCAGTTCCAAGTATAACACCGTTATTTTTAATTGTAACTACACCTGAGCTAACCGCAAAGTTATCTGAACTAAACGATGCAACACCTTTGTTAGATGTTGTAGCAAGCTCACCAGCAACTGTGATAGTATTACCAGAGACTGTTGTGTCTATACCTTCACCAGCTGTGATAGTAAATGTTTCTCCAAGATTAACTGCATTAGCTGTGCCAGAAGAAGCAGCGATGTTAATAAAGCTATTGTCTATCTGTGTGTTACCGATTGAAGCAATCGATACAGCTCCAGATGTTACATTAAAGTCTGCTGTAGCGAATGATGCAATACCTTTGTTGGTTGTTGTAGCATCTTCTCCAGTGATGTTAATCTTATTGTTTGATACTGTAGTGTTGATACCTTCGCCAGCTTCAAATGTGATTGTATCACCTAGCGTAATATTATCTGTTGATCCAGTTTCAGCTGCAATCTTTAGAGCCCATCCAGTAGATGTTACATTACCAGTGATATCTAAATCACCACCAATGTTAGTATTACCTGATGCTTGAACTATGTTTGTAGCACCTACAGTAAATGTAGTACCATCAAATGTTAATGTAGAAGCATCTTCTAATTCACCGCCAGTACCTACAATAACAATTCTGTTATTAGTTAGATCTTCAATCTTAGCTGTGGCTATTGTAGCAGATGTGTTTACATCTAGAGTATTAGATACTGTAATATCATCTGCAGATACAGTGTCAATATTACCTGTACCATGAACATGTATATTACGCCATTGCTGAGCATTTGAACCTAAGTCGTATGTATTATCTGTATTAGGAATAATATGAGAGTTAACATCAGCTGAGAATACAACATTGTCTGTATTTGCATCACCCAGCGTAACTGATCCATTAGAACCAGCTTTCATATTAACAACACCGTCTACAGTAAGAGTGCCATCTACTTGTAGGTTACCCCCAATGTCCACGTTGCTATGAACGTCTAAATCGCCCTTTACAGTGTTAGTAGCACTAGAGTCCCTCATATGTAACTTAGCTGAGTTAATCAGTGTATCGTTAATTGAGTCTAGTCTTGTATCTAACTCTGCAATTGCAGTTGATACTGTACTAGCAGTAGTACCCATAGCAACAGAAGTTATTGTTCCTAACTCTGCATCATGTTCATTAATCGCACCGACTACATCAGAGTCTTCTGTGGTTGTAAGATTACCTCTCCAACCCACATCAGCTGAGATGATGTTAACCTTCTCTTGAAAGGTCTTTACTGTATCACTAATGTTTACAATTTGCTTTGGCATATCTTACTTCTCTGCTAATTTTGTCAGTAAATCTTTTATAACACTCATATCATTCTTAAGTTGATCCACGTCAGATTTAAGTTCTCTTTGTTCTTGTTGTTCTAGTTGCTGTCTATGCTTTCTTTCTCTAGCATTGTTAGCCTCTGTACTATTTATACTAATAACAGCACCGGTATTCATATCACGAACAAGATCAGTACGACCTTCTACTTTCATTCTACTCATATTACACAGTCAACGCTATAGCTCTTAGGTCACCAAAGGTTGTTACTTTAGCACTGTTAGTAGATTTCATAACAACCTTTATTTGAAATTGATCAAAGTCACTTAAGTTACCCCCAATACCTCCTGGAAGGTATCTATAGTCTCTAAACACTGTTGGATTATCATCTGATGGCATTGCCACTTCTGGAGCAATTAAGGTATAGTCTTGATCTAACAGTCTTCCTCCACTATTAGTTCTATAGTATACATCAAATGAGCATGCTGACGGTTTATTCGCTGCCAACATAATCTTCAACCCTTTAGCTTTTTCAGCTAGTGTTACAGGTCTTGTTAAGTGTTTAGCAAGAGTTGTACCACCACGAGCATTTGTTTCAGCAACGACGCTTAGAGCATTGTTATTATCAATTCGATTATGAATTGTAGTAATTGAAGTACGTTGCATATCAATTACAGGTGAGACATAATCAGATGAGGTGCTCATATTAATTTTAAAGGTTGATGCTGGAGCACCGTTTACTATATTAGCAGTTGCGTTTCTTTGAGATGCTAGTAACTTAGGTGTTTGAAAGAATACGTTTCGTGCAATTGGATAAGGTGCATAGGTAGTCTCTTTTTGATAAGCAGTTTCACTTCCTCCTAAGGATTGTCCAGAAGTAAGTTTTCCACTCGCGCTAATTAGAGTTGATGGAGGTAGAATATTTTCTACTCTAAGCATCATAGCTTCAAACATATTTTGTCTTTCAACAGTAAAGTTACCACCACCAGTCGTAGCTGATGTCGCGTTACCGCCTGCATTAAACGTAAAGTGATCACCGTCAATAGAGGTTACAGTTCTCACACCATTGATATTATTTGCTGAAATTCCACCCACTGAAGATGCATTAGCAATATTAACAGTATCACCAACTATAAACCCATGATCCCTACAAAAGATCTCAACTTTATCTGGATCTACTGTCTGTGTCTTAATAGTATTTCTAAGATTAACATTTGGAGTTGGACTGTTTTCTAAAATTGCTGCTCCGCTAGGTTGGAAAGAAGCTCGACTTAACTTAAAAGTTAAATCTTTAGTTTGATCTGGTTCCCATGTTTTACCATTTTGAGATTTAAACAATGATCCTAAAGTAGCTTGCTTAACTAATCTACGCTCAGTTGAGCCTAGTAAGAATTCTCCTGCTTCTGCAACATACACATTGTATTCATTTGAATCAGATAGAAGAACAATACTAAAATCTGTATTGCCGCTAATATATACAGGCTCTTCAAATGTAAATGTTGTTATTGCAGACCCGTCAGCAGATACAGTAATTGCACTTGGTGGTTTAAATACTGTAGATCCAGGAACAATAGCAGACGCTGAAGGAACTCCATTGACCATTGGTCTTAGCTGCGCTACAACTGGAGTCCCACCAGCTGCTGGTTTGGATTGAAATCTTACATGAATACTTGTTATAAAACAACCAGTAGTTTCTTGTACTGTAAATGACTGAGCCAACGGATCTTTACCAGCACTTGTACCTGTACCTGGAGGTCCGCCTGGAGTAACTGTTGGCGGAGCCGGCGGCCAATTATTATCACCAGGATTATTATTATTGTTATTACTAACGGTAGTAACAACAGATCCTAAATTAACAGTATTTTGAGTTACCATTAAATCTACAATTCGAGTTGACAAGACCGTTTGTTGTCTATGTATCGTAATGCCTTGTGCGTAATATTTCGAAGCTGCTAAAGATGTACAATCTTCTTCATTATTCGCAGTAATATCAATTAGAGTAAATGTTTTATCACCAGTAGCAAAGTTTATTGTGTTTGTGTTAGGTAAGAAGAACGAACCTTCTAATCTACCGTTAACATCTGTTAATAGAGTAGTTGTAGGTGTATCCGGATGCTGAGTAATATCATTATACCCTGAAGAGTAATCTACATTATTAGCTGATGATCTAGAAAATGTTTCTTGTTTCACCCAGCTAGCTACACTTTTATTACCAAAGAATGGATAGTGTCTTGTATTAGGTTTTAACCCTTGAGCTCTAAAGAAAATCTTACGAGTTCTCATAAAGGGAATAAATGTTCTATTAACTTCTACACCTTCTTCATCTATAAATGTAGTGCTTGTCGTAATACCTTGAACCTGAACAGATTGATCTGTACGGAATTGAGGTGTAGTAACTGTATTACCTGTTCTCACTCCAGCGCCAGATTGTGTTCCACCAACCTGAGTATCACCTAACTGATCTCCAACTTCTAAAGTGGTTGCCCCAGACCAATTGAAACTCCAATCATCCCAAATCTGACCAGAAACATTACCTTGTTGGAAACCACCATCAACAACAATTGGTTCAACAAATTCTGTTTCGAACCATTCGTCGGATGCTGGAGAGAGCTCCATGAACCCTCGCTTCTGAACAACTGCAAACGGATTAACATTTTCAAAAGTTGTCATAAAGGATTGATCAATATAGTCTACTTCATTATAGTTCAAGAATATATTATCACCTTTGATAATAATATTGTCATTCTCTACATGATCGCTATCATAAAACAGATTTGTGTTTCTGTTTGTAAACGTAGGTCGCATTTGTGTACGGGAAGGATCAATAGCAGCTTTATAATCTGGTGATACTACAAAAGATCTAGATTGGTCTTTAAAGTTATCTACAAAGAATCCAGATTTATTTCTGCTTAGTCCTGCTGAGTCAAACACATCAAACTGAGAAGTTTCAAGCTCAAGTAAAGTAAGAGCTGTTGTTTCCTCTAAACTTGAAACACGTTGTTCAAGCCTACCAATGTCAGCCATTGTAAATCGTTTGTATGTTAACATTTTACTGTTGATATCATTATCATCTATAACATAAGGATTCATTGTAACATTAAATAAATCCATTGCATTCTCTGGTGACTTAGGCAATTTAGGCTCTACATCCGCTTCACCACGTACTACTCTAATACCACTATTAACGTCAATTACTACTTTAGCTGCTTGCCCTTCATAGTAGTTAACATCAAATGTAATAAGATCAGTAGGTCTAGGTAATTCGTTAATTATTGCTCCTGAACCAAATGTACCAGTAGCATTAACAACAGGTCTAAAGTCTAACACGTTTCGTAGATTAATAACTTGTCCATCTGCTTTAGTAAAGTTTGGAATATTTTCATACTCTACTTGACCAGTATATGAGTTAACCCCGAAGAAGTCACCACCAGCACCATGAGCAAAATGTTTATATTTAACATATACAGAAGCTGGAGGAGTGTTTCCTGATATTAGCTTCAATCGACCAAGATCATAAAAGTCATCTCTTTGACCATTATCATTTTCGAATATTGCAGAAATATCATCCCCATCTGAATCAACTGCTTTTATTGTATCGAATGAGAATATATCAGGCTTATCTAGAGTAAATCCTGTTATTGTTCCTGAACCATTACTGTCAGCTTGGGTCGCTGTTGTAAAGGTTTGAGTTCGATTTGTTAAGGTTTTAGATCTAACAATTCCAGCAGATTTATTAACATATGCTAATACTTCAAACGGGTTTTGATTTAAGCCACCATTAACGATACTTGCTGATTGAGATCCGGCTCCTGTGACAGATGCTGTAACATCAACTGCTGAATCCCCAGCGCCCATAGTCCATAGAGTCGTGTCAGAAAATGTTTCTCCAGTAGCAGTCAGAGAAATTGTAGCCTGTCCACTAGCATTTGTTGTAGTGGAGAATCTACGTTGTACTGTTAATGATATGTCTGAGATAGATTGTGGTCTTGTCGTAGGAAGATCAAAAAGTAAGGAACTACTTGCAGCGTCTTTGAGAACCGCTTTATTAATCTCAAGTATTAGATTCCAAAAGTCTGTTGCACTACTTCCGATTGATTTTACATCAGCAAAGTTCTGGCCAGCATTCATTGCAATATCAAATAGATATAGTCTATAATTAGCACCATCTTCTTCTACATGTCGGACTCTTGCTGTACCTATAGTTGAACCACCATGGGTCACAGCGGAACGTAAATTCATAATCTGGAATTCGTTAATATTAGGAATTCCTTTATTAGCAGCAGATACAATAATATAACTACCATAGTTAGCTGCAACTACTTGATTATTCTCAGATGAAATAGTTCGTGGTTTAGGTACTGTTATAACTGTCTCTCCAGTACGAGATGCTCTGTATCCATCTACATATGCAACACCTGGACTTAGTATAAAATCTATCTTAGTGTTATCTGAGTCATTAGTTTCAAATAACAATTCAAATGGTTTAACAATGTAATCTCCTGATTCTTCTTTTGTACGCCGCGCCATAACATTGTCTATCTCATTATAACTATCGATTGCAGTTACTTGAGATGTAACTACACCTTGTACAATTTGAGCTATTTCAATATAATTTTCGTCAGAATCTATCTCATCTCTTGTAGCGATTTCAAGAGCGATTCGGTATCTATCAGCGCCTGGAGATGCAAGGTTAGGAGTAGCACCTTGATTATCAAATAATGCATTGTTATCTGAAGATGTTACAATATCTTGCGTGACTTTAAAACCTAAACTCTTAGTTGGTGTATTAGAATATTTTGAAATAATTTTTGATTGCTGCTTAGCAAAAACAAAATGCTCTTCAGCAAAGAAGTCACCACCATGGATAGATGCTCTGCACCCTTGTCCTACTGCTGGATTAGTTACTGTGTTAGTTGTTTGAACAGTTAATGTAGCTGAACTTCCAGTAATCTGATCACCAGGCGCAACTCTTACTGGAGAAGCACCACTTGTGCCGCTCGATGTATTTGTATATGCAACATATAGAGTAGCAGGATCTGAACCTACAGCTGGTACAACTTCTATAACTCTGAATGAAATTGCACTTGCAGATGTAAACTCAACCCCGACTAAGGTCGATATATCAGAGGGTAGTTGGTTTGAAGAAGTATCTAATTTTACAAATTCGTATTCTGTGTTGATAGTTATTCCACCTGGGTTAATGGAAGCTCCTTCTTTAAAGAGATGTCTACCTAGTCTGCCCAACTCTTTTTGCATAATAGTTTGCAACTGAGTAAGCTCACGAGCCTGCAATGCACGGCCACTATTAAATAGAATCCTGTGGAAGTTGTCGCTGTCTTTAAAATCATCTCTGTAAGTAGATGAGAATATTTCGGATGTAAATGCTTTTACCATATTAGTCTTCCATTAAAGTTGGATAATAATTTTTATATCTTCTGTTTGATCTGCTGATCTTTGTATTGCTGCTCTATTATCTATATACATTACTTCACCTGTAGATATGTCTATATCACCGTTTATGTAAGCATATGAATCACCATCTACTCCAGATGCATCAAGTGTTCCAGCTCCAGAGCCGTCAGTTTCGGATATAACTTCACCTTCAACAAACGGTTCAAACCTAGTATCAGAATCTTGAATATACCAAACTTCATCTGAGTCTGATTTTACTACATAAGCATTAGCTAAAGATGTAGCACCGCGAATAGTTTTATCTGCTGAGAAGCTTGAACTAATATTTGCGAACTTCATACGTCTTAATGCGTTGCCAGTAACACCTGAGTATAAAGCATCTGAGTCTGGTATTTCTATATTTTTAACAAGTGTAACTTGTCTAAAGTCATTTCCAATCACCCAGTTAGAACCTTCATCTCCAGCAGGTTTAGCAGTAAACATCATCGCTGTTGCTTTAAGATCGTCTCTTGGATCAGCACCGAATCCAGCTGCAGGTCCGATAATAGGTCTTGCATTGGCACCAGAACCATTACCTCCAGTAATTTTTACATAAGCTTGTGTAAAGTTTCTACCGTGAGCTTTATTTCCGTCAGAGTCTTTAACATTAATTTTTGTTACAGCGCCACCACTTACAGTAGCAGTAGCATTTGCAGCTACTCCGTTACCTATAATTTCAACTGTAGGTACAGTAGTATAACCAGAACCTCCAGATAATACCTGATACCCTACAACTTCTCCTGGAGAAGCTGCGTTTTGAATACCCACCTGCTCAACATGATCTGCAGCATCATCAGAGTCAAATGGCCCAAAAACAGTTACTGGCATAAAGTTAGCAGATAAAAACTGTGATGCTCTCAAAGCACCAACCGAGTATAAAAACTTCCATACATATCCATCAGCAGTTTCGAATGCTGTGGTAAGAGTACCAGTAGGTTTAACTGTTGATGTAACTGATTGACCTAAAGCTGTTTGACCTGCTTCAAGACAAACATATACGTTATTTTCATCTGTAATAACATAAAAACTATTTGTTGGATGTCCTACTGAGTTATCATTATAAGCTTGATAGATAGCTCCTAATGACCATGAGTATCTAGGGATAACAAATGAATGTGCTTCAACATTCTTAATAGCAGTCATATTATATTGAGCATCACGTATTGTTCGAATAGCATTAGTAGGAGTTGGAGCAGTATCATTACTATTCCAATCAATAGGTCTACCTACAGAGACATAATAATTGTTAGCTGCGCTATCAATATCTTTTTGAAGGTTTAAAAGAATCTCTTTTTTGAATCTATCTGTAATAATTGCTGGCATGTTATATCTCTTATGCTGTTATATAGTATAGTGCGTCAGTGTCACTTGATGTATACAATTTAGGCATCATTAACATCCACCCATCTGTATTATCAATCCATACACAGTTTACTATACCGTATTGTTTTACTGTAAAGCTAGTACCGTTAAAAAATGTTGTAGGAGTCACGGTAACAGCTCCTGCAGCTCTATTAACAAATGTTTTTGTTTGTCCTACTTCAGTACCATCAGCTAACGTAGATGTAGATGTAGTACCTAAGTTAAATATAGACATTGTTCGTGCTAAACTAATAGCTTGAGCATTAGCGTTAACAGTCTCTGATTTATATGTTACACCTGTCTGTATTTCTACTAGACCTGTACCAGTACCTGACAATCCTAAACTAACATTAGTGTCTGTACCTACTGCTGCAACCTGAGGAACTCCTGTTGTAGCTGCGTTACTAATCTGAATCTCATTTACAGCAGAAGCTGTAGGAGCTAGTTTTATTATTTCTGCACCATTAACATCATTTATTGTTGATAAAATATTCGGAGCAGATATAATAGGGGTAGTTAATGTTTTATTAGTTAACGTTTGAGTATGATCATTAAATACGAATGTATCACTGTCTGTTAGAAGAGGTAGATTAACATTTCTGTCTGCAGCTAATTCTTTAACTGTAAATACATACTGATGATCTAAACTTGTATCATTAATCTGAGGTAAAGTTAAAATAGGATCTGTTAAAGTTTTATTAACAAGAGTCTGAGAACTACCAACAAGAGCAACAACACCACTTTGATTAGGAAGATCAATCTCAACTTTAGCTGAACCTTCAATAAATCCTAATACTGTATTATGTGTTAGTCCGTTATAGACTAATCCACTATCTGCTAAAGACATCTTTGAGGTAACCTGAGCACTGTCACCACCTAAAAGTTGGTACAATTCTCCAAAGTTATCATTTATTTTACCGGCAGCGATCCTGAGCGTATCGCCTGTACCATCATTGGCTGTAGTGCCTTTATTAATGTTTTGTCTTGCCATTGCTAAGTCCGTATCTGTGGTTAGTTTTATTTATAATGGTTATTATGCTGAATCTGAATCATAGTAAGTATATTTAACTTCATCCATAGTATCGAATACTGAACGATCCTGACTGAATCTCTGAACTCTACTATCTAGTCCAGCTGAATCTTCGTCCATTGTTGGGCTAGTAGT
>Ga0228651_1000865_pt1 | contig 10071 bp, 11 predicted proteins | sample 63DmetaG_FD_183018 | JGI IMG/M metagenome (GOLD analysis project Ga0228651, IMG submission 183018) | Seawater microbial communities from Monterey Bay, California, United States - 63D | ecosystem: Environmental > Aquatic > Marine > Coastal | place: USA: California | collected 2016-10-24
TTCGAATCCCTTCGTCTCCGCCATCTGCTTGCCCAGATTGCAAACTAGCCCATAATTGCGTGGTTTACCGCGTTGTTTCAGCGAGATACAAGCATGCGTTTTGTGCGATGCATGGGCTGAGGTCTTGATATCAGAGAATCTATAGCCTTTACTCTGAAGCTCATTTGGCGAGGGTGGGTTTTGGAGAGCCTAGATATTAAAAGTGAAAAGCGCCCATGCCTTATCTAGCAAGTTTGAGAACACCGCAATTACACATATTTATTTTTCTAAACTGAGAATATGTAATATTTGATTATGATCAATTATTTGGGATATGATTTAGCAATTTTTATTAAATCGTCTAACACTGATTTAGCAATACGAGATAATTTTACATCACGTATTTTTTCTAAATTATGTAAATCATCACCAACTATAATAAGCCCTAACATTCCCATATTCAGATGTGGTGTGCATCCATACAAATATACTCCTGGGGTTTTAAATTCAACAGAGTGAAAATTGTTTATCTTGGAGTTTTTGGGAAGTGCGTTCATTTGTGGGCCTGCAATGAATTCTACATTGTGTCCGTTACTTTTTGGTACCCACTCTACTTTATCTCCAACGTCAATATGCACAACTTCGATGCTATATCTATCAAATTTGGTAAATTCAATTAGTACGTTTTCTGCGGAAACCACTTTTGGGCTAAAAATAAAAAATAAAAGAATAAATATAAATTTATAATGCATAAATTACCTCGTTTTTCATGTCTGTTCTAAACTCCACCAAATTTTGTTAACTTATGTGCTCCCATGGGGGTCCTGCTTAAATAAAATTTAATATAAAAAATGTAGGGCAATAATAATAAAAAGTGCAATGAAGATAGTTTCTGTAAATAATAATGAAATAGCGGGAAGACCTACGTTTAAAACTTCTTTAATTTGAGTTTTCATCCCAACTGCTGATATTGCAATTAACAAAGCCCAACTTGAAGTCTTTGCAGCTAATGATGACAATGTATGTGGTAGAAACCCCATTGAGTTGATGATGGCTAGTATTATAAATACAACCATAAAGCCTGGAAATAATGGCTGATAGTTTTGATGTCCTTGTTTAACTGTATTAATTTTCCTAATAATTATTGATGTTACAAAAATAATAGGTGCGAGCATAGCAACTCGAATTAGTTTTACTAATATTGCAACATCGCCAGTCTCTTTTGATATTGTAAATCCAGCTCCAATAACTTGTGCTACATCATGTATAGTGGATCCAATAAATATTCCTGAATTTTTTGGAGAATATTCCATATAATGTGTAAATATTGGATAAAAGATCATAGCAATAGTAGATAAAATAGTAACTCCAGCAACTGTAAATACTAACCTCTCCTCGGATCGCTCGTCATGTGGTAATATTGTGGAAATAGCTATGGCAGCAGATGCACCACATATTGCTACTGAACCTGAAGAGAGAAATGCAAATTTTGGACCATGATTAAAGATCCTTGCAACCAGGAGCCCAAATATTATTGTAGCAATAACACTACTCACCACAACAATGATTATTGACCATCCAAGTTCTGAAATCATACTGATGCTTATTCTTAAGCCTAAAAGACTTACTCCTAATCTTAATATATTTCGAGCTGAAAAAGTTATACCTAATTCGCATTTTGAATCACTTGATAAGAAATTTAGCGAGATACCAAATAAAAGCGCCATTAACATAGCAGGTGCTCCATAATGATCCGATATAGATTGCGCAGCAATTGCAATTAAAGTTGAGATTAAAATACCTGGAAGTAATGAATTTAGATTCCAAAAATAGATTGGGTTAGGGCGCATGACTTAAATCACTTAATATTTTTAACAAATTTAGTAGAAATAAATATTACTTGACAAATTTAGTCAAGAATATAAAAAAATATATATACATAAATATTTAAAAACAAAATTTTAATTTTATGTATAAATTTTAAGCAAGTGAGGTTGAGATTTTGGCATCTAAAAACCCTGAAAATAAAACAGTGCACAAGCACGCAAATGAAAAAACTTCGTTAAGGTTAGATCAAACTAATTTTGATCAGTATGAATATGACATTCTTCAGGTTTCAAGGTTGTTATTTTTAGCTTTTCATTATCCTAAATCTTATGCTTGGGTAAATGCATATTACTTAGCAGATCAAATTTTCAGTGTGCCTTATGGTTCAACAATTTGCACTACTATTCTTAGAGCAGTTAATGCAGTCTGCAAATCCAGGAATTGTGGCATAAATTATCATGATACTAATTGTGAGAAATGCAAACAATTTTTAACAGATGAAGAATATTATTTCATCGGGACGCTACATCAAATCCGACTTAATAATAAATCAGGAGCAAAAGTAAACGCAATGTTGTTATGTGAAGGTTCATCTTTCGATGAATTTTTACAATATATCTTTGAATTATCAAATATTGCAAACCATGTTGTAGATGTGTCCAGGAAAAATTTATCTGGTGGGAAAAATTATGAGCTCAATTAATATAGATTTAATAATTGCAAATATGACCAGGATTATCGAAGAGCTAAAAGTAAATGAAAGTGTATGCGGGAAAGCTTACCCATCTTTTAGGATTAATCAACTTCATGAGGAGCTACTAAATTTAAAATCAGAACTAAATAGATCTGAAAGTTGTTTAGAGGAATATCGATATATATCTTTAGAATTCCACGGATCAGTAGTTTGAAATACTTTAGATTTTTTGACTGTAACTTGATGATTTATAACCAAAAAATAAATAGTTATAATAATGTAAAATCTCTTGCCAAGATTGTATCAATAAACATTTCTTCATGCTCCAAATCAAAGGAAAATAATAAGTGTCAAAAAAAGAATATATAGTCTTTGGACTAAATGTGGACAAGATTTCCGTGCTCTATGGTGCAGTCTTAATCGTTTTTGCGGTTATGCTCTCGTCTTCAAATGAAATTAAATCAGTTACGACACTAATACCAGCTATCTTGGGAATATTGATTTTTATTTTTGGCCTGCTCTCGCTCTTGATGCCAGCCAAACAGAAACTCTTTATGCATTTAAATGTTTTGATCGGCTTATTTATCTTTTTGTATGGATTGAGTGCATTTGGAAGCTTATTTTATGGAAATTTACTCGAAGTAAATTTTTTGGCTGATTTTTCACGGTTATCTATGAGCGTTACTGGGGCCATTTATATTTTGGTTTGTGTAAAATCATTTATTTTTGCTCGTAAACAAAGCGAATATAGTTCTAATCAAGAAAAATGATAAAAAAATCCTATTGAGCAGATTAGGGTTTCACAAACTATCTATAAAGAAACTGTTAGTCAGTAAATCTTATAGATTTTTGAAAAGTAATGTTTTTTGTAAGATATTGTCAGACAAACTTGACGCTTTATTGATAGGCACTTAATTTTTATAAATGACAACAGAAAACCCATTTAAGTACTTCAAAACTTCGCATACTTGCAAAATCTGATGCTTGATCTAATTAGTTAGTCGACACCGCCATCTGCTTCCCCAGATTGCAAACTAGCCCATAATTGCGTGAATAACCGCGTTATTTCAGGGGGATACAGGCGTGCGGATTGGGTTGCTGAGGCAGGCCGCCTTATCGCTGATGCGACTGCAAACATTTCAAAATAAAAATATTATTCGGCGTGGGCTTGCCCGCGCCGAAACGTCTTTCAATTTGATGATGAAAATACCCTTGTTATAGAAAATTCAATCTGGGGTGTTTTAGTCATAAATGTAGGCAAATGGTCAAGAAAAATATAGCTGCTGCAAAATTGGATGCTTATTGTTTTTTATTCTCTGATGCGTCAAGATACGCACACAAAAACCATTGGGATAGGCATGTTTGGAACAACAGGTTGGCGCCGATTCAAAGCCAATGATGAAATCAAAAAATGGGCAAACGCGGCGCGAAAATTTGCCAATGGCGCTGCGCAAAACCCCGACTTGAAAGAAAAATGGTTGCAATGCGAAGGTACTTGGTATGTTGGCGTAGACGTCTTGCCTTCAGATGAAGACGGGCGTTTTGACGGATTTGAACTGGCTGGTCCTGTTTCTGATCTTATTCAGAGCGTGGCCACAAAGCCCTTGCACCCAGCGCAGGTTTCAATCATTTATCCAGGATATCCAAAACCACGGCAGGGCGAAACCAAGGCTGGCTTTAACTATCGGCTGAAGCGGGACGCGGCGCATGTGGACGGGCTATTGCCCGTCGGCGCACAGCGACGCCGCATGTTGCGAGAACCCCATGCCTACGTACTTGGATTGCCCTTGAATACCTGCGATACCAACGCTAGCCCGATGGTTGTCTGGGAGGGTTCGCATCTGATTATGCACAAAGCGTTTCAGACCGCACTCAGCCCTTATCCAGCAGCGCAATGGCCCGATATTGACCTGAGCGATGTGTATCATGCTGCGCGGCGAGAGGTTTTTGAAAAATGCCGGCGCGTGGCTGTTCATGCCGAGCCGGGTCAAGCCTACGCGATCCATAGGCTGGCATTACATGGGATTGCCCCTTGGCAAGCGGGTGCCCATGCACCCAGTGAAGGCCGCATGATTGCCTATTTTCGTCCAGAATTAAGTGATATTGGGGAGTGGCCAAACCTATGAATGCTTATTGTTGTTGACTGGTTTTATTGCAAGATAAGGAGAGAGTAATTTTTAGCTCATATATTTGGCAACACCTGACTCATTACCATATTGTCAGGGTGAATGATCAAAATACTTTCATGCAGTAATTTTACGTAGCAAATTTAATTCTTTGTATAGGAAATCAATAGTTAATCTTATTTTTTTTAATTGAAATTTTGGTGGGTGATAAAGAAGATACATGCTCATTTTTACATCTCCGTTTGTTGAAAGTCTTCCATCTTCAAGCTCAATTTTTTCCAATTGTCCTGTTGATATTTCTTTTTCAACCCCCCAGCTTGGTAGGAGTGCTATGCCTTGTCCTCCGACAACACTTTCTAAAAGTGATTGACCATTATTGCTGACATATTTTGGTGTCAGTTCTATATCTTTCCATGTTTGGTTTTTTTTGGATTGCCAATTTAATACACCGTGAGGCGTGCGGTACATGAAAACAGGGAACTTGCATAGGTCATCAGAGGTTTGTGGTCTACCATTTTGATTTATAAAATCTGGTGAAGCTACCAAAATGAAGTTATGTTTACTCAACCGACGAGCAACGACCTGATCAGGTAAATCTGATGTGGCTCGGATCGCGATGTCAGCATCGTTGCTGGAAAGGCTCAATGTTTGATCTGTAATATTTAAATCAAATTCTAAGTCTGGGTAAATAGTCCTCATTTGATCTATTGCGGGGAGGACATAAAGCTCAGCATAGCCTGGCATTGCAGTAATTCGAACGGTGCCAGATGGTGATATAGATTGTGCTTTACACATTTCGTCAGCAATATCGATGGTTTGAAGCGCAGTTTTTATTTCAGTTAAATAAAGTACTCCAAGATCAGTTAAGCTCACAGATCGTGTGGTTCGTAAAAATAGCTCAACTCCAAGGGTTTCTTCTAAATCTTTTATCCGTCGTGACACTGAAGATGAAGGGACGCGGAAATAGTCAGCAGTTTCACTAAAGCTTAATGTTTCTGCTAATTTTGAAAAGTATCGAAGTGCACGTAGCTGATCCATATTGCAAAACTTTTATTATTGTTTTTATGACAATAGTATTATCAATAATTAATATATTGTCCATCGATATTCATAGTTTTATGTTTGTTTAACAATTATAAAATTTTAGGAAAGCATAATGAGAGCTGTAGCTTATCAAAATTATAACTCAAATATTGAAATTATTGAAGTCGCAAAACCAAAGCTTCAAGATAAATCTGTTCTTGTTGAAGTGCATGCTGCTGGCATTAATCCAATTGATAATATTCTGCATGCAGGATATTTGCAACAAATGCTGGAGCTCAGCTTTCCACATATTATGGGTTATGATGTATCAGGTATTGTGGTTGAGGTTGGTAAAGATGTTAGAAGTGTTAAAGTTGGTGATGAAGTATTTGCTCGACCAAATCAAGAAGATGCTGGTTCAATCGCTGAGTTTGCGCGTATTCACGAAAATGAACTTGCAATTAAACCAAAAAATATGAGTCATATTGATGCGGCATCTGTTCCACTTGCCGGTCTTACTGCATGGCAAGCCTTAGTTACAAAAGGTAATATTAATCGTGGTGACAAAGTTTTAATCCATGCAGGATCTGGTGGAGTAGGGACGCTTGCAATACAGATTGCAAAATATTTTGGAGCAGAAGTAACGACGACTACAAGTTCAAAAAATAAGGATTTAGTAAAAAGTTTGGGAGCTGATCTAGTAATCGATTATACCACTCAGTCATTTGAGAATGAGTTGTCAAACTATGATTTAGTTATTGATGCAATTGGTGGTGATACATTAACCAAATCTTTTAAAGTTTTAAAAAAAGGTGGAAGATTGGTTTCTATCAAAGGGCAAGATACCGAAAATCTTGCCAAAGAATATGGTGTAAATTTTGAATGGTTTTTCATGTCTCCTGATGGAGAAATGCTCACAGAAATTGCATCACTAATTAGTCAGGGCACAATTAAAACTGTTATTGATAGTACATACTCTATGAAGCAGGCTCCAGAAGCATTTGAGCTGTTAGCTAAAGGACGAGCTAAAGGTAAAATTGTTATTATGATGAATTAGAAAGTTATCGTAATTTTGAATGCATTAATCTTACAGAAATTTGCAAGAAAGTACATTAAAGGAATAAAAATATTATGTTAAAGAAAATACTAGGCATTGCACCGATTCAAACAGAAGATGGTGCATTTACTCCTTCACGCTTTTCATTAAAATTAGCTACATCTGCCAAAACTGATTATGATGGAGGAGCTTATAAAAACCCTTACACGGGTGGAAAAGCTCGTGTACTTGTAGTGCTTACTGAAGAACGTAATATGGTGATGGCAAACGGTAGGAAATTTTCAACTGGAAACCATCCCGTTGAAATGGCTTTACCAATGCTGCATCTCATTAATGCAGGTTTTGAATTAGATATTGTAACACCTACTGGTGCTCCAGCAATTATTGAAGAGTGGGCAATACCTAAAAATGATAAATCAGTTGCTGAGTTGTTTGCTAAATATGATGATGCCTTTGCTAAGCCTAATAGCCTTATTGATTTTGCGAAAAACTCATTAATAGATGACACACCATATCTTGGCGTATTTATTCCGGGTGGCCATGGTTCAATGCTGGGTTTGCCAAATGATCCAAATCTTGGAAAACTTTTACGTTGGGCTCAGAAAAAAGATATACATATAATTACACTTTGTCATGGACCTGGAACATTGATGTCTGCGAAAATTGATGGTGAATTTATTTTCAATGGTTATGAAATTGCTTTGTTTCCTGACTCGGTTGACAAACAAACTCCAATGATAGGTTATTTACCTGGACATATGACTTTTGAATTAGGTGGTAAGTTGAAGGAACTTGGTATGCATATTATAAACAAGAAAGCTGATGATACCTGTCATATTGATAGAAACCTTATAACAGGTGCTAGTCCATACGCTTCTAACAAACTTGGTAGGCTAGCTGCTGAAAGGCTATTAAAAGTTGTTAATTGTACTGATTAGAATTTTTTTGAAATACCATTTTAAACGAAAAACTTAATACTTTTGCAATGGTTTCATTTGAAATGCCTTCCTTTTGCATCCGCATTGCACCAATATGTTGATTTTCAAGGAAGTACGCGGCTACATCAGTTTCCATGCCTAAAAATCCATTTTCTAATTTAGCTCGCTCAACGCAATGAAAGAATGCGGCATATATATCTGCTCTAATTTTATTGAGTTCCTTAAGCGTAGAGCAACCGAGTTGTTCAGAAAGTGCGGCCATCATAACTAGTAAGCATCCATTTGGAATGCCGCTTGTTTTACGATCTTGCGTGATGAAGCTGATAATGTCGTCTATTGTTTTAGAAATAGGTTGGTCTGAATAAAGGATATTTAGCAACGGTTGGACTGCGAGTGTTTTGTAAATTTTTAAAGCACTTTTTTTTAAGCCGTCGTCACTTTTGAATTCTCGATATATTCCTGGCTTAGATGCCCCAGTTAATTTGCAAATATCATTTATAGAAACATTTGATGGTCCTTTTGACCAATATTCCATCAAAGCAGAATGTAATATTAAATTACGATCAAGTTTTTTTGGGCGGCCACGAAGTGGCAATTGGTTGTGGCTCATTAACGTACCTCAAGGTATTTATTCTTGACATCATACTTTCGTACCTTAAGTTACGAAAATATTAAAGTAGATACCAGCCCTGAAAGAAAAACTATGCAAAAAGATCCTGTAGGCTTGCTCGGACGTTTGAATGCGGCCAGCTTAATGATGATTACACCAGAATTTTACAAACTTTGGTCAAAGCGCATAAAAGGTGCAGGCAGGATCATTAATACTCCTTCAAATTTTGCAATGAAACCCAAGTATATGAAAATAGACGGTATAAATATCCGTTATGCAACCAGTGGAAATGTTGATGGTCCAACAGTACTGTTTCTCAGTCCTCTACCACAGAGCATTCTATGTTATGATAAGACTTGGTCAGCATTGTCCGATGATGCCAACTTGGTTGCAGTAGATCTACCTGGCTTTGGTAAAAGTGAAGGTGGTATGAGCTTTACGACATTTTCAGCACAGAGTGAATTTCTGCAAAAATTCATAAATAAACTTGAGTTATCTAATCTTCATATTGTAGCTCCAGATGTTGGAATGCCCGTGGCACTTCATTATGTTTTACATCGAGATCATAAAGCTAAGAGTATTTTATTAGGTGCTGGACCAAGCATTCAGCCTTCTGCTGATGGAAGCTTAGTAAAGAAGATGATTTATTCAAAATTTTGGCGTTTGGTATTCACATTTACAGGCGCGCCTGCATTTATTGCTGGAGCTAACCACCTAGGTTACCTGAACTACAGACCATCTGCAGAAGAGGTTAGAGATTATGTTTCTTCATATTCTGGCAGAATTGGACAGGTCACGAAATGGTTCAAAGGATACCCAGATGGATGCAAGGAAATAGATCCACATTTAAATAAAATAAATATCCCTGTTCATATCTTATGGGGTGATCAAGACGCGTTTTTGAAAGCTGATAATGCAGAACAGCTGCATACACGGTTGCACAATAGCAATTTAACAATATTTAAAGATTGTGGACACTTTTTTTACCAGGACAAATGTTCCGAGTTTACAAAACTTCTAAAGTCTTGGGTTAACGGTGGTTACAAACAAAATTAAATAAACTAGTTACTTTATTAATGAGATTTTTGTTTACAAAGTTTAGTTTTTCAAGCTTGCTTTATGCTTTTGTTGCATTACTTATCACGCATAAAATATGCGTCGCATTAATCATTTATTAATAGTAAGGAAAGCAATTGAAAAAAGCTCTTTTATTTGGGTCCATAGGTGTGCTCACTGAAACCTCAGAATTACAAAGAAAAGCTTATAACACAGCTCTTAAATTAAATAATATAGAATACATATGGAATATTGGAACATATTGTGAATTGCTTAAAGAGCCTGGTGGAAAAAAGCGTTTATCTTCATTTGGTGATAAAATTCTTTCAAATGAGCAAGTTGTAAAAATTCATAATGATAAACAACAAATTTTTGAAAAATTAGTGAAAGATGGTATTGAGCCAAGGCCTGGATGCCTCCAAGCTATCAAGAAATGTAAAGAGTTAGGTATTAAAGTTGGTTTCGTAACTACAACAACACCCAAAACTATAAACATAATTAAAGAAGGCTTATCGAATTTTCTTGATTTTGAAGATTTTGATTTAATCACTTCAAATCAAAAAGTAACACTCGATAAACCAAACCCAGAAGTTTATGAATATGCCCTTAAAGAATTAGGAGTTTATGCACATGAAGCTGTTGCTGTAGAAGATACAACAGTCAATCAATCATGTGCAATTCAATGTGGCATTGATTGCTATTTATATCCAGGTGAATATGCAACGGTTGGTTACAAAGATATGATAGGTAAAAAATTTATT
>Ga0228651_1000956_pt1 | contig 9516 bp, 9 predicted proteins | sample 63DmetaG_FD_183018 | JGI IMG/M metagenome (GOLD analysis project Ga0228651, IMG submission 183018) | Seawater microbial communities from Monterey Bay, California, United States - 63D | ecosystem: Environmental > Aquatic > Marine > Coastal | place: USA: California | collected 2016-10-24
ATGAAGTTATGAATTTATCAAAAAAAGCTAGAGAGAGAATTGCAAAGACTATTAAAAATGGTGCAGTCTTGCTCCATGGAAATAAAACTATTTATAGAAACAATGATGCAAACTATCCATTTCGTCAGTTTTCTGATTTTCATTATTTGACAGAGTGGCCAGAACCTGATGCTCACGCAGTAATACTAGTTAACGATTCAGTGCCAGAACTCCATATGTTTGTTTTAGATAAAAATGAAGAAATGGAAACATGGGACGGAAAAAGGATTGGAAAACAAGGCGCTGTAGATCTTTATGGAGCAAAGATTGCTTATTCGAATACACAATATAAAAGTGAATTAATAAACCTTCTAAAAGGTCATACAGACATTTATTGCGATTATTCATCAAATTCTTTTCAGGAAATAGACCAACAGGTTCTTAATCTTGCAGTTCCTTATGACCAAAGGGGAGGAAACTTTAGTAAAGCTAACCTACATTCACTTCAACCAATACTTTCTGAATTAAGGTTAATTAAGCAGGAGGGAGAGTTAGAACTTTTACAAAAAGCATGTGATATAAGTATTGAAGGCCACCTTGCTGCAATGAAGTTTACAAAACCTGGAGCTTATGAATATCAAGTTGCTGCTGAAATGGAAAAGACTTTTTACCACCTTGGAGCAGAAAGACTTGGATATAACTCAATTGTTGCAGGAGGAGACAATTCTTGTATTCTCCACTATGCCACAAACAGAGAAGAACTTGAAGATGGAAAACTCTTATTAATAGATGCTGCTGCAGAGTATGGAATGTACTCATCAGATATTACAAGAACCTTTCCTGTAAACGGAAAATATACTCCTGAACAAAAAGCAGTTTATTCAGAAGTGCTGAAAGTTCAAAATCTAGGAATTGAAATGGTGACAACCCAAAACACTATGCAAGACGTTCATAAGGAAACTATCGCTTCCATTGCAGAATCATTAGTCAATTTAGAACTGGTTCCAAATAATATTGAAGATACAATTTCAATGATGCACTACTTTCAATTTTTCATGCACGGTACAGGTCACTGGTTAGGTTTAGATGTTCATGATGCTGGGAGTAATGAGTTAAACAATGAACCGAGAAAGTTTGCCCCAGGTATGGTTACAACAATTGAACCTGGTATTTACATCAGGCCATCAAAACCAGTCATCAATTTTCCCCTATTAGAACGAGATCCTGAAAAGATAAAAATAAGAAGAAAAGAAATGGGTATGGAGGCTGCTACAAGGTTGGAGCAAAAAGAAATGCGAGAAGCAAAAACTGTTGAACATAAAATTCCAGAAAGCTTACTAGGTATTGGAGTAAGAATAGAAGATAATATTCTTTGTACTGAAAATAAATCAGTTAACTTAACCGAAGCATTGCCTCGAAGCATAGATGAAATAGAAAATATTTGTAGCTAATTATGGTCTCACCAAAGTTTGTTTATGGTATTTATGAATCACGTCTTCAAAAAGAACTTTTAACGAAACAATTACCTCAGCATATTGGACTTATTCACGATGGACACAGAAGATATGCGCGTAGAGAAAAGTTATTAAGCTATGAGGTCTCATACAGAATTGGGATGGTTCGATTCAAAGAATGTGTTTCATGGTGTGACGAGTTAGGAATTAAACATATAACAAGCTGGTTGCTGTCAAAAGAAAACCTTTCTCGACCACAAGAAGAACTAGAGCCATATTACAAGGTTGTAAATGAACTTTTTGAAGAGTTAATTATCGACGATATTGTAGACAATTTTAAAATACAGTTTATTGGTAGTTTTGATCAACTACCCGACTACCTTCAACAAACTATTCAAAAACTTCAGGAAGTTAGAGGTGGTGGCGAAAAAACTCTAACAATTGCTCTTGGCTATGGGGGTAGGCAAGAAATAGTAGATGCAATTAAAAGTTTACTTAAAAACAATAAAGATGGAGATATTGATGAGCTAATTGAAAACATGACAGATGAAGATCTAAGAGAGCATCTGTATTCACCAGGAGTTCCTGATATAGACTTGGTTATAAGAACTAGTGGAGAAGCAAGACTTTCAGGTTTTTTGTTATGGCAAAGTGCATATTCAGAATTTATATTTCAGGATGTTTTTTGGCCAGAGTTTAGAAAAATCGACTTTTTACGTTGTTTGAGAGAATACGTACAACGCGAAAGAAGATTTGGTAAATAGCTCACCCCCTTTCCTTACAATCCAAACAAAGGTAAAATAAAGTTCTATGAATCTAGTTGAAATAATCAATGAGCTGAACTTCAATGTACTTTTCCCGTTGTTCATAGGATTCAAGTTTCTCCTTGAAACCTATTTAAAACAGAGAAACATCCAATCTATGGAAGACAATAAAGATGCTATACCTGAGCGTTTTGTAGGTGTTGTGACAGAAGAGGAATACAAAAAATCAATTAATTACAATACAGAGAGAATTCGATTTTCAATGCTTACAGCTCTTATTTCGGTTGGAGTTTTGTTACTATTCACTACCGGCGGGTTACTTAATTCTCTAACAAAAGTAGTCCAAGGAGTTACTCAATCAAATGTTGTAGGGATTATTTTACTTGGGTTATTTATAGTTTTAATTGATGAAATAATAGGAATTCCATTAGCTATATACTCGACCTTCTATCTTGAAGAAAAGTATGGCTTTAACAAAACAACAACAAAAACATTTATTCAAGACTTAATAAAAAGTCTTTTGATCTCTATTATTTTTTCTTCAACCCTATATGCTGTTGTAATTTCAATAATTGAACGACTTGGAGATAACTGGTGGATATATGCTTTCGTAGCAGTTTTTTTATTTCAAGCCATAATATTTTATTTATATCCCGTTTTGATTCTTCCACTTTTTAATAAACTAGAGCCAATTACTGATGAGAAATTTAAAGAACCTATTGAGAAACTTCTCAACAAAATTAACTTTAAAGCAAAAGGACTTTTTGTAATGGATGGAAGCTTAAGAAGCTCGCATGGAAATGCATTTTTTACAGGATTTGGAAATAACAAGAGAATAGTTTTTTATGACACATTATTAGAAACCATTACTCCAAAAGAAATGGAGTCAATACTTGGACATGAATTAGGCCATTATAAATTAGGGCACATTAGAAGAACGCTTATAAGTTCCATCTTCTTTGGTTTTCTTGGTTTTTACATTCTAGGCCAGGTTTTTATGGCTGATCAATTCTTTTATGGTCATGGGTTAGATGAAATAACTCTATATTCTAAATTCTTACTATTCTATCTTGTTATTGGCTCATATACTTTTTTTACTAAACCTTTTACCTCCTATATTTCTAGACAAAGAGAATTTGCTGCTGATGATTTTTCAATTGAGTACACAGAAGTTGAAAGTATGATTTCGGGTCTTCTTAAGTTGAGTAAGGATAACTCTTCAAACCTAACACCGGATAATTTATATAGCTCTTACTATTATTCACACCCACCGATTGCAGAGCGTGTAAAAAGTTTAGAGGGTAAGAAAAAGAATTAAGGAACGCTAAGTACGAATAGTGCTTGTAGGGTCAGACCGACCGTTATTAATAAGAAAATATACTGTGTTTTATCACTTTGATGATGTCCAAAAAGTTTTATAGCTAAATCATGCGCTAGAATTACACTCAACATATGTCCAGCTAAAGTTACGAATACTTGTATACCCCACAAACCAACTGGAGTTAAGAAATAATTGATTGTAATCTCCTCAACCCCAAATAGATTCCAACCAACACCATAAGGGTCATTCAACCTGTAAAGAATTGTCTGGGATTCATACAATAATAAACTTAAATAATGGGTTACGTGATATGCAAAAGCTATTGGAAGCATTGTATGTCCAAATAAAAGTGATACTTTATTTAGATCTTGTTGCTCTCCACTCACCCTCAAGGCAAACCAACATGCAAACCGGTATGAGCTTATGATAATTATGTTGATCGCAAAAAATGCAAACGTTGAAAAACCCATATCTAATGTTGAAGAACCAAATAAGTTGTACCAAAAAGTGGTACCTCTCAATCCATCGTAAGTAACCGTTCCAATCATTAACAGTATGAAATACTCCATTCCTTTAAAATTTGAGAGATTGGCTATGTTTTCAAGCATATTTTTATAAACTGGACGTGAAACACTAAATCGTAGTTTTGCGTATAAGTGATGAAGTAAATGAAGAGGGTCAACTTCAATCGAGGTCTTACTAAGTAAAATTCTTGATCCTGTTGTTATAAGCAGTAGCAAGATAAAGACTGTACCAATGTGAGTAGGATTACCTGGCTTTCTCCATACCAATTCAAACCAGGTCAGCCCTAGGAACAAACCAGAAGCTATCCATACATTAGATGGCTTTTCTTCAGCTGAGGGAAATAGTGATAAAGGATTAAATTTTGCATATATATCACCAAAAACAAGTCCAAGTACGGGAACTCCTATCCATAAAAATACCCAGATAATAAGAGGAGTAATAGATGTCTTAGCTTCCTCATTTCCAATAAAACCTGGAAGGATTAAGAGTGACAAAATAAGTCCCCCGAACACTTTTCCCAAAATAGGCAGTTTTTGTTCAACAATCACTTCTTTTTGAATTAGAACAGATTGTTTCCAAGAGATTTTTAAGAAAACAAATGTTAAAACAATAACCAAAGCTGAAACATTTAAAACCGTTTCAAATGGAATTGGTAAATCTCCAACACTTCCTATTCCATGTTGAAAATTATCTAAAGTTAGTAATAATTTCATTATTCTTTACTACATATTACATGTCGACTAAAATATCATCTACAGGAGTTATTTAAAATGTGTATAGGATGTAATGTAGTTGAACAAACCAGCGTAGAGGTAATGCAAATTGCTGCTCAAACAGACTCTGGAACTTCAATCATCGTACCCGTAATGAATAACTTATTCGAAATGCATACTTTTCAAGTAATTGAATCTTTTCTAATACAAGCTTCGTTAATAGGGTTTTTACTGTAACAATTTAGCTTTTACAATTTTCACACTGATCTGTGCATTTACCAAACATTTCAACCCTGTGATCTGAAATCTTAAATTTAAATTTTTCTTCAATCTTTTTTATTTCTAAATCTAAAAAGTTTTCAAATTCATTACTCAGCTCAACGTCAATAATTTCCCCACAATCACTGCAGAATAGGTGATGATGATGAGCACGGTCTTCTAGAACAAGTTCAATGACTGTCTGATTTTCTGGTGAAGTAAATTCATCTAAAATATCAATCTTCTTTAAATCGTTTAATACCCTATAAAGAGTGGACTTCGCAACCTTATTTTTTAATAAAGCCTGAAGTTCATCAAGGGTAATAGGCCCTTTGTTTTCAAGAAGCGCCTCTAAGACCAAAATTCTAGGATTAGTAATTGAAACATTATGATCTGATAATATCTGTTCTGAATTTTTACCCATGTTTGGAGTATAGCAAATGGACTTATTAAAATAAATGAGAATTATTCTCATTTATGCTTGACAAACTTTTAAATGAGACTTATTCTCATTTATTGTAATTATTTAAATATTAAGGAAAATTAATGAGAACTAGACCTATTTATAAAATTGGTGCAATTGTACTGTCTATAGTTTTAATCGCTTGCGGTACCGGTAGCACAACAGATGAAGCTACATCAGGCAAAATAAACGTTTTAGCTACTACTCCAATGCTCGGTGACTTTGTCAACCAAATAGGTGGTGAAAACATTAATTTAACTATTTTAATGCCACCGGAAGTAGACCCGCATACATATGATCCATCACCTCAAGATGCTACTAAAATTGCAGATGCCGATGTAGTATTTTATATAGGTCTTAAATATGAACCTTCAGCACTAATTAAATTACTAGAAAACACATCAAATAGTGATTCAGTTTTAGTTGAAGTGGGAGAAAGCATCAATCCTATAGAATTTAGTGAAGAAGGTCACGATGACCACGATGACCACAAAGATCATGACGATCATGATGAAGAAGGACATGATGACCACGATGAAGAAGGTCACGACGATCATGATGATGAAGAAGGACATGATGACCACGATGAAGAAGGTCACGACGATCATGATGATGAAGAAGGACACGATGACCACGATGAAGAAGGTCACGACGATCATGACCACGGTTCAGAAGATCCACACTTTTGGTTCGATCCGTTAAGAGTTGCAATGGCAGCAGAATTAATGATGAATCAATTAATAGAGCTTGACCCAAGCAATTCTGAAGCATATAAAACTGCAGGAGAAGCTTATATCAGCGAGTTGAATGAATTAGATTCTACAGTATATGCATTAATTGAAACAGTACCTTCTAAAAATAGAAAACTTATAACAACTCACGAGTCTCTTGGCTATTTAGAAGCTAGATATGGTGTAGAAGTTCTTACTACCATCATTCCAAGCTTGTCTTCAGCTGATGAAATATCACCTGCAGAATTAGTAGATGTTCTTGATGTCATTGAAGATAACGACATAAAAGTTATTTTTGTTGAATCTGAAGCTCCATCTGTATATGCAGAGACAATAGCAGCAGAAGCTAACATAAAAACCGTTACAGGTTTATGGGTTGAGACTTTAAGAGAAAATCAATCATATGGTGATTGGTTAATAGAGAATGTTGAGTTAATTGTAGAAAACTTGGTTGACCTTCCTTAGGATGGTCACAGGGATGAAAGTTAAAAAACATTACAAATAAAAGTCTTATAATTTCTGATGGATGTTGTGTTCAATATGGTGACGCACTAGCTCTTGATGATGTTACCTTTTCGATAACAGAAGGAAAGTTAGTAGCTGTAGTTGGACCTAACGGTGGAGGAAAATCTACACTTTTTAACGCTATGGCCGGTATAACTCCTTTGTCACATGGGTCCTTAAAGATAAAAGGATTAGATCCTAGTGATGCCAGAAGTTTTATTGGATATGTTCCACAAAACAACCAAATAAATTGGAACTTTCCTCTTTCAGTTAAACAAGTAGTGGAAATGGGATTGATAAGAAAAAATACTTTTAACCCATTCTCTAATAAAAAAAATAACGAAATTATTGAAGAGTCATTGAGCAAAGTAGGTCTTCTTGAAAGAATTGATGAAAATATTAATAATTTGTCAGGAGGACAAATTCAAAGAGTTCTTCTAGCTAGAACATTAACTCAGGGTGCAGATATCTTATTACTAGATGAAGCATTTAGCGCTGTTGACATTGGCGCTGAAGAAGATGTCATGAAAATAATAAATGATATTAAACAAGATGGTAAAACTATTTTGATTGCAACCCATGACATCAACAACATTGAAGAAAAATATGATGAAGTTTTATGTTTAAACAGACATTGTTGTGCATTTGGGGATCCTTCTGAAGTTCTCACAGAAGATGTTGTAGAGGAAATGTACGGATCACACAACCAAATACTTAAAGAGCACAGACCAGGAAGCCACGGTGATAGTAATGGGAATTGAGATTTTAATAGAACCATTAGAGTATGATTTTATGGTGCGTGCATTAATCACAGCACTTTTATCTGGAATCATGCTTTCAGTATTAGGATCTTTTACTATAAATAAAAATATGGGATTCATGGCAGATGCTATGGCTCATGCAACTCTACCAATCATTGCTGTTGGTGTTTTTTTTGGGTTTAGCATTTCTTCACTCGGAGCACCAGCTGCGATAATGATTGCTTTATTTCTGGGTTTTATAATTAAAAACACAAACATTGGAGAAGATACCTCTATAGGGATAATATTCTCTTCTTTTTTTGCTCTAGGCTTTGTTTTAATATCAGTACTCGACGTATCAATTAATTTAGAGGACTTGCTGTTTGGTCAAATACTCGCAGTAAGCACGGTTGATGTTTTTGTAATTTTTATCCTTGCCAGTGTTGTTCTTAGTACTTTATTTCTCTTCTTCAAACAGATTTTATTTTACTCATTCGATCCTTTAGGAGCCCAAGTGAGGAATTTGAATGTAACTTTTCTAAATTACCTATTTTTAATTATTTTATCTTTATCGATAGTAGGTTCTCTGCAGACAGTTGGTATTGTATTAGTTTTAAGTATGCTACTAATACCGGCTGCTGCAGCAAAGCTTGTTACAAAAACTTTTGTTAAGTCAATAAAAATTAGTGCATTTTTTGGAGGTGTCTCTTCCGTAGCAGGACTATATCTATCTTACTATTTTAACCTTCCTTCTGGTCCAACAATGTCTTTAGTAGCTTCTGGAATTTTTATGTTGTCTCTTCTCTCAAGAAAATTACTGCTTAAACGCAAATTAATAATTTCTTGAATTGATTAAAGTTTGAGTTATGAAAAAATTATATATAGTTTTCATTTTTCTAATTTCCTGTTCAGTTAACATCTCATCCCCACCTGAAGTAGTGCCCAACACTGAAGAAGAACCAATAGTTCAAGTGACTACCACTTTGTCATCAGATGAAAGTCATGATGATCACGATCATCATGGTGAAGAAAACCATAATAAAGAAGAACATTACGACCACAATAATGAAGAAACACCCAAACCGATTAGCTTGCTTCCATTTGATTATTACCTCATCGTTCCAGATGGTGTTCCAGATCAACTCGAAGTTTTAAATTATAACTTAGGAGAAGAAACTGTAATACAATTTGAAGCTAGAGATGTTGAAAAAGAAATTCATGTACACGGATATGATATACATTTTATGGTTTATCCAAATCAAGATAATATTCTAAAAATTGAACTAACCATAGCTGGTGAATTCGAAATTGAAAATCATGCCAGTGGTTACGAATTTGCTAGACTAATTGTTTCACCCTGAGTTAATTTCTTCGTAGCAAAAATCTATTTAAGCTATCTACTGGGTTTCGCCCGGATAATTATTTTCAGTGACAAACAATAAAAAAACCGGGCGGTGCCCGGTTTAACTAAAGAACAACTAACTAGACACCTACCTATGTAGAATCCAGTGCCAGTTGTTTACTTTGTACATATTGACTATTAAAACAACATTAAGTTAAAAAGTAAAGCCAGAGACAGAAAAAACAAAAAAACCATAATTTTTACGAATACAGATATAACAACCCTTTATCTATCATTAACTCCATGGCAAAAATTATAGAAGCTAATAATCTCACAAAAATATATGGAGAGAAAGAAACTAGTGTTACCGCTCTAGATGACATCAATATTGAATTTAGAGAAAATGAATTTACTGCAATAATGGGACCCTCTGGATCAGGGAAATCCACGCTTCTTCACTGTCTTGCAGGACTAGATAGGCCTTCCTCTGGAAAAATATTTTTAAAAGGGAATGATATTGCTACTTTAAATGACAAAGAATTAACAAAAATTAGAAGAGATAGTTTTGGATTTATTTTCCAAGCCTTCAACCTCATTCCAACACTTACAGCGGAAGAAAATATTACTCTACCGGCTTCAATAGCGGGAAGACAGCCTGATATGGAATGGGTAAAAGAGGTTGTAGAGACTGTAGACATTGCAGATAGACTCAGTCATAGACC
>Ga0228651_1000971_pt1 | contig 9409 bp, 7 predicted proteins | sample 63DmetaG_FD_183018 | JGI IMG/M metagenome (GOLD analysis project Ga0228651, IMG submission 183018) | Seawater microbial communities from Monterey Bay, California, United States - 63D | ecosystem: Environmental > Aquatic > Marine > Coastal | place: USA: California | collected 2016-10-24
AGCTTCACCATAAAAACAGATAGCCATATGTTTTTATGGTGAAGCTGGTCTGCCTAACAAGAAAACCATAAAGAATCATAAGGATAATATGATAACTCCTCTAACAGAGTTGGGATATCATCTGGAATACTATGGCTCTAAACGATTAAATCACAAAGAGAATGATCTTAAATTTAATAAGATATATAATTTTAAAGGATTACGTTCTCATTTAGCTGATAACGAGAAAGAATCTGATGACTTGGATAAAACTCACATTGCTTCAATATATGAAATGATAGGTTCTCATCCATATGAAACAGCATTCTTTATACGTTGGGACCAAAAGTTAACAAGCACAGAGATAATTGATCATATAAAAACATACGATAAAAATGAAAATTAAAAAAACATTTAAACAATTTAATTTAGAATCAATCAATGAAGGCCAATTCTCATGGATTACTTATGATACTGATGTACAAATAGGTTCTGAAAGAGAAAACACTATTGATGTATACATGTTTGATAACGAAGGTAATCAATGGCATGAAAAGAAATATGAAGGTTATGGCGTATTTGGTAACATGGACTATTATGAGTTATTAGCCAAAATGAATGGTTATACAGAAGAAGACTTAGAAAATAAAGCAGTACTTAAAGCTATTAGAGCAATGGGTAAAGCAGAAATGAGAGATATTGGTATTACTTTAGCTTTCGAACCTAAGAAATTAAAAACTAAAGCAAAAGGTAATAAAGTCCTATTCCCTGCATTAGTTGAAAATCCAAAGTTTCCATGGAAAAGACATGACTTTACTGAAGAAGCAGAAACTGATCCAAATCAATCATGGTATCAAGAACCTGAGTATGATGATTATGAAGATGATGACGATTACGAACAAGGTTGGTATGAATCTAATAATTTATTTCCTACATTTGATGATTATACAAATATCAACGAAAATAAATTTGACGGTATTGCAGATTTAGTAAAATCTTTACATTTCGAAATCGATCCTAAAACTGCTGAAGAAAAAAAGATTGAAATAGGTTACAGACAAGGAGAAGTTACAAAGCGTAAACAAATCGAAGGTGGTGAATATTCTTTAAAAAGATTTAGAAAAGAAGTTAAATATGGTGATGGAACTTATTTAGGTGTATTTATACCTGGTTCTTATGATGCTGCAGTCTCTTCATTAGGAGATGGACCACATGCAAAAAAAGTTAAGAAAGTAAATTGGAACCAAAGAAAATATGACAAATGGATTTCTGATTTAGCATATGATAATGACGGTGGTGGACAAGATTCAAGTTATGGTTTTGAAATGGCACAAAATGCTAAATTTGAGCCAGGACTTATTGCTTTTGTTAAAAGAAGTAATAGAGGTGAAGATCCATTACAAAGAATTCAATGGGACATTGAAGCTGCAATGGAATCAGTAGTCATTAATGTTAATGAAGCTAAAGTAAGTTTAGAAAAACTAAAAGAATTTGTATCTAAGCATTTGAGATTCGTAAGTACTTCAGATGAATTTGATGGAACAGAAGGCGGATTATGGGCTTCTGCTGAAGATGCTGATATGTATAAAGGAAGAAGAATTTACGATTATTACTCTGAAGATCACAAAAATTACACATTCGGTGTACTCAATTCATGGGAAAAAGAACTAAACAAAAGAGGATATTATAGTGAATATTATGACGCAGGTACAGTGATGATCTGGGAAGAATAATATTTTAGTAAAATTATTTAATCTAAAAAGAGGTACTTTTAAAGGTACCTCTTTTTTTTATGATATATAGATTATAAATCACAGTTAACTATTATGAAGAAAATAAAATTATTTGAACAATTTATTGATGAAGGTGTTCATGATCAAGGAATTCTTAAGGCATTCTTTATGGCAGGTGGACCAGGTTCTGGTAAATCATATGTTGCTACAGAACTTTTTAATTTTCCAAAAGGAGTAGTAAGTTCGGTGTCATATGCAACAGGATTGAAACTAGTCAATAATGATAATGCGTTTGAAGCAGGATTAAAAAAAGCAGGTTATAGCCCTGCTGATTTATCTAAATTAGCCAAAGATCCAGAAGAATGGGAAAAAGTAATGGTAATAAGAGATAAAGCTAAAGGACTTACTAAAAGAATGCAAAATAATTACTTAGGCGGAAAATTAGGTCAAGTAATTGACGGTACTGGTAAAAACTTTGATAAAATAAAAGGACATAGAAATTTATATCGTGATATGGGATATGATTGTTATATGGTATTTGTAAATACATCATTAGATATTGCATTAGAGAGAAACAGAATGAGAGAACGTAAACTTGAAGACAAGATGGTTGAAAAGATGTGGAAAGAGGTTCAAGATAACTTAGGTAAATTTCAAAAATTATTCGGAGCAGGTAATATGTTAATTGTAGATAATTCTGAATATGGAGGTGATATTTTAGCTCAAATAGAAAAACAAATTGCTAAACAAATTTCTAAACCAATTAAAAATCCACTAGGAAAACTTTGGATTAAAGGACAATTAGAAAATAAAGATAAAAATAAACCATTCTAATATGGCAAACGATAAATCAAACAGCGAATTAGTAAGAGAATTATTAGAAGCATTTACAAGTCTTAAGGCTAAAATGGAAGATCCTAATTATGTTCAATTGGAAGCTTCAATCAAACAAGTGATTGATAACCAAAGCGACATGAAAGAGGATGTATCAGAACTTAAGAAAAGGCTCCTTAATCCATATGACGGTGCAATTGTTGAAATTTCTAAAAATACACAATGGAGAAAACAACAAGAAAAAGACGAAAGAGATTACGAAAGATTAGTTGATCAACACAAAGATCTAGTAAAATGGAAGTCTACTTTTACAAAAGTATTTTGGACACTATTTACCACAACAGTTGGTGTAATAGCTTATATGATAACAAATTTAACTAGCCAATAATGATATTTGACAGAATTTCTTTAGTTAGTGCATATAGAGCACTTAGATTCGTAAATGATAATGACGGAACAGTTTCTGACATATTATTTAACAGAGATGCTTTTTATGGTACTAAAACTAATTTAAGATATAAAACTTTAGCAGATCTTAAGAGACATATAGATGAAGATCTTGCATATTATCATTTTAATCCAGAATGTGATTGTGGAACTAATCAAGAAAGCATTCAAAGATTATTATCTTTTCAAATTAGAAAAAAAGATTTAAAAACACAGAAAGAAGCTAAATATGCTATATTTGTAAATAATATGCGTAAGATATTTGAATCTGGCCAAAAAGCTGAATTAAATCAACTAAGTATTAAAAAAATTCAAGAAGTATTTACAGGAAATAAAAGATTAGAATTTCTTAAAGAAAACTATGAGTGTGAAGCATATATTCAAAAACAAGGTAATTATGTTAACCCATGTGACTATACAGAGATAGTTTCTAATGATTTTTACACAGAATTAATAACTAAACATTACTATCTAACTCAAAACTACGATATTTAATTCGAGAAGATTAAAAAATTGAATATATAAAAAAAAGAAAAGTGTTAACATGCATAGCGGCAACATAGAAAATTACAATTTTATACACGGTCTTCATAGAAATTTAATTAATGGGAAATTGTTTCCATTACATCCACATACATTAGGTAGAGCACTCACACATGATGAGATGGATTATAATTTACTTTATAATCAACAAACAGTTGCAGGGTGGAGAATCTTTGGACTTAACGAAGATCTTTCATTAAGTGATGATGAGATAGGAAAATCATTAATTTTTCACAAGATTAAAATTACAGATACTGATTATGACAGATATGTAGCTGCAGGTTATAGTGCAGGTCATTATATATGGATAACTCCTATATATGATTGTTCAGAGTTTTATGTAAGTGGTACAAGTAATACAAACTCTACAGTAAGAGACTGTAGTGCATTTATAATTACTTTATCAGAAACTAGCCCTAGTATTGATAGTTGTGATATATTTGGTGTAAATAGCACAGGAACATCGAATTCAAACACTGATGCGCCAAGTTCAGGTTCAGGTGGAGGTTCAGGACCATCTCCAACTACACCACCAAATAGTGGCTCAGGCTCAGGTTCAGGTTCAGGCGGAGGTTCAGGTCCAACTCCAACGGCAACACCAAATAGTGGCTCAGGATCAGGTTCAGGATCAGGTTCAGGTGGAGGTTCAGGTCCAACTCCAACGGCAACACCAGTTCCAACTTCGGTTCCAACGGCAACACCAGTTCCAACTTCGGTTCCAACTGCAACGCCAGTTCCGACTGCAATACCAACTGCAACACCGTCTCCAGTAGCTTCAAGAATATATTATTTCCACTTAGGAACTAATCAATATCCATGGGGAAGAGATTTAATTAACGATCAATTATTTAAAGCTGATGATTCAATTGCAGCTAATTATAGTGAATCATTTGAAGATATGTTAGCTAATCCTGCATCATATGAAACTGTTGGTGAATTGGCAGAATTAGTTGACGGAACAACTTTTACAATGCCAGCAAGTATTACAGCAAACTTCTACTGGATAGCTATTCCTATATCAGCAGGAATTCCTGATTTAACGGTTAATCCTAAAATAGAAATCAGTGGAGCACCAGCAGATATATGTTCAGATAAATTAAACTTCGTTAGAGACAATGGAGAAGAATATACATTATATAAATTAAATACAGTGCCAACTGCGGGATCAGTTGACATAAAATATGTAAATTAAAAATAGTTAATACAAGCATGAGCCTATTACCACAAGGAATATCTAGATCGGGTTTTTTCTCACCAGCAGAAACTACTGATGGAATTTTACATTCTATTACATTAAAGGGTGGATATCAAGAAATGTTAACCAAGGAAGATAGAAATAATATTAAATCATTCTTAAATATAACCGGTGCCGTTTATGATGGATTTACACAATCTAATGATGTGTGGTCAACTGGTAGAAGAAGAGTAGGAATGATGATATATGTCGTTGAAGATAGAAAATTATACAACTTAATTCCTATTGGTTTCTTTGGAAATGAAGGTGATTTAGGAAAAGAAGAATGGTTGGCATTACCAGAATGGGAAAGAGCATTAAGAATGGATCCTTCTGGAGCATTCACTTCAGAGTCTGCAAGTCCTTTAAATGGATTTACCGCTGTGATAAAAACAGCAGCTGATTTAGGAATTGCTCCGGATGCTAATTCTTCTTGGGTTGAATTGCCAGTAGGTGTTAATGGTTTAGATGGTTCACCAGGAGTAGATGGTCTTAATTCATATATACATATAGCATACGCAAATGATATAAATGGTTCTGGTTTTTCTAAAACAGAATCTAACGATAAATTGTATATCGGCCAATACACTGATTTTAATCCTAATGGATCTTTAGATCATACTAAATATACATGGTCACAGATAAAGGGTGAAAAAGGTGACACAGGTGATTCAGGTTTAGATGGTTTACAAGGTAATGATGGTGCTGATGGAATTCAAGGTCCAAAAGGTGATGATGGATTACCAACTTATTTTCATATAGCTTATGCTAATGATTCATCAGGTGGAGGTTTTAGTCAAGATGCTGCCGGAAAAGAGTATATAGGTACTTATGTCGATGGTATAGAAGATGATGCTTTACCAAATTCATCTTTATGGAAATGGGCATTGATTAAAGGTATCGATGGAGCAGATGGCGAAAACGGTATACCAGGAATAGATGGTGAAAATGGACAAACTTCATACTTACACTTAGCATATGCAAACGATTCAAACGGCCAGAGCGGTTTTAGTGTAACTGATTCAGATAATAAATTATACATTGGACAATATACTGATTTTAATTTAGCAGATTCTACAGATCCAAATGTATATTTATGGACAAAAATCAAGGGTGATAAAGGTGATAAAGGTGATCAAGGTCTTGCCGGTTTACAAGGTGATAAAGGTGAAGATGGTATTCCAGGTCCTAAAGGTCTTGATGGTGTACAAACTTATTTCCATATAGGTTACGCTGATGATGCATCAGGTGGAGGATTTAGCCAACAAGCTGCCGGAAAAGATTATATAGGTACTTATGTTGATGATGTGTCTGACGATGCAGGTTTCAATTCTCCATTATGGAAATGGCAATTAGTTAAAGGTGTAGACGGAGTAGATGGTGAAAACGGTATACCAGGAATAGATGGTGAAAATGGACAAACTACATACTTACACATAGCTTATGCTAATAATACAACAGGTTTAGACTTTGATATTAGCGATTCTGCAGGTAAAGATTATATTGGTCAATATACTGATTATGTTCTAGAAGATTCAAACAACCATACAAACTATACATGGTCATTAATTAAAGGAGCTGACGGTCAGGATGGTGCTGATGGATATATTCCTGTTAAGGGCGTAGATTATTTTGATGGTGTAGATGGTCAAGATGGTGCTGATGGAGATAGTGCATATAATGCATGGTTAGCCTCTGGAAATACAGGAACTACTACTGATTTCCTTAATTCATTAGTTGGACAAGATGGTGCCGATGGTGCTGATGGTATTAGAGGTGCAGATGGAGTAAACGGTGAACCAACATATACTTGGATTAGATATGCTGATTCTGGAGATGGTTCTACTGGCTTTAGTAATTCACCTACAAATAAAAAATATATTGGTTTTGCTTTTAACAAAACAACAAGTACAGAATCTAACAACCATTCTGATTATACATGGTCATTAATTAAGGGTGATCAAGGTGAAAAAGGTGATCAAGGTGAAAAAGGTAGTAATGGTGCACAAGGTTTACAAGGAATTCAAGGAGCAGGTGGAGCTCAGGGTATTGCTGGACCAACTGGTGGAAAAGGTGATGCCGGACCAAGAGGTTTAGAAGGTCTTAAAGGTGAAACTGGTGGTAAAGGTGATGCTGGAATAAGTTCATATTTCCATATAGCGTATGCTGATAATGAAAATGGTGGTGGATTTAGCCAATCACCTGCTGGAAAAGATTATATAGGAACTTATGTTGACTATGATCCAAATGATGCTGGAGCTGGAGATTCAAAATGGAAATGGGCACTAGTTAAAGGTGCAAATGGTGCAAATGGTGCAGATGGTATTGCAGGAACAAACGGTCAAAATGGTCTAACTTCATATTTACACATAGCTTATGCTAACAGTTCAAATGGAGCTTCAAATTTTAGTGTAGACGATTCTACAAATAGAGATTATATCGGTCAATATACTGATCAAACACTAGAAGATTCAAACGACCATACAAAATATACATGGTCACTTATAAAGGGTGCAACAGGTGCTCAAGGTAGTGCAGGTGCTAAAGGTGATGCTGGACCAAAAGGTGATAAAGGAGCAACTGGTCCTGCCCCAGATACTAGTCAATATTTAACTACATCTACTACTATTGATGGTAGTAAAATAACTACAGGTGTCCTAAAAAGTGGAGACTTCAATTTAGCGGGTGCTGATTGGACAACATATTCGCCTAACGGAATGGCCATTAATTTAGATAATGATGCTATCAACGCTCCAACTTTTTATATCTCACCTGCTGGTGATGCTAAATTTAAAGGTGATATTGATATTGCAGGTGATGCAAAGATTGGTGGAGTTTTAGCTAGTGGATTCTTTCAAACCAAAGTTGTAGATGGTGTATCTAAACTTGCATTGTACGAGGATGTTATTATTGGTGAAGAAACATTTTCAAAATATAAAGAAGATGCAAGAACCGATAGTGAACTAAGTGAAGAAACCGATGAAGGCCGTGGAGGCCAATTGGCGACACTTTCTCACGCATACGTTAAAAGAAATGATGTTTCTATCGAAAGTGGAGATTTAGTTAAATTAGATAATAATAATGAATTAGTAAAAGCAGATTCTGCAAAAGATACTGGTATAGTTGGTATTTTATGGCTAGAAGTTGATTATTCTTTAAAACCAAGTCCATTAGATAAACACTTTAGTGAACCTAGAGTATATGTAGAAAAAGATCATCATTATAGAGATTCATTTGGTGTTAAATTAGCAGAAGCTGATAGAGATACTAAAACTATTTGGAGAGTTGCTTCATTAGGTGATTCAATTGAAGGATCGCTATTAGGTATGAAAGTATGTAATCAAAATGGTGAAGTAGCTATTGGAGACCTTTTATGTTCTTCAGATACACCAGGTTATCTTATGAAACAACCAGTTGAATATGCAGTTGTTAACATTGAAGATGGCACTCCACAATATGAAGAAAGACAAGTGATTAATTCATTTACAGTAGGTAAATGTATGTCATCTGTTAATTTTGATGGAAATGGCAAAGCAGAAGGCGTTTATGGATACCTTTATTGCGGATAATACTAAATAAATGAATATATAAATAAATAAAACAAAGATAAATAATGGCAAACATTACAAATGGAACAGTATCAGTAACAGTATCTGGAGGAGTCGGACCTTACCAGTATACTTTATTGAACGCAGGGAATAATTTACCTGTACCACAAAACGCATATCCGACGTTTCAAAATCCTGTAAATTCAGTTGTATCAAACTCATTTACTTTTGGAAACGCTACAGATTATTCAGGTAACAGTGGAGTTGTTGCAGGTGATTATAAAATAAAAATAGTCGACGGAAATGGTTGTGAAACTTTTACTAATGTTTTAACTGTTAATGCCAATACTCCTTCGCCAACTGCGACACCAGCTCCGACTGCAGTTCCAACTGCAACGCCAGTGCCAGATCCGACTGCAACGCCAGTGCCAGATCCGACTGCAACGCCAGTTCCAGATCCTACAGCAACAGCTATACCAGATCCGACTGCAACGCCAGTTCCAGATCCTACAGCAACAGCTATACCAGATCCAACTGCAACGCCAGTTCCGACTGCAATACCAACTGCAACGCCAGTTCCGACTGCTGAACCATTATTATTACAACCACAGAGACATGTTGTTTCTGGATGGAATCTAATGGCAGGTGAACCTGAAGAATTCATAAATGGATTACTTGATAAGAATGAAGAAGAACATCGTGATTTCTTCTGTAATGCACAAGATATTAGTGGTGTATCTCATCAAGCAGGAGACGAAGCTAGACCATATGTATTATGGACCGCTGAAGAAGAGGCGTTAACTATGCCTGAAGTTGGAAACGTATTTTACGCAGATCAAAATGGAGATGAATTCTTTACAAATAGTGGATTCCTTTGGTGGAATTCTGAAACACCATCATCAGAACCTACAAATTACTTCTGGGTTACTATAGGATCTGAAGGTGTAGCTACTAAAGTTTTACAATGGACAGAATGTCCACCAGATCCAACTGCAACGCCAGTTCCACCAACTGCAACGCCAGTTCCAACAGCTGAACCAACTGCAACGCCAGTTCCAACAGCTGAACCAACTGCAACGCCAGTTCCAACA
>Ga0228651_1000995_pt1 | contig 9253 bp, 10 predicted proteins | sample 63DmetaG_FD_183018 | JGI IMG/M metagenome (GOLD analysis project Ga0228651, IMG submission 183018) | Seawater microbial communities from Monterey Bay, California, United States - 63D | ecosystem: Environmental > Aquatic > Marine > Coastal | place: USA: California | collected 2016-10-24
AGACTCATTAATCTACCTGGATTAACTTTATACAATACTCAAATGTCTGGTATTAGCGAATTAAGTGCACTCATCACTAATCTAACTAGTTAGTTGTATTATATCCAGCACATCCATAGGTGCGACTTTAGCGACTGCCACTTTATGGATTATTACAACCCTAGTACCAGATGAGGCGATGTATCATTGGGGATGGCGCATCCCATTCTTATTCGGTGGGTTGTTGGCGATTGTTAGCTATGTCATTCGTAGAACATTAATGGAGACACCAGAGTTTGAACAAGATGAAGAAAAAGATCAATATATCGCAAGCTTTGACCCCTTAATGAAAGTGCTGAGGATGCATTTCCAGAAAGTGTTGTTGGCGATGGGGCTGATTTTTTTGAGTGCTGTTTTGATTATTATTAATCTCTTTTTCCCGGCGTACCTTTCAACTTATTTTAATTATGAAATGCCAGATATCTACTTATGTATGACCATTTCTCTTATCTTTTGTGCAATTATTACGCCTTTTGTTGGGAAATGGGTAGATCGTGTTGGCGCTTTAAAATTATTAATGCGGGCTGCGATTGTTTTGATTTTTGCTTTACAACTTTTCTACTGGCTCTTATCAACAGAGTCTTTTGTTGGATTGCTTTTATTCTTATGCCTTTATCAGATTTTTATCGCTGTTACGATTGTGTCATATTTCCCTTATGTCACTAAAATTTTTAAAACCTCTATCAGGTTCACATCAATAGCAATCAGCTATAATTTTGCATATTTGATAGCGTCTTTCAGCCCATCCTTAGTAGCATTCATGATTGAAGGCAATGATCGGACTTATTTGTTTTTATTCCTAGCATGTGCTGCATTATTAACATTCTTATGTGGATGGAAGCTAAAGTATAAATCACTTTAAGAAAAGAGTTTGATGTCTAAAGAACAAAATAGAGCACAACCAACAAGGGAGCTTAAGATATAAATCACTGTGTCTGTGATTCGTCCTGATTGAAACATCGTGACAGTTTCCAAGCTAAAGGCTGAGAAAGTCGTAAAGCCGCCACAAAATCCTACCATAAGAATGTTTCTCATATCAGAATATTCAAATTTTGTGAAGATCGTGCCGATTAAAAATGCACCAATGAGATTGGTAATTAATGTGCCAAGCGGAAAAATATGTGTATAGAAGGAGAGGGTGAAAATGCTGACACCATATCGACAAATACCACCCAAACCGCTGGCTATAAAAATCCAAAAAACTGTCATATAATTAGTTTGAAAGGTTTTTGAGGAGGTGGCAATCTTATTAATCTCTGCGTGTTGTGCGGAGATTAATGTGCATAATATCCCTATATCATGCGGAGATTATGGCAGATGTATATATCAGCATAAAAAATGGCCAGATTTTATATGGGATAAGTCTCATATTACAGCTCTTTTGCTAGAAAATCGATATCAACAGGGTAGGCTATATGGATTTATGGATTCTGTTGGTTTTCAACTTCAGGAAGAAGCGCTTTTAAAAATATTCACGTTGGATGTTATCAAAACAAGTGAGATAGAAGGGGAGCATTTTGAGAAGGAAGAGGTGCGCTCATCGATTGCGCGAAAGATGGGATTTGAAAATCAAGTAAGGCGAAAATTTGGATCTCAAGTGGAGGGAATTGTGGATGTGATGTTGGATGCTACGCAACAGTATGATCAAACACTTTCTAAAGACCGTTTATGTGATTGGCATCAGAGATTATTTCCTGAAGGGAAAAATGGATTATATGAGATTAAATCTGGAGATTATCGAGAGGACACTGATGGGCCTATGCAGATTGTTTCAGGCGCTATGGGGCGAGAAAAAATCTCCTAAGGCTAGTCGTTTAACGACTGAAATGTCACTTTTTTTGAAATGGTTTAATGATCAAAAAACTGGGCAAGATCTAGTTTTAAAAGCCGGGATTCCTCATTTGTGGTTTTTAACTCTTCATCCTTTTGAAGATGGCAATGGCCGAATAGGGCGTGCACTTGTTGATTTATTACTCGCAAGAGCTGAGAATATTTCTAAGCGATTTTATAGTCTGTCAAATCAAAGTCATAGTGAGAAAAAACTATATTATGAGCAGTTAGAACAGGCACAAAAAGGCAGTGTTAATATTACAGAATGGTTGGATTGGTTTTTAAATTGTCTGACAAGGGCAATTTGTAATTCACAAATAATCTTGACCACTACATTAGAAAAAGCAAATTTCTGGAAAGGAGTTTCTGAATTATCTTTAAATCCAAGGAAAATAAAAATGATCAATAAATTATTGGATGGGTTTGAAGGTAAGATGACTTCTTCTAAATGGGCCAGTAGTTGTAAAACGTCTCAAGATACAACACATCGCGATATTTTAGATTTAATCGATAAAAAGATATTACTGAAAGGTGAGGGGGGCGGACGAAGCACATATTATGTTTTGGGTGATTTTAGAAATTAAGTTTGATGGACTTGATCTTGAATCAACATAGGAGAGAATGTTGCTAAGAGTTTCAGAAAAAGCCCCCAGAAGAGAAAAAGCCTCACCCAATCATAAAAGATTTACAATTAAGAGCGCCTGGAGACCTTGATCTTTTTCGATTGTTTTTTAAAACGGATAAGGTTTTTCATGATAGGTCAGTTGCTGTGCTTTTTTGTCATCATAAAAATGCTCCTAATCTTTCTTTACTATCAATAGATCTCATAAAATCCATTTTATTTCTGGTTATGAATGAGTTAACAGCATCAGAATTAAAAGCACTTGATGAGATTAAAAGGCACTCAAAAGGATCTGGTTCTAAAGAATAAGAGGTGAGTGGTTTATTTGAAGGTCAGTGCGGTGGTTGTAAAATGACACAACTATATGAGATGGCTAAATATTATCAAGAAATGCCTACGCTACTCCTTGGACGAGCAGCTTTTCATGATACAATGAGTGATGTTTTTGCTGGATTGAGTAAAAGTTTTAAAACTCCAGAGCTTTTTGGAGAAGAAATAAATTTACGTTCTTATTGGAGACTAATGCCTAAAACTTTATTTGAGTCCTGTCAGAATGTAAAAAAGATTACATTAGGCGGCAGTCCAGTTTGTTCAATTCCACTTTATCTTGCTCAATTAAAACAGTTAGAGTCTTTTTCATGTTTGGGAGATTTTTTACCAAAAGTTGTACAGAATGTATTTTTGGCGTGTGAATCTCTTAAAGTGCTTAGATTCATTCCTTATGATTATGATAGTAATCCTGACTGGATAAAATGCCTATCAACATTCGAGGAAATAAAATCATTTGTTGGAGAAATGAAGTGTTTAGAATCTTTATCATTACCAGCTTATTGGGTTAGTGATTTTAAAGAGGGGAAGAATGAGGGGGTTTCAGTATCTTGCTAATGATATGATTTTAGAAATTACAAAACTTAAAGCATAAGAAGATAGATATGAATTTAGAAAAAAATTTCATTAGGCAATCATGTTTCTGGAGAGCGTGGAGTTCTTCAAACAGAGGTTTTGAGACCAAGACTAGCTTTAAATCTTGAATTATTAAGTTCATTTTGTATTGCAGATAAAACATTTCAAAGTAGAGCCGTTAAAGTATTATTATGTCATCACAGCAAGACAGCAAATCTTTCTAAATTACCTAAGCCCGTTTTAAAATTAGTTGATTGACCGTATACTATCGTGAGTTTGATAAAGTTAAAAAAGTTTGATGGTCAAAAGAATGCATTTAAAATATTTCCTTCAATATTAGGATTTTTGCCTAAATTATCATATCTTAGTTTACGTTGTTGTATGATTGAGAAACTAGATTTTCAATCAGGTGAGTTTCCTTCATTGGCAAGTGTGTCTTTTCAAGATAATCAGCTCACAAGTGTGAAAATTGAAAAGGGCGCTTGAAAGAGTATTAGAGAATCTTACTTAAGTAAAAATATGCTTGAAGAGATGTCAGATCTATCAGCTCTTGGTTATCGTAAAGAGTTTGCATTCAATGGAAGTCCTTTTAAGAAAAAAACCTGTGGAAAATAAAAAAGCTCTTGATTGATATAAATTTAATAAGAAAAAATTTAAAGATGATGCTTAATCCAATGGCTGATTTTCTTAAAAAAGCCTTTGGGTGCGAGTTGATCTGGATCGATATTCATTGGATTGGTTTTGAGTTTTTTTTGCATTAAGGCAAGCATGCCGATTGCGGTAGAATAGCTCGCCTCCATCTGATGTTCAGGCAGCCCCAGAAGCATTTGTGCCTTGCCTAATCGGATATGCCCCCCTAAATATCGAAGGGCTATATCACGCATATTAGAAAGATTTGTACTCCCTCCTGTGAGGACGATTCTATTTTTTGCATCCGGGCGAGAGAGGGATGTCAGGGCTTGAGCAATATGCTCAAAAAATTCTTCGACCCGCGGTTGGATGATTTGTGTAATACCAGATTTTGGAACGATAGACATCTCTAATGTACCAAGATCATTGATTTGTTGGACATTGATCATATCTAAATGATCATGTTTGTTAACGGTAGCTGACCCTACGATGTTTTTTAAGCGCTCAGCCTCATTCACAGATGTCGATAAGACGGATGCTAAATCATGTGTGATATGGCGCCCACCTAAGGGAATTGTAGCCATGAAAATCACCTGATTTTGATAATAACTTGCAATATCAATCGATTGGCTTCCAAAATCAATTAATGTCGCTCCCAATTGCCTCTCATCTTCGCTTAAACAAGCTTCAGCTGATGCGATTTGTGAGATATGAATATCGAGAAGATCTACGTGACAATTTTCGAGTGCATGAACTAAATTCTGCAGCGCACTTTTATCGATCGAAATCGTATAAAAATAGCCAGTTAGTTTTTGACCTGTCATGCCTGTTGGATCTTGAATATGATGAAGGTTATCAATCGAAAAATCTATTGGATTGATATGAATGAGCTCATAATTTTTATCTTCTGGAATGGCTTGAATTTCTGTAAAAAGGCGATGAATCTCATGTTCTGTGATCAATTTTTGATTGGTTTTAATACCAGCTTTTTTAATCTCCGACATCATATGCTGGCCAGAAATATTAACAACAATCGTCTCAATGGTTGTATTGGCTTGTCGTTCAGCTCCTGTAATAGCGTTTGAGATCGATTGAATCGCATCATTCATATGAATGATTTGTCCACCAGAAAATCCACGCGACGCTTGATGGCCCATGCCGATAATCTTGAACCCTTCTTCTTTGCTTTGTTTCGCGATCATGCACAGCACTTTCGAATGGCCAATATCCAAAATCGAGATATATTTATGTGGCTTTATTTGTTTGCGATTTTTTTTCTTAGTAAGCTGCATGATATTTAATATTCAAACTTTTTATTGTTTTCTGATTCTATAATAACTTTATGTTTAATTCTTAAATCAATGACTTTAACCCGACGATGCAGGAGAGACCCTATATCATCTAGGGATTGGAGGGTTTTTAGGCCAGTTGTGAAACCATTCTCAGGCATTTTGACATGAATTTTATTAGATAAATAAAGGTCCCAACGTCTGTGATTCACATAGGCTAAGGCAGATGTCATTTTGTTTAATTTTGGATAAAGCGCAAGGGTCTTTAAAATATTTTCTGCTTTTAAGTTGGCATCATCGTCAACAAAAAGCTTGAGTTTAGAAAATTGAGCCGCATCTGCACCTTCAATGATTTGACCAAACTGATCGATCACATATAGTTTGTGATTTTTTTGAAAGCGAGCGGACGGAATTTTTTCTTTAATTTTGATATAAAGTGTTTGGGGATATTTTTTTGAAATTGAAGCCTTATAAACCCAAGGAAGATTGTTAAGATTATCGAGTGCCGTTTTAAGATTATAGAACGGGAGTGAATGGCGATTTGTTTGCTCAACGGCATCTAAAATATCGTTTTGAGCAGTATATTGTCTCCCATCAATGCTATAAATTTCTGCATTTAATCCCCAATCTGAAAACGTCTGGTCTAATTTTAACTCAGCCTCATCCAGATAATATTGGACAGGAGGTGAGTAGAGAATGATTAAAAAAGCCCGACAAGTGTTAGGTTAATCGCCCATTTGATTGGAATTTTTTTTAAAAATTTTGAAAATTGAGAAGGTTGTTTTTGTCTAGCCATTATTCCATCACGTATCTAGATGACAGGTTGCGTGTTTAACGAGCCCAACGATGATGTCATCAAAAGAAATGCCTTTATGTTTAGCTTGCTTTGGCACGAGTGACGTTGGTGTTAACCCAGGTTGAAGATTAATTTCTAAAAAATGGAGCTCATCCTTTTCTGGATTATATCTAAAATCAGAACGGGATATGTAATGCGCACCAATATGATCATGGATTTCTTTTGCATTTTTCATTGCAAGATCAAAGACATGTGGATGGATTTCTGACGGAATTTGATGCGTTAAACCGCCTGACTCATATTTAGAAGCATAATTATAAAAATCCCCTTTATGAGAAATAATATTAGTGACAGTCAGAGGTTTGTTATCAACAACCCCAACCGTTAGCTCTAATCCTGGAATAAATTCTTCCACCAAAATTTGATGACCATAAATGTCTGAATCTGCTTGAAATTGTTTCGCATAAGTAATGATATCTTCTCTTGAAAGTTCTTTTTTTGATTCAAGATGCACCCCACAACTAGAGCCGCTTGTATTGGGTTTTAAAACATAAGGGCCTTCAAAACTAGGGCTGTAATCTTCAAATTCAGCGACATTGATACACTCTCCTTTGGGCATCAAAATATCACGATTTTGCAATAAGGATTTTGCGATTTGTTTATCCATAGAGATAGAGGATGCTAGTACCCCACTATGTGTGTAGGGAATGCGAATATATTTGAGCACGCCTTGTACTGCACCATCTTCACCAATACGACCATGTAAGCCATTGAATATGGTGTCAATATTCTCTTTTTGAATGGTTTGAAGCAGTTCAATAAGATTTTCCCCCACATCAATAATAACTGTGTCATACCCTTGATTTTGGAGCGCTTTTTGAGATTTAAGAGAAGAGGTCAGGGAGACTTCTCGTTCAACATTCCAACCACCTGCTAGGATACCAACTTTTTGTGTCATTCTGTAAAATCTCCTAGATGTTTGATTTCCCATTCTAGGGTGACACCTGTTTGTTTCGCAACTTTTTTAATCACAGCATCGCCTAAATTTATGAGGTTAGACGCTGTTGCATTACCAAGATTGATCATAAAGTTACAATGTTTTTCTGAAACCTGGGCGTCGCCTATCATTAACCCTCTACAGCCCGCAGAATCTATAAGTTCCCAAGCTTTATGGTTTTTTGGATTTTTGAAAGTAGAACCACCAGTTTTAGATTTTGTAGGTTGAGTTAAATTGCGATCATGGGTGATTTGATCCATCTTTTTTTGGATCTCATCAGGATTCCCTTTATGGGCTCTAAAATGTACATGTGTAAAAATATAGTCTTGTGGCAAGCCACATTTACGATAAGAAAAATCAAGTTCATCTCTCATAAAAGTATGAATTTCGCCGGTGAATTTATTGACAGCTTCTGCAGAGATCAGATGGTCTTTTGTCTCGGTCCCGTAGGTGCCTGCATTCATGCGCAGAGCACCACCAATGCTCCCAGGAATACCAATAAAAAAAACTCTAGACCTGTAAGCTCTTCTCTCAGCAGCGTTTTAGCTAATGTTTGATCAAGGACACCAACACCTACTTTGATATCAAATTCATTTTTTTTGTCTGTTGGCTGGATATTAATTTTAGTAAATTCTCCAGCAAATTTAATCGCCACGCCTCGTAAGCCGTGATCGGATAGAATAATATTTGAGCCCGCACCAATAGGGGTTAGGGCAATATCAGATTTGATGTTTTGACAAAAATCAGCAAGATCTTGAGTATCTTGAGGTTTAAATAAAAAATCTGCACCCCCTCCAACATTGAACCAAGTTTGGGGGCCAATAAGTGTTTTTTTGCTTAATCTTCCTTGTGGGAGATAGGTATTTTATTTAAATAAAGTTTTAATCATGTGAATAAATTATACTGTTCATAGCATATTATATTTCATTGTGCTGATAATTGAAATATTGATCCTTAAATAATAAAATTTATTAAGTTATTACGGATTGTTATCGTTTTTTTTCGAACAAACCTGAAAGCAACAATGTTTTTAAGGCTTATTATTTTTTTTAAGGATGAACCTGCAGGCAGCAGATTGTGATGACTCAGTTCAACTGAAAGTCCTATTTTTTACGGGGCAAACTGGGCGTGTATCTCAGTTTAAAATTATAAAAAAACTACTTGACTTTAATTTATAATTAATGTTAAATTAAAAACATTAATATTTATCAGGATGCAAACATGTCAAGTTTATCTAGTATAGACAACTTTCGCTATACACGATTAATCGCAAAACATTCTGCCCCTTTTCGAGCTAGAGTTGCAACAACACTTTGTTGTCTACAAGCAAGCGGACAGGACGCTTTAAAAGCACCGATGTTAAATTTTGTTTTAAATCGAGTAGCTCATACGTTTGAGGCTAGTTTGATAAAAAAACTTATTCAATCAGCTGGTGCTGATGATGTTGATGAACAAGAGGCTTTCAAATATTTTTGTCTTCAATATAATTTAGATCTTTCGGGAGAAGTTCGTACATTTGATCAATTAACAGAGTCCCAACTTAAGAAATTATATACAAATATAACTAAAACCCACCAATGTGAGCCCTCTTATTTACTGGAAAGCAAGATACTTCAAAACGCAATAAGCAAAAATTTTATTGCTAGTTATAAGCAAATTGAACAAACAAATGTTAATTCGAGAGACTTAAATTTATCTAACCAAGCTCTTAAATTACTTCCATCCAATATTTCAAAGCTTACTAATCTAACTATTTTAGGTTTAGACAAGAATCAAATATCTGATATTAGAGCATTAAGTAGGCTCACCAAGCTAACTAGTTTGTTTTTATCCAATAATCAAATATCTGATATTGGAGTATTAAGCAAACTCACTAATCTAACTACTTTAAGTTTAGACAATACTCAAATATCTGATATTGAAGCATTAAGTGGGCTCACTAAGCTAACTATTTTAAATTTAGACAATAATAAAATATCTGATATTAGCGCATTGAGAGGGCTTACTAATCTGACTAGTTTGTTTTTATCCGATAATAAAATATCTGATATTGGAGCATTAAGTAGGCTCACTAATCTAACTAGTTTAGGTTTAGACGGTAATCAACTATCTGATATTAAAGCATTGAGAGAGCTCACTAATCTGAC
>Ga0228651_1001022_pt1 | contig 9086 bp, 10 predicted proteins | sample 63DmetaG_FD_183018 | JGI IMG/M metagenome (GOLD analysis project Ga0228651, IMG submission 183018) | Seawater microbial communities from Monterey Bay, California, United States - 63D | ecosystem: Environmental > Aquatic > Marine > Coastal | place: USA: California | collected 2016-10-24
CTCGTCCGACGACACGCCCAGATTAGAGTCTTTGTCCAGCTTGTCAAAGATAACGCATATTTTTTTAAACTTTTTTTTGTCGTATCCGTCTGGACATTTAAGTACTTCAACTTTGGAAGTGCTCCCACCCATTTATTATTTGGAAACCGCCTTTATATGCTGAATTTGTTTTGTTGCCTTTATGAGACCCTTTTCGTAGGCGCGCAGCGTTTTTAATTCTTCGTCCGACAAGCGCGACAAATCGTCGGCCCTCAGCTTGCCGCCGAGGTGTTGATAGGCGCTGAACAACGCATGGGCCATCACCGACCACGCGTACCCCGGCTCCAATGTCTCTATATGCCGAACCAAAATGGTGGACAGCTCCTCCGACACTTGTTGGGCGGAATCGACCAACGGCATGCACTCGTAATTGAGCAGCGTTTCGGTTTTCCATCCCTTTCGGCCGGGTTTGCACAAGAGCATCTCCGTATTGTTGGACATCATGATGGCCGACTTTTTATGCGCTTTCATTTGTCGTTTGACGGCATTTTCACAACCTTCGTAGTTGACAGTTTCTCCACGCCAGCACGAAGACGGTTGATATTCGTGACGTACCCAAGGTGCATCGTCGGTCGTCACGTGAAACGTTTTACCATAGAACTTTTCTATGGGAATCCACATCTTGTGTACAGCAAACAATCGCCTTTTGGGAAGAACGAGCACCGACTCCTTTTGTGTCGACCAGTGCGTCTTGTCCCACGTGAACGTGTCCAGCGAATCTCCGTCGATAAAGCCAACCATAGCGGGATTTGACCGTAGGAATCGAGGGGCATCCAACATCCATGTGTTATCTTGGGCTGCCAGCGTGCATCTATGGCCACGTTCTCGTAGAAATTCGCGCACAACGTCAAACGACCAGTACCCGCTGGCAGTGCAGTACGTCGCAATGGGTCTGTTGGTCTTTTGAACGAGCTTGGCGGCCACATTATTCAGTTCTTGTTCATTTATTTCGTACAATAGATGAGCGATTGCCGTCATCGCCTTTTTCGCACCTACTTTGAACTCGTACATTTGTTTGTTGCGCCGCCACTAAATAATGTAAAACTATTGACTTGTGGATTTTTTTACAGTATATAATGGCGGCGCAACAAACAAATGACCGAGAGCAAATCGGAGTTCCATCAGTTTGTTCGATACGTCACGGCGCCAATGACCGATAAAGAATTGCTAACAATGGTGTATCGGTTTTGGCCGCGTGGCAAAATCAATTTGACGGCAGCTGTGTTGGATACGCTCGTAGGAAAATGTATGTCGTACATTTTTTCGCCAAAAAACGAATACACACTGAGAAGCCATATTCGAAAGATATGGCCGAAACGCCAACAAATTTTAGGCACAGCGCTTTTCACAGAGTTGGACGCAAAGCGCACACGCTTTTCGGACGAAGACGAAGAAGTGTTGAAGGTCATTTACGCCAAAATTCCGCGGCGAGAGAAGGCGCTCACATTGGACATTATCGAGAACATCCCAGAATATTCTCCAGAACTCATTCGAGACGTGTGGAAACGACGTCTGTTCGCCCTGAACGGTGAAGAACGCTATCGCGAATTCAAAAATAGACCCCGACTTACTCATAAAGAGTCGGTGTTGCTCACAGAAATCTATTTGAATTGGCCCGCATATGAGTTGACGTTTACTCTGAGTAATCGGCGGCAAATCGCCGAGGATTTTAGCGTTTCAGTAGAACGCGTTGAAGAAGTATGGTCTTTAAAGAAGTGGTATACGAGAGCGCCCCAAATTTACTATTGGCAGAATCGCCTTGTAGCCGCCATCGTGGCCGGCAACCGTCAATTATTTGACCATTATGTGAAGCAAGATAACATTAACGGAAAAAGTTACGGTGGAACACCTCTCATGGAAGCCATCCGATGTCGCCGACGAGATATGTTTGACGTCCTCATGGATAAGGGTGCGGATGTTAATCGCGTTGTATACCATGGTTATGGTAAAACGGCTCTCATCAACGCTTGTCGTGTGTCGGTCAGACAAATAAACGAGTACGTTGAACTTTTGTTGGCGTCAGAGGCTGACCCCACTGTATGCGGCGGGAACGTCAACATGCCACCACTATGGTACTACTTGAAATGGGTGGAAGAACCAACATTCGTTGAAAAATTGATGTCCATCCCCATAGCAACATTAAATAGACGAACGCCAGACAACTATTGGGCTGAAGGACGCTTTACGATACTCATGATGGCTTGTCTCAAACATCCCTCGGTTGTTCCGATGCTTTTGGCTGTAGCCGACATAAACGTCAAACAAAAAACAAACTATGGGAATACCGCCCTTCATTTTGCAGCTGAAAAAGCTCCCAAAGGAATCATTCAACAATTGTTGGACATGCCGGGCATCGAAAAAAATGTAGAAAACAAACACTCTAAAACACCTCTGGACATTGCGTATTGTCGGAATGCGTCAATTAGGGCTATCATGATTGCCGCCGGTTGTCATCGAAACCGTGTCAACGAAGTATGTCGTTTGCACGCCAATGACTTTGTTGAAATGGCACAAGTTGTGGGCATACAAGTCGCGGAAAAAACGACACGCTCATCTTCACCAGACCCTTCGAGCCCTATGATGGAACAACATAATTGTATCAAATTCCATCTCAATCAGGGAAATGTTGGTATATGTTACATGGTATCGGTTATTGCACTCTTTCAAAATGAATTTACCATCTTACACAAACTCAAAGAATGCGTGAACGACGAAGAGGAAAATATATTATTGCGGAAAGAACTCAACGAAACAAATATTCCTGAAGTAGACCCCACTATTAAAGAATTACTCGCATTTTTGTACAAAGATTATTCCAACGTCGATTTTGAGAAAGAGTGTCCCGTATTACCAACGATATGGCGCAAGACGGTGCATCAAACATCTTCTATGTCACATGAAGATATTATCAATGGGGGGTCGGAAGGATTCTTACTCATGTTTATATTCAAAACACTTAACGCATGGCACGACATATTTAAGGTGTTTATGGGACAACTGGTGGTTAATGGTCAAAATAGTGTCCGAACTGACACAAACACACAATTTCAAAAATCAATAGAATTATTTGAAGAGAAAGATGATAAAAACATTGCACTTATTCAATTAGATTTTCAAATATTAGCGCAAATGCAATTGATGGTGAGTAGGTGGAACCCGTTTGAAATGGTGGACAAATTGGCGCGCAAACCAAATGTCCGCGGTTTTATTGTACGAGTGAGCGACTCTAAGGGAGAAGGCCATGTGTTTGCAGGCACTGTGTGTGATGAGTTTTCGGACAAGAAAGTCTTATACTGTAACTCGTGGGGAAAGGGGTGTGTCGATTATCGTCAAATCCACCAAGAGTTGTATGACAAAGACTGGAACTACAAAATTACGACGATTCATTTTGTTCTCAGAAAATGAATTTTGATTTGAATCAAATCAATTTGATTGCAATCAAATTTTGTCCAGAGTTCAATTTTCCCCTGGTAAATTTTGATTTGATTGTCGCACGTAACGAAGTGGGCCAGCCAAACGTATATGAGCACTACTCTCTTTACACTTTTTGCACTGATGACCGACAATACCCCGACCTCCAAGCAAAGCGAAGCGCAAAAGCTTCTCAAGATGGCGCAAAAGTTGCAGCGTGCCCGTAAGAAGTCGCACAAGAGTTATGTGAGTAAAAAAAAGAACCCCGGGCGTCAGAACCGTCACATCTACACAAATAAAGATATGAAAATGTAAATATTTTTTTTATTTAAAAATAGTGAATTATATTAACTAGGTATCCCTATCTTTGCACCGCCTAAATGTTTATGCAGCGTGTTTTTCCTTTGTGGCGACGTCTTCGCAATGCCTCCAGCTGTATGATGCCGCGTTTTAGGTGGTTGTTCTCGCTTTTCATCCGGGAATAAGCACGATAAAGTTTCTTGTGATTGTGCTTCAACTTGTAAAGCGGCCCGCTAAAATTTTTGAGGGACGCCCGCAGTATACTGCTGGTCTGCTTCTCGAGTGCCAGCTTTGCCACTGCTTCCATGGCCTTTTTTCGAATGCTCTCGGTCTCCTGCTTTGTTTTATACAGGTCACGGCGCATGGAACGGGCTTGACGGGCGGAAACTTTGACCATTGTTGACTTGGTGTCTTTAGTGTTAGTAATGATAAATAAAAAGTATATGTGTTCGATTTGATTTGATTCAAATCAAATCGAACAAAAAAAATTCAGCCAGCAAAAAAGCTCAAGATAAAAGCTCAAGATAAATTTGATTTGATTCAAATCAACAAATGTGGTTATGTCATCAAAACTTTTTTTTCAAGATAAAATTTGATTTGAATCAAATCAAACTCAGAGTCCATCTACAAATGTGGTTATGTCAGTCAGCAACACAAACAAAGACATTGCCTGTATTGTCCAACAATATGAAAGAACGCAACCGTATAAATATGTTAGAAAAGTGTACACATTCCGTCGTTACACAATTACCATGGAATAAACCTTGGGGATTAATTATTGGAGACGGCGGGTTTGGTATGTTGTATGTCGTAGGTGTGAAAAAAAAATCGGCGGCGTTTGATGCCGGTATTCGTAAAGACGATTTTTTATATAAGTTCGAGGGAAATTTGATTGACGTTATGCATACGCCACAGTCGCTGACGCCTTTCGTTCACGAAACCAAACAAAGATTACAAAGGTCTGTGTGTTTACACATTATGCGGTGTTAAATAAAATAACCATCCTTTTATATAGTTAACATGTACATTGCTCTACACCATACAGTGTCATCACTTGATAAAAAGCGAACAACGCTACTACGACCGTCATTAATGTGGTGTCTCCAATGATAGATTGTTCTTCGGGCTCTGAATCAGCGGACTTCGGTGGTGGTCCAGGGGGCGGTCCCCCCGGCGGCGGAGGAGGCGGCATCATTTTGTTTCGTAGCAACAGCTTTTATATCCTTGGTCGACTGTTTCGTACGCCAACCCTTTCCTGCCAGTTCTTTAAGGACGTCGTTAAAACGGTCTTTCTGTTCTTTGGACATCTCGCATTCCGCCAAGCGTCTCGTCGTACATCTAAATTTGCCTATTGTTTGCCATGATGCTGTTGAGAACTCGGGCATGTCTAGACACTCTTCGATTTTCTCGTCCAATTCCTGTCGTTCTTGGCGGTCCGCTCGCTTTTTCGCCAGCTCGGCCGTCTTCTTGTCTGCATTTGCTTTTATTTCGGCGAGACGGTCTGTGCGTTTAGAGTCTTCGTATTCCAAGCGCTGTTCGAGTTGCAGGCGCCTTTTGGGTAACACACGTTTGGGCTCGAGTGTTCTGAATTCTCTTTTTATTTTGCGCCTTGCCTCTTTGTAAGACAAATCGACGGCTTTGGTGGCACCCGCCTCCTCCTGTTGAATCGCACGGTCTTCGTCTTCGTCTTGCAGCTGGTTGATAAGCGCTACCGTGTCAAGACGTTGTTTTTTGGTAGGTCTGTTATCGGAAGAACGTTTTCGTTTGGACATTGTTTAATTGGATAAGCTTAAATATTTAATTTAAATCAAATTGCGTTGCGACTTTTTTTGGAAATGGTTTATTTGTATCCATCTCTGATTGTCGTGTATTTACACATAGTTGGCGTATAAACGATGGAATCGGGCGTTTTTCATCATAAGATCGGCAAGTACCTATCTGTATATCTGTGTTATCTTCAAATTTTTTTGTTTGTATACAAATTGGTTTTGATTTGGCGGTGTTCATTTCGATTGGCGCCAAGTAATATTTATACATTTAAATAAAGATTGTTACTTGGATTATTTTCTAGCAAATGTACGGAATTGGCTCCGTAGTGAATTCGACGGAGCTCTTTTTATAATTGCCGTGCGCACCTTTTCTATACATTCGTCTATGGATGTCTCGAAGTCACCAAATGTAGGACAGTCGTTTTTGTTGACTTCGTCTTCGACGACTGCATTGAGTAGATTGAGTATCAGGAATAACAAAACCGTTTTTTCGCCTGAATATCTAACGATTGATCTAGTAATACGATTTCTTGCATCCTTCGGACATACGTAGTTACTGTGTAGTAAAACATTGTTGAGTCTTGTCAAATATTTACTTTTAATAATGACATTGTTTCCTTCCCCATGTTGATGCATCTTAATGTTGTATAACATTTCAAAAGCCGCCACCAAGCGCCATGCTTGGTTCTTTTTCTTGTCGTTTATAAAGGCCATCTGGACGTCGGTACCAAACACGCCACATATAGCCAGTGAACCCACTGCTACTAGACCTTCTGATTTTGTTGTTGCTAATTTCGCAGCAGTGATGGGAGAATAATTCTCGAAACACAACTGGCCACTATAAGCCATAGCTGTGTACTGTTGTATTTCGGCGTCTTGATTAAAGCCCTGTGATAACGGATTTGGATATACTTGAAAGTTATCTAGAGACACTGCACTTTTAGAGATATATGCCTTTGCATACGCTTCGATTCTTTCCATTTCCGAAACCATGGTTTCGTCTTTTGAGAGGGCTGCCATTAGGTTGTGTTTTGCCATAGATACCAGCTGTCCATTGGTCTGTATAATGGCCGGCTCGAAATAAAAGTTAGAATCATAATATGCAGTAAACGTGTGTTCACCTGTTGTATTTTTTGTCAAAAAATGTATCCAATGTATAATGACTTTTGTGTCGATAGCAATGACCATAACATCGAGGTCAGAAAGTGGGTCTAAGCTTCCAAACGAAGCGTCAAAAATATACATTGTCATTCCTTCTGAGACGAGTAAGACTTTGGAAAACGTATTTCCGAGTGCAATGACGTCCGTTTCAAATCCAGCGTTTGGCGGTGGCCTTGGTTCAATGATTTTTTGCATAGTTTTTCCAGTAATGCTTTCATATTGTTGTTTAAATCCATCTATAAAACTGTGCCATACTAAAAACCTTTCGTTGTGTAAGTTGATAGGATTTCCGTTTATAATTCGTTCTCCCCATGTTGCCATTTCTTAATTCTAATTTGTATTTATACGGACTTTGATTTGGTGTCGTGAACGTGTTCGCGCAAATGTCTGTATAAAACCTCACCGTTAAAAATCAATGTCTATCAAAGGTTATTATTTGGCGTTATTGTTAGACAAAGAGAAGGAAGATTTTCCCTTTACGATTCATGGTCTGTGGCCCCAATATGACGCAAACCACTGGCCGCAATTTTGCAAGGAGCAATCGTTTGATTTGGAACGACTTCGACCGTTGTTGCCGGAATTGCATAAAGCGTGGCATAGTTATCGGGGCAGTGACGAGCATTTCTGGGAGCACGAATGGCTGAAACATGGCACGTGCACCGGAATGAATGAGTTACTATATTTTACTCGCGCCCTCGAATGCTATGAAAAATGTAAGGTTCAGGGAAGCCACTGGGTCGCTGCACATTTTAATGTGCGTACGCATAATATACCTATAGATTTGGAGTTTAATGTTGGACATCTTGTATTTTGACAATGAATAAAATATTCATTGATTAGTTTCGCGGCCATCGCATAGAAAACATTGATACAATGAATAAAATTATACTTCCCAATAAAAAAGAACTTGTGGATGCAATTATTATTCCTTCTGCACTGGAACCATTGTCAAACGGCAAGTTTGTAGCGGACGATGTTTTTGAACGGTTGTCCGCCGTCCCCAAACAACCCGTTGGTAAAGAAATTGTTGTTTCGGAAGATGGCCTTGAACCGATCCTTGTGACTGGAGCCCAACCTTCCTTGCACTATCGAGGCAATGCCCTTAAGCGCCACAAGATATGGGCCCAGACTTTTTACTCCGCCGGACTTGCAAAGTACGGCTATACTGGGTGGCAGCACGCTGTTTCTGCGGCAACGAGAGACGTGGTGGCTTATCCCGACTTGGACAAAATGATGAAATGGTTGAATGCTAATTTTTCTGCTATTCTTGAAGAGCACGGTCTTCCGGGGTCGCCCGCTGTCTTTAACCATGCTATTTTTACGCGTTATGATGACGAGAAGGATTTCATAGGCATGCACTCGGACAAAGAGAAGGATTTCGCTCCCGGTTCGTATTTCGTGGTGTTCAAGCTTGGTGCCAACAAAAGAAAAAACGTGCCGCAGCAAAGCGGCCAATAGCACGCCGTAGTAAAGCGGTCAAAAAATAAAAAGTAGCACATAATCTAAAGTTTTTTTACGTGTCTGTTTAACCAGTAAAATGTCTGTAAAACGCCGCAGATTGAACCCTACGACTATATTTGACCCGGTTCATCGCGAATATGAACTTGGGCCGGAGATTATCGACATCATCAATACGCCGGAATTTCAAAGGTTGCGACGGTTGAAACAACTAGCGACCGCGCATTGGGTGTGGCTGGGCGCTACACATACGCGTTTCGAGCATTCCATATCCGTGGCCTATTTGGCGGGACGTATGGCGTCCCATTTGCAAAAAAAGCAGCCTAAGCTGAATATCACAGAGCGTCAAATTTTGTTGGTGCAGTTGGCGGGTCTTTTGCACGATGTGGGTCACGGTCCCTTTTCCCATTTGTTTGACGATGTGTTTCTAAAGAATACCGAATCTCCCATGGCGCATCACGAGCATCGTTCTGTAGCGATTGTGGCTCGTCTGCTCAAAAAATCCGCGTTTGAATATTCCGCAGAAGAAATTGCGTTCGTACAGTCGTTGATAGCACCTGCACAAGGCCAAGAGGGATTTCTGTATCACATTGTGGCGAACCAAGTAAACCATTTGGACGTTGACAAGATGGAGTACATAAAGCGCGACGCTCGCGCGTGTGGGCTATCACAGGGCGGCTTTGACACCGACACAATGCGTATCATTAACGCGGCACGTGTTATTGACGGTTGTATTTGTTATCACCACAAGGTATATGAAGACATTTATAATTTGTTTCAGACGCGTTATCGATTGCACACAACGGTTTACCGTCACTCTGCTGTCGTTGCCATCCACTATATGGTATCCGATGCTCTACGGTTCAGCGGTCTCCCCATTGAAGAGTCTATTCAAGATTTAGATAGGTTTTTGCAGTATGATGACACAATATTGGACGCCATTCGTCG
>Ga0228651_1001040_pt1 | contig 9010 bp, 6 predicted proteins | sample 63DmetaG_FD_183018 | JGI IMG/M metagenome (GOLD analysis project Ga0228651, IMG submission 183018) | Seawater microbial communities from Monterey Bay, California, United States - 63D | ecosystem: Environmental > Aquatic > Marine > Coastal | place: USA: California | collected 2016-10-24
CCATACTTTTAACCCACCTTTTAAGTATCCTAGTGTATTGTCAAATCCAACGCGAGCTAGTCTTGTCACGGTTTCTTCTTCTCTGCCATTTGGAGTAATCAAAAGTATGGGTAGCGTAATATCACCAATCATTGTGCCTGCCCAAGGAGCAAATCCCCCGTCGAGACCTATAAAAATAGATTGAGGAATATGTTCTTTTGCAAAATCGTCTTGATGTCTGACATCTAGAATTATTGCTCTATTTTGATTCGCAAGTTTTTCAAATGAATCCGGATCCAATGCGGTGGTTCCGGTTTTAAGTACTTTATCAATGTCTTTATATCCATCTTTATTCATTTTGACATTCAAAGGAAAATATTTTGGTGGAGGAAGGAGTCCATCGGTAACTTCACTTATAAACTCTTTTTTTGTCATATCAGCACGAAGAGCATAATTTGTTTTTTTTTGTTCTCCTAAAGTTCCTACAGTTTCCTTGCTAAGGTTTTTACCACATGCAGATCCTGATCCATGAGCAGGATAAACAAGGACGTCATCTGCAAGAGGTATAATTTTAGTTCTTAAGCTTTCAAAAAGAATTCCTGCAAGATCATCTTGCGTAATTTTTCCAGACTTCTGTGCCAAGTCAGGGCGACCTACGTCTCCTAAAAATAAAGTATCACCACTGAAAATCGCAACATCTTTATTGGAAGAATCACGAAGTAAATAAGTAGTACTCTCCATAGTATGGCCAGGCGTATGAAGTACTGTTAGGGTAATATCACCAATTTTAAATTCTTGTTGATCTTTTGCAATCAAGGCATCAAAACCTGTTTCTGCTTTTGGACCATAGACTATAGTTGCACCAGTTTCTTTTGCTAAGCTAATATGACCACTTACAAAGTCTGCATGGAAATGAGTTTCAAAAACATATTTAATTTGGGAATTATTCTTTGTTGCTTTTTCAATGTAAGGTCCAGTTTCACGCAAAGGGTCTATAATTGCAGACTCACCTTGACTTTCTATGTAATATGAACCCTGGGAAAGGCATCCAGTATAAATTTGTTCAATGATCATATTTTAATTTTTTTTTATCAATTAGTCTGTCTACTTAATTTTTTTTGAATGGAAGATTTTTTGCAAACTTTATCAAAACTATCTGTGGCATCACCTGATGTTATAAATAGATTTCCTTTTTTTACAACATTAATTAATTTACTTTTTATTACGGAATCACGTGTTGGTCCAGTAGCACCAACCAACATTACTCGTATTCCTTTTTCTTGAATCTTCTCAATTATATCGATAAGCTGTTCTATTGCAGTGCTGTCTATATAATTCATAGATCTAGCATTAATTATAAATCCCTTAACCTTTCTAGGATTTTTATTTAAAGAATCAAAGACAAGTTTTTTAAAAAAATGAATATTTCCAAAAAACAGTTGTGCATCAAATCTAAGTATAATTAGATCATCACGCAAAACAACCTCGTCTGGAAAACGCTTAATATTTTTAAAATAATTTGTAGATCCTATTCGACCTAAAAAAGCATAGTGAGGTTTTGAAGTGCGATAAACCAATAAAAGAAAAGAGAAAATAATTCCAAATAGAATTCCTTCAGTAATTCCAATAAAAAGAGTGGCTATGAATGTAATCAAAAGAACTAAAAATTCGTCTTTTCGAATCTTATACAAACGAATAGCATATTTATAATCAATAAGTTTTATAACAGCTACAATAATTATGGCTCCTAATACAGATTTGGGTAAATAATAAAACCAATCAGTAAAAAAAGTCAATATGATTGCAACTATTAATGCACTTATCAAAGCAGCAACTCCAGTTTTTGCTCCTGCTTCGTTATTTACAGCAGTTCTTGAAAAGCCCCCAGTGGTTGGATAAGATTGAAAAAAAGAGCCAATCATATTTGATGCACCTAAAGCTAGAAGTTCCTGATTAGGATTAATTTCATAGGTTTTGTGTTTTTCTTGAATTGATTTTGCAATAGATATAGCTTCCATGAAGGCAACTAATGCAATTGTAAGGGAAATAGGTATTAACTCTTTTATTATTTCCCATTTTAAAGGTGGAAAAGAAAAGTTTGGAAGTCCATCGGGTATATTTCCAACAATAGCAACCGAGGGTTGAATCTGATTTGTGAAAGTAACCCAACAAATTCCAATAACAACTATGACTAGAGCTGAAGGAATTTTAGAACTCCAACCTTTAATTAAAATTAAAAGGATTATACTGACAATCCCAATTATAAGTGAATGAAGATTTATTGGGGTTTCTGACTGCATTAATGCCGAAGTGAAAACATGAATTTTATTACTTTGTGAAATTGAAATTCCTAAAATATGCCTTAATTGATTAAGGCATATTATTATTGCTGCTGCGGAAGTAAACCAACTTATTACTGGCTTTGATAAAAAGTTTACTATAAAGCCCATCTTCAATAAACCGAAAAGAAACTGGATAGCTCCTATTGTTAGAGCCAATAGTATAGCCGTTTGAATATATTGATCTGAATCTACGATGCTGAGTGCTCCAAGCCCAGCAGCTACTAGAAGGGAATCCATTGCAACAGGTCCAACAGCAAGCTGTCTTGAGGTACCTAAAAACGCATATATTATTTGGGGAGTAAGTGCCGCATACAGACCATATATAGGGGGTAAACCTGCGATTAAGGCATATGCCATCCCTTGCGGAATTAACAAAACAGCAACAGTGACACCAGCAATGAAATCATCTTTCAGATATTCAGATTTATAATCTGGCAACCAATTTAATATGGGAATAAAAGTTTTCAATTAAATCGCATATTAACAAAAATAAGGCACTTTTATATAACATATGTAACTTTTGTCACAACTTATATCAATTAAGAACTTTGATAAAGAAAAAGATAAAAACTTAATTTTTTTTTAATAATAAAATGACAGACTTAATAATATTTAGTAAATAGACATAAATAAAATTTAAAAGAACAGAACTTTAAAATTTGAAAGTTCCAAAAAAACTTAACTACTTTTACGACCTAAAATTCATTAAATGGCTAAAAATTTGGTAATCGTAGAATCTCCTGCAAAAGCAAAAACTATTGAAAAGTTTTTGGGAAAAGAGTTTAAAGTTGCATCTAGTTTTGGGCATATCGCCGATCTCCCAGCTAAAGAATTAGGGGTCGATGTTTCAGGGGATTTTTCCGCTAAATACATTGTTAGTAGTGATAAGAAAAAACTTGTTAGCGAACTTAAGAGTCTTGCTAAAAATGCAGAAACGATTTGGCTAGCTAGTGATGAAGATCGAGAAGGAGAGGCAATTGCATGGCATTTAGCAAACACTTTAAACCTTACAGAAGCTAACTCTAAACGTATTGTTTTTTCTGAGATTACAAAAAATGCAATCCTTAAAGCAATTGAAAAACCTAGAGAAATTGATTATAATTTAGTGAATGCTCAGCAAGCAAGAAGAATTTTAGATCGACTTGTAGGTTACGAGCTTTCACCTGTCCTCTGGCGTAAAGTAAAGGGTGGGTTATCTGCAGGTAGGGTTCAATCTGTTGCGGTAAGAATTATTGTAGAACGTGAACGAGAAATCAGAAATTTTTCATCTAAGCCAAATTTTAAGACTCAAGCAGTTTTTCAAACTGAAAGTAAAAAAATTATTCAAGCTCAGTTACTTAAACTATTTTCTTCAAAGCAAGAAGCAACCATGTTTTTAGAACAAAATACTTCAGCCAAGTTCAAGGTAGGTGAGGTTAAAAAGAAACCTGCAAAGAAAAGTCCAGCACCACCTTTTACAACTTCTACTTTGCAGCAAGAAGCTTCAAGAAAACTATATTTTTCTGTTTCAAAAACCATGAATATGGCTCAAAGACTTTATGAATCTGGGCACATCACCTACATGAGAACAGATAGTGTAAATTTATCAGAAGAAGCCAGGAAAAATATTAATGTACAAATAGGTTTAGACTATGGAGATAAATATCTACAGCCAAGGCATTTCAAATCAAAAAATAAGGGTGCACAAGAAGCTCACGAGGCCATTCGCCCTACGGATTTTTCAAAGCAGAAACTAAATATTGATTATGACCAAGCAAGACTTTATGAACTTATTTGGCGAAGAACAGTAGCTTCACAAATGAGTGATTCTATTTTGGAACGAACACAGATCAGTATTAAAGCAGATACTCATAACAACCCTTTCAATGCTAAAGGTGAAGTAATAACTTTTGATGGTTTTTTAAAACTTTATATGGAAGGTGTAGATGACCAGGTTGATGAGGACAACTCTTTATTACCAAAAGTCTCTCAAGGAGATCCAATCTATTTAAATCGAATGTTAGCTACCGAACGTTTCTCACGCCCTCCCTTTCGTTTTTCAGAAGCTTCTTTAGTTAAAAAAATGGAAGAACTCGGAATTGGGAGGCCTTCGACTTACGCTCCTACAATTTCGACTATTCAAAATCGAAACTATATCGACAAGGGCTCTTCCGAAGGGATAAGTAGATATTATGATCAAATCATACTTGAAGGTAAAGAAATCAAAAGTAAAAAACTTAATGAATTGGTGGGTGCAGATAAAGGAAAACTAATTCCTACTGACATAGGGTTAATTGTTAATGATTTTTTAGTTTAAAATTTTAAAAATATTTTGGATTTCAACTTTACTGCCCAAGTTGAGCAAAACTTTGATGATATCGCTAATGGTGGAAAAGATTGGACAGAAATGCTTAAAGGCTTCTATGGAAAATTTCATGAAACAGTTGAAAACGTAAAAGAAAATGCACAGCGTGAATCTGGAGAACGCGTATTAGGGGTTGATCCAAATTCAGGTAGGTCAGTAAAAGTCAGATTAGGTAAATTTGGACCAATGGCTCAAATTGGCAACCCTGATGATGAAGAAAAGCCTATTTATGCGAGTTTAGGTCCTAATCAACAATTAGAAAGTATCACTTTTGAACAAGCCGTGCAGCTATTTGAAATGCCAAAGACTATAGGATCTTATCAAGAAGAAGAAGTCACAGTTAATAATGGAAGATTCGGTCCTTATATTAAACATAAATGTAGTTTTGTTTCTTTACCAAAAGGAATGTTGCCTACAGAGGTTGATCTAGATACAGCAATTGAACTGATTGATGAAAAGCAAAAAGCAGACGCTCCCATATATATCTTCAATGGATTGCCAGTAACTAAAGGGATAGGTCGTTTCGGGCCATTTTTGAAATGGAGTGGTTTATTTATTAATGTAAACAAAAAATATGATTTTGATAATTTGAGCGATTCAGATATTATCATTTTAATTGAAGAAAAGATTCAAAAAGAGAAAGATAAACTTATTCATGATTGGAGCGAGGCGGGAATTCGCGTTGAAAAAGCAAGATGGGGAAGACACCAAATCATTCGAGGAAAGCAAAAAGTAGAGATTGGAAAAGAAATAGATGCATCAAAAATTAGCTTATCAGATGCAGAAAAATATCTTGGATCTCCAAAGAAGGGAAAAGCTAAGAATAAGTCATCAAAGAAAAAATGAGTTTAGATTTATTACTTCCTGTAAATAATGAAGCTATTTTAGGTCTTTCTATGCTTCCCAAGCAAGTAGTGGGAAAAAATATTGATATTCACACGGTAGAATCTGGTTTGCCCGAGTTAAAGGGATTAGAGATAGCAATCATTGGTTTGTCTGAACAGCGAAATAGTTTTTTTGCAAATCCTCTATATGATGTAAATCAATTCCGACGAGCATTTTATGAATTATATCCTGGAAATTGGAATATAAAGATTGCTGATTTAGGAGATTTATCTAATGGGGCTAAGATAAAGGATACTTATTTTGCAATTAAAGAGATTGGATATCATTTAAAACAAATGAATATTATCCCTGTATTTATTGGCGGGAGCCATGATCTTATTTTTCCTTTATACCAAGTTTTTCAGGAGTTTAACCAGTTAGTCAACATGGTTTCAGTTGATCGATCATTTGACTTTTCCCAAGAAGATGAATTGATTTCAGGTCGTTCTTATATGAGTAAAATTATTATGGAGAAACCAAATGTGTTAAATAACTATACCAATTTAGGTTTTCAGAATTATTATTGTGCTATCGAGGAAAAAGACCTAATGGACAAATTATATTTCGAGGGAATTAGATTAGGTCAAGTTTTGGACGACACGCAACTGGTAGAACCTGTTTTTAGAGATGCTGATATTGTAGGTTTTGACATGAAATGTTTGTCTTGGGAGGCTACTGCCGATCCACTCAAAGGTCAGCCCAATGGAATAGATTCAAGAACTATTTGCGCATTAAGCAGATATGCTGGAATTAGTGATCGGGTTGGATTTATTGGATTATATGAGTTGCCATCTACTCCCATGATGAACCAGTTAGCAGCCCAGATTGTTTGGTATTTTATAGAAGGTGTCCAATATCGATTTGATGAATACCCTGTTAATATTAAGGAAGGATTTTTAAAATATTCAGTAACTCTTTCTGATCAAACCATTGTTTTTTATAAAAGTGAAAAAAGTAATCGTTGGTGGATGGAATTAACAAATGATACCCATTTGGATAATAAAATAAAAACTTCAGCGTTAATAGCATGCACAAAAAATGATTATGAGTCCACAGTTAATGATTTCATTCCAGAAAGATGGTTCAATGCAATCAAAAGGATTAACTAATATTTATATATTAAATTAGTAGGAAGACTTACTTAATTTGAAGTCATTTGTTGTGCATAATAGTTTATAAAGAAAAAATAAGTAGTTTTATGTTATTAAAAGCATAATACGCGTTTAATGAGATTTTTAATGAAAAAACTTTTAGTTTTATTAACACTTTGTTCTACAGTAGTTTCATGCGGAAACAAAAACAGAGGTGAACTCATTGGTGTAAAACAAAAAAAGTGGTTTGGAGACAAGCCTTATGGGATGGTCCTTGTTGAAGGTGGAGCTTACATAATGGGAAAATCAGACGAGGATTTAGCGCAATTGCAAAACGCCCCAGCAAAAACTGTTACGGTCCCATCTTTCTATATGGATGAAACAGAAATTACCAATAGCGAATATCGCCAGTTTGTTTATTGGGTTAAGGATTCTATAGCCTTGGCTATGCTTGCAAGAGAAGCAGAAGATTTAGGACTTGGAGAAGACAATAAAGACGGTATAGGTGAATTTGTTTTTCAAGACTCCGATACTACAAAGTTAAGCGAATACCAAAAGTATATGCGTGAATCATATTACGATGTGAATGAAGACTTGTATGCTGGGAGGGCTTTGAATTGGGATGCTGATTTAACTTGGGATACAGAAGATTACACAGATAAAAATTATGCTAGAATTATGGATTCACTCTATCTACCACCAGATTTGTGGTATAATGGTGAAATGAAGTTAGATGTTGAAAAAATAAAATATTTATATACGTGGTTTGATGCTGAAGGGGCTGCTGCTGAATCAAAGAGAAATCGTCAGCAATTTATTGATAGAGAGCCTTTTATTAAAAGAGAAGAAGTTCAAATATATCCTGATACAACTGTATGGATTAAAGACTTCACATACTCTTACAATGAACCGATGCATAACGATTATTTTTCTCACCCTGCTTATCAAGATTATCCCGTTGTTGGTGTTTCTTGGACTCAGGCAGTTGCATTTTGTAATTGGAGAACTAAATTTAAAAATGGCTATCAACGTGAAAAAGGACAACCAAATGTTAGTCGTTTCCGCTTACCTAACGAAGCTGAGTGGGAATACGCTGCACGAGGTGGAATTCCTTCTGGAACATATCCATGGGGATCCCCATATTTGCTCAATGATAGGGCTTGTTTTCTTGCAAATTTTAAACCCTTACGAGGAGATTATGCTGTAGACCAAGCGGTGTACACTGTTGAAGCCAAATCGTATCTTCCTAATGATTACAATTTATATAATATGGCTGGAAATGTAGCTGAATGGACTAATTCTTCATACAACGCCGGAGCTTACGAATATGTATCTTCTTTAAATCCAAATATGTCTAATACTGAAGAAGAACGAAAAGTTGTAAGAGGAGGTTCATGGAAAGATGTAGCTTATTTTTTACGTGTAAGCTCTAGAGACTTTGAATATTCTGATACATCAAGAAGTTATATAGGCTTTCGAACAGTTCAGGATTATTTGGGTACTCAAGAAGTTAAAGTTAAATAGTAAAGTGCAGTATTTTTGCAGTAATTTATAAGTCAATCATTAAATAAAAATCTAATTATTTCACCTATATTTAAAAAATAAAAAATAAATTAAAATGACAGATAAAGCTTTAAACAAACGTTTAAGAAGTAAAGTGGCTATGCATATGCTATTTGGGCTCGGAGGAGCCGTTGTAATTATTGGGGCGCTTTTCAAAATATTACACCTTGAAATAGGTCCTATCACAGGAGGACTAGTTCTAGGATTAGGATTAGGGACTGAAGCACTTATATTTACAGTCTCAGCTTTAAACACAGGTGAGATTAAAGAAGAACACACTGATTTTGTAAAAAAGGTTAAAGCAGGAGGACCAACCAAGACCTCAGGTGGCGGAGAAGAGGGTCTTTCATCGAAAATTGATGCATTAATGCAAGAAGCTAAACTTGATGTTAATTTGATGAATTCATTGGCTAAAAGTATTAAAGGCTTAGAAAACTCAGCAAAAGCTTTATCACCAGCTTCTGATGCAATTAACGCCTCTGAAAATTATTCTCAAGAACTATCTAAAGCTGCTGGACAATTGGAAAAGTTGAATGCAAATTATCAGCAGCAAGTTTCAAATGCCAAAGGAAATTCAGAGTTAAAAGAAAAGATAAATCAAGACGCTCAACAACTCAGAGCTCAAATGGAAAGTTTATCTGCTAATTTAGCAGCATTGAATAACGTTTATGGTGGCATGTTAAATGCCATGTCAAAAAAATAAAAAGAAATGGCTGGAGCTAAAGAAACCCCAAGGCAGAAACTAATCAGCCTGATGTATTTGGTGTTTATTACCATGCTTGCACTCAATGTAAGCAAAGAAGTAC
>Ga0228651_1001061_pt1 | contig 8911 bp, 8 predicted proteins | sample 63DmetaG_FD_183018 | JGI IMG/M metagenome (GOLD analysis project Ga0228651, IMG submission 183018) | Seawater microbial communities from Monterey Bay, California, United States - 63D | ecosystem: Environmental > Aquatic > Marine > Coastal | place: USA: California | collected 2016-10-24
ACCACGGCCCCAGCGGCCCGATCCAAACCATCAATGCTTTCGGCGATATCTTCATCGACATCTTGGATCCGCACGCCCAGCCAACCCCGGCGGATTTCGCCATATTCCGTCAATTGATCAACCACCCGGCTGACCACATTTGACGCCATAGAAAAGCCAATGCCGATCGAGCCGCCATTGGGAGACAAAATCGCGGTGTTCACACCAACAACTTCTCCATTAAGATTGAACAAAGGCCCACCGGAATTGCCCCGGTTAATCGCGGCATCTGTTTGGATATAGTCATCATAAATCCCAGACAATGCCCGGTTTCGTGCAGAAACGATTCCCGCAGAAACAGAGAACCCTTGCCCCAAGGGATTGCCCATCGCTACGACCCAATCGCCCACGCGCGCGGTGTCACTGTCGCCAAAGCTGACGAAAGGCAGCGGTGCCTCCGATTCAACCTTTAAAACTGCGATATCCGTATTCTTATCAGTGCCGATGACCTCAGCAGCCAGTCTTTCACCGGAGAAAAATTCTACCTCAATCTCATCGGCCCCTTCGATCACGTGATTATTGGTGACAATGAACCCATCGGCAGAGATCACAAATCCCGACCCTAATGCCGAGGAGCGGCTGGCCCCGCCATTGCCGCCGCGGCGACGATCTTCGAATTCCCGAAAGAATTCTTCAAAAGGCGAGCCTTTTGGCACAATACCACGCGGCATTTCATCAGCACGACCGGCAATCACGGTTGTGGTGGTGATATTCACAACTGAGGGGCTAATCTCATCGGCGAGATCGGCAAATGTATTTGGCATCATTTGCGCTGCGGCAGTGAGAGCTTGTGAGATCAGCAGACAAACCGCCGCGGCAAAAACCCAAGTGGCGCGGTAAGCTGCAAAATCCTTGCGCTTAGATAAGGCAATCGAATTCATCTTTATCTCCATCTATGCCCATCTGCATCACACAGATCGGGCGTCTGTTATATGGTATGACTTAATGTAGTTCAGCAAGTTTTCAACGCAAACACCGATGAGACCCAGTCACCTTATCGTAAGGTCAAATTTCGGCAAAAAAACACTCATTGCGCCTGAAGGGCGTCTACAGACTCAACGTCAAGAGGATACACCCGCCAAGACAAAGCATAGCCCCCATTTGTCGGCGTGCAGAGAGCGATAGGGTGCTAAGAGCTTTTAGCAGGGTTTCAAGGGCATGAGGGGCCAGTAAATAAACCAGCCCCTCTGCAATCAAAACGGCCGCAAGGCCAATTAAGATGTTGTCAATCACTCAGAAACACGCGGCGTCGCGGACTTCATATAGGTCAAAAATTCATGATCTGGTGGGATCACCAAAGTTGAATTTCCACCAAGGATAGAAGCCTCATAAGCCGCAAGCGAACGATAGAAATCGAAAAACTCAGGATCTGCACCAAAGGCATCTGCCAAAATCCGGGTACGTTCCGCATCGGCTTCCCCTTCAATGATCAAAGCATCCCGCTTGGCAGCAGACAGCGTTTCTTCATAGGTCCGGTCCGCAACCGCTGTGACGCGCTGCGCCGCTTCGCGGCCTCGGGCGCGTTCATCAGTCGCTTCGCGTTCCCGCTCGGCGATCATACGCTGCAAAGTTGCATCGAAGTTTTGCTCCGGCAAGTTAGTCTGACGCAAGCGCACATCTACCACATCCAGCCCTAGATCCTTTGCACGCGTTTGAGCCTCGGCACGGATCAGCTCCATCAAGCGGGACCGTTCTGGCGACAAAATGGCATTTGACGTCACCCCATCGGCCCCGAGGACCGCCCGGATCTGACCGTCGAGAATGTCATTGAGCTGAATGCTGGCTTCGCGCTCACCGCCCGCGCCCAAGGCCTGACGGAACTGCACGATATCAGCGATACGGTACATGACAAAAGCATCCACCTCGAGACGACGGTCATCAGCCGGGGTCACCTCGATCACCGGGGTTTCCAAAGACAAAATCCGGTCATCAAAGCGCACAACTTGGTCCAGCCATGGGATCTTAAAGCCCAGGCCAGGATCTGTTTTGACCTGTTTGATCTGGCCAAACCGCAGCACCAACACTTTTTCGCGCTCATCCACGATGAACAAGGACATCAACCCAGCAACCGCGACCACGGCGGCCATGATCACTGCAATACGAGATCTCATAGACATTAGTTTGACCCTCCTGGTGATGATTTGCGCAATTCATTAAGCGGCAAATAGGGCACAACACCCTGGCCGCCCTCTCCATTATCCATGATGATCTTATCCACATCGCCCAAGACTTTTTCTAAAGTCTCAATATAGAGGCGACGACGGGTGACCTCGGGAGCCTCTTTGTATTCGGCCAAGACTGCTGAGAATTGGCTGGCCTCCCCGAGAGCGGCGTTGACGACAGAGGCGCGGTAGCCTTCTGCGGCCTCTAGCAGCTGCGCCGCAGCACCCCGCGCTTCAGCGAGACGTTGGTTGGCATATGCATCCGCCTGACGCTCGCGCTGATCGCGCTCTTGCTCTGCGGCTTGCACATCGCGGAAGGCATCAATCACCGACACGCGCTTTTGCGCCCCGTCAGCGGCCGTCACGATCACCTGACGGCTCGGCGGATCCACTTTGTTAAAGTTGACCCGGACGACAGAAATCCCAGTCTCGCGCTCATCCAGTGTTTTTTGAATCAATTGCCGCACATTTGCTTCAATTGCAGCCCGGTCGCGGTTCAAAATAGGTGCCAATTCCGATTGCGCAATGACTTCACGCATCGCCGCTTCCGAGATTGCCCGTATAGATTGCTCCGGTTCTTTTAGGCTAAACAGAAAGTCCGACGAATTTTTGATGTTCCAAACCACTTGGAAGTCGATATCCACGATGTTTTCATCGGTGGTCAGCATCAAGCCCAAACCGCTGTCACGGCTATCATTAATGCCAAGAGATTCGGTGCGGTTGGTGGTGACGTTGAACTTCTCATAGGTCACAAAAGGCCAGGGTGCAAAATTCAGACCATTGGTGCCAATTTCATTGAATTCACCGAGGAAGAGCTCAACAGATTGCTCCTCTGGCTTGACCGTATAGAAAGATGCGAACAGCCACATACCAACAGCGGCAAGCCCAGCCAGGACGAAGGTGCTGCGCGGGATGCCCGCGTCTCCGCCGCCCGTTCCGCTGCCGCCACCCGAGCCACCGCTGCCTTTACCGCCCATCAATACGCGCAATTGTTCCTGACCTTTGCGCATCAATTCATCAATTTCGGGGATTTGCGGCCCGTCTGGACCCCGATCATTCCCGCCGCCATTGCCTTTGTTGCCTCGGTTACCGCCGCTTCCGCCGCCGCCCCAAGGTCCACCGTTATTATCCGCCATTCAGCTGTTTCCCTTCACAGTCATTCTGCGCTCCAGTTCTATCTGTGCTCTGCTTTGAAAATTTCAAGCGGTCCGCACAGGCGTTTTCATTGTCACAAGTTCTTCAGACACGGTGGGATGCACGGCACACACACGGTCGAAATCTTCTTTCGTTGCTCCCATTTTCACGGCTATCCCAGCCAGTTGGATCATCTCACCTGCACCATCTGCGACGATGTGACAGCCCAAAATCTTACGGGTCTTTTGGCTCACAACCAATTTCATTAGCACTTTATTCGGCGCATCAATAAAGGAAATATTCATTGGGCGAAAGGCAGTTGCATAGACTTCAATGGGCTCTTGTGCCCGGGCTTGCTCCTCACTCAGTCCAATGGTGCCAAATTCCGGCTGGGTGAATACGGCCGTTGGGATCAATGCATGATCCACAGGGGTCGGATTGCCCTTCAGGGCGGTCTCAACAAAGGCCATGCCCTCACGGATCGCCACCGGCGTCAGATTGACACGGTTGGTCACATCGCCAACCGCATAAATCGAAGGCACCGAAGTCTGAGAAAATTCATCCACCTGCACCGCGCCCGCTGCATCCAAACCAATGCCCAGAGCCTCAAGCCCCAATCCGGCGCTTTTGGGGCTGCGGCCTGTGGCATACATCACAACATCAAAATCATGGCGCGCACCTTGGGTATCTGTGACGCTGTAGCCCGAGCCTTGCTTTTCAATGCGGGTCACTTTGGTACGCATATGCATCTGGACACCACGCTCTTGCATACCTTGAACAATCACATCCCTGGCCTCTGTATCAAAGCCGCGCAATACGGCCTCGCCCCGATACCAAAGATGGGTTTGCACCCCAAGACCGTTGAGAATGCCGGCAAATTCACAAGCGATATAGCCGCCGCCCACGATCAAAATCCGCTTGGGCAAAGCCTGTAGATGAAAAATTTCGTTTGAAGTGATGGCATATTCGGCGCCAGGAACATCCGGCACTGAGGGCCAGCCGCCTGTGGCCAGCAAGATCACCTTGGCGGTCACAACCCGGCCATCGGCCAAACGCACCGCATGCGGTGCGTCCACCGTCGCGCGCATGTCAAAGGTCTCGACACCAGAGTTTTGCAACAAGCGGCGATAGATGTCTTCGAGCCGGTCCAGCTCACCTTCCAGATTGCTCCGAAATCCAGGCCAGTTAAAACCGCCCAGCTGCACGTCCCAACCATAGGCCGCAGCCTGCTCCATTGCAGGCGCGTAGGTTGAGGCAAACACCATCAGTTTTTTCGGCACGCAGCCACGGATCACGCAGGTGCCCCCATAGCGGCTCTCTTCCGCCAAACCGACTTTGGCCCCGGTATCCGAAGCTGCGACACGCGCGGCGCGCACACCGCCAGAGCCACCGCCAATTACAAAAAGATCATAATCAAAAGACATATTCGTCCCCTATTGAAATCAGAGGTCCATCGCCTCTTGATCCGAAACCCAAGCGCTTGGCCTGTTACGGCCGAACGTGCTCTTCAATGCGCCCATCGCTCGCGCCGAGAATGACTCGATCACAGATATGAATAAATAAGCCATTTTCAACCACACCCGGCACTTGATTGAGCGCGATCGCTAAGGCCGGCGCATCCGGAATTTGTTCCAAATGCAAGTCGAGAATGAAATTCCCCTCGTCAGTCACAAAGGGGGCATCGCCCTGCATGCGCATGGTGATATCGCGATCCACCAACCCATGATCGGCCAAAAGCCGCGCGATATGTTCGCGCGATGAGGCCAAGCCAAACCCCAAAACCTCCACCGGCAGCGGGAATTTTCCAAGATGCGGCACGTGCTTGCCAAAATCAGCAATCACAATCATCTGATCCGAGGCGGAGGCAACGATCTTTTCTTGCAAAAGCGCCCCGCCGCCGCCTTTGATGAGGTTCAACGCGCGATCAAATTCATCGGTGCCATCAATGGTGATATCCAGATGTCCAGTTTGATCCAGGCTCACCACGTCCAAACCCAGCTCACGGGCCAAATCCGCTGTGCGGGTCGAGGTGGGCACGCCTTGAATCCGCAGCCCTTCGGTTTTCACCCGATCCGCCAAACATCGCACCATCCAAGCCGCCGTTGAGCCAGTGCCCAGCCCGAGTTTCATACCATCTTCGACAAATTCAACCGCGCGCTTGGCCGCGACGTATTTTGCCTGATCGGCAGGGGATAAATCGGCAAACATGTAAAGTGACTCCTGGTGATTTTCACAGCTATATAGACCGAAGTTGACACAATGCGCGAGGCCCGATTTCATCTTTCAAGCTCAACACAGGCCGGGCATAGTTCCAACGTCGTGGCGACAAAACGCTGCATATTCCCTTGCTCCATGAAAGGCGCAGACGTAGACCTAGGGAAAAGTGTCGCATTTCCGCCGCCAAGGCCGCTCAAACCATGATCAACCCAAGCTACGCGCTCCCAAGAGGTCTGTAATGTTTCTATCTGTTTTTGACATGTTCAAAGTCGGGATTGGACCAAGCTCATCGCATACGATGGGCCCAATGGTTGCGGCGGGTATGTTTTTGGATCTGCTGCGCGCCAGCCCCTTTGAGGCCGCCGGCCTGAAAGCGCGCCTCCATGGCTCTTTGGCCTTCACCGGCGTGGGACATGCAACAGATCGCGCAACGCTTCTCGGATTGGCTGGGTTTTCGCCCGAGACCTATGACGCCGCCAAGGCTGAAGACACGCTTGAGGCCATGAAGCGCACCAAGGTGGTCAGCCCGGAAGGACTTGGAACACTTTCTCTCGATCCGGCCAGTGACATCGCATTTGACTTTGGCCCATCCCTGCCGGGTCATACCAACGGTATGATCCTCATGGCGACGGATGCGCAGGGCGATGTGATTTTGCAACAGACCTATTATTCGATCGGCGGCGGCTTTGTGGTCACAGCCGAGGAGATGGCCAGCGGAGTATCGACCGGTGACATGGATCCCTACCCCCATGAGTTCAACACGGCCAATGAGTTGCTGGCCCTTTGCGCCGCTCAGGGAAAATCCATCGCACAGATCAAACGCGAGAATGAGTTAAGCCGCCGCTGCGCTGCCGCGCTCGACCGCGGCTTGGCCAAAATTTGGGATGTGATGAATGATTGCATCAATCGCGGGCTTGAGCGGGGCGGCATCCTGCCCGGCGGTTTGAACGTCAAACGCAGGGCGAAACCCATTCACGAGGCCTTAGTGGCCGAGCGCGGGCTCAATATGCCCGCCCCGCATACGATCAATGATTGGATGAGCGTTTATGCGATGGCGGTTAATGAAGAAAATGCCGCCGGCGGGCAGGTCGTGACCGCGCCGACCAATGGCGCGGCCGGTGTGGTCCCTGCCACTTTGCGCTATTGGCTCGATCATGTGCCGGGGGCCACTGCAAGGCGCATCCCAGAATTTTTGCTCACTGCTGCTGCGATCGGCGGGCTCATCAAATTCAATGCCAGCATTTCGGGCGCGGAATGTGGCTGCCAAGCAGAGGTGGGCAGTGCTTCGGCCATGGCCGCCGCCGGTCTTTGCGCCGTCTTGGGCGGCAGCCCCGAGCAGGTGGAAAACGCTGCAGAAATAGCCTTAGAGCATCACCTGGGCATGACCTGCGACCCTGTCAAAGGCCTGGTGCAAGTGCCTTGTATCGAGCGCAATGGTCTCGGCTGTATCAAAGCGGTCTCCGCCGCCAGCCTGTCGATGCGCGGCGATGGCACGCATTTGGTATCACTCGATGCCTGCGTAGAAACAATGCGGCAAACCGGTCTGGACATGCATGAAAAATACAAGGAAACTTCGCTGGGTGGATTGGCAGTAAATGTACCCAACTGCTGAGCAATCCAAACCTCAATATGAAAGTATTCCATGGCTCAGGATAACAATCGCTTAGGTCTCTTGTTGATGATTGGCTTTTGTGTTCTGGCGCCGGCCAGTGATGCTTTGGTCAAAATTTTGGGCGATGGAATTCCATTGCTGCAAGTGGTCATTGCCCGGTTTATCACCCAGTTGTTTTTGGTGCGCCGCAGCCTCTGGACCAGCCGCCACGACACTTGGATGCGCGCGGATCGGCTTGGCTATGTCATTCTGCGGTCGATTTTGCATCTGGTGGCAATTTCTTTTTTCTTTCTCTCGCTGCGCTATCTGCCCCTCGCCGATGCCATTGCAATTGCCTATGTCCTGCCCTTCCTTATCTTGGGTGTCGGTTGGATGACCGGTGACCGGGCCAGCCCTTTGAGCCTCGGACTTTGCCTGCTTGGTTTCATTGGCACCTTGATGGTGGTACAGCCCAGCTTTGCCGAGGTCGGTTGGCCTGCGCTTTTGCCACTGGTTGTCGCCGTGTTATTTACCGGCTTTATGTTCATCACCCGCAAGGTATCCAAACATATCGACCCCGTTGATTTACAGGCGGCAAACGGCGTCTGCGCCATGGTAATTCTCTTACCTATTGCAACTTTCGGCTCGGCTTTGGGCATTCCATCTCTGACCATCATCCCAGTCACCGGATTTGAATTTTCCGCATTACTGGGCCTCGGAGTTTTGGGAACTTTGGCGCATTTGAGCATGACATGGGCGCTGCGCTATGCCTCTGCGCCCACGGTGGCACCCGTGCAATATCTCGAAATTCCTTTCGGCGCGCTTTATGGCCTATTGCTCTTCGACGATCTGCCCAATGGCATGGCGGCGACTGGGATCATCGTGACGGTTACCGCAGGGTTATTGGTGCTGCGCTTTACCAAAGCCTCTGTCTAAAGCGGCTAGAACACCCGCAAAGTCGCGACGCGGCAGAATTGCCAGCAGCCCTGGCCCATCCACGGAAATTTCCAGCGCACCGCCTAAGGCACTATTCGAAGTCGCAATCTGCCCCATTGGGCTCATCGCCGCATTTAAAAGCGGCCAGCGCACCCCGCGCAAACTCGCTTGAATGGGCACCATGGGGTAAAACCCCACGGGTGTCTCAGCCTCCAAATCCATAGAGAATTCTGGCGGCACGACGAAAACCAGCTGCGCCTCGTCAACCAAAACCACGGGCCGCGGCTCATTGAGAAGGGCGGAGAAGGCCGCCAGTTGATGATCCAACCGCCCGCCAAGAAACCCGACGCCCAAAAATACGTCAGCATCGCAGACCGCGAGGCATTTTTGGAAATCCGTAGTCTCTTGATCTGCAATATGCGCCACAGCCTGATCGGTCGGCAGGTCTTGTTGCGAATCCATATCACCCACCACCAAGATCACTTCAGCCCCTGCGTTTTCGACCGCCCGAAAGCCCCCATCAGCCGCCACGATCGCATCCGAAAAAACTGAAATTTCGCGGATCAATTCAGCGGTTGACGGGCCTGCACCAATTAACAAAATTTTTGACGCGCGGCACAAATAATTGTCATCGGTCATCTATTAACTCACCCTGTTTCTTTGCGCCAAATTTCGCGCTGCCCCGCGAAACTCCGACAGGCGCGGTATTAACATTTTTGAAGGACAGCGAGCCTATGAAGAGACCAAACAGATCGTCATCGGATTGCTCCCATGCCCGCCAAACGTCCGGCCTCATTTCTACTCACTCCACAGTATCACGTCGACGTGTTAT
>Ga0228651_1001063_pt1 | contig 8907 bp, 5 predicted proteins | sample 63DmetaG_FD_183018 | JGI IMG/M metagenome (GOLD analysis project Ga0228651, IMG submission 183018) | Seawater microbial communities from Monterey Bay, California, United States - 63D | ecosystem: Environmental > Aquatic > Marine > Coastal | place: USA: California | collected 2016-10-24
CAACTGTAATAGGGATTACTACACCAGGAAACAGAACTGTATTTCTTAAGGGTAAAATAGATAAGACTTCAGGAATATCCTCTCTATTAATAATCTCCTCGTCTTCAGGAGTCATCAATGGAATTAATTCTGAATCTTCGTTTAAGATGTTTGATAGAGACAAACTGTCTAATGTTACTATTTTTGATTTACTCATAGGTCTTTTATCTGTCATTATGACATTGAATTCTTTAGTGAAAATCCAATACTTTTTTGATATTAATTTATAAACAACTGAAAAACAATACTATACATAATAATTATACTATTATTTCTAAAATAAAAATCAATTGTTATGCCATTATATTTATTATAGAATAAAAATTAATAGGTTATTAAAATAGAAGTATATAGCAAATGAGTATTATCGTTGAAGATAATTTATAATTATGTGTTTAAAAGTTATTTAGTTCTAAACTTAGAAGTAGTCTCAAAAACATGTTGTAATATGTTTTTATCTAATTCAGATAAATCTAGCGCTCTACGTTTCATAACTACCTTGGCAACTTCAATCACTTTATTCATATGATAGGTTGAAAAACCAGCAGCACCTCCCCAACTAAAAGAAGGAATAAAATTTCTAGGAAATCCAGCACCAAAGATATTAGCACTAACTCCAATTACTGTCCCTGTATTAAACATAGTATTAATTCCACATTTTGAGTGATCACCCATCATTAAACCACAAAATTGTAAACCTGTATTTATAAATCTTTCATTTTCATAATTCCATAACTTTACCTCCGCATAATTATTTTTCAAATTTGAGGTATTGGAATCTGCCCCTATATTACACCATTCACCTAGAACTGAATTACCCAAAAAACCTTCATGACCTTTGTTAGAATACCCAAATAAGACAGAATTATTTATCTCTCCTCCTACTTTACAATAGGGTCCGATAGTTGTTGCACCATATACTTTAGCTCCCATTTTAAGAATAGAATTCTCACCCAAAGCAAAAGGACCTCTAACTAGAGAGCCTTCCATGATTTCTGAATCTTTTCCAATATATATTGGCCCCATAGAGGCATTTAATGAAGAGAATGTAATAGTAGCTCCTTTTTCAATGAAAATATTCTCTTTATTAACTACTTGAACGTTCTCTGGGATTGGCTCTGATACCCTTCCTTTGGTAATTAAATCAAAATCCGATTGAATTGCTTTATCATTCAATGAAAAAATATCTGTTGTGTGTTTAATATGTAGGAGGTCATCTGAAAACTCTATTTGCTCATAAGAATCAAAATCTACATTTTCTTGAGTATCAGATGTAAAAAAGGCAATGACTTGATCATCTTTAAAAATTGCTTGATTGCTTGACAATTTCTTCACCTTACTTACCAATTTTTTAGTTGGCAAAAAAGAGGCATTAATTACTATATTTTTATCCAATTCTACCATAGGATATTTATCTACCAAATATTCTTCTGTAATGGTTGTTGTGGTAAAGCCTAAAAAAAATTCCCATTTTTCACGTATAGTTAAAATTCCAATACGAATATCTGCCACAGGTCTTGTGTAGGTGAACGGAAGTAATGAGTTTCTTACATCACTATCAAAGAGTATATAATTCATATTTTTAGTTAAGGGACTTTTTTTTTACAAAATTAACTTTAAAAAAGGGATAAAAAAAACCGCTTGTTTTCACAACCGGTTTTTTAATTTATGTATAAGATATTATTTTTTTATAAATCTTTGAACTCCAATTTTAGTATTTGAGGCAACTCTAATGATATAAATTCCATTAGAAATACTTTGAACATCTATTGAAGTATCATTAGATGAGATGGTTTTTGATGATACTAATCTTCCTGTATAATCGAAAATACTCACCTCTGCTTTTTCAGAACCACTAGGAAGTTGAATATTTAATTTATCCGATACAGGGTTTGGATACATCTCAAAACTTAGCAATTTATTTTCAGAAATTCCAGCAGTAGAAGATGTTACAGTTACTGTTCCATACATATTACCAGCATGAGGATCACAAACATAATCTGTTGATCCAACTTGATTAAAAGTGTATGTAAATGTATTTCCAGCTCCGGTAAAATAACCACTGTCGAAACTTTCTGTTCCTGAAGTTGCTCTCAGGTTATGTGTCCCCGATCCCCAAGTCCATATAATTGTATCTCCAACTTCTATCGTAATTTGTTGGTCATTACTACTTCCATCATTCGCCCAACCTAGATTATAGGTGGTTTGAGAAAAAAGTGTGTAAGAAATAAGTGTAAAAAATAAAAGTAATTTTTTTTTCATAAGGTATTTTTTAAATTTAATATTGAAGTTCTTCTGTAAATATAATTAAAATACTTTAATTGATATACACCATAATTTGTTTGCAAGGTTCTAATAATTTTTTGATAAAATATTCACATATTGAGGTGATTTTTATAAAAAAAACCCTGAGACATTATAACAACTAGTTTAAAACTATGTAACTATTTTTTAAAAAACTATAATTTTTTATGTTTTGATAGAAATTTTCACACAATTAAATTACTTGATTTAAGTATCACTTTAGGTTTTATTTAACATCAAAATTTGGTGCTTAAAGTTACTTTTGTCTCAAACCAACCAAATTTTAAATGAGAAAGATTATTCTTGGATTTATTGGACTAGCCCTAATCATTTCCTCTGTATATGTGTCAAAAATAATAATAAATAGTAAAAACAATACAAGAAAAGCACCTCCAAAAGTCATCAAAACTGTTTTTATAGATACAGTTATGAACACAACTATTCCTATCATTATTCCTGCCAACGGGAACCTAATAGCAAAAAGAAGAGTAGAAATATATTCTGAAGTACAAGGTATTTTTAAACCAGCCTCCAAACTGTTTAAACCAGGCGAAAAATATCAAAAAAATGAAACCTTTGTCACCATTAATGATTCAGAATATTATGCAAGTGTTCAATCTGCAAAAAGTAATTTATACAATTCTATTGTTGCTATAATGGCAGATCTTCGCTTAGATTTTCCAAAAGTTTATCCAAAATGGAAAACTTTCTTAACGTCTTTTGATCTTGATAAAACCACTCCCACACTACCTAAAATGAACTCCGAAAAAGAAAAGTACTTCATAACTGGTAGAGGTATAATTTCTTCATATTACAATGTAAAAAATTTAGAACAAAGACTGTCTAAATATACCATCAAAGCTCCTTTTAATGGTATACTTACAGAATCACTTGTCACTGAAGGCACTCTAATTCGAAACAATCAAAAACTTGGTGAATTTATAGACCCAACTGTATATGAAATGGAAGTTTCATTGGGAAAAAATTATGTTAATTTACTAGAAATCGGCAAAGAAGTTGAGTTAAACAACCTTGAACATACCCAAAAATATATGGGTAAAATTTCTAGAATTAATGGTAATGTAAATAGTACTACTCAAACAATATCAGTATTTATTGAAGTAGAACATAGCAATTTAAAAGAAGGGATGTATTTGGAAGCAAATTTAAGTGCAAAGAATGAATTAAATGCTATCGAAATTAATAGGAGTTTATTGATAGATGAAAGTAAAATTTTTATTGTGAAAAATAATTTGTTGGATGTTATAAAGGTTACACCAACATATTTCTCAGAAACTAAAGTTGTTTTAAAAAATATCCCTGACGGAACAGTAATTTTAACTAATCCTTTTCCTGGAGCCTATGCCGGCATGATGGTTAATCCAATACAGTCTCAAAAAAAACTTATAAGATAGCCCCATGAGAAAACTTGTTGCGTATTTTATTAAACACAGTGTAGCAGTAAACATTGTAGTTATCACCTTCATAATCTTTGGTTTTGCTGGAGCCTACAATCTTAAATCATCTTTTTTTCCTCTTGTAGATTCAAAGAACATAAACATAAATATTGCCTATCCTGGTGCTTCTCCTCAGGAAATTGAAGAAGGGGTTGTTCTCAAAATAGAAGATAACCTAAAAGGTCTGAATGGTGTAGATAGAGTTACCTCCACTTCTAAAGAAAATAGTGGAAACATTAACATTGAGATAGAAAAAGGGAAAGATATAGACTTCATGCTTTTGGAAGTTAAAAATGCAGTAGATAGAGTTCCATCATTTCCCGTAGGAATGGAGCCATTGGTTGTAGCCAAAAGAGAGGCATCAAGACCAACGATTACTTTTTCAGTTAGTGGTGATAAAATACCATTATTAACTTTAAAACAAATTGGAAGGCAAATTGAAAATGATTTAAGAGGTATTGATGGTATTTCACAAATTGAAACCTCTGGTTACCCTGAGGAGGAAATAGAAATTGCTATTAATGAAAACAGTCTTTTAGCTTATAATTTATCTTTTACTGAAGTTTCACAAGCTATTAATGAATCTAGTTTAATTACAACAGGCGGAACTATTAAAACAGATTCTGAAGAATATTTAATACGTGCTAATTCTAGGTCTTATTTTGCAAAAGAGTTATCTAACTTAATAATTAAATCTGATGCAAAAGGGAAAATTATTAGACTTAAAGACATCTCAATAATCAAAGATCAATTTTCTGAAACTCCAAATTCAACTTATTTTAATGGAGATCTATCTATAAATATTACCATTACCAGTACCAACTCAGAGGATTTAATTTCATCAGCAAATAAAGTAAATGAATACATTAAAGATTTTAATCAAAAATATGGCAATGTAAAGCTCAATGTAGTGAGTGACCTATCCACAACACTGGTTCAAAGAACAGAACTTTTAACCGAAAATGCTGTAATAGGAATGCTATTAGTTTTGATGTTTTTATCATTGTTTTTAAACACACGTTTGGCTTTTTGGGTTGCATTTGGTTTACCCATTTCATTTTTAGGCATGTTCATGTTTGCGGGTTATTTCAATGTAACTATTAATGTTTTATCTCTTTTTGGGATGATTATAGTTATTGGTATTCTGGTTGATGACGGAATTGTGATTGCAGAAAATATTTATCAGCATTATGAAAAAGGGAAATCTCCTGAACAAGCCGCTGTTGATGGTGTAATGGAAGTTCTTCCAGCAATTTTATCTGCCATTTTAACTACCATTATAGCATTTGCCATCTTTTTGTTCCTTGATGGATCAATTGGAGACTTTTTTGGAGAAGTATCTGTAATTGTTATTTTAACCCTAGTGGTTTCTTTGGTTGAAGCACTTATTATTTTGCCTGCTCATCTTGCCCATTCTAAGGCACTTCGAAAGCAAAATAACATTCAAAAAAATGGATTAGCAGGTTTATTTCAAAAAATCTTCTCTAAACTAAGGCTTATTAACACTTACGGAGATAAAATAATGAAATGGCTTCGTGATCAACTATACAGTCCAAGTCTTAGATTTACACTTGAAAACAAATTTTTAATTTTCTCTTTATTTATTGTCTTTCTCATACTAACAGTGGGTAGTTTTGGGGGTGGAATCATTCGAGGAGCATTTTTTCCACAAATAGCAAGTGATCGTATAAGCATTAACTTAAATATGCCTAACGGAACCAATGAAAAAGTAACTGATAGTATTATCTCCTTTATCGAAAAAAAGGCTATCGAGGCTACCAACGAAATAAATAATGAATTTTTGGGTGAAAATCCAGAAAAACATTTGGTGAAAAATTTCATAAAAAAAATCGGTCCCGGTTCCTCTTCGGCTTCCTTAACCATAAACTTGCTTCCTGGAGAGGAGCGTCCTAATGAAATTACTTCTTCACTTGTAACAAACAAAATAGAGGAGCAAGTAGGTCCTATTTTTGGAATCGAAAGTTTAGTCTTTGGTAGCGGAGGTAATTTTGGAGGAAGTCCTGTTTCAGTTTCTTTACTAGGAAATAACATTTCAGAGCTTAAAGCGGTTAAATCAGAATTGAAAAAACGGCTTCAAAACAATTCTTCTTTAAAAGACGTTACAGACAATGATCCCTCTGGAATTAAAGAAATACAGTTGAAACTAAATGAAACAGCCTTTGCTCTTGGATTAAACCTTAGAACCGTAATGAGTCAAGTAAGAGCGGGGTTTTTTGGATCTCAAGTTCAACGTTTTCAACGCGGACAAGATGAAATTCGAGTTTGGATAAGATATGACAGAGAAAGAAGATCATCCATCAAAAATCTTGATGACATGCGTATTTTAGTTCCAAATGGAAATCGTGTTCCACTCAAAGAAATTGCAAGCTATGAGATAAAACGTGGAGATGTTGCTATCAATCATTTAGAGAGTAGACGAGAAATTCAAGTTTCTGCAGATATTAAAGATCCAAAGAAAACTAGTTCTACAGATATTATGGCTGAAATTAAAAATGATATTATGCCTAATATCTTGGCAAAGTATCCAACAGTAACTCCATCATATGAGGGGCAAAATAGAGAACAATCTAAACTTACAGATTCATTAACTCCAATTGGACTGTCTGCATTATTATTAATTTATGTTGTAATCGCATTTACATTTAGAAGCTACAGTCAACCCTTATTGCTATTATTGTTAATTCCATTCAGTTTACCTGCAGTAGCTTGGGGACATTGGATACATGATTATCCAGTAAATATTTTATCAATGTTAGGAATTATTGCTTTGATTGGAATTATGGTAAATGATGGCCTAGTCTTAATTGGTAAGTTTAATAATAACTTAAGAGAGGGATTATCATTTGATGATGCATTATATGAAGCAGGTCGAGCAAGGTTTAGAGCTATATTTTTGACCTCTATAACCACTGTAGCTGGTTTAGCACCGCTAATATTTGAAGAAAGCAGACAAGCACAATTTTTAATACCTATGGCAATTTCCATAGCTTATGGAATTGGGTTTGCCACAGTACTAACTCTTGTAGTTTTACCAATCTTTCTCTCATTCAGCAATAGTGTAAAAACAACATTAAAATGGTTATGGACAGGTCATAATATTACAAAAGAAGAAGTAGAACGTGTCACTAGAGAATAAATTTTTTCAAATGGAAATTAAAAAAATAATTGTTGTTATTTTATCATTATATATCAACTCAGTTACTGCCCAAAAAATAGTGACAGTACCTGAGGCCATTGAATTAGCCCTAAAAAATAATTATGGAATCAAAATTACTTCTAACAATAAAAAAATTGCAAAGAACAATGCTAGTATTTTAAATTCTGGTTATTTACCCACAGTCTCTAGTTCATCCGGAGCAACTTTTAATAAAGATAATATTGAAGCAGAATTTTCAAATGGAGAATCTGCTATATTAAATGGTGCTAAGAGTTCTCGATACAATGCCTCTGTAAACTTAAACTATACACTGTTTGATGGATTGGGAAGATATTACAATTATAAGAGGTTAAAAGAGACTTACAAATTATCTGAATTACAAGCCAGAGAGACCATTGAAAATACAATAGCTCAATTATACACTGTATATTACAATGTTGCACAAGTAGCTGAACGGGTTGAAGTCCTTGAGAGAACGCTTACCATTTCAAAAGATAGAATTGAAAGAGCAAACTATCAATTTGAATTTGGTCAAGGAACCATGTTAGATGTTTTAAATGCTCAAGTTGATGTAAATAATGACAGTATTAATTTAATCAATGCAAGACAACAATTGGTGAATTCAAAACGAGATTTAAATGTAGTTTTAGGAAATGTAATTACCTCAGAATTTGATGTTGATACCACTATAGATTTTAAACTAAATGTAGATCAGAATGAATTAATTAATAAGATGAAATCTAATAATGTTAATTTATTACAGCTTGATAAAAATATGATGATCAATTCATTTATTATTAAAGCTAACAAATCTGGATATTTACCAAGTATAGGATTAACAGGCTCTTACGGATGGAACAAAGGAAACAATAATGCAGCATCTTTCGTTGCTGTTTCTACAAATACTGGTCTTTCAGGAGGTATTAATTTAAGCTGGAATTTATTTGATGGTGGTGCAACATCTACAAGAGTAAATAATGCCAAAATAGATCTTGAAAATAGAGCTCTAGAAAAAGAATCTGTTATAATAGATATTGAACGTAATTTTAAAAATGCTTGGGATGATTATCAAAACAAATTAATAATTTTTCAGGTTCAAGAAAATAACATTGTTACCTCAACCAACAACTTCAAAAGAACTAAAGAAAAATATAAACTAGGACAAGCCACTTCATTAGAATTTAGACAAGCACAATTAAATTTAATGAATTCAGAATTGAATAGAAATCAAGCAAAATATAGCGCAAAAATCGCAGAGTTATTGATGCTTCAAATAAGTGGAGAATTATTAAATATAAATTTTTAAGATATATTGTATCTCATTTTATAATACCAAAACAAAAAAAGCAACCAAATGGTTGCTTTTTTATTTGTAATTTCTGTTACTTACTTAAATACATTTTTCGTTTTGAATATAAATCGTAAAAGTCATCATCTTTTAAACTATCAATAAACAAAATACTTTCTCCAGTACTTTTCATCTCTGGGCCTAAGGTTTTATCAACATTTGGAAACTTATTGAAAGAAAATACAGGTTGTTTAATTGCATAACCATCTAGCTGAGGATTAAAATCAAAATCAGTTACTTTTTTCTCTCCTAACATAACCTTTGTCGCATAATTCACATAGGGTTCTTTGTAGGCTTTAGCAATGAAAGGAACTGTTCTTGAGGCTCTAGGATTGGCTTCAATGATATAAACTACATCATTTTTAATTGCAAATTGAATATTAATTAATCCAACAGTATTTAATTTTGTAGCTATAGTATTTGTATGATCGATTATTTGTTGCATCACTAAGTCACCGAGATTAAAAGCAGGAAGTGTTGCGTTTGAATCTCCTGAATGAACACCACATGGCTCTATATGCTCCATGATACCTATAATATATACATTTCCATCAGCATCACAAATTGCATCAGCCTCTGCT
>Ga0228651_1001073_pt1 | contig 8860 bp, 8 predicted proteins | sample 63DmetaG_FD_183018 | JGI IMG/M metagenome (GOLD analysis project Ga0228651, IMG submission 183018) | Seawater microbial communities from Monterey Bay, California, United States - 63D | ecosystem: Environmental > Aquatic > Marine > Coastal | place: USA: California | collected 2016-10-24
CATACTTAATATGTTGTCTTTTCAGTTAATTGAAGATCACAATACATTTGATAATACTGTGATAGTAGCAATTCAGCCAAGAGGTGCTATTTTAGGAAAAAGAATTTATAAACTTATTAATAAACACGAGAAAAATAATAATCTTAAAATTGGTTATTTAGATATAACTTTTTTTAGAGATGATTTTAGAAGAACCGAAAAAGTATTAAAAGCGAGTGCTACAGAAATTAATTTTACTGTTGAAAATAAAACAGTTGTATTAGTTGATGATGTTTTATTTACAGGCAGGAGCATTAGAGCTGCTTTAAATGCTATACAGTCATTTGGAAGGCCTACAGAAATTCAATTATTGACTTTGATTGATAGAAGATTTTCTAGAGAGTTACCTATACAACCTGATTATTGCGGAACTCAAGTTGATTCTAGGTTAAATGAAAAAGTAATTGTTCATTGGGAAGAAAATGATTTAGAAGATTCGGTTTATTTATATAAAAATAAAAAATGAGTAGTTTAAGCGTAGATAATTTATTGGGAATAAAATATTTAAATAAAGACGATTTAAATTTAATTTTCAAAACGTCAGATAATTTTAAAGAAGTAATTAATAGAAAAATAAAAAAAGTCCCCTCACTTAGAGACGTAACAATAGCAAACTTATTTTTTGAAAATAGTACAAGAACTAAACTTTCTTTCGAACTAGCTCAAAAAAGATTATCAGCAGATGTAGTTAATTTTTCATCCTCTGGATCTTCAATTTCAAAAGGAGAAACTTTAATTGATACAGTTAATAATATTCTTTCCATGAAAGTTGATATGATAGTCATGCGTCATCCTAGTCCTGGCGCAAGTGTTTTTCTATCAAAGAATGTTAATTCCTGTATAATTAATGCGGGTGACGGAACTCATGAACATCCTACACAAGCGTTATTAGATGCATATTCGTTAATTGAAAGAATTGGTGACATAAAAAACAAAAACATACTTATTGTTGGAGACATCATGCATTCAAGGGTGGCTTTATCCAATATTTTTGCCTATCAAAAACTTGGAGCCAATGTTACTGTTTGTGGACCAAAATCTCTAATTCCAAAAAGCATTGAATCACTAAACGTTAGAGTTGAAACTGATTTTAGAAAAGCTTTAAAAAATTCTGATGCTGTTAATATGTTAAGGATTCAAAATGAGAGAATGTCTGAATCCTATTTTCCCTCCATTAGAGAATATGTTCAACAATATGGTCTAACAATGCCGTTATTAAATTCTATTAATAAAGAAATTGTGGTAATGCATCCTGGTCCAATTAATAGAGGAGTTGAAATCACAAGTGAAGTTGCTGATTCTGATCAAGCAATAATTTTAGATCAAGTAGAAAATGGGGTAGCTATTCGTATGGCAGTTATGTACTTATTGGCTGCAAAGCTTAAATAACATGAATTTATCTAAATCAAAAAACACATTATTATTTGAAGTAAATAGTGTAAATAATTATCTAAAAATTTTAGTTGAAATTAAAAATAATGTCCAAAAAAAAAATATAATAATTGATTTTAATGAATTAGATTTTAAAGATTTTTTTAAAGATTTAAATAACTTATTTAAAAAATCTAAAAAAAACAAAAAATCTTTTGTTATAATTAGTTCAGATTTTAAATCTGAGTATTATAATTTTAGTGTAGATATTGTTCCATCTTTACAAGAAGCAATAGATATAATTGAGATTGAAGAGATTGAAAGAGATTTAGAATTGTTATGAAATTAACAATACTTGGTAGTTTTTCGGCTTATCCATCTTTCAAAGGTTTTACAACTTCTCAAGTTTTAGAACATAACGGAAAATCATTTCTTATTGATTGTGGTGAAGGAACTCAACTTCAGTTAAGAAAAAATAAAATTAAGTTCAATTCAATAGAAGATATTTTTATTTCCCATTTACATGGAGATCATTATTTTGGACTTCCGGGTCTAATTTTAACTTTTAACTTATTGGGAAGAGAAAAACCTTTAAACATTTTTGGTCCTAAGGGGATTAAGGAATTAATTACGTCCTTGATGAAAGTTGGTAAAACTTGGACTAATTATAAATTAAATTTCACAGAACTAAATAGTATAAAACCAGAGATTATACTTAATAAAAATAATTTTACTGTAACAACAATTCCACTTTATCATGGAATTTACACAAATGGTTTTTTATTTAGAAAAAAAACAACTAGTCATAAATTAATTGTGAATAAAGCTATTGATTTAGGAATTGATAAAACTCAATTTTCGGGTATTAAATTAGGAAATGATGGAGTAACTGAAAAAGGAGAAGTTATAAAAAACATCAAGTTAGTAGAGCCTTTAAGCCCAGACATTGTTTACGCATTTTGTAGTGACACTCTTTTTGATTTAAAAATTACAGAACAAATTAGAGGATGTGATTTATTATATCATGAGTCTACATTTCTAAAAAAAGATGAAAATTTTGCTGTCAAAACATTTCATTCTACGGCAGAGCAAGCTGCAACTATAGCTAAGAATTCAAATGTCAAAAAACTTATCATAGGCCATTTTTCATCTAGATATAATGATTTAGATTTGTTTCTAGATGAGGCTAAAACTATTTTTGATAACTGTGAATTAGCAATTGAGAATAAGAGTTTTGTTTTTTAATAATAAACATTAATTTAGAATATGTCAAAAGATTTAAGTGGATATAGAGACAAGTATCTTAAAGGAGAATTAAATGAAATTGATTTACCTGATAATCCTTTTGTTTTGTTTTCTAAATGGTTTGATGAGATTGAAAAATTTGGAACTGAAATTGAATCTAATGCAATGTCATTATCAACTGTGAGTTCTGATTTTTCACCTATAACTAGAATCGTATTATTAAAAAAATTTTCTGAGTCAGGTTTTGTTTTCTTTACTAATTATAACAGTAGAAAAGGTAAAAATATTTCAGTTAATTCAAACGTGTGTTTATCGTTTTACTGGCCTTCAATGGAGAGGCAAGTTATTATTCAAGGTATAGCTCGTAAAATTAGTGAAAATGATTCTATTGATTATTTCAATTCTAGACCTGAAAGTAGTAGAGTTGGGGCTATTGTTTCTAATCAAAGTGAAGTTATTCCCTCAAGAAATTATATTGATGAAAAATTAAATAATTTTTTATTAAATAATAAAAAATTAATAAAGCCCAAAAATTGGGGTGGCTTTAATGTTGTTCCAAGTTCTATAGAGTTCTGGCAAGGTCGAGATAATCGATTACACGATAGAATTATTTTTTTTAATGAAAATAATAACTGGGTTAACAAGAGACTGTCACCTTGAAAAGACTTATTTTAATTAGACATGCAAAATCTTCTTGGGAAAATAGCCTATCAGACTTAAATCGTCCACTTTCTAATAGAGGATACTCTGATGCTCAAATTATGTCAGGAATTTACAATAAATTAAACATTAATGTAGATTGTATTTTTTGTAGTCCAGCTTTAAGAACTAAACAGACAGCACAAATTTTCATTAAAAACATTAACTCAGTTAATAAAATTGACTATAATATAGATTCTACACTTTATGATTTTATTGGAAAAAATGTTGAAATATTTATTAAAAATTTAAATAATTCACTTCACTCAGTTATGATTTTTACACACAACAACAGTTGTAACAATATATTATCAAAATTTTCAAATATACAGGGCTTACTGGTTCCTACTTGTGGTATTTTAATTTTTGAATTTGATGTATCTTTGTGGGAGAATATTAATTCCGGAAAATGTAATTATTATTTTCCTAAAAATTTTAAATGATCACTTCAAAAAATCTATTTATTAACAGAGAAATTAGCTGGCTTGAATTCAATGAAAGAGTTTTGGAAGAAGCTAACGACATTACAGTTCCTTTGATTGAAAGAATTAGATTTTTAGGTATTTTTTCAAATAATTTAGATGAATTTTATAGAGTTAGGTATGCTACTGTTAAACGTATAGCTGTTAGTACAAATAGTGGAAAAAAACTTTTTAAAGGTAAAACAGCAAAAGAATTATTAAATGATATAACTTTAAAGGCAACCGATCTTCAACAAAAAAGTTTTTTAACTCTAGAAAATATTATTAAGCTTTTAGAAAAAGATAAAATTTACTTTGTAGATGAATTAAAAGTTAAATTTAATCACAAGCAATTTATAAATAATTATTTTTTTGAAATTATAAGTCCTGAAATTGATGTAATTATTCTTAATAAGAATAAGAAATTTCCAAAATTTAAAGAAAATTTATCTTTTCTATTGATAAGAATTATATTAGAAAATGATGAAGTTCAAAATGCTATAATCAGATTTCCTAGGAACTTAGATAGATTTGTAATATTACCCTCAGAAAGTAATGAGCAAAATATTATAATGATAGATGATATTATTAGGTTTCATTTAAAAGATATTTTTAAAATATTTAATCCTAAATCTATTGATGCTAATATGGTAAAAGCAAGTAGAGACGCTGAGTTAGATTTTGATGATGATATCTCTAAAAGTTATTTAGATAAAATTGCTCAAAGTGTTAAGGAAAGGTCTAGTGCTGATCCTGTACGTTTTGTTTATGACAGTGAAATTAAGTTAGAAACCTTGAACTTTTTATTGAACAAAATGGGTATCAATAATGAAACAGATAGTATTATCCCTGGAGGCAAATACCATAACAGAAGAGATTATATGGACTTTCCTAACCTTAATAATTCCTTAGTATATAAACCTTTGATTCCATTAAATGTAAAAGGATTTAGTCATAGTGATAATACTTTTGATCGATTAAAGGAAAAAGATTTTATGATACACACTCCTTATCATAAATTCACTTATTTAATTAGTTTTTTAATGAAATCTTCAATTGATCCAAAAGTCAAAAAGATTTCAATTACAATTTATAGGTTATCAAAATTATCTAAGGTTGCCAGTGCCTTAATTAATGCTGCTAGAAATGGTAAAAAAGTAGTTGTTCAAATCGAACTTCAAGCAAGGTTTGATGAATCAGCAAATATTAGATATGCTAAAGAAATGCAATCACAAGGAATTAAATTAATTTTTGGTTCTCCTAATTTAAAAGTACATAGTAAAATTTGTCTTATTGAAAGGTTAGAAAACGGTAATTTAAAAAAATATGGCTTCATTAGTACTGGAAACTTTAATGAATCTACAGCAAAGGTTTATACTGATTTAACTTTATTTACTTCAAATGATAAGATTTTAGAAGAAGTTTCAAATGTTTTTAACTTTTTCAATGCAAATTATAAAAAGTATGTTTTTAAAAACTTATTTGTATCGCCAATCAATACTGAAACTAAGATTAAAAAACTTATTAATAATGAAATTATAAATGCTAAAAACGGTAAAGAATCCTGGATTAAAATTAAGATTAATAATATAACGAGTCATAGTTTAATTCGTGCCTTATACGATGCTAGTAGGGCAGGAGTAAAAATACAAATGATAGTAAGAGGAATATGTTGTCTTATACCCGGTCATAAAAATATGAGTGAAAACATAGAAGTTATAAGTATAGTCGATAGATTTTTAGAGCACACTAGATTCATGATTTTTAGTAATAATGAAAATAATAAAGTTTTTATTTCATCTGCAGATTGGATGACAAGAAACCTTGACAACAGAGTTGAAGTCACTTGTCCCATTTTACAAGAAGATTTAAAAAAAGAAATTATAGATATTTTTAATATTTATTGGAGTGATAATATAAAAGCTAGACTTATAAATAATAATTCTAAATCCAGAATTACTAATAAAAAACGTTTCAACTCTCAAGAAAAAATGTATAATTATTATTTAAATAAAATTGAAGGACTTTAACAAAGTAATTAAATATGCTACAATTGATATAGGTTCTAATGCTATTAGACTTTTAATCTCTAATATTTATATTAATAATTCAGAGCACTTTTCTACAAAAAATTCATTGGTAAGGGTCCCGATTAGATTGGGTCAAGATGCCTTCAAAAACGGAAAAATTTCTAAAAAAAATATTCAAAGGTTATTAGATTCAATGAAATCTTTTAAGCTTTTAATGAAAGTGCATGATGTTAATAAATATTTGGCCTATGCAACATCAGCTTTAAGAAGTTCGTCCAATGGCAAAAAAATAATTGATTTAGTTGAAAAAAAATGTAATATTAAAATTGAAATAATTAGTGGCCAAAAAGAAGCCAAATTAATTACTAATAATCCATCATTCTCAACTAAATCTAAAACTTTTTGTTTTATTGATGTAGGTGGTGGCAGTACTGAGCTTACGTTAATTAATAATAATAAGATAATAAACTCTAAGTCTTTTAAGATTGGTGGAGTTAGATTGATAAATAATTTAGTAAATAAATCCACTTGGGATAAATTTGAAAATTGGATTTTAAATAATTTATCTAATAAAAAAAATATTGAAGTAGTCGCTTTAGGTGGAAATATTAATAAAATATTTAAACTTTCTGGAAATAAAATTGGTAAACCACTTTCAATTAAATTAATTGATTCAACTATTAATGATTTAGAAAAAATGTCTTTTTTTAATAAAATGGTAACATTAAAACTAAATCCTGACAGAGTAGATGTTATAGTGCCAGCAGGGAAAATATACCAATTTGTTTTAAATAAATTAGATGTAAAAGAGATTACTGTTCCAAAAATTGGCCTTGCTGATGGAATGGTTCACGAATTAATAAATGAATTATAGATTAAGTTTAAATTCTTTTCTTAAATTTTCAATTCTTGGATTAATTTTTTTTAGTTTTTCATATTTCTCAAGAGGGGAGTAAATAAAAGTTTTTTCTTTTAATCTATTTACTTTTATATGAAGTTTGATGTTGCTATTTCTTAATTCATTTTTTAAAAAACTTAAAAGCTCAATTTTATTTCTCTCCAGTTCAATTTTATTGGTTTCATTAGTAAGAGTGTATGTGATTTCATTATTTTCAAGAACTTCAGGCTCTGCTATAGCAAGGATACTAGCTAAGTTTTTTCTTCCTTTAGTTAATAATTTTTCATGAAATTTATTCCAAGATTTGTTTAGTGTAACTTGATTGAAATTTGAATCAAAATTTTTGGAAAGAGTTGTTGTTTTTTGTTTTGCAATATTTAAGTTTTCGATATCTTTTTTTGCTCGTAAACTTGAAATTGATAATCCTGATATGTTTTTTTTCTCTACTTTCTCTACTTTCTCTACTTTCTCTACTTTCTCTACTTTCTCTACTTTCTCTACTTTCTCTACTTTCTCTACTTTCTCTACTTTCTCTACTTTCTTAATTTCTTCAATTTTGACTTTATTGGATTCCTTTGTTTTCTTTTTATAAATTTCTTCTTTAGTTAAGATTTTTATTTTTTTTTTTAATTCAATACTTTCAATTGAACATAGTTTCATTAAGCAGATTTCAGTTAAAAGCCGTTGATTTTTACTGTTTTTGTATCTGTAGCTACAATCCTCAGTCAAATTAATTGCATTTAATATAAAACTTGAATCTTTAATTTTAGCTTGATCAATATATTTAGTTTTTAAATTTTCATTTTGTACTAGAAGAACTTGGCTCAAGCTGTTTTTAGATATTAATAAATCTCTAAAGTGAAGGCATAACCCATCAATGAAATGTTGACCATTAAAACCTTGTTCAATTACTTTGTTGAACAACAATAGACAATTAGTAATGTCATTTTTAATAATTAATTCAAATGTTTCAAAATAGACATCGTGATCTAAAATATTTAAATTTTTATAAGCTAATTCTTTAGTGATATTTCCATTTGTAAAATTTACTAATCTGTCAAAAATTGATAGAGCATCTCTTAAAGCACCATCACTTTTATTTGCAACTAAAAAAAGAGATTCATCATCAAATGAAATATTTTCTTTTTTTGCAATTTTTTCTAAATGACTTTTAATATCTGTAACACTAATTTTTTTAAAATCATAAATTTGACAACGTGATAAAATAGTTGGTATGACTTTGTGTTTTTCAGTTGTTGCTAATATGAATATTGCATATTTAGGAGGTTCCTCTAATGTTTTTAAAAAAGCATTAAAAGCTTGTCCTGAAAGCATGTGAACCTCATCAATGATATAAACCTTATAATTTCCAGTTTGCGGAGGTATTCTTACTTGATCTATTAAATTCCTAATGTCATCCACTCCATTGTTTGATGCTGCATCTAATTCAAATATATTGTATGAAAAATCACTGGATTTATTATCGTCGTTAATTTGTTTAGCGAGTATCCTTGCACAAGTAGTTTTACCAACTCCTCTTGGTCCACAGAACAACATTGCCTGCGGAAGCTGATTGTTTTGAATAGCATTTTCAAGAGTTTTAGTTATAGACTTTTGACCCACAACGGTTTCGAAAGTATTAGGTCTATATTTTAAAGCTGATACAACGTAATTTTCCATCTATACAAATATATAAATACACTAATAATATTATAATTTTTAAAACTTTAATAATTTTTTTTTATCAACATAATTTTAATCTACTTTTGCTGTAAGCAGGCCTTCTTATCGCTTTTATTTGTAAAAGAGGAAAGTCCGGACACCAAAGAGCATTATAGCGGGTAACACCCGTCACTATTTATAATAGAGGACAAGTGCAACAGAAAGTATGTACAGTTAGGCTGTAGTGAAACCAGGTAAACTCTATAAGGTGAAACGTCACGTATACCAACGCTTGAGAGCTGCTCGCTCAATGTTGGAGGGTGGGCGGTTTGAACAAAATAGTAATATTTTGTCTAGATAAATGATAAGACAAGACAGAATCCGGCTTATGGCCTGCTTTTTTATTTTAAATAACTTATGCTATTAGGACCCTCATTAAATATTAAGTCCATAAT
>Ga0228651_1001075_pt1 | contig 8833 bp, 6 predicted proteins | sample 63DmetaG_FD_183018 | JGI IMG/M metagenome (GOLD analysis project Ga0228651, IMG submission 183018) | Seawater microbial communities from Monterey Bay, California, United States - 63D | ecosystem: Environmental > Aquatic > Marine > Coastal | place: USA: California | collected 2016-10-24
GTCGTCGTCATCCGTGTCTCCAGATTCACATAGTTCCGCAATATAAAGGGTCATTGATTTTAATCTGCGTGGGCCGTATGTTACGGGGTCGGTGTCGTTAGCAACGTCGCTTTCAAGATGTTGTGGCAATTGTATAACGCGGTCTTGGAACACGCGCGTGGCGAAATTGGCGTCCAAAATGAGACGACCGGGCTTCAGCATGCGTTTGATTCTGCCGGCGACACCTCTGCAGCGCTGTATGAATGCGGGGTCATCGCGTTCATATCTATACTGGCGGCGTTTGGCGGCGGCGGCCTGCCGTTTGATGACGGTGACCAACTTAATTTTGTTGGACACGAGGTCACCGTTGTCGTAGGAAAGTCGCACTTCGCCGGACGACAGGTTGGGACGAATGTCGGTATCGCCGGTTTCGCCAATCTGTGACCACGAGGTTGGATGACAAGATACATTTGATTGCATTTCCCAATGATAATCTTCGGGGTCGGCTACAGGTTCGGTAGGAGCAATGATACCATTTCTAAAAAAAATATTCAATGTACGAACCGTCTTGCTGTCCGCCTCTTCGTCTTTGGCTTCGCGCATGGCGGCCAATTCGGCGGTATTCGCGTCAATCAAAGTTTGAATTTTTTCGGCGTTTTTTTGGTGGCGATGGGCGTCATTTACATGGCGCACAAAATTATCAAAGTAGCCAAACGTCAGATGAATGTCCTCTTTGGTTTCGGCGTACCGTTTCGTTTCGGGGACACGCTCTACTCTGGTAATTGCTCCTGCAATGCTATTCTCTGCCTCAAGAGCAGCTCTCAACTTGAGTAGAAAGGCTTCTTTCGCATCGATGAGAGATTTGTGTGAACGTTTATTTTCTTGGATACGTACTGTTTTCATAGAATCCGTTTAATTATCGACATGCGTATATATAGGGTTGTTTTCTAAAAACGAAAAGGATGAAAAAATGCTGTCGTCAACAGCGTGTCAATATATATCGAGATGCTCGCCGGCCAAAATGGCAGCGTTATTTGTTGTACATCATAGGTATTTTATTGTTGATAGCCATCGGATGGTATGTTCTGCGAGACACCACCCCCGTCATTATTAAAACGCCGGATTTAAAAGATTTGGAGCAGACACCTGCGGCGACAGTGGGTTCGGATAAATTGGATGACGTGTATTGGCGCGTAAAAATGCGTCACGTCAACAGTATGTTGGAAAAAGAATGTGCCACCACCAATTATAGCCTGTTTACGAATAAAAATCTAGAGTTGGACGGTGCCCCCATGAAAGAGTCGTACATTTACATTTGTTCGGAAGTTCCAGTGGTGAATGCGCGCGCGGTCATTTCGGGTCAATCTGTGGAGTCTGTTCAATGTAGGGAGACGTACGCGTCGAAGACCAAGGTGGTGTCGCGCGAATATCCGTTTTCGCTGAAATATATATCAGGTGTTACGTTTATGAAGGAAACCAAAGTCGTCCGCACCGCTGCCGAAGCATGTTTGTGGCAGCATGCCATCGAAATTGTAGAATCGCGTTGGGACTGACGTATAAAAGGGTGGACACTTTCCTCCAAAATGGATCAGGGTATTGCCTTACCACATCAACAGATGCATCATAACCTCAAGGTGTTGCGTACGACTCCGATGGTGTACATGTGCCGCAACGTTATTCACCATCATTTATTTGGCAACGGTATTGAATTCTCGCATCGTCGCGGACGCGTTCGACCCGACCCACATATGCAGGAGATTATGTCGGACTATTGGTTGCCGTGTTGCCGCGAAATGATAGACCAAGCGCTTGCATTTGGGTTTGTCATTATACGCATTGTCCCCCTAGAGGACGGACTCAAAGTGCCGGTGGTGATTGACCCCCTGGCGTGTCGCATTAAGATGAACTACGTCCTTGGACTGCGCGAGTATCTCGTCATGGACGCACAACAAAATGAGATTCCCGACACGCATATCTTTGACTTGTTTGGACATTCGCCCGACTCGCAAGGACACATGACGTCCATCATATCGAATTTAATGCCCGAAATCCGTTACATCAATACGCTTAGAGGGACGTCCCTCGTCATGGAGCAAAAGCGCGCCGACCCGATTCTCATGACCGAAGCGGTGGATACCAAAGTAGACAATGTCGAAGGCGTCAATTACGACTACTACGCCGACGGTGACATGCAGGACACGACGTCCGACAATCGTTTTAATCGAGACCGCCACAACGTCTCGGCTTTGCGCAATCAACAGGCGATGTACGACGCCTTTTTTGCGGATGGGAGACCGGCATCGGTCGGTGGCAACGTCCTCGAAAACATGGTCAATGTTCCTTTGGGACAAAAAATTGTCAACGTGCCCACGCAAACAGGACGCGGAGACATCACTGCGCAAGTCAAATCGTTTCAAGACATCGTGTGTGGCGTGATGGGCATTCCCAGAGCCCTCTTGATGTCCGATACGCCCCACAAGTCGGACGAAGAAGGTACGCATCAAACGTTCAAGAAGACCATCCTGTCGTGGAAAAACGCCCTCCAGACGACTTGCGAACAAGTTTATTCCATCATATACGCCGAAGATATCAAACAACAACTGTTAAAGGCGATTGGTAACAAGAAGAGAAAACGAACGGACATTGCGGACGTGTACGCGCTTAAGAAACGCCTACAAGTGGAAATTATTTTTCCGATATCGCCGTTTTTATCCCACGGGGAATTGTACTCACATTATCAGAACGGTGTGATTACATGGGAAACGTATTCGGAGCATGCGTGTTCGAATGCGTCTCTGCCTTACGAGCAATTGGACGAACCGGCCGCGGAAATAACTACGACACCCGGCGATGTGGTCGAGCCTCCCATAGACAACCCTCCAAAAGATACAGATAAAAATACAGAAGAAGAATAAATTAATTTGATTCGTGATACATGGCATCGTATGATGCTAAAATTTTATAATCTATATGCGACAAATAATGTTGTGTTCCTCTGCACGTTACCGCTACAAATAACGCACCATGACTCGGCTTTGGGGCAGTCTGTTCTTGTTTTACACGCAATTCGGCTATCTTATGTCCCTGCGAATCGGAAGCAGATGTTAACAGGCGTTCCAACGTATCGTAAGACAATTCCATGCATGTGGCGGACGAGTGAACACCGGGCCGGCGAAAATTCACTCGTAAAGTCAGGTCGGATTTTTTGAGCGAGGAGACAATTTTTTCAATGGACATGGCTGTGCCATACATTTCCGTTGTTTGATAGAGAATCATTCCACCGCTTTCGACTTTGCGCGTTTCGTTCAATTCAAACAAATCTTTGCCTTTTGTTCGCAACTCTCTGAGAGCTGTGGCTTGTTGGGAGACGTGTTCCTTGTTGTATGTATTTAGACCTACGGGTTTAACGGTTGCTTCGACGATTATATGATGCGTAGAGCTTACCGGCGTCGCATCTACAGGAGTGGGCGAGGTGTCGGGCGAACGAAATGCTAAACGAGACATTATATGTTTAATAGAGAACGACTTTATATACTGATTTTTTATCAAAAATCTAAATCGAGCGTATTCCTTCTGTTGGTGGTGCGAACCGCGCGAGCGACGTCGGTCTCTTTTTTCGCTTTCTGAGGAAAAAACGACAAAAGTTTACCCAAATATCCCACGCATATCGCCGACATAAAAAGAATCACGAGTGAAACGTCCAGCGGATGCATGTCGACCGAATCACGAACCACATGCATAAGTACACCATAGATAACAAACATAGCTACTAACTGAAAAATGTCACCCCAGCGTGTCCTCGTCTTGGGGCTACAACATGTCGTATGCTCCGTTATAGACCACAGCTCCGAAAAATATAACTGACGAATAACAAACACAATAATATGCCAAGAAATCATGGACAAAAATATGGTACGCCATTCAGAATCATCCTCCCTTAATAAATGGTTCAACATTAACGACAGATAGAGCCAAAATACGCCCAGAACAGTGTCGTGCACGAGCCATACGGCCACGTACTTACGGAAACGGTACATTATCGGCGAATCGACGGCTGCCGCGCACTGTATTAAACATATTGCGTGCGGAATGCACGAAGCCAGCCATGTTGCCGAGGCCGCGCCCCAAAATCCAATGACAACGCCCGACTCGCCGGCCCAAAATTTTTCTCGGTATGACCACGACACATAGCATGCGGATACTGCCATGAGGCCAGCCGTCGCGCGCAAAATACATGTAGCCATGATTATGGAGGCACGATGCATGCACCACCCAACACATGGAATACAACAAGGTGTTTCGGTCGGCATTTTGGCATATGCATCTTGTAAGCGGTGATTGTGTAACAAATCATAACAATACGCAAACGTCATGAAAAGAAACGCACCTCCAAGAGAAATGAACCACATGCCAACCCATTCAAGATGCCATGCAACCATAGCCGACGCTAACCCCACAGCCGATAAAAAATAACTTGACAACGACGGTTGTTTCCAAATAAAAAACAATAAAATACCCAATCCTAAAAAATCATACATTACTTTTAAACAAACAATATTTTATAGTGCATTTTTCGAAAAGTACTTGGAGAACACGTGTCCCCCCGTTGCTTCTTGAGGAATAAAAGTTTCGTATTTGGCTTGTGTTTGTTGTCTAAATATTTCATTCTTTCGCAATCGATTTAGCCTAGTCTTTTCGGCATGACAGCCAGGACACAGGGCCTGAAAATTTTCAGCAACGTCCGCGCCACCGTCTTGCAGCTCAATGATATGGTCTACCTCGAAATTTGGAGGTATCGGAAATAGACCACAAGCTCGACACTTGTACTCTTGCCTGTACGCAATTTCCACGCGCATTGAACGGCTTAGCTGGCGCTTTGGAATTTTCTTACAGTAAGGTTTTAAATCCCGACAAAATTTACTTAGAGAATTTGACGATGTAAACGTATTCTCCATGTGCCACTGCATAAACTGACAAGCCATTTTACAAGGCATCGATTTTATGCCGTTACACGTTTGTATTTCTAAAGGTTTACAGTGGTACTCAAACTGGTCTATAAGTAACTCAAATGACGATTCGTTCATGTTCATCTCACTTCGAACATCTTCAACGTTAATATAATGTTGCGAATGTAATTTATATAAATTCATCACTAATGTGTCACGATTTATAAAAGATCCGATTTATAGGTATATAAATGCCTTTTTTCAGTCATACATGAATGTTACTCGGGAACCCCCAGACCTCGTAGACCCGACCATGATTAAGAGGCAGAGGGTCGCGGACCACGAGACGCAAATCGTAGGCAGTTTTTCACAAACTTCTAGAAGCTCTTCACAGTCAAAAACAAAAATTCAAATCAATGTAACACCATCTGGCCCTACACCGGAGCAAGAGCGTCAGCGAATAGCCAGAGAAAAATCGAGGGCCAATATCATCGAGATTCGCTTCAAAAAGGCTATTCGAATCAACGACTCCACCACATTAATCAAATGCCTCGAGTCAGGTTTTAAGCCGACAACGCTACAGTGGTTACAAATCGTCGGGAAAATGCACGTGGCGACCGCTCTAAATTGTGTGAAACTCGCCCGGACACTAGAAGCGCCATGTATTTCCTCCGCCATTCGAAGACAACACCGCGGCCTTTTTAAAGAAGTATTAACCAGAGTCAACGAAGTACCGAGAACGCAAATGGAAAGTCTCATGAATGTACCCGCCTACTACTTGGGCGTTTGTCTGGATAAAGGTCTAGACCCAAACATCCGACTAAAAAACAAGCGTCTACCACTCGAACACGCTTGCTCGCATTCGCGCATTGCGCATATTGAAATTCTTTTAAAAGACGAGAGAACCACCGTGTCTCAAAATGTTTGCCGTTTTATGATTCGCCAAGTCAAACAACAAAAATTCGCCGAAAGGGCCATCGAACTCTGTGAGGACATTGTACCCAACATGATTTTGGAAGCCGTGGTGGCCAATGTCACAAACGCCCTTCGTTCGATGATGAAAAAATTAGAACCTAAATATGAATCCAAATCCGAATGGGACGATATTACACACATGATGCAGTGTCCGATTTTAAGCGACTACACGACGGACATTGTGAAAACACCCGTCAACGACCACTACTACGACAGACAATCGCTATTGAAGTGGGTGCGGGAAAAGGGAACTGACCCCATGACGAGAGAAGATTTACGAGAGTCCGACTTGCTACTAAGGTCGGAATTTTTAAAGGAATACGCCACTGCTTTGCAAGTCAAAATTAAAAAACTTGAGTAATTTTTTACACTATTTAACCTTCTATATATTGTATTATTATGTTATCGGTATTTATTAGTATTTTTGTATTGTTTTCTGAAACACATGCATATGGCGAATATATGGATCCAGTCATAGATAATACAACCATAGCTACATCAACGGACATTATGAATCTAGATGACCATGTGGACGACCATGACCACCAAACAGACACCACCAATACGGACGGACCCTATGTGCCACAAAACACGAATAATAACGGGTGCACCTCTTGGACAAACAATTGTGCCGAAGATTGCGAATGGGTATGTAATGACGCAGGATACTTTATGGACGCTGATTGCAGTCCGGGAGACGCTGGTTACACCGATGCGTGCGCCCCATCAGCAGTGACATGCAATTCTGTCGACAATGGGGGAAAACAAGGTGTTCAGAAACACTATTGTCCCAGCACAGATAAATGCTTGGATGTTTCTGACCGCGAAAAGGATTGTTCGCTTTGCAGTGATTATACACACAACCCTACGGGGGACGGAAACGAATGTTTATCCGCTTCAGAAGAAGCCTGTGGCATTTACATTGACTATATAGAATTATCGGATGAATGCGCGAACGCAACAATGACGGAAAACCCATGTGGAAGAACATGTGTCCACATAAAAATGTTAATGGATGCTTATAAACAGATGCTTATAAACACAGAACAATGCAAACAACCCGACATTGACAAAGTGTCCTCGTTGAACGTGGATGAGACCATGACGTATGACACGGTAAACAATCCTATGGGACTCGTTTTAGAATGTAATGCTGACCAATATGGCACATTTATTGATGTCGTGGAGACCGAATTGAATGAAACATGGCAGCATTCAAACGATTTTCGACAAGAATTGCCCTGTACAGAACCAAATACAACCACCGATACAACTATCCCTGACAGCAGAGGAACCTATTTATTGGAATATGATTGCAAAGATAGTGCGGGCAACACCGTCGAAAAAGTCTTATTTCAATTGATAATTAATTGTGACAACGATGATTGTGGTGTTTGCGGCGGTAGTAATCAATGTTACCCAGTGATTACTGTGGCCGGTGCCGCCGCAATAACACTCGAAGCCAACAAAACCGGCACATACGCCGACCCCGGCGCAACTTGTATGTCTGGCGACGACAACATCCTTCTGACCAAACACCACAATCACCATACATCCGGTAATTTTACAGAATTTTCTGAATCCGCTATTGATATGGGACGTCTTGGTTCTTTTATCGTTCAATATCGTTGTACTGATAACGGAAAAACAGTTATCAGTCAACGCACTGTAACCATCGAAGATACAATGCCGCCATGGATAAATATTGTCGGTCCCGACGAAACGATTGTACAGGCCGATAAGACGGGAACGTACACTGACGCTAGCGCCACATGCGAAGACGGCTTCGATGGGGTTATTAGCAATAAAGTGGAAGTGTCGGGCCAAGTGGTCAATTTAAAAGTGCCCGGTGAATACGAAATTAAATATAATTGTAAGGACACGTCCAACCACGCGGCTGTCGAAAAGAAAAGAAAAGTCATTGTGAAAGACACACTGGCCCCGGTTATCACATTGCACGGGGGTTCGTTTACTTGTGACGACAGTTTTGACGATTCTCCTACAACATCAACGATTTGTTCACAAGGAGATTGTGGCCAATGTACTTATACGTGTACGGATTCGTCTCAAAACAGTGCTAATAAAACGGCCGCGATTGATTGTCCGTACGACCCGTGCGCGGGAAAACAAGAAAACTGTAGATGCCAGTTATGTCCGCCAGATGACGCAAGTTGCGCGGAAACCACGGTCGTAAAATCATGCCAATGGGAACAAAACACTCTCGAATGTTTACCGGGCGTGAATGTACAAGACTGTTCAACGCCATGTTGCGAGGCTTTGACAGCCCAGTGTTTGGCGTGTTCGACCGGTCAAACAATACAAGAATACTGCCGTTTGTATCCGGAAACACTGGGATGTCCGTTGCCAGTGGAAGAACGATTATGTTGTAGCGCAATGACAGCGGATTGTTTGGCGTGTAATTTAGATATATCAGTGGAAGAATATTGTCGTTTGCGTCCCGACACGGTTGGTTGTCCGCTTTTGGGATGTCCACAGGATTGCTCACGTTACTTTGACGGTTGTAACAAATGTACGTGTTACGATGGACACGCCCGGTGCACAAAAAAGTTTTGCGCAGAACCCACGGCATTTGTCTGTCACGACGACCAGTCAGACGATGAGGAATATGATTGCCGAACGCGAGAACTCTGGACAGCCGAAAAACGCGAATGGTGTTGTGTAAACGAGCGCGTCGGTTGTTGCCCACAGGTAATGTGTCGTCCACCGATGGACAGGTGTAATCGAACCTGGTCGCAGGAAGTCAACGACCGCGGATGTTTGGTGTATCCCTGTGGCGTAGATAGATGTACATTGCGTCCAAGAACAAACCCGGGTATTATCTTACGTGATGACCGTGGCATAGAACGTATGCGAACAAACGCAAATTCTACAATGAAAACATTCGAGGACGAAGGACTAGATGCAAACATTGT